>Ga0307479_10000381_pt1 | contig 39787 bp, 29 predicted proteins | sample atmos_gasesECM4C_FD_203743 | JGI IMG/M metagenome (GOLD analysis project Ga0307479, IMG submission 203743) | Hardwood forest soil microbial communities from Morgan-Monroe State Forest, Indiana, United States - atmos_gasesECM4C_515 | ecosystem: Environmental > Terrestrial > Soil > Temperate...
TTGCTTTCGTTATTGATCGCGATTCCGGCGGACCTTTGGGCTGCTCCTCAAGCCGCGGGGCAGCGCGCTGGCGAAGTCTCCCGTGTGATTCCGGCGGTGAGCATCGCGCGCAGCGGGAAAACCATTGTGGCAGCGGCGAAGACCGCCGTCGATTGGCAGGACCTGGTGAACACGCAAGTGAACGCGCGAGCGCGCATCGCGCTCGATGACGGCTCGGTGCTCAATGTGGGTTCGGAATCGTCCGTGAAAGTGGTGAAACACGATGCCGGAGCGCAACAAACCGAATTGGAGCTGACTTATGGGAAGCTCCGGACGCAAGCGCAAAAGATCGCCAAGCCGGATGGGAAATTCGAGGTGCGCACGCCAGCGGGTGTGGCCGGCGTGGTGGGAACCGATTTTTTCGTGGCCTTTGACAACACTACCAACACGATGAACGTGATCGTGTTTGAAGGACTCGTGAAAGTCTGCAACCTGGCGGGTGTTTGCGTGCTAGTGAAGGCCGGACAGATGACCAGCGTGCGCAGCGGAGATAATTCCGGGCCGCTGCTCCCGCAGCAGGCAACGCTCGACCTGCTGGTGGCCACGAGCCAGGATACGGATCCCGGAGCGCCAGCGGGCGCGATTGGAGCCGGGGCCCACTTCGGCGTTTGGGGGACGGTGGGAATCGTGGCGGGAGCCGTGGGAACAGGTTTGGGCGTGGGCTTGACGCGTCCCGGACGACCGCCGCAAAAGGGCTGCTCGCCTACTAACCCAAATGCCTGCTGAGGCCATAAGTGTCGCGCGGAATCGAGTTCAGCAAAGCCGGGAGAGTCCAATCTACCGGGGCTTTTTCGGTCTCGATCGCGATCTAGAAGCCGCGGAGGCAACGGTTGGGGCAGAAAAGTCGTCCACTCCTAGTGGTAGCTAAATGGCGATGACGCATGCCCGGCGTTTGGTACGCCGCCGCCCGGTGGCGTACACTGAATGTTTCGCGGACCCGTCTAATTCCGAGTGAGGCACGCTTTGAGCACATTGATTCGTAGTCGCGTCATTCCTTTCTTTTGCGCGCTGGCCCTGCTTTCCGGCATCGCGCCTTTGGTCCACGCCGCACCTCCCGATAGGCAAGCAAAACGCTCGCCTGTGCTGGCGGCATTGCAAGCCGAGCTGGAACGTTCGATGAAGACCTACAGCACGCTGGACCCTCCGGCGTACTACATGGGTTACACGGTCACGGAAACGCAGCGCGTGGATGTGTCCGGGTCGAACGGGGCGCTGCTCAATAGCAGCGAAGCGCGGAACCGTTGGCTGGAGGTTTCGGTGCGAACCGGGAGCTACGACCTGGACAATACCCACAAGGTTGGCGAGCGGCAAATGGCCAGCGGCGGACCCGGCGCGCCGGTGCCTATCGACGATGACGCCGAAGTCCTGCGCCGGACGGTTTGGCTGGAGACGGACAAGCAATACCGCGCCGCGTCCGAAGCGCTGATCAAGATTAAAACGGGCAAGGAAGTAAAAGTAGAAACGGCCGAAGGGCGTGCGCCGGATTTTTCGCGGGAACAGCCGCACGTGTCGATCGCACCGCAAGTATCCATCGCCGTGGACCGCAAGCCCTGGGAAGAAAAAGTGCGCACGTATACGAAGGCTTTCCGCGAATCACCGGCCATCATCAATTCCATCGTGACGTTTGCGGCGCAGGCGCAAAACGCTTATCAGGTGACCAGCGAGGACACCCAACTGCAATTTGGGCAGATTCGCTACCGGCTGGAGTTGTTCATCCAAGGGAAAGCGCCGGATGGCATGGACATCGACCGCTACTACAATTTTGATTGGGTCGACCCAAAGGATGGGCCGGACGACAAAGCGGTGTACGCGGCCGAAGCAACCATGCGCAAGGAGTTGGAAGAGCTGGTCGCCGCGCCCATCAACGATCCGACCGTCGGGCCGGCGCTGCTGACGGGACGCGCCGCGGCGGTGTTCTTCCACGAAGTCTTCGGCCATCGGGCCGAGGGCCACCGTCAAAAAGACGTGACCGAAGGACAAACGTTTTCGAAAAAAGTGGGCGAGCAAATCGTGCCAGAATTTCTGAGCATCGCCGACGACGCGACCATGAAAAAGCTTGGGAAGGAAGACCTTCTGGGCTACTACCAGTTCGATGATGAAGGGGTGGCGGCGCAGCGCGTGCCGCTGGTGGAGCACGGCGTGCTGAAGAGTTTTGAGATGTCGCGGTCGCCATTGGTGGGAATTGCGCATTCCAATGGCCATGGAAGGCGGCAGCTAGGCTTTATGCCGGTTTCGCGCCAAGGCAACCTGATTGTCGAAAGCAGCAAGACGGTCACCAACGCAAAGCTCCGCGCCAAGCTGATTGAATTGATCAAAGCACAAGGCAAGCCGTATGGACTTTTGATCGATGACATCGCCGGCGGATTTACGTTCACTGGACGCGGGCAGCCGCAAGCGTTCCAGGTGCTGCCGCTGGTGGTTTACAAGGTTTTTCCGGACGGGCGTCCTGACGAGCTGGTGCGGGGAGTGGACATTGTGGGCACGCCGCTGGCGGCGCTGACAAAGATTGTCGCGACCGGCGATACCACGGAAGTGTTCAACGGCTACTGCGGAGCGGAATCCGGTTCGGTGCCGGTTTCCGCCGCTTCGCCCGCCATTTTAACTTCGGAATTGGAAGTGCAAAAAAAAGAGAGTTCCACAGACCGGCCGCCGATCCTGCCGCCGCCCGCACACGATGTCATTAAAACGGGAGGCCAGCAGTGAAGCGTCGAGAAAGAATGGCAGGACTCATTTTGCTCTTGGTTGCGATGGGAGCCGCAACGGCAACGGCGGCGCAAGCTCCGCAGGACAATGACCACACGCTGCAGGCCATGCGCGATGAGATGGAGCGCGCCAAGACCCGCTTGGAATTGAAAATTCCGAACATCGACCGCCCCGTGCGTCCGTATTACGTCGAATACCGACTGCTCGATTTCGACTTGCGCGAAGTCGTCGCCGAATACGGGACTTTGCTCTCCAGCACTCATACGCGCAACCGCTTTATGGACGTCGAAGCGCGTGTGGGCAGCTACAAACTAGACAGCTCCAATTTTGTGGGCGAAGACGCATTCCGCGGCTTCATTGGCCCGAACGGTGAGGTGGGAATCGACCGCGATTACGATTCGCTGCGGCAGGATTTGTGGATTGCGACCGACCAGGCTTTCAAAGAGGCGGTGGAAACCTATTCGCGGAAGCAGGCCTATCTCAGCAGCTTGGCGCGCCAATCGGACATCGACGATTTTGCGAAAGCCGAGCCGGTTAAACTCATCGAGCCGCTGCAAACGCCGGATTGGACCAGCCGCAACTGGGACCAGGAAGCACGCGACGCTTCGGCGACGCTGCGGGCATTTTCCGAGATTCACGAATCACGCGTCACCTATTACATCGTCTACGCCACGGAATATCTGCTCACCAGCGAAGGCACGGAAATCCGCCAAAATCGCCACTATGCGGCGATCGAAGCCGGCTTGAGCACCTTTGCCGACGACGGCGTGCCGCTGAACCATTTTTATGCGACCTACGCGACGCGGCCAGCCGACTTGCCCAGCGTGGAAACGGTGCGCCAGGGATTAAATGTGGCCGGCACGGAACTCATGACCATACGAGCCGCGCCTCCCGCGCAGGACTATACCGGCCCGGTGCTATTCGAGGCCCGCGCAGCGGCGGCGCTGCTGGCCCAGGTGATCGGACCGGCGGTGAACGGCGCGCGACCTCCCATTTCCTTTAGCCCGGTGATGGAACAAATGCTCAGCGGTTTGGGAGGGAAAAGCGACTGGGTCTCACGGATCGGTGCGCGGGTTCTGCCGGCCAGCGTGACCTTGGTGGACGATCCGGGCGCGACAGAATTCCATGGCAAGCCGCTGATCGGGGGATATGGCGTGGACGACGAAGGCGTGCGCGCGGAGAAGATCACGCTAGTGGAAACCGGCAACTTGAAGAGCGAACTGATGTCCCGGCGGCCCGGGCCGGACTTCCATCAGTCCAACGGCCACGGGCGCGCCGCGTTCTTGAACGACGCCAAGCCCACCATGAGCAATCTGTTGTTTTCCTCGGCGGAAACACTTTCCCCGGCGGAATTGAAGAAGAAGTTCCTGGACGCCTGCAGTGCGGAAAAACTGCCCTATTGTCTGGTGGTGCGCGAAATGGACAATCCCGCTCTGAGCCTGCTGCGCCAGGATGATTTCTCCGAGCTTCTTGCCAGCTTTGGCGGGGGCGCGGGGACCGGCGATCGCCTGCCCCTGGTCGTTTACCGCATCTATCCGGAAACCGGGAAAGAAGAAATGATTCGCGGTTCGCGCATCATCGGATTGAACGCGCGCGGGCTGCGCAACCTTGCCGGAATCGGCAACGATAGTTTGGTTTTCAACTATTTGCAGAGCCAGGTCAGCGGATTTGCCGGCACGGCGCTGGGGGCCTTTGGCTCGGCGCAAGGCGGCGGACTGCCGGCCTCGGTGGTGGCGCCTTCGCTGCTGTTCGAGGAACTCGAGGTGCGCGGGGCGCGCGGAGAGGCCAAGCGGCTGCCGCTCATGCCGCCCCCGCCGATGAGCCCGACAAAGTAAGTTCTTTTCGGTATTGCTGTCATGAACGAAATCACGAGACGGGGACTGATCTTTGGCGCGGCCACGGCCGCCGCTTACGGCTTGCTGGTGGGCGTGGAACATGTTTGTCTTTCCGCTTTTGCCGATGACCAGGAACCGGAAAGCGATCCCGGCCCGGTCAAGATCGTGAAATTTGCGGATGATGGCGCGAGGCTGGGGATTTTTACCCTCGCAAAAGTACAAAAGAAAAAGTCCGAATGGAAGAAGCAGCTTACGACACTCCAATACGACGTGACGCGCCGCGCAGCGACGGAATTTCCTTTTTCGGGAGCGCTTTACAAACAACAAGCGCCAGGGCTGTACCGTTGCGTGGATTGCGGCAACGCGCTCTTTGCTTCGAAAGTGAAATTCGATTCCGGGACAGGCTGGCCAAGCTTTTGGGAAGCCATCGCTGCGGAGAATTTGCGCGAGAAAAAAGATTTCAGCATGGGCGTGCTCCGAACGGAAGTGCAGTGCACGCTGTGCGATGCGCATCTGGGACACGTCTTCACCGATGGGCCGGAGCCCACCGGTTTGCGCTACTGCATGAATTCAGCGGCGCTGCGGTTTTTCCCTGGAAAAAGCTAGCTTGTGCAAAATGCCTCCGGAATGAATGCCGACCCTCCCCTCCTGGCGCGCTCGCGCCCGTGAACAAAGTGAATCTGAGGTAGTCTAGGCGGGCGATGATAGCACCCAGCCAAGTCGAGGAAGGGCGCGAAAAAAAGCGAGCTGCGCTTCTCAGCGTGGGTTCGGCGCTGCTTTTGGTTTCTCTCAAGACGTTCCTGGTGGTCCGCACGGGAAGCTTGGGCGTTCTTTCGGAAGCCTTGCACTCGGGTCTCGACCTGCTTGCGGCCATCATCACGTTTCTTTCCGTGCGCATGTCCGACCAGCCGGCGGACGAGAGGCACCCCTATGGCCACGGAAAATTTGAAAACTTTTCCGGATTCATTGAGACCGGATTGCTCGCGCTGACCGCGCTCTACATTGTTTATGAGGCGTTTAACCGGCTGTTTTTCCGCAGCGTGCACATTCAGCCGAGCGTCACGGCGCTCCTGGTGCTGCTGGTGGCTTTGCTGATTGATCTTACTCGCGCGCGGGCCCTCGGAAATGTTGCTCGGAAGTATTCCAGCGACGCGCTGGAAGCCGATGCCCTGCATTTTTCGACCGATGTGTGGAGCACGATCGTAGTGATCGCGGGCATTGGGCTGGTATGGGCTGGGGAAACGTGGAACTTACCGTGGCTGAACTACGCCGATGCCTTGGCCGGCTTGACGGTTGCGGCCGTCATTCTATGGGTGGGCGCGCAGCTTGGCCGGCGCACGCTCGATGCTTTGCTGGACGTGGCGCCGCAAGGTTTGCAGCAGGAGATCGCCAAAGCCGTGGCGCGGATGGATGGGGTGCTGGATGTCGACCGCGTGCGCGTGCGGCGCGCCGGTAATCGCCATTTTGTCGACGCCACGGTGAGCGTGGCACGCACCGCGAGCCTCGAGCAGGTGCACGCTTTGAGTGACGCCATCGAAAAACGCATCGGCGAGATCGTGCCTTCGGATGTAATGGTGCATGCGGAGCCTCGCGCGCCACAGGGTGAACATTTATTCGAAGCGATTCGCGCCGCCGCGCAAAAGCTGGGCGTGGCGATCCATGACTTGACCGCCGTGCAGCAGGATGGCCAGCTTTTCATTGAACTACATTTGGAAGTGGACGAAAACCTAAGCTTGGGCGACGCGCACCGTCAGGCCACCGAGTTGGAAGAGAAAATCCGGGAATTGCGCGATGGGCAGGTGGAGGTGAATATTCACATCGAGCCGCTGGGCCGGCACATCGCCACGCCCGACTCCGGCGCCGGGGAGATGAAGCAGCTTTCGCGAGCGATCGAGGAATTCCTCAACCGGCTGCTATCGGAATTCGATGAACTGGTGAACTGCCACGACGTGCGGGCCCGGCAGGTCGAACACCACATTTTAGTTTCGTGCCACTGCACCATGAAAGGCCATCTGCCGATTACGCAGATCCACGATGTGACCGCGGTCTTGGAAGACCGCGTGAAAGAGAAGTTTCCACAAATCTATCGCGTCACCATCCACCCCGAGCCCTTTGAGGAAAAATAGTCGTCTTGGGATTCAACCGGAGCGCCTTGGCAGGCAGCGGCGCAGCTTGCTGCGCTCCAACTCGGCAAGACTGCCAAATATCGCTTGATAGAATGATGGCTAGCCCTCGGAACGGCGGGTGAAGACCTGCGCACCCAGCGCCATCAACGCCGGAAAACAAACCAGAACGTAGCGTGGCTCGGGCGTTTCTAGTGTGGTCAGGAAGGCGGTGCGGATAACGATGAATAGCGCCAGGAAGGCGATCGCCACCCGGGCGGCTGGAATCGTGCGCCCCAGCCGCGCGGCTCCCCAGATTCCCAACCCCACATAAAATAGATTCAACACAAAAAACAGGCTGGTGACTTCCTGATCGACGGGGTCATCCTCGCGCATTTGAGCGAGCGGGAAAACGTGCCCCGAAATCGGCAGCAGTTCGATGTGCGGGGTAAACCAGGTAGTGAACACGCGAGCCGCTGGCACCCACAAGTAGGTCCGCAAGGGATGGCGCGCGGTTCGCTCTTGAGCAATTCGCAAGAACTCGGCATCCTCGTCCGGCGTCAGCGTTAGATCAATGTTGTACCGTTCGAGGATCATGGCGACGCGATCTTTTTCTTCTGGCGTATCAAAGGCGGGCGCCGGCATGTCCTCGACAAAGATGGCTTCTTCATTGAGCCGCCACGGGACCAGATAGCAATCGCGGACGCGATAAAGCCAGGTCTTTTCCCACGCCATGAAGCCGTAAGGAACCAGTTCGCCCGGCAAATTCGAATTCTTCGGCGCGAGAAATTGCAACTCGCCCAGCGTCACCGCGTTCCGAATCGCCCACGGGGAAAGAAACAGCAAGCAGCCCAGAGCCATTTTCAGACAAACCCAGAACCAGCGGCGGTAGTTCCCGCGCGGAAAAAATAATCCGCCGAAAACCAGGGCGGCAGCAAGAAGCAACATCGGTGTTTCCGGCCGAAATAGCGTTCCCACGCCAACCATCGCTCCGCCGGCAAGCGCGGCGTGTTCCACGCTCCTTCCGAGAGGCAAATGAGATCCTTTCACCAGAAGATCCGGCTGCCGGACACGCCGGATAGCGAGTAGAAAAGCGTAGCAAGCGAGGCCGCTCCACAGCGAAGCAAAAGCTTCCGTGAGTGGCACAGCCGTGTAGTTCGCGGTGAAAGGACACAAAGCCGCCAGCCACAGGGCGATGGAATAGACCCGCTGGTTCGGCGCGGAATCTAGGGGGGAGTACGTCAAGAGCGCCGCCAGCCTGGCGATCACCAGGCAGGAGAGAAGATCGACAGCGATTTGCGCCAGCATCACCCACAGGCGCGCATCCTCGCCGGTGCGTCCCGTGAGTGCGTAGATGATGGCGAGAAAAGCCGGATAACCCGGCACGCGCAGATCTACGGGAGTGATCTGGCCGCCGACGGTCATCGCGTAGACCTGGTGCTTCAGCCAGTTCGTGGCAATCTGCTCGTACAAAACCGTGTCGCCGGAGTTAGCGGGAAACTTCAGAACGAAATAAAGTCGCAGGCCCAGGCCCGCGATTAGCGCGATAACAGGGTTCGAGAAAATTCGCTTCATCGATGCAACGCATCTTACAATAGAGCAGACGGAATCGTGCAGACGCTCTAGAGCCCAGCCTGATGTATATTTGCTTGCCGTGCCGCCAGGTTGAAAGGTGCCATGAAGGAACGCAGCCCCATTTTTTATGACGCGGAACGCGTGCGCTGGCGCCGAACCCGGCGCGTCATGGAAATTTCCGGCATACTGCTGACCCTTCTGCTGGCCTATTTTTTCGTGACCATCGCTGTCAGCGTCGAACTGCCTGCCGGGCTTTTGCCGGATACCAAGCCGGGATTTCATCCGCTGAAAATCAAAAAGAAAGTCATACCCGTGCGCGAAGGCCGCCGCCGGCGCGTCCAGAATATCGGCAGCATTCCAGCCAGCTACGATCCCGTGCGCGCGGCCTTTTACGTTAGTTGGGACCCCAACAGCATCGCTTCCCTCAAAAAGCACTACAAAGACATCGACCTCCTCATTCCTGAGCAACTGCACGCGGTGACGCCCGACGGCGCGATGACCGTCGTGGATTATGATCCGGCCGGTCAAAAAGTTGTCAAGGCTTCCCCCGCCGAAGCTGTCTCCGTCTTGAAGCGAGATAAGCTCCATCAATGGATTCAAGGGATGAAGTCGCTCAATCCGCCGGTCGAATTGCCGATGATGGGCCTCTTGAATAACTACGATGGCTCCGCATGGCACATCAAGGAAATGGCGGAGATGCTGGCCAATGCCAAGGCGCGTCAGAGCCTGGTTCGGGATGTCGTGGACTTCGCCGTGGAATCCCACGAGGCCGGAATCGTTGTGGATCTCGAAGAAATTCCCGACAAGAACCAGGACAATTTCCAGGACTTTGCGTCCGCACTTAGTTCCGGCCTGCATGCCGTCGGTCTCAAGTTGATGATCATGCTGCCCGCGCGCGACGACGCCTACGACTACGAATTTTTCGGCAAACAGTGCGACGCCATCGTGCTCATGAACCTCGATGAGCACTGGCTTACTTCGCCGCCCGGCCCTATCGCTTCGCAGGATTGGTATGTCGAAAATCTGCGCCAGGTCATGGAAGACCACGTCCCCCCGCAGAAAATCATCTCCGGCGTGGGCAGTTACGCTTACGACTGGTCGAAAGCTCCAAAATCAGCGAACGAGCAGGCGCAGTCCTTCACCATTCAGGAAGCGCTGCTGCACGCCTACGAATCCGAGACGCAGGTCGAGTTTGACTCTGCCTCCCTCAACCCGCATTACTCTTATTACGACGAGCACGATCATGTGCATCAAGTGTGGATGCTTGATGCCGTCACGGCGTATAACGAATTGCGCGCCAGCGAGCGGCTCGGCGTTTACGGCACGGCTCTATGGCGGCTGGGCTCGGCCGATACGTCGATGTGGCCGATCTGGGATTCCACGCGCCCCGACGACACCACCCGGCAAAAAATCACCGACCTGACGCCTGGGCCGGACTTGATCCTCGAAGGCGACGGCGACGTCTGGCACTTCATTGACACTCCTAAGCACGGCAAGCGGGAATTCACCTACGATGCTGCAACTGACTTGTTTACCAGCGAGAAGTACGATGCCTATCCGCTTTCCTACCACATCGACCAGCTCGGAGCCGCGCCGAAGAAACTCGCTTTAACCTTTGACGACGGACCTGATACTTCCTGGACTCCCAAGGTCCTCGACATTCTCAAGCAGAAACATGTCCCCGCGACATTTTTTATAATCGGCGTGGATGCCAATCGGTGGCCGCAGCTGCTCCGCCGCGAATACGCCGAAGGCCACGAAATCGGCAATCATACTTACACTCATCCGGACTGGGAGAATCCCAACCTCTCTCCGACGCAAATCCGCTGGGAACTTAATCTGACCGAGCGCCTCATTGAAAGCATTGTAGGCGCAAAGCCCATACTCTTTCGCCCGCCCTTTGGGATTGACCACGAGCCCGAGTACGCCGAGGAAGTGGCGCATCTCCCCACCGCGCAAGATATGGGTTATCTCATCGTCGGTCAAAAAGTGGACCCGAACGACTGGAGCCAGGAAGCACCAGGCGTGCCGATCTCGGCGCAAAAAATAGTCGAGAATATTTTGCACGAAGCCCCCAAGGGCAACATCGTCCTCTTGCACGACGGCGGCGGCAACCGCAGCCAGACGCTCGTCGCGCTCCCGCAAATCATCGATACGCTTCGCGACAAAGGCTATCAGTTTGTTTCCGTGGCGGATTTAATCGGCAAAACGCGCGCCCAGGTGATGCTCCCGCTTTCCGCCGAAGAACAATTTGAAGCGCGCGCGGATGGCTTCATATTTGGCATTTATCACTGGTTCTGGGTGTTGATTACCACGACGTTTATTTTGGGCATCATACTCGTCAGCGGCCGCACGCTGATCATCGGCATCCTTGCGCTCATCGAGAAGCTACGTCCGGATCATGCAGTGATGCCGGACCCTCCGCCCAGCGTGACGGTGCTGATTCCCGCTCACAACGAAGAAAATGTCATCGTGCAGACCATCAGTTCTGTTCTCTTGTCCGACCTAAAAGACTTGCGGATGATCGTCGTGGATGACGGCTCCGTGGACAAAACCGGGGAGCTTCTCGATACTAATTTTTCGCACGAACCGCGCGTGCGCATCATTCATCAGGTCAATCGCGGAAAAGCGGCGGCCCTAAACCTCGCCATGTCCCAGGCCGATACCGAAATTGTGGTCACCATCGACGCGGACACGGAAATCGAATCGGATGCCATCAGCAAACTGGTGCGCCATTTCTCGAATTCGAAAATAGGCGCTGTCGCTGGCAACGTCAAAGTCGGCAATCGTTCCCGCTGGCTTACACGCTGGCAAGCCCTCGAATACGTCACCAGCCAGAATATGGAGAAGCGCGCCTTCGATCTTTTGAATTGCATCACCGTCGTCCCCGGCGCGCTCGGCGCCTGGCGCAAGAAAGCGATTGAAGCCGCGGGCGGCATCACTGCGGATACCGTAGCCGAGGATGCCGACCTGACCATTGCGATTCGCCGCTTGGGCTGGCGCGTCAGCTACGACGAAGAAGCCATTGCCTGGACGGAAGCTCCCGAGGAAGCCAAGCAACTCATCCGGCAGCGTTTTCGCTGGACGTTCGGGACGCTGCAATCGTTCTGGAAACACGGCGACACTTTGTTCCGACCGAAATACGGCACCTTAGGCTGGGTGGCTCTGCCGAATATTTTTGTTTTCCAGTTGCTCTTGCCTCTCATTTCTCCCATCATCGATCTGCTGTTTCTTGGCTCCGTCCTTATGTGGGCCGTGGAAAGATGGCATTTCACCTGGATGCCCACGGTGCAGGCTTCCACCGACGATCTGCTGCGCTCAGTGTTTTTCTTTATCGGTTTCTTGCTGATTGACATCCTGACCTGCGTCATCGCGTTTGCCCTGGAGCGCAAGGAAGACTGGACCCTGCTGATCCCCGTCTTGCTGCAGCGCTTTTACTACCGCCAGTTGATGTATGTCGTGCTATTCCGTTCCGTGAAGGAAGCCGTCAGCGGGCGTCCCGTGGGCTGGCGCGGCGTCGAGCCGGAAGCGCCGCACCAAGCTCCGCCCCGAGCCCGGCCCAAGCCCGCCCCCGTCGAAGGCAACTGAATGTGCTCACGTCCGCGGATGGCGAGACTCTGAAACCTTGGGCCACTCCAGCCTCGCGGCCTGGCCCGGTTCGCGCTGACCCCCACCGGCTTTCCGTGGATTTTCATCCAGGCGAAGTTGTTGTAGGATAACCATCTGCAAAGGGAGGTCCCCATGGCCATCAGTTTCACCTTGAACGGCAAGCCCGAATCCGTTGATGTCAGCCCGGACATGCCGCTGCTCTGGGTGCTCCGTGACACGCTGAACAAGACCGGCACCAAGTTCGGTTGTGGCATGGCGCTCTGCGGCGCTTGTACCGTGCACATCAACGGCGAAGCCACGCGTTCCTGCATCACCGCGATTTCCAGCGTCGCGGGCAAGAAAGTCACCACCATCGAAGGTCTCTCCGCCGATGGCAGCCATCCTGTTCAGCAAGCCTGGATGGAAGAAGACGTTCCGCAATGCGGCTACTGCCAGTCCGGACAAATCATGTCTGCGGTAGCTTTGCTTTCGAAAAAACCCAAGCCCACCGACGCCGACATCGACGATGCCATGAGCGGCAACATCTGCCGCTGCGGCACCTACCAGCGCATCCGCAAAGCCATTCACCGCGCCGCGTCCATACAGGCCAAGACGTAATCCGCCGTTCGACCTGTTTTCTTCAACCAAAGTTATCGCAACTTGTTCCGAGGTGTCCCATGACGATCGCTCCCGTTGTAAACCGTCGCGATTTCCTGAAGACCGCTGCCGCCGGAGGTTGCGCACTGGTCATTGGTTTCCATCTCTCTCCCCCCGCGTTTGCCGATCAAGCGGCGGACCAGGAAAAGAAAACACCCAATCCTTTCGACGCCTGGGTTCGCATCACTCCGGACAATCGCGTCACGCTCATCCTTGGCAAATCGGAAATGGGCCAGGGCATCATGACGGCGCTCCCCATGATCCTTGCTGAAGAGCTGTGCTTGGACTGGAAGCAGGTGAAGGTTCAGCAAGCGCCCACCAATCCGAAAATCTATGACCTCGGCACCGGCGGAAGCGGCAGTGTCGCCGGCTCCTGGCTGCCCTTGCGCCGTGCGGGCGCGGCCGCCCGTGAAATGCTTATAGCGGCAGCGGCTCAAAAATGGGAAGTCCGCCCGGACACCTGCAAAGCCGCCAATGGCCAGGTGATCCACGGCCATCCGCAGCGCTATCTGTCCTACGGTGAACTGGTCGAGGCCGCCTCGAAGCTGCCGGTTCCCAATCTCAACACCGTACCGCTCAAGAACTCAGATGATTTCACGGTTGTGGGCCACGACACCCACCGCTTCGAAGGGCGTGACAAAGCCACTGGCGCGGCGAAATTCGGCATCGATTCCCGCGTGCCCGGTATGCTTTTTGCCGTTGCCGCACGGTGTCCGGTCTTTGGCGGCAAACTCGCCTCGTTCGACGCCACGAAAGCAAAAGAGGTGCCCGGCGTCCGCGACGTCATTTCATTTGAAACCAGCGGACGCGGCGCTTCGACTACTGGCGGCGTCGCTGTTCTGGCGGACAATTCTTGGGCCGCTATCGAAGGACGCAAGGCGCTCGCGGTGAAATGGGACGAAGGCCCAGCCGCGAACGAATCATCGGCCGAGCTTCGCAAACACTTTCTAGCCAATGCCGCCAAGCCTGGAAAAGCTCTGCGCAACGACGGCGATGCGGCCTCCGTTCTGGGGTCCAGTCCGAAAAAAATCGAAGCCGCTTACGAGCTTCCTTTCGCTCCTCACGCTTGCATGGAGCCGATGAATTGCACCGTGCAAATCCGGCCCGACGGCGCGGAAGCCTGGGTCCCCACGCAAGCGCCGCAATGGGCGCAAAGCGTCATCGCGGAGGCCGCCAAGCTGCCTCCGGAAAAAGTGATCGTGCACACCACGCTGATGGGCGGCGGTTTTGGGCGACGCTATCAAGCGGATTTCGTAATGGAAGCGGCGCAGGTCGCCGCCAAAGCCGCGGGCCAGCCGGTCATGGTTCTTTGGACCCGCGAAGACGATATGCACCACGGTTTTTATCGTCCCGCTTCCTATCACAAATTGCAGGGCGCCCTGGATGCGAATGGCAATCTCGCTGCCTGGAAACATTTTCAGACCTCGACCTCCATCGCCGCCAAGTGGAGCGAGAAGGGCGCGGAGGATCCCGGGCTGGGCGAGTTCGGAAGCGGCGCGACGATCCCGTACCTGACGCCGAACGTTCGCCTCGAGTACACGCTGGCGGAATCGAGCGTCCCGCGCGCCTGGTGGCGCTCCGTCGAACACTCCAGCAGCGGCTTCGTCGTGGAAAGCTTCATTGATGAGCTGGCGGCCGCCGCCGGCCAGGATCCGCTGGCGTTTCGACTGAAAATGATCGGCGGAGACCGCAAAATTCCAATGTTCGGCAATGACCAAGAGCCGCCGCTCGATACCGCGCGGCTGAAAGCTGTATTGCGACTCGCTGCCGAAAAAGCCGGCTGGGGCCAACCGCTGCCCAAGGGTCAGGGGCGCGGCATCGCCACATTTTATTCTTTCCATTCCTACACAGCGGCGGTCGCCGAAGCCAGCGTCCAAGACCGTGCTATAAAAATTCACCGTCTCGTTTATGCGGTCGATTGCGGCCGTCCCATCAATCCCGACGGCATCCGGGCCCAAGTCGAAAGCGCCGCGATCTACGGTCTCTCGGCTGCTTTGCACGATGCCATCACCATCAGCCGAGGCCGTGTCGAGCAATCGAATTTCAACGACTACGGGATGCCGCGCATGAACGAAACTCCGCGGACGGAAGTCCATGTCGTCATGAGTAAGGAAGAACCGACTGGAATCGGCGAGCCTGGATTGCCGGTGGTTACGCCGGCCGTGTGCAACGCGATTTTCGCCGCCACCGGGAAGCGCCTTCGCCGCCTTCCGATTCGTACCGAAGATTTGGCCTAAACCGGCCATTCGCGGGCCCGGACGTTTTCTGCTGTTGGGTTCTCCAGGAGGACAACGTGTCATCTCCCGATGTGATGTTGCGCCGCGAATTTCTGAAGAAAAGCGCCGCTGGCGTAACCGCACTGGTTGTGGGCTTCTATCTTCCTGGAAAATTTGGGGCCTTGTCGGCGACCGCGCCGCCCTCCGAAGCGATCGCCGCCAACGCCTGGGTTCGCATGGCCTCGGATGACAGCGTAACTCTTATCATCGACAAATCAGAGATGGGCCAGGGAATTCTCACGGCGCTTGCCATGTTGCTTGCCGAGGAACTCGAGTTTGATTGGAAGAAGGTCAAAACCGAGTTTGCTCCCGCTGCTCCTGTTTATTTCAATCCGCTCTTCGGCTTGCAAGGGACCGGTGGTAGCACCAGCGTGCGCGCGTCCTGGGAGCCGCTGACGAAAGCCGCTGCGGCTGCTCGCGAGATGCTCATCGCCGCCGCGGCTCAGCAATGGTACGTGGAGCCGTCGTCTTGTCATGTGGAGAATGGCGCCGTGGTGCACAACGCCACGAGCAAGCGGTCAGGGTATGGAGCCCTGGTCGAGCGAGCCGCGAAACTTCCCGTGCCTGGCAATCCCTCTTTGAAGGAGCCGAAAGACTACAAGTACATTGGCAAGCCCATGAAGCGGCTGGATACGCCTGCCAAGGTGAACGGCCAGGCGCCCTTCGGGATCGATGTGCGCCTGCCGGGTATGCAGCACGCGGTCGTGGCGCGCTGCCCCGTTTTCGGCGGGAAGGTGAAAAGCTTTGACGATTCGAAAGCGAAAACCGTTCGCGGCGTAAAGCAAGTTTTGCAAATCTCTTCCGGCGTTGCCGTCGTCGCGGACAACACTTGGTCGGCGATGGAAGGACGGCGCGCGCTACAGATCACCTGGGACCAGGGCCCCAACGCCGCCAATTCCAGCGAGGCCATTCGAAAACTGTATCTCGCCGCCGCGGAAAAGCCTGGCGCCATCGCGCGCAAGGATGGCGATACCGACGCCGCCCTCGCCACCGCCACGAAAAGGGTCGAGGCTGCTTATGAAGTTCCTTTCCTGGCTCACGCCACCATGGAGCCCATGAATTGTGCAGCCGATGTGCGCGCCGAAGGCTGCGATATTTACGCGCCAACGCAATTTCAAACCATCAATCAGATGACCGGGGCGAAAATCACGGGCTTGAAGCCCGAACAGGTTCGCATTCACACGACCTTTCTCGGCGGCGGATTTGGACGCCGCGCGGAGCAGGATTTTATTTCCGAAGCGGTGGAAATTTCAAAAGGGACAAGCGCGCCCGTCCTGGTGACCTGGTCCCGCGAAGATGATATCCAGAATGATTTTTACCGTCCCGCCGCTTACACCAAGCTGGTCGCCGGACTCGGCGCGGACGGTTGGCCGGTTGCCTGGAAAAGCCGCATCGTCGGTCCCTCGATTATGTCGCGCTTTTTCCCCGGCTCGGTGAAAAACGGCATCGATGAAACTTCCGTGGAAGGCCAAGCCAACGCCAAATACGCCATCCCGAATTTTCTCGTCGAGTATGCGCTGACGGAAGCGGGCGTGCCCGTTGGTTTCTGGCGCTCGGTCGGGAATTCGCACAACGGATTCATTACCGAGTGTTTTGTCGAGGAGCTTGCCAAAGCAGCAGGCAAGGATCCTTTCGAGTTTCGCCGCAAGCTCCTGGCCAACGCGCCGCGGCATCGCGGTGTTCTCGAGCTTGCCGCGGAGAAAGCGGGATGGGGAAAACCGCTTGCCGCCGGGCGCACGCGCGGGATTGCCGTTGTCGAGTCGTTTGGAAGTTACGTCGCGGAAGTCGCGGAAGTCAGCGTCAACCGCGGCTCCGGCGAAGTGAGAGTTCATCGCGTGGTCTGCGCCGTGGACTGCGGTCGCTACGTGAACCCCAACACGATTGAGGCCCAAATGGAAGGTGCCATTGTTTTCGGCTTGACGGCCGCTCTGAAGGGGCAAATCACCATTGCGAAAGGCCGCGTCGAACAAAGCAATTTCCATGATTATGAAATGCTCCGGATCAATGAAACGCCCAAGGTGGAAGTTCACATTGTGCCGAGCAACGAGCCGCCCGGCGGCGTCGGCGAACCAGGCACGCCCCCGATCGCTCCAGCCGTTTGTAACGCCATTTTCGCGGCCACCGGCAAACCCATCCGGCGGCTTCCCATTCGCGCGGAAGATCTGGCGTAGCGTTTCTTTCCCGGCTTGTTGCAAAATAGCGCGTGCCCCTGTCACCGACTTTTGTCGCCGCCATCCCGCTGGCAATCTGGATTTACCTCTTTCTCGCGCGCGGCAATTTCTGGCAACTGCGCGAAGACGACATTTATCTGCAACCTCTTGCCCATTGGCCTCGTGTCGCCGCTATCGTTCCCGCCCGCAATGAAGCGGAAACCATCGCAAAAGCCGTCCGGTCTCTCGCCGCGCAAGAGTATCCCGGAGAATTCTCGATAATCATCGTGGATGACCACAGCGGCGACGGGACCGCCGCTCTCGCGCAAAAAGCCGCCAATGAATGCGGTGCTTCCGAACGGGTGAAAATTCACTCGGCGGCTCCGCTCGGGCCGGGCTGGACGGGAAAACTCTGGGCCTTGAACGAAGGCGTGCAGGCCGCGTCCAACGACAAGCCTGATTTTCTTTGGTTCACCGACGCTGATATCGAGCACGCGCCGGACACTTTGCACCGCCTAGTCTATCGCGCGGAAAAAGATTCGCTCGATCTCGTTTCCTTGATGGTACTGCTTCAAGCAGAGACGTTTCCCGAACGCCTGCTCATTCCGCCATTTGTCTATTTTTTCCTGATGCTTTATCCCCCGCGTTGGAGCAACGACCCGAACGCCAACACCGCCGGCGCCGCCGGTGGGTGTATTTTGCTGCGGCGGAATGTGCTCGCGCCTATCGGCGGGATTGCCGCGATTCGCGGGGCGGTGATTGACGATTGTGCGCTTGCCCGTGCCGTGAAGAAGGACGGCGGAAGAATCTGGATGGGCTTAACGCGCGCGAGCTTCAGCTTGCGCGCCTACGGCACTCTCACCGAAATTCGCGACATGATTGCTCGCACCGCTTTTACGCAGCTCCATTATTCATTCTTTTTCCTGTTCGTGGCCCTCGCCGGTCTATTCGTTACGTTTCTCTTGCCATGGTTTTCTTTTCTCTCCAGCGAAGACCCCGCCTGGTTTCTCGCCAGCACCGCCATCTGTCTAATGACCGTTACCTTTGGCGTGACGGTCCGTTTTTACTCCCTTCCCTGGCCCTGGGCTCTCACCCTACCCCTGGCGGCGGTGTACTACGGTTACGCCACTTGCGTTTCCGCCGCACGCTATGCGCTTGGCCGCGGCGGCCAATGGAAGGGCCGCGCCCAAGCGCAACGCGTGAACAAGCACTAGTAGACTGAGAGTCGTCCTGTTACTACTGATGCTTGCTTTGCTTCTCGGTGTCGAAACGCGCCAGGCGCAAAGGAGTGCCTTGGCCCAGAAGATCTTGTTTTCCACAGCCGAAGTATGATTCGCTGGATTTTCTTGGAACGCTGTTTCGTTAAGTCTTGCCATACCTTCCCTTTGAAGTTCGGCAAATTTATTGCTCGAAGTTTCGTTGTGGCCAAGATTTTATCTTTCGGGAATAAAAACGATGTGCCGATAGTATATTTCCCGAATTCTGGGTCGGCGGACTTTCGACGGGTCTGCTAGAAGTATCACCCTCAATACGGTCTTCCCGAGGAGACAAGCTTCTGAGAGAACCGCAAGTCTGAAAGGAGCAGCTCATGAAAATCACGCGGAAACTGGTGATGGGTTCGCAGTCCTGCTTGGGTGGAACGGGGATCCCGCTAAGGAAGTTACTGCTCGTCGCTGGCGTATTTTCTCTGATGTCTTTCAGTCCGCTCATGGCGCAGGACAATGACCGGAACCAGCCCTTTCTTCCCACTCCGGTTCGCAGTGTCTCGACCGTCCCGGCCAATGGCGACGTCAACCCGTACGGCGTAGCCTTTGTGCCTGCGCACTTTCCGTCAGGAGGAACGGTCAACCCCGGCAACATTCTTGTCTCCAACTTCAACAACAGCAAGAATCTTCAAGGGACGGGAACCACTATCATAGATGTGCCGGCCGTTGGCTCTCCTACTGTTTTCTTCCAGGGTCAAGCGCCGCTCGGTCTTTCCACAGCTCTCAACATTCTGCAGAAAGGATTCGTCCTGGTGGGCAACTTTCCGTCTACCGATGGCACCTGTGGAACCGCTCAGCCGGGCTCGATCTTGGTCATCAACAAAAGCGGCCAGCAAGTGGGCAGCATCGCCGATCCTTCCTTTATTAATGGTCCTTGGGATTCCGCACTTTTCGATCAAGGGAACACCGCGAAGTTCTTTGTCGCTAACGGATTGACCGGCACAATTGCGCGCTTGAACCTGGTCGTGGGCGCGTCTGGCGTCACCGTCGCGAGCGCCACTCAGATCGCCTCGGGGTATGGGTTTCAGTGTGACCCCGTGACTTTTGTGGACGCCCCCACGGGTCTCGTCTATGACCCGGAGCAAGATGTCTTGTATGTTGCTTCCACAGTGGACAATACCGTCTTTGCGGTTCAGGACGCCGGCGGTCGAACGCGCGATGGCGGCAAGGGAAGAGTGGTCTACACGGACGCAACCCATTTGCATGGACCGCTCGGAATGGCGATGGCGCCGAATGGCCACCTGGTGGTCAGCAACAATGACGCCATCAATCCCGATCCCAACCAGCCAAGCGAAATCGTCGAGTTCACCACGGCCGGCAAATTCGCAAAACAAATATCGGTGGACCCGGCTCAGGGCGGCTCGTTTGGACTCGCCATTGCCAGCTCCGGAGATGTGGCCAGGTTCGCGGCGGTGGACGATAACGCCAGTATTCTTCTGATCTGGACCCTGCCGTTGCCATGACAAATGGATGATGCCTAAAGATTTCTTGCCGGCATGGGCGCGCTTACCCGCAAGCTGGTTGGCGCACCGCCAAGCATCGAAAAAACTGGCGATTCGCATTCGAGTTTGCTATTCTTCAAAAATGTAAGGTACAGGGCTGTATCCCGAATTTAAGGGAACGGCACCGGAGGCCACCATGAGCGCAGTCCCCAATTCCGGAAACGGAAAGATTACCGTACCCGATCTGCTGCAGCGCAAGACCCAGGCGGCGGGCCCCCACTGGAACTTCCAGAAAATCACTTGCTTGACGGCCTACGACTATCCAACCGCACGCTTGCTCGATGAAGCCGGCGTGGAGGTGATTCTGGTCGGTGATTCGCTGGGCATGGTGGTGCTGGGGCAGGAGAGCACGCTGGCCGTTACGATTGGCGAGATGCTCCACCACACGCGGGCGGTGCGGCGCGGGACGCGGCGGGCGCTCGTCGTGGCGGACATGCCTTACGGCAGCTACCACACGGACTTGAGCCAGTCGCTCGACAACGCCATGCGCTTTGTAAAGGAAGCGGGCGCGGAAGCCGTGAAGGTGGAGGGCGGCGAGCGGCGCTTGGAACTGATTTCGCGGCTGACGGAAGCGGAAATTCCGGTCATGGGGCACGTGGGGTTGACGCCGCAATCGGTGAATGCGCTGGGTGGATACCGCGTGCAGGGAAAAACGGCGGACGCCGCCGAGCAATTGATTCGCGACGCGCGCGCCGTGGAAGCGGCGGGAGCTTTCGCGGTGGTACTGGAAGCCGTGCCGCGCGAGTTGGCCGCACAGATTACGCGTGAATTGCGCATTCCCACGATCGGCATCGGGGCCGGACCGGATTGCGACGGGCAGATTCTCGTGCTGCACGATTTGCTAGGACTTACCTTCGGGCAGACGCCGAAATTTGCGCGGCAGTATGCCAACGTCGGGCAGATGATTACCAAAGCCGTGCGCGAATATTGCGAAGACGTGCGCGAGGGCGGATTTCCGTCGGACGCCGAGTCTTATCACGCGGCGCGGATGGCGATGGAGCAGAAAGAAGCGCCGGTTAATAGCGACGGCGATTGGTAGAAAGCGAGCCAGGCGGTAAGAGTCCAAAGCGCATGCCTCGTTCCGAAAAAATATTCGGGAGCGCAAAAGGCGCGCTTGCGCCTGCCTTGCTGGTAGCAAGCAAACTGCGGCTCGTAGGCTGGGAATGACAACCGAAATTCAGTTTTGTAAGTGGAGGGAACGATGACGCCGCAAGAGATGCGCGTGTTGTATGACTACAACGCCTGGTCCAATCACCGGGCGCTGGACGCGGCGTCCGCGCTCACGGCGGAAAGATTCGTTCAGCCGATGGGCTCGAGCTTCGGTTCCGTGCGCGACACGCTCGGGCACATTTTCGGCGCCGAATGGATTTGGCTGGAGCGATTCCAGGGCCGCTCGCCGGCTTCGCTTCCGGACACGACGCAATTCAAAGACTTGGCTATTTTGCGAGAGCGCTGGAGCGAACATGAAACTCGTCTGCTCACTTTTGTGCGAAGCTTGACGCCAGCCGACCTGGACCGCGTGATGGAATACAAGACGCTAAAGTTTGGCGTTTACAGCAATCCTCTTTGGCAATCGATGCAGCACCTTGTGAACCACGGGACGTATCATCGCGGGCAGGTCACTACGCTGCTGCGGCAGCTTGGAGCGCAGCCTATCTTGACGGACCTGATGCACTTTTATCGCGAACGAGCCACGGCGGCGGGCGCGTAGTAGCAAACCCTTTTTCTCACTTCGTGGAAATAATCAGAACCATTGCGTGGATGAAGGAACAGGCGCGGCGGGCGCGCGCGGAGAGCCGCATCATCGGCTTGGTGCCGACGATGGGAGCCCTTCATGCAGGGCATTTGTCGCTGATCGAACGGGCCAAGAAGGAGTGCTTGCCGGTGATTGCTTCGATCTTCGTGAATCCGAAGCAGTTTGGTCCGAATGAGGATTTTTCAAAATATCCGCGGACGTTTGAGAGCGACAGCGAAAAACTGGGGCGCGCCGGCGTGGATTTTCTTTTTGCGCCGGAACCAGCGGAAATTTATCCCGGCGGATTTGCGACTTACGTCAACGTTGACGGACTGAGCGATAAGCTTGAGGGGCGTTCGCGGCCCGGGCACTTCCGGGGGGTCACGACAGTGGTGATGAAACTGCTGCAAATCGTGCAGCCGAACTTTGCTTACTTCGGCCGAAAGGACGCGCAGCAATCGCGGCTCGTCACGCAAATGGCGCACGACTTAAACCTGGATGCGGAGATTGTGATTTGCCCGCCGGTTCGTGAACCTGATGGCTTGGCGCTTTCTTCGCGAAACGCTTATTTGAATGCGGAGGAACGCCAAGCGGCCACCGTTTTGCACCGCGCGCTGGATGCGGCGAAGAGCGCACTTGGCGCGGGCGTTCGCGATGCGCTGCAGCTGCAGACTAGTTTGTGGCGGAAACTGGACGGCGAGCCGCTGGCGCGGGTGGACTACGCGGAAGTCGTTGATGCTGAAACGTTTGAGCCGGTGATGCGGGTGAGCAAGTCCTGTTATGTACTCTTGGCGGTTTTCATCGGGAAGACCCGGCTGATCGACAATTTGTATATCGAGCCGAGGGCCTCCGGGTCAGAAGAACTTGAGATGCGCCTCTGAAAGAACAAAGCATGGCTGCGGGAGGGGCTTTTGTATTGGACTTGGTGCCGCGGGAGTAGGTGCTCGGCAGAAAGAAAAGCGGGAGCAAGCTCCCGCACTCCATCGCGGCCTAGGAGGTGCTTTTCGTTAGCCACTTGAAGACTTCGCTGGCGTGACCTTTGGCTTTGACGAGGGGCCAGACGTGCTCGATTTTGCCGGTCTTGCCGATGAGGAAAGAGCTGCGGACGATGCCCATGAAGGTGCGGCCCATGAAATGCTTTTTCTGCCAGGAGCCGAGCTTCTGGATGGTTTTGTGGGTGGGGTCGCTGAGCAGGGGAAAATTGAGATTGTGCTTGGCTTTGAAGGAGGCTTGGGCTTTGACGGGATCGCTGCTCATGCCCAGGATGGCGACGCCAAGTTTGTCGAATTCTTCTTTTGCGTCACGAAACTCGGACGCTTCGATCGTTCAACCCGAGGTATTGGCTTTGGGGTAGAGAAAGACGAGAACGCGCTGGCCGGCGTAGTCTTTTAGAGCGACGGGCTCGCCTTCGTCGGAGAGAAGGCGGAAGGCGGGGGCTTTGGAACCTGGTTTGAGCATGGGGACGTTCCTCGGGTCAGTTGTCGGAAGTCTAACAGGAAACCGGAGCCGGCGGTGCTGTTCTCTCATTTTGAGGATTCTGGGCCAAGGTTCCTAAGTTGAACATCTCGCCTGCAGCGGCGCAGCATGCTGCGCCCCAACCGAGAACCAACCCCTCGGATGCTTTAGACGAATGAAGCATGGGTTGAGATTCTTCGGCGATCCTTATCGGATCGCCTCTGAATGACACACTCGCTTTTTTGCGTTGCGGAGCTGAGGTATGACGGAAAAGCGGCGGTCCTTCGGAGCTCAGGGTAAACCGCCGCACTCCAGAAAGCCTGAGGCTTTCTGACCCGGTGCGGGCAGATTCCTGCTTGAGTTACGGCTGGACCCGAACCGGTCTGAAGACCGGCCACTACGAAGAGCTAAGAGGAAAGAAGTTTGCGGAGGATGTCGTTTACCGCCTGGGGATTGGCTTGGCCGCGGGTGGCTTTCATGACTTGGCCTACGAAAAATTTGAACACGCCTTCGTTGCCGGATTTGAATTTGGCGACGTTGTCGGGATTCTTGGCGATGACTTCGCGGGCGGCTTGTTCGATGGCGGAATCGCCCACTTGAGCGCCGAGGCCTTCAGCGGAAACGATTTCGGGGGCGGTGCGCCCGGATTCGAACATGGCGCCGAAAACTTTTTTGGCGACGGCGCCGGTAATTTTGGCGGATTCGACCAGGTTTACCAATTCGGCGAGGGCGGCAGGCGAGACAGGGCTCGCCTTGATTTCCTTGGCGGAATCCTTCAAGCCGCGGAGGAGTTCGGTTTCGATCCAATTGGCGGCGGCTTTGCCCGGGGCTCCGGCTTTGACTACGGATTCGAAATAGTCAGCGAGGGCTTGGGTGCTGGTGAGGACTTCGGCATCGTAGGGGCTGATGCCGTACGAGGCAACGAAGCGGCCGCGCTTGGCTTCGGGGAGTTCGGGGAGGGTGCGGCGAACTTCTTCGCGCCAAGCGGGGCTGATGTGGACGGGGAGAAGATCGGGCTCGGGGAAATAGCGGTAGTCGTGGGCTTTTTCCTTGGAGCGCATGGAGACGGTGCGGCCTTCCGCTTGGTTCCAGAGGCGTGTCTCTTGCGAGATGCGGCCGCCGGATTCGTGGACGCCGATGTGGCGCTCGATTTCGTATTCCAGAGCTTTCTGGAGGTAGCGGAAAGAGTTTAGGTTTTTGACTTCCACCTTGGTGCCAAATTCTTTTGCGTCGCGCAGGCGGACGCTGACGTTGGCGTCGCAGCGGAGCGAGCCTTCTTCCATATTGCAATCGCTGACGCCGGTGTAGAGCAGGATCTGGCGGAGAGTAGTGAGGTAGGCGTAAGCCTCTTCGGGAGTGCGCATGTCTGGCTCGGAGACGATTTCGCCGAGCGGCGTGCCGCAGCGGTTGTAGTCAATGTAGGCTTTGGTGGCGGATTCGGAAAAACCTTCGTGAAGATTCTTCGCCGCGTCTTCTTCGAGGTGCAGGCGGGTGATGCCGATGCGTTTTTTGGCGCCGTTCACTGCAACTTCGAGCCAGCCGCCGGTGGCTAACGGCAATTCATATTGCGAGATTTGATAGCCCTTGGGGAGGTCGGGGTAGAAATAGTTTTTGCGGGCGAAGCGCGAATGCTCGTGGACGGTGCAGTGCAGGGCCAGCGAGGCGCGCATGGCCATTTCAACGGCGCGCTTGTTGAGCACCGGGAGAGTGCCCGGGAGGCCCAGGCAGACGGAGCACACGTTGGTGTTTGGAGGATCGCCGAAGCGCGTGGAGCAGCCGCAGAAGATTTTGGTGCGGGTAAGAAGTTGCACGTGGACTTCCAGACCGATGACGGACTCGTATTTGGCGAGCACTTCGGGCGCGATCGCGGGTTCGTCTGGAGCCGATTTCGCCATAAGGGAACGAAGATTATAGCATTAGCTAGCGGCCCGCATAGGCTTGAGGAATGCAGGAAAGAAGTGCTCGGCGAGGGCAAAACCACCAAAAAGCAGAGCGGCGTAGAAAGCGTCGCCAGCCAGCGTGTTCCAGAAAAAGGGGATGCCGGCGATGTAGCAGTCCAAGACGCCGGAAGAGGTGTGAGGGTAGGTGTTCATGAATTGCCAGACGGCGAAATTGGTGACCAGGAAGAATTGGATAGAGCCGAGGAGCGTGGCGAGACTGATGCGGGCAACGGAACGGCGGTCGCGCAACCAGAGACCGATGGCGACGTTGATGAGGAAGCTGGCGTAGACGATGGGGATTAATTTGTGAAAGCCGATGAAAATGTCGCCCACGAATAAGGTGAAGAGCGGGAATAAAAAGGCTAGCCGGCGGTCCTTGACTAGCGCGCCGGAAAACAGAGCCATCGCGCCGATGGGAGCGAAATTCCAGGGATGCGGAGCGATGCGCAAGGCGGCGGCGAGTAGAATCAGGACCAGCGCGAGCAGGGTGCGGTAGAACAGATTTTCTTTTTGAGATATTTCGGCGTTCATTTTTGTGCTCCCTCCATTTGCGGTAATAGATCGCAAAAGACAAAGCCATCGCGGGTTACAACTTCTCCCGTTCGAACGGGAATGGGTGATTGAAAAATGGGGCCATCGAAGACGAAGGTGTGGAATTCGCCGTTTTCGCCACAAGGATCGGCGTGGGGCGGAAAATCGTGGAAGAAAGATTCGTCAAGTTCGCGGCCAGCGAAGCTGGGATCGAGAACTCTCGAATCGACGCAAGCGGCGATGGCGCGGAAACGCTGCTCGTGAAAGTGCCGGATTAGTTCGCGCGTGTCGCGCTTCCAGATGGGGAACAGGGCGGTCATGCCAATGCGAGCGAGATTTTTTTCGCGGTAAGCGCGCAGGTCTTCCAGGAAGATGTCGCCGAAGGCGACCGTTCGAACGCCTTGGTCGTAGAAGCGGCGGAGGGCTTCTGCCATGCGCGCTTCGTAGACGGAATTGACGCATTGCGGCGGGATGAAGATTTCGTGAAGGGGAAGGCCGATGGACTGCGCTTGCCGGTTCAGTAGTTCACGCCGGACACCGTGCATGGCGACGCGGTCGTAGGTCTCGGTGACGGTGGTGAGAAGAGAGGCGATGTGGAACTGCTTCTGTCGAAGCAGCGTGTAGAGCGCCATGGCGCTGTCTTTGCCGCCGCTCCAGCAAAAGAGGATGGGTTCGTTCGAGTTCAAGAAATCTCCAATTGTCGTAGATTTTGCCAACAGAGACTAATTCCTGCCCGAGAAGCGATAGTTGAGACCGAGGCGATAGTCGCGGCCTAGGGCGGGAAAGCCGATGGCCTCCTGATAGTGTTTGTCAAAAAGATTTGTGGCGCGGCCAGTGAAGGAAATACCGCGGGCGATGAGATAACTGGTGGCGATGTCGAAGCGCGCGTATCCCGGATTGCGCGTGAGGCAAGGGCCAGTACAGACGTTTCCGATGAAGGTGCTGTCAAAATCGCTGTCTCTGCGCGGGCCGGTGAAGTAAGCGTTGATGTTGAAGTTGAAGCGGCGATATACGGCATTCAGCCAGACATTGCCGGAATTCACGGGACGCCGCAGAAGATGATCACCCGGGTTCTGAAATCCGGTGTCAGCGGCGGAGGCTCGTACCACGCGCGTATCGTCGAAAGAATAGTTCCCGTTGAGTGAAAACCAGCGCCTCAAACGGGCGGTGGCAGTGAAGTCCACGCCGCGCGCGCGCGCGAGGTCGGTATTGAGAAACGCAAAGCTGCCGAACGGACAGCCAGCTTGTGCGCCGGGCACGGCAGTGATCAGATCGCGGAACTGGTTGGTGAAGTAGGCGGCGGAAACGCGAAAGCGGTCGAAATCGAAGTACTGGTCCAGGCCGGCGTTGATGGTACGGCTACGCTGGGGGCGCAGCTGGGGGTTTCCCGGGCTGCACGGATCGGTGTCAAAGGATTCAAGCGCCGTAGGCTCTTCGATACCCTGGCCGTAAGCAAAGCGCGCGCGCGTATCTCCCAAAAAGCCTTTGGCGTAGCGCAGAGCGTAGACAGCGCCCGCGCGAGGCACAACGCGAGTGCCGAAGCTGGTGTTGGCTTCAGCGCGCCCTCCGGCGCTCAACGTAAGGCGCGAAATGGGGGACCAGCGGACGTCGAGAAAGCCGCCTTGGTTGTGGCGGTGAGCGTTCGCGCTGGCGACGTTTTCTACTTCGTATTGATAGCCTGCCGTTGCCGCGCCGCGGCGAAAGGAGTAGGTAGATTGCGCGAGGCCCCCGGCGCGATTGGCTTGATTCGGAAAATTGCCGAAAGGAGGGAAGCCGCTGATGCTGTAGTAGCGGGACTCCATACCAGAGAAATGATGGCTCCAGTGTTGGCCGGTGTGAAAGTTCCAGGTGAGGTCCGTGGAAAGTTGCTGGAGATCGTAGAAAGCCGTAGGATCGGAAAAACTGGGACCCAGGAGCGTCTGGCCGGGAGCTCCGGCAAAGCTGGAGTTGCTGCGAACAGTAAGGCGGATTTGATTCGAGTCGGAAAAGCTGTAACCGAAGTTGCCGGCGAAGCCGCGGTTCAAGAAGGCGTCATTCACGCCTTGGCCGTCGGTATGAAAGTAGGAGCCCGCGGCGGAGTAATCGAACTTATCGAGAAGGCCACTGACTTGAGCGCCGCCGCGCGCGGAGGAAAAGCCGCCACCTTCAGCGAAAAGATTGATTTCCGGAACGCGCGTGGCGCCGCGGTGACTGACAATTTGGATCACGCCGGACATGGCGTCGGTGCCGTAGAGGGCGCTTTCGGCGCCATGGACGATCTCGACTTTGTCGACGTTGTCGAGAGTGAAATTGGAGAAGTCGAAGTCCCCGCCGGGAAGGTTGACAGGCGTGCCGTCGATCAAAACCTTCGTGAAACTGGAATTGCCGCCGTCGACGAAGATGGTTGTGAGGCCACCGATCGTGCCGGTGCGGGCAAGACTGATGCCGGTTTCGGTAGTGAGAAGGTCAGGAAGCGAGACGGCCTGGCGCTGCTCGATTTCCTGGTGGCCGACAATGTCGACGGGGGCAGGCGCATGGGCGAGCTCGGTCGGCTGGGTGTTTGCGGTGACGACGACGTTTTCGGAAAGAGTCTCAATTTCGAGGCGCAGGTCGAGGGAACGAGTTTCCGAGGCGGCGAGGCTGAGAACGACATCGCGGGGTACAAATGACGCGTGTTGGAAATGAATATGGTAGCGGCCCGCGGGGGCGACCAGGAGATATGTTCCGTCAGCACTGGAAAACGCCGACCACATGCGGGCGTTTGTGTCATTTTCAAGCTGCGCGGTGATTTTTGCGTTGCCGATGCCGTAGCCGGAAAGATCGGTGAGTTTTCCGGATAGACGGGCATCGGATGAATTGCTCTGGGCTGGCAAGGAAAAGGTGACTACGGAGCCTGCGAAGAGAAGAAAAACGGTACGAAGAAAAGGCGTTTTCATTTTGTCCTCCGCTCCCTCTCGCGCGGGAGTTGAAGGTTGACCTGTGCAATCACGATAGATTGCACGGCTGCGAACTTCGCCGGTCTCCTGGCTTGGCGGTAGCTCCGGACCTTACTTAGGAGGGCCGTTGCGGGGCCTTCCCGCGGGCCGCCCAGCGAAGGGGCGACTGGCCGCAGTGGCCTGCGCATAAACTGAATCCGCCTTACAGTCGCGCGGCGGCGACGGCTTAGTTACCGGCGATCCTGGTCAAGCTGGGAGCGCCGAACCGTCTTCCCGAGCACGAAGTTCGCGGTGAATGTGATCTGCGGCACGGGGCCGCATGGTTGAGGTTGACGAGAAAAAAGGCGAACTAGAGTTTCAAGAAGCGGGAACTAAAGTTCGCCCCTACGTTAGGCGCTAGACAAAATGGTGACGCGTGGCCGGCCGTGGGAACCGAGTTCCACAGCGAGCGGCGTCTGGAAAACCTGTTCGAGCAATTCGCGCTGATAGATGCTGGCGGGCGGACCGACGCGCAAGCAGCGTCCGCGCTGCATCAAGACGACTTGATCGGCGTACTCCGCGGCGAGGTTCAATTCGTGGGTGACCACGACTACGGTGTAGCGATTCTCCGCGGCCAGGCGGCGCAAGGAATCCAGCAGACCGATTTGCGCCGCGATATCCAAGTGCAGAGTCGGTTCATCGAGAAGCAGCAGCAACGGCTGTTGCGCTAGCGCGCGCGCGAGGATTACGCGCTGTTTTTCACCGCCGGAGATTTGGTCCATCCAACGGTCGCTTAGATCTGCCGCAGCGACCTGGGCGAGAGCGTTTTTCGCAATCAAGATATCGTCTTGCGACTCGAAGCGCAGCGAGCGGCCATAAGCATGGCGGCCCTGCAGGACAAATTCCCAAGCGCGCGCGGGGAAGAGCAGCGTGCTCTCCTGCTGGACGACAGCGATGCGCTGCGCGCGGGTGCGCGGCGTAAGCGAGTGAGTGACAAAGCCGTTGAGCAGAATCCGGCCGGAGAGGGGCGCCAGGGCGCCGGAGATCAATTTTAGAAGAGTGGATTTGCCGCTGGCGTTCGGTCCGAGGACGGCGACGATTTCACCCGGCTTGGCCTGAAAACTTGTGGCTTCCAACGTGAAAAGAGGAGCCTGGGCAGGATTCGCGGAGTAGGCGTAGCTAACTTGCTCGACGCTGAGCCGGACGTCACCGCTGGCGCGTGCGGGCTCGCTGGAATTTCGCGCCAGAGCTGAGCTGCCGCTCATGCGAGCCTCCTGCGCAGGAGATAAATGAAAAGCGGCGCGCCGACCACTGCAGTGACGGCGCCGACGGATACCTCCGTTGGGGCCACAACGGTGCGCGCCAGAGTATCGGCCATAACTACGGCAATGGCTCCGCCGATCGCCGCAGTCGGTAGCAAAGTGCGATGGTCCGAGCCAAAAATGAAACGCATTACGTGCGGCACAATTAAGCCCACGTAGCCAACAGCGCCACTCACGGAAACCGCCAATCCGGTCAGAAAAGAAGCCGCAATATAGACGACCAGGCGCACGCGGGGCACGTCAACGCCGAGGTGCATGGCCTCTTTTTCGCCGGCCAGAAGCAAATTCAAATCCGAGGCGGTGGTGTAGATTGCTCCGGCCGCAACGACGAACCCAATGCCGAGAAACCAGTAAATGCTCTTCTGCAAGGGGGTGGAGAGATCCCCCATCAACCAGAAAGAAACGCCGCGGAGACTGCCGGAGAGAGTGCTCATCAAAAACATAATGATGGCGGAAATGAAAGAACCCGTAATGACGCCGCCCAGCAGCAACGTGGTGCTGTCAATTTGTCCTTCGCGACGGCCAAGGAAATAAACTGCCGCGATCGTCGCCGCCGCGCCGAGAAAAGCTCCCAGGGGAGTGAGCAGGGCCGCGAACAAGGGGGGAACTGTAAGATGGGGCTCGGCGATGAGCGCCAGGATAGCGCCGAGGGATGCTCCGCTGGATACGCCGAGCACGTAAGGATCCGCTAGCGGATTGCGCAGCAGCGCTTGAAAACTAGTTCCCGCGACGGAAAGGGCCGCCCCCACAATGATACCGAGCAAAATACGCGGCAAGCGGATATTCACAACGATCAGGCCGTAATCGGTGGAGATCTGGCTGCTCTGCCCGAAAAGAACGCGCAACAAGTCTCGCCCGAGAGCGTAAAGCGAGACGGGCACGGCACCAAACTTCAAGGCGACCACCACCACCACGAATAAGATCACCACCAGGAGCAAGCATTGCAGAAGCAGACGGCGAAGCGTCAGCGGGCGCATGCTTGGCCTCCGGAAATCGCTATTGGAGCCTGCCGAGTGCTGGGCCAGAGAGAAAATTGGGCAAGGGGCTGAGGGACTGCAGCCGGATTTTCCTTTTCCGTCTTTTCTTTGGGGTTTTCTGGCTTTTCGGCGAAGGCTTCCGGATGAAGTTGCTTGGCTAGATCTTCGATAGCCGAGACGATCCGCGGGGCCGGCCGATTGACGGCGTCACTGATCACCGCTGCGTGGTGCTTGTTGACGGCATTCACGATGCTCCACCCAGGAAGGGTGGCGAGCACACCGAGAGACGAGGAAGAGGGTTCAGAATGCGCATCCGCAAAAACCAGGTAGTCGGGCTGGAGATGGGCGACCTCTTCCAGACTCACTTGAGGCCAGTCTTGCTCGGAATCAACGATCGAAACAGCTCCGGCGCGGCGCAAGGCATCGGCGATAAACGTGTTCTTGCCAACGGAGATGAGTGGCTGGGTCCACACAACGAAAAGAACGCGCTTGGGCGGCAAAGCTCCCAGGCGCTGTTGCAAATCAGCAAGATGGTGCTGCATGTCGCTGGCAACGGATAAACCTGCTTCGGGAGCGCCGAGAATATCGGACAGTTTTTTTGTAGAGGAGATGATTTCGTCAACGGTATGAGGATCGGTGGCGTATGAAGCGATTCCCAAGCTTTCCAGCGAATTTACCGTCTCGAGACGGTTGAAAGCTTTGGTGACGAGAACGATATCGGGATGCAAAGAGGCGATTAATTCCAAGCTGGGATTGATTCCGCCGCCGACCTTGGTTTTTTTCTGCGCCTCAGGCGGATAGTCGCAATACTCGGTGTCTCCAACGAGACGATCCTGCAACCCCAGCGCATAGACGGTTTCCGTCAAACTTGGTGCAAGCGACACGATGCGGTTGAGGGGCTGGGGCACGCGAACCGTGCGGCCGGTTTCGTCGGTGACTTCGCGGTAGACCGGCGATGCAGCGGAGAGCGGAGAAGCGCTCTGCCCGCGCGCCACCCCCGCGCAGGATAGCAACGCCGCGGCTGTGGCGAAGACAGCGCTTCGGAGGCGCGGGTGTGCGGATTCTTTCACGAAACTCCCTGCCTTGAGAATTACACTTTACCAACAAAAAAGCCCCACGAGACACCTTGGGGCCTTCTGGAAACGCTCTTTCTCGCGAAGAGCGCGGCTTCCGCGGCATGGGAGGGTGGCCTGGCTTACGGCTGTTCAGCCGCTTACAGTGGCGGGACCGCGGCCGATTCGCACGGCCTTCCCCGCTTCCCTTGCCTGCAAATTGAAATTCGAGTGTATGACGCGTCCACGGGAGTGTCAATGCTCGGCTGAAAAAGCGCTATCAAACGTTCAGCGATTCTTCCAATTGGGCTTGCGATTTTCCACGAGGGCGCGAAGACCTTCCTGCGAATCCTCGAGGCGATAGAGCTCATTCAAGAAAATGCTCATGGAGTGCTTGAGCCCCTCGCGCAAGGACAAGCCCATGCCGCCGAGGATGGCTTTTTTGGCGACGGCCAGAACTGGGCCGGAGTGGCTGCTGATCCGGCTGACGAGATCGTCCACCGCTTGTTGGAGTTGCGCCTCCGGCACGAGACGATTCACCATACCAAGCTCCAAAGCGCGCTCGGCGGTTACTGGTTCCCCCGTCAATACCAGCTCAAGAGCAATCTTGGGACCGACCAGGAAAGGAAGAATTGTGGAGGCGAGGGGCGGGAAGATGCCGATACTGATTTCCGGCTGCGCAAACCGCGCTTTGGGCGTGGCAATGACGAGATCGCCGAACGCGGCCAGCTCCGCGCCGCCGCCAATGGCAGGTCCGTTCACCACACAGATGACGGGCTTGCCTACCTCCAACATTCCCGCGAAGGCGGCATGAAACGCGTCGAGCATCTGAAAGACGCGCTGTGAGGTATATTCGCCGATGTCGATTCCACCGCAGAAGACCTTGCAAGCAGAATCGATAACGATCAGCTTGACTTCACCGCGCTCGCCGGCATGAGAAATTCCGCTGGCGATCTCGCGGAGCATGGCTTCATTGAGAAGATTGTGTTCTGGGCGGCTGAGGGTCATTCTTGCGACACCCGCATCGATGCGAAACTTCACGTATTCAAATTCGTCCGGCCTGCGCCGCTCCGATTGCAGCGTGAAATCCTGGGTGTTGACAGGCTTAATCATTTCCCGCGCTCCTGGACATCCATTGCGATTTGCTTTGCGTAAGTCTAGAAGAGTCCAAATCTGATGCTAGCACGGCGTTTTGCGGCGTCCACGAGCAGGGGAGGGCCTAGTGCGCAAATAGTTCGCAGGCCCTAGGGACAGGTTTATCCTGGAAAAGGTAGTGCAGGTCCTGCAAGCGAGAAAACACTTTTTATCTAGTTTTTTGTTGTGCATCACGTTTCAATGGTTATGCTGTCAGACGTCGCGAAGTTTGCTCGCGGACATTCGCGCGAATGCTTCAACACCACGTCATGTCCATAGAACGGACCGCTGTGGCCGTCCAGATGAAGGAACGGCCCGATACCGATGGGTTCCCAACTGCGTCTGGGTGGGAAGTTTCCAAGCCGCTGCGTTTCAACGCGGACTGGCAGGGCAACAACGCCGATCCTCAAAGAGAGACGGAAGTGCGGCTGCTGTGGACTCCGGAGTGGCTCTTTTTGCGGTTCTGCGCCAGGTTTCGCGTTGTCACTGTTTTTCCCGATGCCCAGCCCAATGGACGCCGCGATCAACTTTGGGAGCGCGACGTCGCAGAAGTTTTCCTTCAGCCCGACCCGTCTCAGCCCCGCCGTTATAAGGAATTCGAAGTCAGCCCCAATGGTTTTTGGATCGACCTGGACATCGCCCCGGGGCAGAAGCACGACTTGAAGAGCGGTCTCGGCCGCCGGGTGGTTTTGGACCAAGCCGCGAAAACGTGGGTCGCGGAGCTTGCGCTACCCATGAAATGCCTGGTCGAGCGATTCGATCCTGCAGCCACATGGAGAGTGAATGTTTACCGCGTTGAAGGAGCTAGCGAGCCGCGATTTTACTCCGCATGGCAGCCCACGCGAACTCCGGCGCCCAATTTCCACGTTCCAGAAGCGTTTGGCAAATTGGTTTTTGTTCCGGAGCCCACTGCCGCGAGAGTAGCGGACTTGCCGAATTGGCGCGCAAGATAATCGGTGGTATCCCGGCTGATTTTTACTTATGCTTTCCCGGTGAAAAGACCACTGCGGCATCTTCGGTATTTTGCGCCGGAGCGAACGCTCAGAGTTTCTTTCTATGTGCTATGCGCCGCTGGAATTATTTGCGGCGGTTCCGCTCCGCTAGCGCGCCCGCGGCAAACAGATAAAGAGGCTGGTCCTGCCGTCACGAAAGTCGAGCCTCCCAGTTGGTGGATCGGACTCACGCCGGAGGTGTTGCTGCTGCTTTCGGGGCAGGACCTGGAAGCAACGCATGTTGAGTGCAACTTGCCAACGCTCCGCGTCTCGCGCACGCAATCTACGGCAGGAGGAACGTATCTCTTTGTCTGGCTGAAGATTGCCGCCGATACCAAGTCGGGAACCGCCGTCTGCCGCATTGTGGCACCGAAAGGAGCGACCTCCTTCGAATTGCCGCTTGCGGCTCGCGCTCCGACGCTGGGAAAGTTTCAAGGGCTTTCGCAGGATGATGTGATGTACCTCATCATGCCCGACCGCTTTGCCAATGGCGATCCCACGAATGATGAGCCTGCGGAAGCGCCGGGTTCGCACGATCGTTCGAAACCCCGGGCATACCATGGCGGCGACCTGCGCGGTATTCAGAATCATTTGCGGTATCTGAAAGATCTGGGCGTGACGACGCTATGGCTAACGCCCATCGTAAAGAACGGCGCCGCACAGGACTATCACGGTTATGGCGCCGTTGATCTCTACGCCGTCGATCCGCATCTCGGCGCACTGAAAGACTACCAAAACCTGGTTGCGGCAGCTCACCAACAAGGCATGAAGATTGTTTTCGATATAGTTCCCAATCATGTTGGCCCAAAACATCCGTGGGTATCAAATTCGCCCCTGCCTGACTGGTTTCACGGCACATTCGAGCACCACATCGATTCTTTTTCGCCGTTAAAAGGCAGCTTCTATGGAAAGCCGGGCGGCCAGGCCATCGCGAACGATTCGTTTGAAACGCTGAGCGATCCCCACGCCTCCCCTCGGATGAAACGAAATCTTACACAAGGGTGGTTCTTCGGGATTTTGCCAGACATGAACACGGAGAATCCCCTTGTTGAGCAATATCTGGTGCAGAACAGCATCTGGTGGGCGGAAACATCGGGACTGGATGGCTATCGCGTCGACACGTTTCCGTATGTGGGCCGTAAGTTCTGGGCCAACTGGCATGCCGGATTGCGCAAGCTCTACCCGTACTTGACTACGGTCGGCGAAGTGTTTCACCCCGATCCGAGCGTGACTTCGTTTTTTGTGGGCGGAGCGAGGCGCTACGATGGAATCGATAGTGGGCTCTCTACGGTCTTCGATTTTCCGATGTTTTTTACGCTAAGGGATGTGTTGCTGCGGGGCGCGCCCGCGGGCAGCATTGCGGACGTGTTGCGGCACGATGCTTTGTATGTGCATCCTGAAATGCTCGTTCCCTTTTTTGCGAACCACGACGTACCGCGCTTCGTGAGCGCCGAAGGCAGTTCTTCCACAAAGGTGAAGCTGGCGTTTGGACTCACACTCACGCTGCGAGGTGTTCCTGAGATTTACTACGGCGATGAAATCGGGATGGCTGGGGCCGGCGATCCGGACAACCGGCGCGATTTCCCCGGGGGTTGGATTGAAGATGCCAACGATGCTTTCACCGAGACTGGCCGAACGCGCGAGCAGCAGGAGATTTTCTCTTACGTGCAGTCGCTGCTCCGCCTTCGCCGCGAACACGCCGCTCTGCGAACCGGCCAGTTATGGCATCTGGCCTCCGACGAATCCTCGTATGTTTTTGTCCGCGAATCGGAGGACGAGCGAATTGTCGTGGCTTTCAACAACGCCGACCAGGCGCGCGAACTTCACATGGCATTGGGAGACACGCGGGCGCAAGAGGCGACAGCAATCGAGCTCCTTTTGGGAGAGGCTAAAACGGAGTTGCTAAGGGGCGAACTCCGAATCATGATGCCGGCGCAATCGATCTCGATTTTTTCCTTGAACTAAGATAATGCGAGGGCGGTCCTCAGAACGCGAGGCGAACGCTCCAATTCTTCAAGGCATCGAGTACCGTAAGCGTGACGGCGTGCGTTGTGGTGTCGTAGCGCCATTCGCGAATCGGTTGCTCGCCGATGCGAACTTCCTTGGGTGTTGTTGCCGCGCCGTAAATCGTCACAACTGCACTTTTCCACCACGGCTGAAATGCGTTCTTGTCTATGTTGCTGGTAACGGTGGCCGCGCCGGAGGAAACTTGGCAAGAATAGTTCACGCGAAGAATTTCTCCTTTTTGGTAAGCGAACGTGTGCCCGTCATCCTGGTAGAGCGTTCCGCGGCAATCGCCGCTCGACGCCGCGTCAGGCAGATAGACGCGCAATTGAAGCGGTCCCTGCGGCTTTTCTTCCGTGGATTGCACCACGGGCTGCATCGGCACGATGGCTCCGGCGCGCACGTAAAGCGGCATCTCCTCGAGCCGCGGATGCAAGATGATCTGTTTTGCACTCGACAGCTTCGCGTTTGTCCAGAAGTCATACCAGTCACCCGGCGGTAAGGAGATTTCTTCGGCGTCCACCATGTCGGTGGTCACGGGCGCGACAAAAAGGTCCCGGCCGAAAAGAAAGTCCCGGTTATCGCCGTAAAAATCTGACGCTTGCGGATATTCGAGAAACACGGGTCGCATGAGCGGCAGGCCCGTGCGCGACATTTCCTCGATCCCTGTGTACAGATAGGGCATCAGCTCATAACGCAGCTCGATATACTTCCGGCGGATAGCTTCATGTTCGGGGCCATGCACCCACGGTTCCTGATCGGCAGTGCCCTTTGCGGTGTGATCGCGGTAAATCGGATTTAGCGCTCCGACCTCGAACCAGCGCGTCAACAAATCAGCCGTAGGGGAGCCAGCGAAACCGCCGATGTCGTCGCCCACGAGCGGGTAGCCTGAAATTCCCATGCTCAAAAGCATCGGCGTGCTCATCTTCAGGTGATTCCAGGTGCTGCTGTTGTCGCCAGTCCAGGTGGCGGCATAGCGCTGTGCGCCTGAGTACGCGGCGCGGGTAAGCACGAAAGGCCGTTCGTCCGGCTGCAGCTTGCGCAATCCCTCGTAAGTGGCGCGAACGTTTTGCATGCCATAGACGTTGTGGATAGCGCGATGATCGATGCTAGTCCGATCGTCGAGGCGGTGCCGGGTGTCGAGTGGCATGGTTTTGTCGGCGCGCATGAAGAGCGAGGGTTCATTCATGTCGTTCCAGAAGCCCGCCGCGCCCATGCCGACAAAATCTTTGTAGAGTCCGCCCCACCAATCGCGCACGCGCGTCAAAGTGAAATCCGGGAAAACGCTGTCGCCCGGCCATACCGTGCCGACGTAAACCGAGCCATCGGGATTCTTCACGAACACATCGTCTTTTGTTCCCGAATCGTAAGGAGCATAGCCATGGTTGGGATCTTTCTTGATGTGCAAATCGGTGATCAAAATGGAGTGCATTCCCTGCGCGCGAAAATCGAAGATCATTTTTTCGAAGGTGGGGAAGTATTCCCGGTTGATGGTGAAGGGGGCATTGCCTTGCTGATAGTCGATATCGAAATAGATGGCATCGGCGGGTATTTTTTTCTCACGCAGGGTCTTGACAATCTCCCGCGCCCGAGATTCCGGATAATACGAATAACGGCTTTGCTGGTACCCGAGCGCCCACAAGGGAGGAAGGGGGGAGCGCCCCGTCATGGCCGTGTATTCTTCGACGATTTTTTTCGGCTCGGGCCCGGCAATGAAGTAGTAGTTTAGCTCGCCGCCTTCGGCGCCAAAAAAGAAGTAATCAGCTGACTCTTTGCCAAAATCAAAAACGCTTCGATAGGTGTTGTCAAAGAAAACGCCGTAGGCCATGCCTTCGCGCAGGCCGATAAAAAAGGGGATGGTTTTGTAGAGCGGGTCGGAAGACTCCTGCCACCCGAACTCATCAGTGTTCCAATTCGTGAAGGAACGGTTGCGGCGATTCATCGGTCCGGCTTTGTCGCCAAGCCCGTAATAATTTTCATCCGCGGGCATCTTTTTCCAAACGTGCACTCGTTTACCGTTCCAAGCCATCGGCAGGTCCGGCTCGTCGGCGAGATAAAGGGTTCCGGCCGCATCGGAAAAACTGATCAACAGAGGAGCTTTCTGTATCGCGGCAACTATATTCCCCGAAATAACCCGAATTTCTTCCTGGTTCTCTTCGACCTTAACGGCGGGTGGCTCCGGGGATTCGACCAGCGCCCAGGAAAAATCTTTGGGAAAATTTCCATCAGGAGCCAGTCGCACACGAAAAATCCCGTCGCGAAAGATGGTGACACGCACTTTTGCCCTTCCGGCGATTAACTCAACGCCATCTTTCAGTTTTTCGACGCGCTGGACTTTGCCAACGTGCTGCCAGCCCTGTGCCAACGCGATTCCACATCCCAGAGCGGAGGCCAGCAGTCCCATTCCCGCGCGCCCAGCAAACCCTGCCATGTCCATCCTCCCGGGATGCCAAGAAAAGCGAAGAACGATCAGGTGTGTCTCTTACTTGAGCAGAAACAATCCAAAACGACCCGTGGTATCAAGCTGCGAGCCACTGTTCGAAAAACGCGCACGCTTTCGCGCCTTCCATCCGGTGCCTCACTGCGTCCATCACGCGGCACCGGACGGCTCCTCTGCGTTCATGAAAACCAAGCCAATACGGCAAGTGCAGCTCACAGCCCAGGGGTGTGACCTCGATATGGGCATCGCGAATCTTGAAAAATCCTTGCTGAAAAATCACGCGCAAAACTTTGTCGCGCAGAAGTTCCGCCGCAAGCTCCTCGGTTAGGGTTGCCTTTAGCCTGTTGCGGGCTGGCAGCGCCAGCAATTCCCGTTCCACCGGGATTCGCGGAAATTCGAACAAGTCCAGCGAGCCATCCACGGCGTCAATGGCGAAAAGACGCGCCGGTGCTCCCGCGTATTTAACGCGGTACAAAAAATATGGCACGTAGGCATCGGCGATCCGCCGCAACGGGCCGCTGCGCATCCGCCAATAGAGCGCGGAAATTCCCGCGCCGGAAAATGCACGCACCGCCTCTTCTTGTGTCACGTTCGGCTTCAAAGCGCGAAGGGCGCCGATATTCATCGAAGCTATTCTCCGCCCCGTTTCACCGGAAGTAAATCCACAGTCCAATCACCGTGGATAGCAACAACAAGCTGAAGACGACATTGATGACATGTTCCGCAGGCGTCTCGTGGGCGGGTTTGCGCTGAGGGATGCCCACGGCTACCGTTTCCATCTTGTCATCCACGGTCGCGAACGTCAGTCCAGCGAGTTGCTTGCGGTCTGGAGCCGGCGTCATCAGGCTGACCGTAACGAGCACCACCGCACAGACGACGAACATGAAAATCGCGTAGTGCAGGAAGTTCATGTCAATGAGCCAGCGGACAAGGGAAGAAGAAAAATGGCCGCCGCTGGCGCGATCGGCGATTTCCAGAACAAATCGCGTAGCGCCCAAGACGAAGCCGGTAAGGAGAGACGCGATAGCTCCCGACCCGTTAGCGCGGGGCCACAGGATTCCCAGGATAAAACAAGCGGAGATCGGCGGACTGATATAAGCCTGCACGCTTTGCAGGTAGATATAGAGCTGGCTGCTGATGTAGTGGATGAAGGGGACCCACAGCAAGCCCAGCAAAACCATCATACCAGTCGCCACCCGGCCAAAATTCACGAGCTGTTTCTCGGAAGCCTGCGGCCGGAGCTTTTTGTAAAAATCGAGAGTGACGAGCGTGGAGGCCGAATTGAAAACCGAACTCATCGCGCCCATGACCGCCGCCAACAATGCCGCCATGACCAACCCGACGAGGCCGACGGGAAGAAGATTGAGGACTAAAGTGGGATAAGCGAAGTCAGGCTTTTTCACTTGCTCTGGAAACAACGCAAAAGCGATGATGCCCGGCAGAACGAGCATGAACACTGGCAGGATCTTCAGGAAGCCGGCAAAAATCGTTCCCGCTTTTGCATGCCCCTCATCGCGCGCGGAGAGCACACGCTGCACGATCACCTGGTCGGTGCACCAGTACCAGATGCCAAGGATTGGCGCCCCGAAAAATATGCCCGTCCATGGGAAATTGGAATC
>Ga0307479_10000382_pt1 | contig 39760 bp, 35 predicted proteins | sample atmos_gasesECM4C_FD_203743 | JGI IMG/M metagenome (GOLD analysis project Ga0307479, IMG submission 203743) | Hardwood forest soil microbial communities from Morgan-Monroe State Forest, Indiana, United States - atmos_gasesECM4C_515 | ecosystem: Environmental > Terrestrial > Soil > Temperate...
CGACGACAGTTTGGCGCTTATGTTGGCCGATGCGTTGTTGCCTGACATCTCGGCCATTTCATGCGTATTCGGTAACGTGCCGGTAAAAACTGCAATACGTAATGCGCTTTTAGTTCGTGAATTACTCGGAAGGCGTGATAGCTGGCAGGTTGTTGCTGGCGCCGATCGTCCTGCTAACCGAGACCAACTGAATGCGCTCGATGTCCACGGTGATGACGGGCTTGGAGGTGCTACGAACAAGATCGACCAGACGATCCTGAACGAAATTCAAAATGCTAAGATTGCAAGGCTTGAGGATGTGGGTGGAAAGAGGACGGGAAAGGGGCCCATTACAATCGTAGGGCTTGGGCCTGCGACCAACATCCCGAAACTGGTGGAGCAATATGGCAAAGCGAATATCGAGAAAATTGTTTTGATGGCCGGTTCGTTCTTTGATGTAGGCAATATTCGGCCTAATGCGGAGTTCAACGCTTTCGTTGATCCGGAAGCCTTCGAGGATACGATAGATATTGGCGTGCCAGTTACCGTGGTTCCTTTGGATGTTTGCCGCAAGGTTCAGTTAAGCCGAGCGGTGATGCAGAACTATGGCCGTAGGTCGAAAGCGCCGATTGCCAAGCTGCTTATGGACGCGCACATGTCGTACATGGATTTCTACCGCAAGGTAGAGGGCATCGATGGGTGCTTCCCCCATGATGCCGTCACAGTTTTAGCGGCAATCCGGCCAGAGCACTTCTTTTCGCTACGAGGCGTCGTTACAATTGACAATGCTGGCCAGACCACATTTAAGCGCGATAACAAATCGCACATTGAGGTTTTTACCGGCGGAAATCTCAAGTGGGTGCGAGAAACGATAAATGCGTTGCTTTTGGAACGCGATGTCCCGGTGCCAATCTGAATGCGTTACCTCGATTCGTGGCGCGGGCAAAGGCGATGCCTTCGGTTGATCCTCGACTTGAGGCAGGCCATAAAGATCCCTTCCGGCGCGCTGCCCGCCAACAACAAAGCATGGCTCCCGCGATAGTGGGTTTCGCGATGCAGCGAACCTCACGTTACCATACTGAGGACAATAGGGCTCCTCGTGTCGGTGGTTGCGTATGATTCTCTGGGCGCCAACGCTCTCACCTATATAGCGCCCGGGTCGGGCTGCACAGGGTAGCTAGACGCCCGCGAACCTCGAAATGGATCGGATCGCCAGGCTAGACGCGTGATGCGACCACGATGCAGTCGATGAGCTCGCGCAGCTTGAGGCACGCAGCCTTGGCATCGCTGGCCGAAAGCGCTTTCGCGAGCTGCTCGACCGCGTCGAAATAGATGGCGATAGCAGCCGGATGCAGGGCGACGACGTTCGCTTCGGTTGCCCGGGCGAGGCGCGCCTCCTGGCGATCGATCTCGGCCTCGAACTCGGCGAGACCGGCGCTGACCATGCGTCCCCGTCATCTCGCCCTTGGAGACTGCGTCGATTAGGCGCGCGGCCTCGCGACGCGCATCCCGTAACTTGCGCTCGGCCGCAGCGCTCTCGCGCGATCGGTCCTTCGAGAGCCGCGCCCATTCCTCGGCAAAGCCCCGGCGGGCGGTCTCGATCACGGCGGGGTTCCTGAGCTCGCACGGGGCCCCCGATCACCGCCCCCTCGATCAGGTCAAGTCGGCATTGGCGGCTATACGCGCAATCCCTCGACACGATCGAACGGGAGCACCGGGCCATCGGCCGCCCGCGCTACGAGCCGGCCGAGACGATGCTTAGTCGCACGCGCCACAGCGCAGGAGGGCCGACAGAGTGCGACGAAGTGGCACGCCCTTCCGCAATTCGCGTTTCTCGCCTTGGCGAGGCGTGCAGTTGTCTCCTCCCGAAGCTCCTGCGGCACGATGCGCAGATGCGGCGCCTCGATCCGATGCCACTCACTGCGCGGGTTGACGCGGGGTCTGCGGGTTGCGGAGTTTGCCGACGCGGTTCCAAATGATGACGCCACGATAGACCTCATTGCAGATCATCCTGGGGACGCGCTTCGCGGATCCGTAAATGGTCGATGCGTTCCAGGTGCGGCCGCACAACGGCTTGACGCCCTCGCGGTTGATGAGGTTGGAGAAGCCACTGACTTGCGTAGTCGGCGAAAGCCATCCGGATCACGAAAATTTCAGGCGCTCAAGCAAGGTCCGAGCACGCCAAATCCCATCCATAAAGGTGGGGCGGTAAGGGCATTTTGGTTCGATTCCTGCAGAAAAAAGTAGGGCGCGACTGGCATCACCACAGTCGCGCCCTACGTCACCGGTCAATGGGGCAGGGGGGGGATGACCGGCTGCCGGGATTACGCTCGGCGCCCAAAGTCGTTCCTTGCCACCCGCAAATTTTCGGACACGGTTAAGTGATCGCCCGTCCGCGGACCCTGTTCCCGCGACATAACGTTAAGTCGCTGATCGCCATGGGGCGAGGGACCGACGGGCATGTCACACACAGTCAAGGGTATCCTCGGCGCCAGTGCGATTTTGCTGACGTTCGGCGCTGTGCAGTTCGCATCCGGCCACGATCTCACCGGAGGCCGCCTTCAGGCCTTGGGTCATCAGCAGCAGCCGGACGGCGTCAACCGCGCCGCCAAGGCGGACCGCGTGACCGCTTTCCGGGCACCGTTCGCGCCGACGCGGACGATTTCATTCAAGCTTGCCGAGCTTGCCGATACCTCGATCCTGGCGCGGATCCCGCTGCGGGTCGAAGCCCATAGCAACGCCGTACCGGCGTCGCGGCTGATGAAGCCGGGTGCACACAAGCCGGCGGTCGCCTGCGAGCCGGTGGTCAGTGTCCTGACCGAGGTGGCCAAGCGCCTGCAGCCCGGCCGCTGCGTGACCTGACCGGTCTGGTTCATTCCGCCGGCGTTTGATCGCCAACGTTTTGTCGGCTCGCCAAAAACCCCAACGCCAAGCCACCGACCGCGAGCAGCGGGATCAGCCGCTTGATGCCGACCGCACGGATCACCTGAAGGCCCGCCGCGATCACCATGGGATCGGCGAGCGCGGTATGCATGGCCGATTTTGCCGCCATCTTGGCGCGTGCTTCGGCCTGTTTCTTGCGCGCGGTGTAGATGCCGGCGGCGATCAGCGTGACCACGAAGAACACCGCGGCGCCGGCGAGGCAGGCCTGCACTAGGCCGTAGCTGTCGAGCACGACGACGAAGGCCGCCGCGCAGAGGAATGATAGGGTGATGAATAGCGCCACCGCCGCCGCCGCCGCGAGCGACGTCAACCGGAGCGCCGCGCCGGTCGCTTCCTTGAAGTCGTCGATGATGCGCTGAATCATTTCTTCACCACTATCGGCGCCAAATCTACCTGCGCCAAATTTACCTGCGCCAAGTCTACCTGGGTCAAGTCCACCTGGGTCAAGTCTACCTGCGCCAAGTCGCGCCGATCAGAAAGCCGAGGCCGAGCGCGAGGGCGACGGTTGCCAGCGGGCGCTGCGTAATCAAGTCTTCCAGCGTATCTTCGATCGAGGAGGCGGCGTCCTGCGCCGCATCCATCATGGCGCCGCCGCGTTCGCTGATGTCGTCCACCGTGGCATCCACGTTGGCGCGGGCCTGCTTGTAGCCGCGCCGCGCCTGCTTCGTCGCGGTGCCCGCGAAATTGTTGAGGGCGTCGGTGATCTGTTCGGTCAAGGCGGCGATATCGCTTTTCACGGTGGTCACATCCTTCTCAAGACGTTCATAGGCTTTGTCCGTCATGTTGCTCATCGGGATCTCACCATTCGTCATCGACATTGAAAACTCCGGGAATGCTGGCATTGCCTGAAGCGCCAACGCGCCGGTACGCGGGAAGTTCCCGTTGTGCAGCCGCGTCAGTCGGGCGGCAATTGCGGCGAATGAACCGGAAACAGATGCTCTTTCAGGATCAGCGCCACGATCAGAAACGGCGACGACAAGAAGGCACCCATCGGCCCCCACAGCCAGGCCCAGAATGCTAGCGCCACGAATACGGCGAGCGCATTAAGCTCCAGGCGTCGGCCGATGATGGTCGGGGTGACGAAATGGCCTTCGAGGAACGCGATCCCGACAAACGCCAGCGGCGCTATTAGCCCCGTGCCGATCGACGGCAGTGCAATGACGCCGACCACGGTCAGCACCACGAACATCGCGACCGGGCCGATGATCGGAATGAAATTGAGCGTCGCCGCCAACGCGCCGAGCCCTGCCGGATTCGGCATGTGCGTGAGCGCGCAGACAACGCCGGTCGCGATCCCGACGCCGGTATTGATCATGGTCACGGTGAGCAAATAGTTGCCGAGGTGCTCCTCGATTTCGTTCAGGATCCGCAAGGTGCGCAGCCGTGATTCGCGGCCGGCGAAATTCATGATCAGGGCCCGGCGCAGGTCGCGCCAGCTCGCGATGAACAGCACGAGCGTCGCGAAGAACAGCAGAAACTCGGTGAAGGTCGGCGACAGGAACTCGAGCGTGGGCTGCACCCAGTCGAATTTCGGTATTTGAAGGGTCGAGAAAGTGCTGGGAGCACCGACCATGCTCTGCAAATCCTGCCACAGCCTTAGCAGCGGGTCGAAGACGTGCAACTTGTCCTTCAGCTGCGAGCCGAGCTCCGGCAGCCGCGTGCTCCATTCCATCAGGGGTGAGGAGATCAGGCCGACCATGAAAACGATCGCTGCGCCCACGGTCGCCACGATCGCGACCGCTGCGACGCTGCGGGGAATCCGATGGCGCTCGAGAAAGTTCGCGGCCGGCGACAGCATGGTGCCGACCACGAACGCCATCACCACGGGAAGAAAGAACGCCTTTGCCGCGTAAAGCACGGCCACCACGCAGATGACCAGCAGCGCGACCAGCGCGAAGGCCACGACTTCGGCGCGGCGAATGATCGGCGGCTGTTCGTTTTCGCTGTCAGGGACCAGCGCGCTCTCACGCATGTTCGAAAGCAGACGCTCACCGGGAAGCATGCGCACGCCAAAAATCTCCCCGCGCCAGATTGCGCAGCTGCCCGAATGAATTCTCTGGAATCAGAATGCCGGCGGCCGATTCAAGTTCCATCGCAGAAACGTGAAATTCACCGCGCTTGACAGCTTCGTGTTCACAATGCGTCGCGGCGGAACTGCAACGACCCCAGGGCGTTTGTTGCTGAGAAGCATCCTCGCGATGCGTCAACTCTCGCAATTGCTGGGGCAGCACATGACACCAATCCTTCCCCTCAACCGCCGACCATCGTCGCCCGCGCCGACCGCGCTTGTTCTGGCAAGCGCTCTCCTGCTGACGCCGATCGCTTTCTCCAGCGCGGCGGACGCTCAGGCGCTGGGCTTCGCGCCGACCGAGACAACCGCGTTTTCACAGGACCGGATGACTACGATGGCTACTACGTCGGCGCCCGACAACGAAAACCGCGTGCTGCCGGAGCGGCTCCGCCGTACCATCGTCAATCTGGACACGCGCGAGGCGCCCGGCACGGTCATCATCGATACCGGCAATACCGCGCTCTATTATGTGCTGGGTGAAGGCCGCGCCATACGCTATGGCGTTGGCGTCGGCCGCCAGGGCTTTACCTGGTCAGGTGCACAGACCATCAGCCGCAAGGCGGAGTGGCCGGACTGGTATCCGCCGTCGGAGATGATTGCGCGTCAGCCCTATCTGCCGCGCTTCATGGCCGGCGGTCCCGGCAATCCGCTCGGCGCACGGGCGATGTATCTCGGCTCCAGCGAGTACCGCATCCACGGCACCAACGATCCCAGCACCATCGGCAAGTTCGTCTCCTCGGGCTGTATCCGCCTGACCAACGAGGATGTCAGCGATCTCTTCAACCGCGTGAACGTCGGCACCAGGGTCGTGGTGCTGCCGAAGAACGCGCCATTGCGGACGCCGGTCACCGCCGGCGCGGCGCCGACGCAGCCGCGCGGCGCGGCGATGACGCTGCCCTCGGGCCGCGAGGCGATGAACCTTTCCGCCAGATCGATTTACTGAGCGGAAGGGCCCGGTTCGGGAGGCGCACATGATCAAGGTTTCGGGCAGGCAACTCGGCGTCGGCGTGGCGATGCTGCTTTGCGCATCAAGCGTCACGTCGGCCGCGCGGGCCGAGGATTTCCTGTCGGCGCTGTTCGGCGCGTTCAGCGGCCACCGGTCCGCGCCGCCGGTCGTACTGCCGTTCGCCAATGAGGGCGCGTCATCATCCGAGGTTGCTCCACGAAACGAAGCACAGCCCTTGCGCGTCAGCCGAGGCGGCGGCCAGGCCTGGTGCGTGCGGACCTGCGACGGCCGCTATTTCCCCATCGCTGGGCTCGACAATCAGAGCCGCGTGGCGGCTTGCAACAGCTTCTGCCCGGCAGCCGCGACGAGCTTAGTCTACGGCAGCAATATCGACGCGGCGGCCACCGACGCCGGCAAGCCCTATTCGGAATTGCCGAACGCCTTCCGCTATCGCAACGAGATCGTTGCGGGTTGCACCTGCAACGGCAAGGACCAGTTCGGGCTGGCGCAGATCAACATCGAAAACGATCCCACCTTGCGCAAGGGCGACATCGTCGCGACCGCGAACGGGATGATGGTCGCCAATCAGTCCGCCGACAAGCACGCCGAGCTGAACTTCTCGCCGCTGCCGGAATCAGCGCGCGCGCGTTTGAAGCATGTGCCCGTCATGGCCCGGGAGTAGCTAGTAGTTTGTAGGGTGGGCAAAGGCGCCCTTGCGCCGTGCCCATCATATCGTTGGCGACTGTCACGGTCGGCACGTTTACGCTTTGCCCACCCGCAGCGGCACCTCTTGGCCGAGACGACGCAGAAATCACGCGGCGCGGATTTTGCCGAGGAATTCGTTCACCTGACTGCCGAGGTGCTGGCTCTGGGTCTCCAGCGTTTCCGAAGCCTGCTTCACGCTCTCGGCCGCCGCGGCCGATGCGTCGGCGTTGGTTTTGACGCCGGTGATGTTCTCCGAGACGTTCTTGGTGCCCTGCGCGGCATGCTGAGTGCTGCGCGTGATCTCTTGGGTCGCGGCGCCCTGCTCCTGAACCGCAGCCGCAATCGCGGTCGCGACTTCGTTCACCTCGCCGATGGTGCTGCCGATGCCCTTGATCGCGTCGATGGCCTCGGCCGCCACCTTCTGGATGTCGGCGATCTGCTCGGAAATCTCGTCGGTCGCCTTCGCGGTCTGGCTGGCCAGCGATTTGACCTCGGAGGCGACGACGGCAAAGCCCCGGCCGGCCTCGCCGGCACGCGCGGCCTCGATGGTCGCGTTCAGTGCGAGCAGGTTGGTCTGCGCCGCGATGGTGTTGATCAGGCCGACCACTTCGCCGATCCGCGCCGCGGATTTGGCGAGCCCCTGCACGGTGCCGTCGGTCTGCCGCGCCTGGTCGACCGCGCGGCTGGCAATGCCCGCGGCATGCGCCGCCTGCTGGCTGATGTCGTTGATCGAGGCGTTCAGCTGTTGCGAAGCGGAAGCCACGCTTTCGACGCTCATCGAGGCTTCGCCCGACGCCCGCTGGGCGACCTCGACGCGTTCGTTGGTCTGGCGCGAAACCTGCGACAGGCCGGAGGAAGTCGTGCGCATCGTGCCGGAGGCATTGCCCAGTTGCTGCAGCGTCTGCCGCACCATGGCCTCGAACTCGCCGACATGGCTTTCGATCGCGCGCTGGCGCGCCGCGGCGCCGGCATTGCGTTCGCGCTCCTGAGCTTCGATCTTGAGCTTGTCCGTGGCCTGCTGCTTGAAGGTTTCCAGCGCACCGGCAAGCGCGCCGATCTCGTCGCGGCGTTCGCCATAGCCGGTGTCAACGGCAAGATCGCCGTTGGCGACGCTCAGCATGGCATCGCGCATCTTGTGCAGCGGCTTGATGACGCGGCGGCTGACCGCGGTCATGGCACCGGCGGTCAAGGCGTTCGCGGCAGCGAGCAGCATAAGCTGCAGCAGCAGCGAATTGCGCGCGGCGGAGCGCTGGTCAGCGGCGTGCTGCTTGGCGGCGTCGAGGGCCGCTTCGGCAACGGCGACGGCGGAGGCGAGACGCCCGACGGTGACGGGCGTCCACTGGTTCGGCGTGAGCTCGGGCTTTTCGCCGTTCGCGAGCGCCGCAATCAGGCGATCGCGCAGCGCGAGATACTGCGGCTCGAAGTAGGCGGTCTTGGTCGCCGCCATCGCGGCGGAGAGCGCGGGCGGCAACTGCATTCCCGACGTCGCCAGTTGCAGTGCACCCCAGGCGGCTTCGGTGCCACCAACCAGCTTGGTGTAGGTTTGGCGAGATTCCGGCGTCACCTTGCCCGCGTTGATCGCGTTCGAGACCAGGAGCGACGCCTCGCCGCCGGTGTTACGCAACAGCCAGGCGATCTGCTTGATCGCCAGCAGCTGGTCGATCGTGGCGTCCTGGTGGTTGACGTCGGCGGCCAGCGCTGCGGACAGCTTGTCGAGGGTTTCGAGCAGCCCCTGCGTGGTCTCCATATATTCCTTCGCGAGAGCCAGGCGGCGGGAAGCCTTCGGCTTCGCCACCTCCTCCCAGAATTCCTTCTGCTCGCCGGTCAGCGTTTTGAACAGCCGATCGAACTCCGGCACCAGCGCATTCTCTTGGGAAAACTGCATGGTCGGAAGCAGCGCGAGCGCGTCGCGCATGGCGGCCGTCTCGGCATCGCGAATGCTCCGCAGATATTTGTCGAGCTCGTTGTCGACCGGCTGGTCTGAGTTGAGAAGACGATTGGTCGTGGAGCGGTCGGTGCGCAGATTGTGCATCGCCTTGAACAGGTTCGCCGAGGCATCCGCGACCAGCGAGATCCGGTTCTCCAGCTGCAGGCGTCCCCAGGAGTCCCAGGCATTGAGCGAGAATCCGATCACCACGCAGAAGGCCGTGGTCAGGATCACGGTTTGCAGGAGTGCGGATACGGTCAGACGGTTCAGCATGAAGACCCCCAAAAGCTTCATGCATTTGGCCGAAAAAGGGTAAAGACTTAGACAGTATTCTTGCCGTAATATTACGGATACGTTTAAAGGCACCCGATCTTTTTTGACGCTTCGGCAAGGAGTTGCGGACACGGGAACCGGCCCGTGCCGCGATGTTTTAACAAACCACCAACCGCGTTTCATGGGGGCTTTCTCGATGCTTGTCAGCGTACTCGTCACCTTCCTGGTCGTTATTCTCGTTCTCTATTTGATCAACATGTTGCCGCTCGATGCCCGCGCCAAGCAGATCGCGCGGGTGGTGGTCATCATCCTCGGCGTGATCTCGCTGCTGAAATACATCGCGGTGTTTTAGCGACGTCCCGCGCGTCATTGCGGGCGAAACGCAGCGATCGCGCGGCGACAATGGATTGCTTCGTCGCTTCCGCCTTCGCTCGTTGAGCTACGTCGGACAAGTCGCTTCTCGCGATGACGGGGAAACGGGGAAATCCCAACGAAAAAGCCCCGGCGACGGCCGGGGCTTCTGCTGCTTGCACGCAAGCTGTTTCACCTCAGCGTCTTGAACCAGTCGTCCACGTCCTTGTGGACCTGATCCTTGGCGAAGCCGTAGCGCTGCTGCAGCTTGCCTTCGAGTTGCTCGCGCCGGCCCTCGATGACGTTGAGATCGTCGTCGGTGAGCTTGCCCCATTTCTCCTTGGCGGCGCCCTTGAACTGCTTCCAGTTTCCTTCGACCCGGTTCCAATCCATTGCCATCTCCTCCTTGGGTTTTCGGATGACAAATCAACCAGCCGGTCATCGAATCGTTCCCGGCGCCCGGAGACCAAGCCTCGCGCATGAATGCCCAGGGCTGGCTTGCCTCGAAGGATGGCTTCGGCCTCTCCGTACGTTTACGGGAGGCGGAGATTAACCGTCCGATAGCTAATCGGGTTGTATATTCAGAGCAACGCAACGCGACGGCACCGAGAGACGGAAAGGCGCGGCGGACACGCTGGCTGACCAGGTCCTCCGGACTTCCGATTGCAACCGATCGGGAGTAATTTCGCATGAAGCTTCGCCTGACAATCGCGCGCGCGATGGTGTTGTTCGGTCTGGTCACGGCGGCCGGCCTGGCAGCGGTGGTCTTCACCGGAATTTATGCCCTCAGCGACGTCAAGGTTGGCGGTCCGCTCTACGACCAGATCAAGCTCGGCAACGATCTCGTCGCCGACATATTGCCTCCGCCGGAATACGTCATCGAATCCTATCTGGAAGCTACCCTTGCGCTCAACAATCCCGCCGAGCTTGCGTCTCACCGCGACCGTCTGGCTCAATTGAAGAAGGATTATGACGAGCGCCGCGAGTTCTGGTCGAAATCGGATCTCGATCCGGCGATCAAGGCGAAGCTGGTACAGGAATCGCATCGCGAGGTGCAGCGCTTCTGGCAAGCCGTCGAACAAGTGTTCCTGCCGGCCTTGGCCAAGGCCGATGCGGTTGCCGCGGCTAAATCCTATTCGGAGATCACGGCAGCCTATCAGGCTCATCGGGCTCTGATCGATGAAATCGTCAAGAAGACCAACGACGACAACGCGGCGATCGAAGCGGCCGCCACCCAACGCGTCGGCACCTTCACGATCATGCTCTGGAGCATTTCGGGATTGGTATTCCTCGTCATCGGCGGTGGGCTGTTCGGCGTCGGATTTGGCGTGATCCGGCCGATGACCCGGATGACCGGCGTGATGGCACGGCTCGCCGGCGGGGCGCTGGAGATCGAGATCCCGTCCCTGAATCGCGGCGACGAAGTCGGCGCCATGGCAAGGGCCGTGCAGATTTTCCGCGAGAACGCCCAGCAGGTCCAGGCGATGGAATCCGCGCAGGCCGGGCTGAAGCTGAAGGCGGAAGAAGATCGCAAGGCCGCGATGAGCCGCGTCGCCGACGGCTTCGAGCAGGCCATCGGAAAGATTGTCGAGGCCGTGTCGTCGGCATCCTCCGAGATCGAGCGCGCCGCAGGCAGCCTGACCAAGACGGCGGAAGAAACCCATGAATTGACGGCCGCGGCCGCGTCGGCGTCCGACCTCTCGTCGGCGAATGTGCAATCGGCCGCCGCCGCGTCCGAGGAAATGGCTTCGTCGGTGACGGAGATCGGCCGGCAGGTCCAGCAGTCGGAAACGATCACGCACGCCGCCGTGCGTCAGGCCGAACAGACCAATGCGCGGATTTCCGAGCTGTCGCAATCCGCCGACCGCATCGGCGAAGTCGTGAAGATGATTGCGGCCGTCGCCGAGCAGACCAATCTGCTGGCGTTGAATGCGACCATCGAAGCGGCGCGCGCCGGCGAGGCAGGCCGGGGCTTTGCGGTGGTGGCTTCGGAGGTCAAGGCGCTTGCCGCCCAGACCGCCAAGGCCACCGAGGAGATCGGTACGCAGATCACCCAAATGCAGTCGGCGACGCAGCATTCGGTTTCGGCCATCAAGGAAATCGGCGTGACCATCGGGCGGATCTCGGAGATATCCACGGCGATCGCGGCGGCCGTCCAGCAGCAGGGCACGGCGACGCAGGAAATCACGCGCAACGTCCAGCAAGCCGCCCAGGGTGCAATTCAGGTCGGCGACAGCATCGGCGTTGTCAGCCGCGGCGCGGCAAATACCGGAACGGCGGCCGAGCAGGTCCACGGTTTCGCCCGTTCGCTGGCGAGCCAGGGCAATCACCTCAGGCTCGAGGTCGGGAAGTTCCTGAACACGATCCGCGCGGCCTAGATCATGATCCGATTCGATTGAATCGGATCATGATCTCATCTCTTTTTTTGAGCATGATCGTTTCGGAAAACCGGTATCCACTTTTCCGGATCATGCTCTGACCGCCGAGCAACCGACGACAATCAGCCCGCCGCCTTTGCCTCGCGGCGCCGCGCGGTGAGGATATATTCGGTATAGCCGTTCGGCTGCTCACGCCCCTTGAAGATCAGATCGCAGGCGGCCTTGAAGGCCACCCCGTCCAAGGATGGCGCCATCGGCCTGTACAGGGAATCGCCGGCATTCTGCTTGTCGACCACGATCGCCATGCGCTTCAGCGACTCCATCACCTGCTCCTTGGTGATGACGCCCTGGTGCAGCCAGTTCGCCAGATGCTGGCTGGAGATGCGTAAGGTCGCGCGGTCTTCCATCAGGCCGACGTCGTGGATGTCGGGCACCTTGGAGCAGCCGACGCCCTGGTCGATCCAGCGCACGACGTAGCCCAGAATGCCCTGGCAGTTGTTGTCGATCTCCTGCCTCACATCGTCAGGCGCCCAGTTCGACTGCGACACTGGAATGGTCAGGATATCCGACAGCTTTGCGCGCGGTCCGCCCTTGGCGAGCTCCTGCTGGCGCGCCAGCACGTTGACCTGGTGATAGTGCAGCGCGTGCAATGTCGCCGCGGTCGGCGACGGTACCCAGGCGGTGGTGGCGCCGGCCTGCGGATGCGCGATCTTCTGCGCCAGCATGTCCGCCATCTTGTCGGGCGCGGCCCACATGCCCTTGCCGATCTGGGCGTGTCCGGGCAATCCACAGGTCAGGCCGATATCGACGTTCCAGTCCTCATAGGCCTTGATCCAGGGCTGCGCCTTCATGTCGTTCTTGCGGATCATGGGGCCGGCTTCCATCGAGGTATGGATCTCGTCGCCGGTGCGATCGAGAAAGCCGGTGTTGATGAACATGATGCGTTTCGACGCGTTCTGGATGCAGGCCTTGAGGTTGACCGTGGTGCGGCGCTCCTCGTCCATGATGCCGACCTTCATGGTGTTCTCGGGCAGCGCCAGCAGCTTCTCGACCCGGCCGAACAATTCGCAGGTCAACGCAACCTCGTCGGGGCCGTGCATCTTCGGCTTGACGATATAGGCCGAGCCGGTGCGGCTGTTCTTGACCTTGGAGTTGCCCTTGAGGTCGTGGATCGCGAGCAGGCCGGCGACGGCGGCATCCAAAATCCCTTCCGGAATTTCTTCGCCCTTCTCGTCGAGCACCGCATCGGTGAACATGTGATGGCCGACATTGCGCATCAACAACAGGCTGCGGCCATGCAGCTTCAGTTCCTTGCCGTCGGGCGTCCTGTAAACGCGATCGGGATTGAGCGCGCGCGTGAGAGTCTTGCCGCCCTTCTCGAAATCGGCGGACAGCGTGCCGTTCATCAGGCCGAGGGTGTTGCGATAGACCAGCACCTTGTCCTCGGCATCGACGGCGGCGACGCTGTCTTCCATGTCGAGGATGGTGGAGACCGCCGATTCCAGGATCATGTCGGCGACCCCTGCGGGATCATCCTTGCCGATGATGTGCTTGCGGTCGATCCTGACCTCGATATGCATGCCGTTGTTGACCAGCAGGATCACGCTCGGAGCGGCCGCATCGCCCTGGTAGCCCGCGAACTGCTCGTTTGATTTCAGCGCGGTGGCGTTGCCGCTTTTGAGTTTGACGGCGAGCTGGCCGGCAATCACGCTGTAGGAGGTGACGTCGGTGTGGCTGGCGGTCGCGAGCGGCACGGCGGCATCCAGAAACGTCTTGGCCTTGGCGATCACCTTGTCGCCGCGCGCCTTGTTGTAGCCCTTGACGCCTTGCTCGCTCGGGTCATGCGGGATCGCGTCGGTGCCGTAGAAGGCGTCGTACAGGCTGCCCCAGCGCGCATTCGCCGCGTTCAGCGCATAGCGCGCGTTGGTCAAGGGCACGACGAGCTGCGGCCCGCAGATCTTGCCGATCTCCTCGTCGACATCGGCGGTCTCGACCGTCTTGGTCGCGGGCTCCGGCAACAGGTAACCGATCTCCTTGAGGAATGCGGTATAGGCGTTCATGTCGAACGATTTGCCCTTGTGGGCGCGGTGCCAGCCGTCGATCTTGGCCTGCAGGGTGTCGCGAAAGGCGAGCAGCTCGCGGTTCTTCGGACCCAGATCGCGGAGGATGGCGGCAAGCCCGGCCCAGAACGCATCGGGATCGATCCCGGTCTTGGGCGTCGCCTCCTTGGCGATGAAATCGAACAGGACCGGGGCGATCTTCAATCCATGGACATCGATACGCGTCATGATGGGCTTTTCTCGCGAGCAAACCGCGGCTTGGGGAACAACAGCAAAAGCGCCGCAAAAGGGCGGCGCCGAAGGTCCTTTTAGCGCCAAACTCAGGTCCGTGAGAAGGGGCCGGGATGCGGCAATTTCGGGCGCTGCAAGAGGGTTGGCGGCCTGGTCCGCGCGGACCACCAGTGCGTTCGGTGTCAAATGTGAAGCTTTCAATGCCAGTATGATCACCTGAAGGAAACTGCCGACATGCAATCGCCTTGTCGCGGCGCCGTTCGCGCCCGAGCTTTGCGAATTCGTTCGCCCTTCGAAATGGAGGGCGCGGGGAATGCCGGGTGCCCAATGCACCCGCAGCCTCGTGTGCGCTGGGGTAGTTGAGTATGCACCCGAGTATTCACAGCGGAGGCACCCGGAATCATCCGGCATTCCCCACGCAATGGTTTTAACGGCTGCTCCGCGCTCTCCCCGGTGCGCCGGGCTTTTTGGCCACCGTCAGTCGCAGGACTCATTGAGACCTGCGACCTTGACATCAGCGTCGGGATGCCAGGACCACACGGCTTGGCCGTCCGCATCCGAGTTGTTCGTCCGCCCGCGAATAGCGCGCTGCAACTCCGACACGTCCACCGCATCCCGCGCCCAACGTTCGTGACGATCGCGAGCGCCCCTCCTGATCGAGCACGGGACGTCCGCAGCAGACATCAATTTCGGAAAAAACGAAAGCGGAATATTTTTCGCGGCAGGACTGGATTGGGGAATCGGCTTGAAACGGCTACCGAAATTAGTTTTTTCGCGCACGTGATTTTCGTGCGCCGAGAGGCTTCGCCGGGCACAGCGTCGATCAAAATCGAAATTGATTCGCCCGTCGACGGGCAAATCACTTCGCAATGATGGCGCAGGAGCAACGCCATGACAGCGCTGTGCGTAGGGCGGGTTGGAGGCGTCCGCCTTGGCTCGAAGAGCGAAGGCGGACGCCGTAACCCGCCGTCTCGCCGCTACGAGCTGTGATTCGTAATTCCGGAATCAGCAGGGCACCAGTTTAGGCGATATCGTCGATATCGACGCGGAGTGCGGCGGCGATCTTCTTGAACGTCTCGATGGTTCCCTCTCGCTTGCCGGTCTCGAGTTGCGAGATGTACGGCGCAGCGAGACCCGTTGCCTCGGCCAATTCCTTCGCGGACATGCCGCGATATTCCCGCCAGACGCGAAGCTTGTTTTCGCCGTCGATAATTCGGTCAACAATTTCCGCGGGGATCAACTCCTCTTCGCCGGTCGCAAGGCGGCGCTTGATCTCGTCAACGTCGCGCGCGTCGGCCGCATCCTCGGCGGCTTCGACCAGGCGCTCATACTCTTCGACGGGAATGAGCACCATGCGATCTCCGCTCGGAGTGGTGATGATAGTGGGTTTGTTCATCGTCCTAGTCCTCGTAAGCGCTGCCGCGCGGGCGCACCTTCAACACGTCCAGAATAGCGCTATCCTGGCCGAAAAATGACTTTTACCTATACATTTGGCGCCCATGACCCGCCGCGCCCGGCCCGGTCAATGTCGAGATTGTCGATTACATTAGGAGGCACATCATGGCGCGAACTCCCATTCATCCCGGCGAGCACCTCGCCGAAGAGCTCACGGAGCTCAACATCTCGGCTGCGGAACTGTCGCGCCAGATCGACGTGCCGGTGAACCGGATCACCGCGATCATCAATGGCCAGCGCGGCGTGACGGCCGACACTGCGCTGCGGCTTGGCCACTGGTTCGGCACCAGCCCGGAGTCTGGCTCAACCTTCAAAAGCTCTACGAACTGCGCCTCGCGCGCGAGGAGGTGGGCGACCGCGTCATGAAGCTGCCAACGCTGGCCGGCCATCGGACGCACGCCAACCAGATTTAAGACAGCGCGGAGCCGAAGGCGGCATCCGCCATCTCGGCTGTCAAAACGGCGGATCGCGATCCGCCCTACTGCCGTTCCAAATCATGCCGCGCGTTTTGCAGCTACCTGATGGTCGACGAAGCTCTTCCATCTGTTGAGCTGCGACCGTCTCAGGGTTGTCCTTTCATCCTCTACTTCGGCGATACGCTTAGCGGCCGCATCCAGCGCCGTGACTGCGCGATTGAAGCTGTCCGCCGCGGATTGAACCGAAAATACGACCCGACCGTTTGTCACCTTGTAGATGCCGAACTCCTTGACTAGAACCGCGACACATCGTTCGTAAGCGTCATAATACTCAGCGCGCGCCGCGAGCACCTTGGACGTGAGCGCATTCATTTCCGCATGCTGCTCGTCGATCATGGTCATGAACTCGGAAACTGTGCTGTTTTCCACATCAAGTGAGCGAGCGTCGTTTTCCAGTTTGGCGCGTTCGTCGTTGAGCAGGGCGATGTAGCGGGGAGCAATGGCTGCTGCATTGCTTTGCGCGGTTTTAACATCGCGGCGAAGCGCATCAAGATCACTGCGGCTGTATGCGCTCAAGTCAACGAGTTTCAAAAAGTCCCTTGGCTCCGCATCATTTAGCAGCCTTCGCGCGGCAGCATCGATTTCAACCCAGTCCTTGTTTGCCAGCGCGACCATCTTTAACATTTTGTTTGAGGGATATCGCCTGAGCAGTCGGTCTAGCTGTTCAGGATCGTTCACGCCACGCAACGCGGTCTGACTTTCCTTCGCTGGATTGACGGTCTGAAACTTTGCCAGGTCGCCCACGTAGTATCCGACGCCGAGGCAAGCGATCACAAAAACGCACAGGAGCGATAAGACCAGAGCCAGTCGTCGACGTGTGTCCGCTTTCTGATCCGAAAATGTTTTCACAGCCCCGAATCCCAATCGAGCTACACTCTTTTATCTCCTTTTGCCGGACGAGTGGAGCGGATTTGGCGTTAGCTACCTGCCTGTCGCGAATGCCTTGTGAGAAAGCGCGTAGGGCGGAGCCCACCGGGGTCCGCGCCGAGCGTGGGCGCGATGGGCGTAATCCGCCGCCTTCAGGCCGCAAACTCACACGCGCAGGCTCCGAAATTGGCAAGCGACGCTTTTCGACGCATACTGCAAGCGATTGGCTTGGTCTGCGTGCCATCAAGCGGCGCCTCATGGGAGGAAACCAATGACGGGCGAGAGGAGCGCGCCCGCTCAAGAGACAATTTCATTTGGCCCTTTCGAGCTTTCGAGCGGCGAGAGAATCCTTAGGCGCGACGGGCTCGTGCTTCCCCTCGGCGGGCGTGCGCTCGATATTCTGATCTATCTCGTCGGGCGCCCCGGCGAGGTCGTAACTAAAAAGGAGCTCATTGACCACGCCTGGCCTGATGTCGTCGTCGAGGAAGGAAGCGTCCGCGTACACATTGCTGCAATCCGAAAGGCGCTTGGGGACGGCCAATTCGGGAGCCGTTACATCACGAACATCAAAGGCAGGGGATATTGCTTTGTGGCGCCGGTTTCCCGCTCGAGCGCCGCGAGCCGACCCGTTGATGACGGTTCGACTTCAAAGAAGGGACCGGCATTCCCGCCGCGCTTAAGCCGAATGATCGGCCGGGAGGTAGCGGTCGACACGATTTCAGCCCAATTGGTCGCGGGACGATTTGTGACCATCGTCGGTGCGGGCGGAATCGGCAAGACGACCGTGGCTGTATCGATCGGACGCCGATTATTCGAGGAATTCGGCGATCTGGTCCACTTCATCGATTTGGGATCGCTTAAAGATCCGCTTCTGGTCGCTAGCGCTACCGGGGTGGCTCTCGGTCTTCCGATCAATGAACGTGATCCTGTCCCCAGTCTCATCGCCGCCCTGCGGCATCGGCGAATGTTGCTGGTCTTCGACAGTTGCGAACATGTGATCGAAACGGCATCTGTACTGGCGGAACGCATTTTTAATGAGGCACCGCAGGTTCATATCCTAGCGACGAGCCGGGAGGCGCTAAATGTCGAGGGCGAGCAAGTTCATCGGTTAGCTCCGCTCGAGTGCCCGTCGGAGGAAGCCCATCTAACCGCCCAGGCGGCGCTGGCCTTTCCAGCGGTACGGCTTTTTATGGAACGCGCGACCGCCAACGAAGCTCGGCTTGCGTTCAGCGATGCGGATGCGCCAGTCGTAGCCGAGATCTGTCGAAAATTGGATGGGATCGCGCTTGCGATCGAGCTTGCTGCTGGCCGCGTTGGTGCCTACGGAATCCGGAAGGTGGCGACGCTGATCGGCCAACGATTCGGATTGCTTTGGGGCGGTCGTCGCAACGCGTTGCCCCGCCACCGAACACTCACAGCCACGCTCGACTGGAGCTATGACCTGCTGCCAGAGCTCGAGCGCGCCACCCTGCGCCGGCTGTCCGTGTTCGCAGGCATTTTTACGCTTGAAGCGGCCCGTTCGGTCGCGGCAGCGAACGACGTGGACGACGCGCTGGTCGTTTCTGCCATGATCGGCCTCGTGACCAAGTCGCTTGTGGCCGCGGATGCGAGCGATGCGACGACGCATTTCCGACTGCTGGATACCACCCGTGCCTATGCTTCGCAAAAGCTGGTCGAAAGTGGCGAGGCGGACCGAATTGCCTACCGTCACGCGGTCTATTACCGGGAGCTTCTCAATCGCGTTGGCGCGAAAACGCTGGGCTCGGACGTCAAGCTCGATCGAACCGGCAGCGTGACAGAAGCATCGATAGAGACTCACGACCGTCGCGTCATTGACGAGGTGCGCGCCGCGCTTGGCTGGGCCTACAGCGATCGGGGCGACCCCACGCTGGCGGTCGACCTTACAGCGGCGGCCGCGCCTGTATGGATCCACCACTTGCTGATGGATGAATGCAGGGAAAGGATCGAACAAGCCATCGCGCTATTTGACGAAAAGGTCCGCCGTGACGCCCGTCGGGATCTGCGGCTGTTTTCCTCGCTGGCGGTTGCACATTTGGAGTCGACCGGCGACGCCTCCAAAATCGATGAGGCGTGGTCGCATACGGCCGAGTTGGCGGAAGAGTTGAACGACAGCGAATATCGGATCAGGAGTTTGTGGGGCCTCTGGCTCGGACGCCATTTCAAAGGCGACTACCAAGGGGCGTTACAAATTGCTACTCGATTTGCCACACTTCCTGACGGAGCCGTGGAAGCGGCCGATCGGTTCGTGGGCGAGCGGATTCTGGGAGTGACTCTGCATATCCTTGGTGACCAGAGCCGTGCGCGCATACATATCGAAAACATGCTTCAGGGCTATGTCGCGCCACCCGGCCGGATTCACGTTCTGCGATACCACTTCGACCAAAGCGTAGCTGCCCGGACGTTTTATACCCAGGTCCTCTGGCTTCTGGGATTTCCCGATCAGGCGAGGGCCGTTGGCGACCGCGTCCTGGAGGATGCGATGGTGCAGGGCCAAGACGTCTCTCTTCTCTACGCGCTCGCCTTCGGTGTGTGCCCTCTCATGCTTGAGCTCGGAGACTTCGACGCCACGGAGGCGCTGATATCGAGAATGTTTCGGTGGTCGGCGGCGTTCCGACCGATGCAGGTTTGGGGGCAGTGCTATGCAGGAGTTCTGGGGATACGAAGGGCTGACACGGCGCGCGGTCTATCGCTTCTTCGCGATGGCCTGAGTGGGTTCCCGAAATCAAATTTCCAGAACCGATATGTGTTTTTCCTCGGCAACCTGGCGATGGGCGCGCTCGACGCCGGCGATCACCACGGAGCTTTGGTGACAATAGATGAGGCCCTGGACCAATCCGAAAGCAATGACGATCGATGGTACGTCGCCGAACTAATGCGGATCAAGGGTGACTTGGTATTGAGGCAAAACGAACCAGAGGCGGCTGTCTCTGCCGAGGCTCTATTTAGCAGCTCCCTTGATTGGTCCCGTAAGCAGAACGCGCGTTGCTGGGAACTCAGGACGGCAATAAGCTTCGCTCGATTGATGAAGCAACAAGGACGCCCAAACGAAGCGAGAGAACTTCTTGAGCCCATTTACCTCCGATTCACGGAAGGGTTCGCGACCAAAGACCTGGTTGAGGCGCGCTCGTTATTGACGTCGCTGGGCGTAACATTCGCTGCATCATAAAACCGCATGTCGGGCGCAATCCTGTTGAGAGGCACCGCCCGGCTGACCAGCGGTGGCCACGGCGCGCAGAGCGCCCTGGCCCACCCTTCGCTTCTTTGCGGGAGAGGGAGCGCACCTGTGTCGCTGCCTCGAACGGCTAGATATTCGCGGCGAGGTCGACCAGCTCGTCGAACAGAATGCCGGTCTCCGCCAGCATCCGCTCGATCTCGTCGGTCAGGTCAGCGACCGAACGGGTCGAGGTGTCGAGCGTCAATTCGCCGTGCGCCGGTGGCTGGTAATCGTTGCCGATGCCAGTGAAGGCTTGCAAGTTGCCCGCGCGCGCCTTGGCGTAGTGGCCCTTGGGATCGCGGCTCTCGCACACCTCGGCAGGCGTTGCGACATAGACCTCGCGGAACGCGCTGTCGGCGATGCGGCGCGCCGCCGCGCGGTCCTCGCGGGAGGGCGAGACCGCGGCGACGATCGCGACATGGCCGTTGCGCGCCAGATGGGTTGCGACTTCGGCAAGCCGGCGGATGTTTTCGGCGCGGTCTTCCGCGGAGAAGCCGAGGTCGCCGTTCAGCCCGGCGCGCAGGGTGTCGCCGTCGAGCAGGATCGGCGAGCCGCCACGGGTAAACAGCCGTCGCTCCAATGCGCGCGCCAATGTCGATTTGCCGGCGCCCGGCAATCCGGTCAGCCAGACCACCGCGCCGTTGTGGCGATAGCGCGCCGAGCGCTCGTCGGGACGCAGCGCGGATTCCACCGGTACGATATCGACGGGGACCGCGCGCTGCCCGGCGTCGACCGACAGCACCAATCCGCCGCCGGCAATGCGACCGGAAACTTCGATCACCAGCCGCCCGGTGCGAGGGTTGTCGGCGTAGGCGTCGGCCGCGATCGGCTGGCTGAGCGAGATATCGATCTCGCCGACGTGGTTTTTCGCGATTGTCCCGTTCTCGCGGCTCGACAATTCACCGGGATCGACCGCCTTCTCGATTCTGACCACGGTGGCGCGCGCTTCGCGCGTGCCGAGCCGAACCAGGATCTGCTCGCCCTTGGCAAGCGGCTTTTCGTGCAGCCAGAAGATGCGGGCACGCAATCGGCGGGTGTCGCGCGGGCTGGTCCCGACATGGGCGATGACGTCGCCGCGCTCGATGAAGAGTTCGCGGTCGAGCGTGATGCCGACCGAGCGCCCCGCGCTCTGCTTGCCCCTGACCGGGGTGACTGGCCAGCTCTCGACCGTCTTGATCTTGGCGATCTTGCCGGCAGGCATGATGACGATCTCGTCGCCGGCGGAAAGACTGCCGGACTCGATGCGCCCCGCGACAATGCGGCGGTCGTCGAACTTGTAGATCGCCTGCACCGGCAGCCGCAGCGCCAGCGCTCCCAGCGGCCGCGCCGGCTCCAGCGCATCGAGCGCCTCGACCACGGTCGGGCCGCGATACCAGGCAATTCTGGGCGTGTGCACCTTGACGCCATCGCCGTCGCGCGCCGAGATCGGAATCACCGCCGTCGGCGTCACGCCGAGGCCGGTCAGATGCGCCGTGATCTCGTCCTTGATCTCGTTGAAGCGGGAGGCGGAAAAATCGACCCGGTCCATCTTGTTGACGACGACCGCGACCTGTTTGACGCCGAGCAGGTGCAGCAGATAGCCGTGGCGCCGGGTCTGGTCGCGCACGCCTTCCAGCGCGTCGATGATCAAGACCGCGCCATCGGCTTGCGACGCGCCGGTGATCATGTTGCGCAGGAATTCGGCGTGTCCCGGCGCATCGATCAGCACGATGTCGCGCGAGCCGGTGCGGAAGCGGATCTGCGTGGTGTCGATGGTGATGCCCTGGTCGCGTTCGGTCTGCAGCGCATCCAACAGGAACGACCATTCGAACGGCATGCCGCGCCGGGCGCTGACGGCCTTGAGCATGTCCAATTTGCCCTCGGGCAGGCTGCCGGTCTCATGCAACAGCCGTCCGACCAGCGTGGACTTGCCGTGATCGACATGGCCGACGATGACGATGCGCACCTGAGGTCGCGTGGTGCCGTTCGGCATCGTCGATAGGGTTGCGGGGACAATCATGTTCATGGGCCAGCGCCTGTCTTCAAAAATGTCGGTCAGAGATAGCCGGCGACGCGCAGCCGTTCGAAAGCGTCTTCGGTTTCATGGTCGAGCGCGCGGCCGGCGCGTTCCGGCACCTTGGTCTGCTCGAGCTCGACCAGGATCTCCTCGATCGAGGACGCGTGCGAGGTGACGGGGAAGGTGATGTCTGCATCGCCGAGCGAGCGGTAGCGCTTGCCGTCGTTGGCAAGATAGAGCGGAATGATCGGGATGTTCTCGCGCTTGGTGTAGGCCCAGATGTCGGCCTCGGTCCAATGCAGGATCGGATGAATGCGCAAATGCGCACCCGGCGGCGGCGAGGCGTTGAACTGATCCCAGAACTCGGGCGGCTGGTCGCGCACGTCCCATCCGCCTTCGGTGCCGCGGGGCGAGAACACCCGCTCTTTCGCCCGCGTCGCCTCTTCGTCGCGGCGAATGCCGGCGATCAATCCGTCGAAGCCGAACTTGGCGAGCGCGAGTTTCAAGCCTTCGGTCTTGCGGGCGGCGGAGCGCGCGGCCGGCGGCAAGGTCGGATCGACAGCGTCGATCGGCGGGCAGGGCTCGACGCGCAGATCGAGCTTCCACTCTTTTCCAAAGCGATCGCGGAACGCATACATCTCCGGAAATTTCTTGCCGGTGTCGACATGCAGCGCCGGAAACGGCACGTGGCCGAAGAAGGCCTTTCGCGCCAGCCAGATCATGACGTTGGAATCTTTGCCGAGCGACCACAGCAGCGCGAGCTTCTTCAGCCGCGCGAAGGCCTCGCGCAGGATGTAGATGCTCTGCGCTTCCAGCGCGTCGAGGTGATCCATCGACGGCGTCTCCGTCGGAATTGACGGCACGGAAGATGCTTGGTCTGCCGGCGCCTGGCGCACGCGGTCCCAGGCGGTTTCGCGATTGAGAAGATGCATCTTCCGACCCTTGGCCTTGAGAGGTGAAAATTCTATAGTTGCGGCGCAATAGAGAAGAAAGAATTTTCTCTTTGCGGGTGTCGAAAGACACATATATAGAAAATAATTCCAGTCAACCCCGCAGTCGGGGAAGCGAGTGTCACATGCGCTATCTGCCGGTGTTTCTCGATCTGCAGACCGGTCCGGTGCTTCTGGTCGGCGCGGGCGAGCTCGCGCGCGCCAAGCTGCGCGTGCTCACCGCTGCCGGTGCGCGCATCCGCTGGTTTGCTGTTTCCGCCGAGCACGACGTGCAGGGACTTGAACCGGCGCAGCTGGCGCGGATCGAGCTTGCCAAGGGCGATCCGCTCGCCGCCGATCTCAGAGGCGTGGTCGCAGTCTTCTGCGCGGGCGCCGGCGACATTGGCGTCGCGATGGCGGCGCGGGCCAAGGCGGTCGGGCTTCCCGTCAATGTGATGGACGACCTCGCGCATTCGAGCTTCATCTTTCCGGCGATCGTCGATCGCGGTGACGTGGTGGTCGCGATCGGCACCGGCGGTGCCTCGCCGGTGGTGGCGCGGCGCGTGCGCGAGCGCATCGAGGCGGTGTTGCCGGCGCGGATTGGCGATCTCGCCAAATTCATCGGACGCTTCCGCAAATCCATCCACGCCCGCATTCCCGAGATGCTGCTGCGCCGCCGCTTCTGGGAGCGCGTGATCGACGGCCCAATCGGCGCGCTCGTTCTCTCCGGACACAAGGACGAGGCGGAAGCCGCGCTGCAAGAGATTGCTAATCCGTCCACGTTCGCGGGCGCGCTGGTATCCGGCCAGCCGCAAGGCAGCGTGACATTGGTGGGTGCAGGCCCCGGCGATCCCGATCTGCTCACGATAAGAGCGTTGCGCGCGCTGCAGGATGCCGATGTCGTTTTCCACGACGAACTGGTGTCAGCAGAGATTCTCGACCGCATCCGCCGCGATGCCGCGCGCGTCCCCGTCGGCCGCCGCGTCGGCAAGCCCGGCATCGGTCAGGACGCCGTCAACAGACTGATGATCGAGGCGGCCAAATCGGGTCAGCGCGCGGTGCGGCTGAAAGGCGGCGACGGCTTTGTGTTCGGCCGCGGCGGCGAGGAGGTCGAGGCGCTGCGCCAGGCCGGTGTCGCCTATTCGGTAGTGCCGGGCATCACGGCTGGCTTAGGTGCCGCCGCGCAATACGAGGTGCCGCTGACTTTCCGCAACGAGGCGCTGCGCATCACCTTCCTCACCGCGCATAAGGCCGCGGACGCCGAGACCGTCGAGTGGTCGGCGCTGACCGATCCAAAGATGACCGTCGTGGTCTACATGGGCATGACCGCGGCGCCTACCGTGCGCGAAGGCCTGCTCGGGGCCGGACGCTCGCCGAGCACGCCGGTCGGCGTGTTCGCACGGGTCACGCGGCCGGATGCGCAGGCCGCGGTCGGCACGCTCAATCAACTGCCCGATCTGATCGCCAAGATCGACAGCGGGCCGGCCATTCTCATCATCGGTGACGTGGTCGCGCACTCCGCGCCCTGGCGCCGCCAAACCTTAACCCAGACCCTCTCCGAACTGTTGGAAGCAGCCGAATGACCTCGCCCCTGGAACAGAAGAAAATCAAGATCACCCGCCCCTCCGTCGTCACCGCCAACCGGACCTGGGACGGCGTCGTGATCTATCGCACCGCCGCCAAGGACTGGTCGACCGACCTGTCGCACGCGGCCATCGTGCGCGCCGCCGACGAGGCACGCGCACTGCTCGCCGAATCCGTCGCCGACGATCTCGGCGCGATCGGCGCCTATATCGCGCCGGTCGAGATCGGCGACGGCGGCAGGGTCGAGCCGGGCAATCTGCGCGAACAGATCCGCCGCTCCGGCGTCACCATCGGCCTGCCGGTTCAAGTGTAAGGCATCCTCATGTACGCCTACGACGAAATCGACCGCACGCTGGTCAACGAGCGCGTCTCCGAGTTTCGCGATCAGGTCAAGCGCCGCCTGTCCGGCGAATTGACCGAGGACGAATTCAAGATGCTGCGGCTGCAGAACGGCGTCTATCTGCAGCTCCATGCCTACATGTTCCGCGTCGCCATTCCCTACGGCACGCTGTCGTCCGAGCAGCTACGGCGGCTCGCGCATGTGGCGCGGCGCTACGACCGCGGCTACGGTCATTTCACGACGCGGCAGAACATCCAGTTCAACTGGATCAAGCTCGCCGAATTGCCGGACGCGCTTGCCGATCTCGCCGAGGTCGGCATTCACGCCATGCAGACCTCCGGCAACAACACCCGCAACGTGACCTCGGACCAATGGGCGGGCGTCGCGCCCGGCGAGGTCGAAGACCCCCGCATCTGGGCTGAATTGCTGCGGCAATACACCACGCTGCATCCGGAATTCTCGTTCCTGCCGCGCAAGTTCAAGTTCGCGATCACCGCTTCCGCGCACGATCGCGCCGCGGTCAAGATTCACGATCTCGGCCTGCGCCTGCACAAGAACGCCGACGGCGAGACCGGCTTCGAGGTCCTGGTCGGCGGCGGGCTCGGCCGTACCCCGTTCATCGGCAAGACCATCAAGCCGTTCGTAGCGGGCAGCGATCTCCTGAGCTATGTCGAAGCGATCATGCGGGTCTACAACCAGTACGGCCGCCGCGACAACATCTACAAGGCGCGCATCAAGATATTGGTGCACGAGCTCGGGGTCGAGAAGTTCGCGCAAGAAGTCGAGGACGAATGGCAGGCAATGCGCGACGGCGCGCTAAAACTCGACCACGAGGTGGTCGAGGACATCCGCGCGCGCTTCAGCTATCCGGCCTACCAGAAGCTCGCGCACATGCCGGAGGAGTTGAAGAAGGCCGCGCACGACCCGCAGTTCGAGACCTGGCGCAAGAACTCGGTGTTTCCGCACAAGGTTCAGGGCTACGGCATCGTGACCATCTCGCTGAAGCCGGTCGGCGGACCGCCCGGTGATGCCACCGCCGAGCAGATGGACGCGCTCGCCGATCTCGCCGACAAATATTCCTTCGGCGAAATCCGCGTCGGCCATGAGCAGAATCTGGCGCTGCCCCATGTCGCCCGGCGCGACCTGCCGGCGCTGTGGAAGGCGCTCGACCGAATCGGCCTCGCCACCCCGAACGTCAACCTGATCACCGACATCATCGCCTGCCCGGGACTGGATTACTGCTCGCTCGCGAATGCGCGCTCGATCCCGATCGCTCAGGAATTGACCAAGCGCTTCGCCAATCACGACACCGCCAACCTGATCGGCCGGCTCCACATCAACATTTCCGGCTGCATCAATGCCTGCGGCCATCACCATGTCGGCCATATCGGCATTTTGGGCGTCGAGAAGAACGGCGAGGAATTTTACCAGATCACGATCGGCGGCCGCGCCGACGAGAATGCCGAGCTCGGCACCCTGATCGGGCCCGCGGTGCGCTTCGAGGAAGTCGCCGACGTGGTCGAGGATATCGTCGAGGCGTATCTGGCACTGCGCGCGCGGCCCGACGAGCTGTTCGTCGACACGGTGAAGCGGCTCGGCGTCGAACCATTCAGGGAGCGCGTCTATGCCACTCGTTAAGGGCGGAAAAATCACCACCGACGGCTTCGTTGCGGTCGCGGACGACGCGCCGCTGCCGGTCGACGTCGCTGTGCTGATTTCGTCCGCGCGTTTCCTCGAGGACCCCGAAGCAATCCTGCAGCGCCCAGGCAAGGTCGGCGTGATCTGGCCAAACAACCGCGACGTCGACGACCTCGTGCCCCATCTCGACCGGCTGGCGGCGGTCGCGCTGGTGTTTCCGACCTTCCGCGACGGCCGCGCCTATAGCCAGGCGCGATTGTTGCGCGAGCGCTATCTGTATCGCGGCGAATTGCGCGCCACCGGCCAGGTGCTGCGCGATCAGTTCGTGTTCATGCTGCGCGCCGGCTTCGATGCCTTCGACGTCAAGAAGCAGAGCGACGCCGAAGCCTTCGCCCAGACCGTGCAGCGCTATTCGGTGTTTTATCAGCCGACCGGCGACGGCCGTATCACGGCGCTGCACCGGCGCATGCAATTGCGCCATTCCGAGAGTGCCGGCACATGAACGCGCACGCCCATCACATCTCCCCCCAAACCGCGGCCGGCACTTTGCCGCCGGCGGAAGAGCTCGATCGCGCGCTTCGCGACGCAACGCCTGCGGAGATCATCGCGGCGGCGTTGCGGACGGTCGGTCGCGATCAGCTGGCGCTGGTGTCCTCGTTCGGCACCGAGTCTGCCGCGCTGCTGAAGGTGATGGCGGATGTCGATCCGTCCATCCCGGTGATCTTTCTCGATACCGGCTGGCTGTTCGAGGAGACGCTGGCCTATCGCGACACGCTGATTGCGACGCTCGGCCTGCGCGACGTGCGTTCGATCAAGCCGTTGGAAGAGACGCTGTCGCGCGAGGATCAGGAGCGCGATCTGTGGTTCTCCGATCCCGATGCCTGCTGCCGGATCCGGAAAGTGGAACCGCTGGCGCGCGCGCTAAAGCCTTTCGCGGCCTGGATCAATGGACGCAAGCGGTTTCAGGGCGGTCTGCGCGCCGCAATCCCTGTTGTCGAAGCGGACGGCGCGAGGCTGAAGTTCAATCCCTTCGCCAACGTCTCGCGCGAGGAGATCGAGGCGATCTACAAGCGCGCCAACCTGCCGCAGCATCCACTTGTCGCATCGGGTTATCTCTCGGTCGGGTGTATGCCGTGCAGCAGCCGGACCGCGCCCGGCGAGGATGCGCGCGCCGGCCGTTGGCGCGGCAGACCCAAGTCGGAATGCGGCATCCATACGGCCAAGGCTTCGTAGCAAAATGAAGCTGCCGCGCCGCAAACAAGAAAATCCGGTTTCGTTGACTTAAGCGCGTTTCATCCCGAGTTTGTCGGCACTCTTCGCGACGCATTCGTCGGCGAAGCAAATGGAGAGTGAGATGATCCGTCGCATTCTGCCGCTCGTCGCGGCGCTGCTGTGGGCGAGCTCGGCTTACGCGGCCGACATTACCTTGCTCAACGTGTCCTATGACCCGACGCGCGAACTCTACGTCGATTTCAACAAGGCTTTCGCCGCTTCCTATCAAAAGGAAACCGGCAAGAGCGTCGAGATCAAGCAGTCGCATGGCGGGTCCGGCTCGCAGGCGCGTGCCGTCATCGACGGCCTGCAGGCGGACGTGGTGACGCTGGCGCTCGCTTACGACATCGACGCCATCGCGGCGAAGGGCTTGATCGCTGCCGACTGGCAGAAGCGTTTGCCGCTGAATGCCGCGCCCTACACCTCGACGATCGTTTTTCTGGTGCGCAAGGGCAATCCCAAAGGCATCAAGGATTGGGACGATTTGATCAAATCCGGCGTGGAGGTCATCACGCCCAATCCGAAAACCTCGGGCGGAGCGCGCTGGAACTATCTTGCGGCCTGGGGTTACGCGGTAAAGAAATACGGCTCGGCCGACAAGGCGAAACAATTCGTCGCCGATCTCTACAAGAACGTGCCGGTGCTTGATACCGGGGCGCGCGGCTCAACCGTCACCTTTGTCGAGCGCGGTGTTGGCGACGTGCTGCTCGCCTGGGAAAACGAAGCGTTCCTGGCGCAACGCGAGTTCGGCAAGGACAAGTTCGAGATCGTGTCGCCGCCGCTCTCGATCCTGGCGGAGCCGCCGCTCGCCGTCGTCGATGCCGTTGCCGATAAAAAAGGCACGCGGGCCGTGGCCGAAGCCTATTTGAGATATTGGTATACCAAGGAAGGTCAGGAAATTGCCGCACGCAATTCCTACCGTGCGCGCGATCCCGAGATTGCGAAGGAGTACGAAAACTCCTTCGCCAAGGTCGAATTGTTCACCATTGATGACGTGTTCGGCGGCTGGACCCGGGCGCAAAAGGAACATTTCGGCGAAGGCGGCGTATTCGACCAGATCTACAAGAACTGACGGGACGGCCGAATAGAGGGCCTTGTGAGCACAAGCACTGGACGGCGCAGCACCTTGCCGGGGTTCGGTCTCACCATGGGGCTGACCCTGACCTGGCTTTCCGTTATCGTTCTGATTCCGCTCGCAGGCCTGTTCCTCAAGACGCTGGAACTGAGCCCCGATCAGTTCTGGAATATCCTCGCGAGCCGCCGCACGCTGAACGCGCTGAAGATTTCATTTGGCCTCGCCTTTGCCGCAGCGCTTGTCAATCTGGTGATGGGAACGATCATCGTCTGGGCATTGGTTCGTTACCGTTTTCCTGGCCGCCGGCTGTTCGATGCCATTGTCGATGTTCCCTTCGCCTTGCCGACCGCGGTTGCCGGCATCGCGCTGACCTCGCTGTTTGCGCAAAAGGGCTGGCTCGGCGCGCCGCTGGCGGCGCTTGGCGTCAAGGTGGCGTTCACGCCGATCGGAATCTTCGTCGCAATGATCTTCATCGGCATTCCCTTTGTGGTGCGGACGGTGCAGCCGGTGCTGATCGATCTTGACCCCGAGATCGAGGAGGCGGCCGCCAGCCTGGGCGCCAGGCGTTGGCAGACGGTGTTCAGGGTGATCCTGCCGAGCCTGATTCCGGCGCTGCTGACCGGGCTTGCGCTCGCATTCGCGCGTGCCGTCGGTGAATACGGCTCCGTGATCTTCATCGCCGGCAATCTGCCCAACGTCTCGGAAATCGCCCCGCTTCTGATCGTGATCCGGCTTTCGGAATACCGCTACGCGGATGCCACCGCGATCGCGGTCGTCATGCTGGTGGCATCGTTCCTGATCATCTTTGTCGTCAACCGGCTGCAGCGCTGGGCGCAGACGCGCATCCCCGCGCATTAAGGGCCCATCGATGACCATGGAATTGCAGCATTCGCTATCGTTCGCTCCGCCCGGGCAGAACGCGCAGCCGCGTGCGTCTGCCGCCCCTGGCAACCTGCGCACCGAGCCAAAGCCTGTCCGCGTCGTGATCATCGCGATCGCGATCACATTCCTCTCGATTTTCGTTGTTCTGCCGCTGGTCGTGGTGTTCGCACAGGCGTTTTCCAAGGGCGCCAGCGCCTACCTGGCGGCGCTATCCGATCCCGAGGCGCTGGCCGCGATCCGGCTTACACTGCTGGTGGCCGCAATTTCCGTGACCCTCAATCTGGTGTTCGGCCTGATCGCGGCCTGGGCGATCGCAAAGTTCGATTTTGCCGGCAAGACCTTCCTGATTACGCTGATCGACCTGCCGTTCTCCGTCAGCCCGGTAATCTCGGGTCTGGTGTTCGTGCTGCTGTTCGGCGCGCAGGGTTTCTGGGGGCCCTGGTTGCAGGCCCACAACGTCCATGTACTGTTCGCGGTGCCGGGCATCGCGCTTGCAACCATTTTCGTGACCTTCCCGTTTGTTGCCCGCGCGTTGATTCCGCTGATGCAGGAACAAGGCACGCAGGAGGAAGAGGCCGCGATCTCACTCGGTGCATCCGGCCTGCAGACCTTCTTCCGTGTCACGCTGCCGAACATCAAATGGGGCGTGCTCTACGGCGTGCTATTGTGCAATGCGCGCGCGATGGGCGAGTTCGGCGCGGTCTCGGTGGTATCGGGACACATTCGCGGCGAGACCAACACCATGCCGCTGCTCGTCGAGATCCGATACGACGAATATCAGTTCGTGGCCTCGTTCGCTGTCGCGTCGCTGCTCGCCATGCTGGCGCTGATCACGCTGGTCGCAAAGACAATTCTCGAACGGCGTCTCGACGAAGAGGAGTTGCCACGTGAGCATTGAGGTCAAGAATCTGACCAAGAAATTCGGCGCGTTCGCCGCGCTCGACGGTGTCGACGTGAAAGCCGCGGACGGCGAATTGCTGGCGCTGCTCGGGCCGTCCGGCTCGGGCAAGACCACGCTGCTGCGGATTATCGCCGGGCTCGACTGGCCGGATGCCGGCGAGGTCTCGTTCGACGGCGAAAACGCGCTTGCGCGCGGCGCCGGCGAACGTCAAGTCGGATTCGTGTTCCAGCATTACGCGCTGTTCCGCCACATGACCGTGTTCGAGAATGTCGCGTTCGGCCTGCGCGTGCAGCCGCGCGCGGTTCGCAAGGATGAAGCCAGTATCCGCGCGCGCGTCAAGGAACTGCTGGACCTGGTGCAGCTCGACTGGCTGTCCAACCGCTATCCGAACCAGCTCTCCGGCGGCCAGCGCCAGCGTATCGCCTTGGCCCGGGCACTCGCGATCGAGCCGCGGATTCTGTTGCTTGATGAGCCCTTCGGCGCGCTCGATGCCAAGGTGCGCAAGGAGCTGCGGCAATGGCTGCGCTCGCTGCATCACAAAATCAACGTGACGTCGATCTTCGTCACCCACGATCAGGAAGAGGCACTCGAGGTCGCCAACCGGGTGGTGGTGATGGACAAAGGCCGCATCGAGCAGGTCGGGACGCCTTCCGAAGTCTATGACAGTCCGGCTACCGCCTTCGTGCACGGCTTCATCGGCGAGTCGATCGTGCTGCCGGTGGAGGTCAGCGACGGTCACATCCGCCTCGGCGACCAGTCGCTTGGGATCGCGGCGGATGGAGCGTCCCCGGGTGCTTCAAAGCTGTTTATCCGGCGCCACGACATGCAGGTCGGGCCGGCCGGCAGCGGCGTACTGGAAGGCAGGGTCGCGCATGTCCGCAGCTTCGGCCCGATCCAGCGTGCGGAAGTGGCGCTGATCCAAGGCCACACCACGATCGAGATCGATGCGCCCCGGGATCGGGAACTCCGCGCCGGCGACGTTATCGGACTAAAACCCCGCCGCTACCGGATTTTCGCGTCCCCGTCCTGAAAAAATTCACCTTTCAGCCACGGTTGGTATGCAACAACGGCCCTTCATCTGGGGCTGATTCATGCGCGCGGCGGCGGCTGTTCTCGTAACCTCATTGCTTGCAGAATTGCTTGCGGGCTGTGCCGCGGAGGCTCCGGTGGAGACGCCGGCCATGTATGTCAACATGGCCGAGGCAGGCGCCAAGCTCGATCCGGCCGCGGCTGCGTCGATGATCTCGCAATACCGGCAGAATAACGGGCTCGGTGCCGTGGTGGTCGATCCGGCACTGATGAAGCTCGCGGAGACGCAGTCGCAGGCGATGGCGAGCCTGAACAAGCTCGACCACGATGTCAGGGCACCCCTGCCCAAACGCCTCAATTCGTCCGGCTATCCGGCAACGGTGGCGGTCGAGAACGTCTCGGCCGGGTATCACACGCTTGCGGAGGCCTTTTCGGGCTGGCGCGATTCGCCCCCGCATCGGGCCAACATGCTGAAGAGCGGTGTCACAAAATTAGGCATAGCCGCCAGCTATGCTCCCAACACCAAATACAAGGTGTTCTGGACGCTGATCATGGCGTCGACGGACAACGGGTAGCCAAAGGTAGGTCAAGCGCATGCCACCGGTAAGCGTTGTGTGATCTCTGCCGGTGCCCTCGCAGGTTGACGCCGTGGCGAACTGACGCCACCTTGCGGCGGCTTTTTTCATTTTTTGACAGATGCCCACGATGGATGATTCCAATCCCACACATTCACGCACGCCCGCGCAAGCCCAGCGCGTTCTGGTGCTACAGGGGGGCGGCGCGCTTGGTTCCTACCAGGCCGGCGCCTTTCAGGCGCTGTGTCGCTCCGGTTTCGAGCCGGAATGGGTTGCCGGCATTTCGATCGGGGCGGTCAACGCCGCGATCATCGCCGGCAATGATCACGAAAAGCGCGTCGATCGCCTGAAGGAATTCTGGGAGATGGTGTCCAAGCCGGTGCCCTGGAATCCGATCCTGAAGGGTGACCGCAGCCGTAGCGTCTTCAACGAGACCTCCGCCGCCTTGATCGCGACCTTTGGCGTTCCCGGCTTCTTCACCCCGCGCATCCCGCCGGCGCCGCTGTGGCCGCAGGGCCACCCGCAAGCCCAGAGCTATTACGACACCGCCCCCCTGAAGAACACACTGGAGCGGCTGGTGGATTTCGACCGCATCAACGATCTGAAATGCCGGCTCAGCGTCGGCGCTGTGAGCGTGACATCAGGCAATTTCAAGTATTTCGACAATTTCGAATTCAGGAAGCTCGGCAAGAAGATCGGGCCCGAGCACATCATGGCATCCGGCGCCCTGCCGCCGGGCTTTCCCTCCATCGTCATTGAGGGCGAGCATTATTGGGATGGGGGCATCGCTTCCAACACGCCGCTCGATTTCGTACTCGATGCGGAAATCGATCGCGATCTCCTGATCTTCCAGATCGATCTGTTCAGCGCGCGCGGGCCGCTGCCGGTGAGCCTGCTGGAAGCCGCCGAGCGCGAGAAGGACATCCGCTTCTCCAGCCGCACCAGGATGAACACCGACAAGAACAAGCAGATCCATAACGCCCGCAGGGCGCTGCGCGAGCTGTTCGGCAAACTGCCAGATTACCTGAAGAACGACCCGTCCGTCGAACTTCTTTGCAAGCTCTCGCGGGAAAGCACCGTCACGGTGGTGCACCTGATCTACCGCAGCAAGAACTACGAATCCTCGTCGAAAGATTATGACTTCTCGCACGTCGGCATGGTGGAGCACTGGGAGGCGGGCGTGCGCGACGTTCACCTGTCGATGCGCCACAAGGATTGGCTCGAGCGGCCGCAAACCGGCGAAACCATGGTGACCTACGATCTCGCGGGGGACGAAGCCCCGGTCAAACAGGAGTGAAAGCAATGGGTATCTTGACAGGCAAGACCGCGGTGGTGACGGGTTCGACGAGCGGCATCGGGCTCGCCTATGCGCGCGCTTTCGCCGGCGCCGGCGCCAACATCGTTCTCAACGGCATGGGCGCGCCGGCCGATATCGAGAAGGAACGCTCCGCCATCGAGACCGATTTCAAGGTCAAGGCGGTGCATTCGCCGGCCGACATGACCAAGCCCGCCGAGATCGCCGGGATGATTGCGCTCGGCGAAACGAGTTTTGGTTCGGTCGACGTGCTCGTCAACAATGCCGGCATCCAGTTCGTTTCGCCGATCGAGGAGTTTCCGCCGGAGAAGTGGGAAGCGATCATCGCGATCAACCTGTCGTCGGCGTTCTACGGCATCCGTGCCGCCGTGCCCGGCATGAAGAAGCGCGGCTGGGGCCGCATCATCAACACGGCTTCCGCGCATTCGCTGGTGGCCTCGCCCTTCAAGGCCGCCTATGTCTCGGCCAAGCACGGCATTGCCGGCCTCACCAAGACCGTGGCGCTCGAGCTTGCGACCTTCAAGATCACCTGCAACTGCATCAGCCCGGGCTATGTCTGGACGCCGCTGGTCGAGCACCAGATCCCGGAGACCATGAAGGCGCGCAACATGACCAAGGAGCAGGTGATCAACGACGTGCTGCTCGACGCGCAGCCGACCAAGCAGTTCGTGACATCGGAGCAGGTCGCAAATCTCGCGCTGTACCTGTGCGGCGACGACGCCGCCCAGATCACCGGCGCCAACCTCTCGATCGACGGCGGCTGGACCGCGGAGTAGGGCGCGATCGATCCCTGGCGCGAGCGGTACCTTCTTAACCTCTCCCCGCCCTTTTGCGGGGAGAGGTCGCGAGCATCTTGCGAGCGGGTGAGGGGCAGGGCACGACGTCTGCCACGCTTGAGAAACATCCGGACTGTAGTCTTCGACGATATTTGTTCGCGGCTGATCTGGTGCCTCGCCCCTCACCCGAAGCCTTCGCTGCGCTCCGGCTTCGACCTCTCCCGCAAAAGGGCGGGGAGAGGTTAAGAGCCGCTACTTCCCGAACGCCAGCACGTGCAGGCCGAGCCGGCGGCGCACGATCCAGAACAGCAGCACCGTCTCGAAGGTGAGCGAGAGCGAGGTCGCAGCCGCCGCGCCATAGCCGCCGAAACGCGGAATCAGCGCGACGCAGAGCGCGACGTTCATCACGAACGCCAGCGCGTAAGCGAGCGCGCAGATATGCTGGTGGCCGAGCATGTTGAGCAGCCGCTCGACCGGGCCGATCGCCGAGCGCACCACAAGCCCGATGGCCGCGATGAACATGATGTCGTAGCCGATCACGAATTGCGGCCCGAACAGCCACAACAGCGGCTTGCCGAAGGCGAGCAGCGCGACGGTCGCGGCGAGCGAGGGCCAGAACGTCCAGGCGATCGCGTGCGCCACGTAAGCCGACAGCCGCGCCTTGTCACCGAGCGCGTGATATTCGGCGAAGCGATGCGCTGTCGTCGCCGACATCGCGTAGTGAATGAACGACACCAGCGCCAGGGTCTTCACCACGGCGAAATAAATACCGACCTCTTCGGAGGGGCGGAACTGCTGCAGCACCAGCACGTCGGTATAGGACAGCAATAGATAGAAGCTCTCGACCAAGAGGATCGGCAGCGAGACCGCGAGCCAGCCGCGGAAGTCGTAGGCCTTCGCTCCCGGCTCAACATGGCCCGCGAGCCTGCGGTTCAGCACGATCATCTGTCCCATCATCGCGATCCACACCGCAGCCGCGCTCGCGGACATCGCGGCCGTGGCGCCGAGATGAAAGCCGAGTGCGAAGGCGCCGGCGGTGAAACCGATGATCAGGCTCTGGCGCACGATGAACTGCGGCGTCAGGCCGAGTCGCATCCAATCGTGCGAGCGCGCGATGCCGTCCTGGGTGTTGGCGACGACGAACGGCGGCAAGGTCAGGCAACCGATATAGAGCGGAACGATTGCGCCGGCTTCGACGATGGGCGACAGCAGCTTGACCACGCCCGCGAGCAGCAGCGAGACCAGGCTCGAGACTGCAAACGTCATCCAGCGGCTGCCTGAGAGAAAGCCGCGCAACAGCGCGCCGTGACCGCTGGTGCGGTATTCCGGGATGATCTTTTGCGCGGAAGCCGAAATGCCGAAATCCATCATGCTGCCGAGCAGCAGCACCCAGGTCCAGACATAGACATAGATGCCGTAGTCCGATCCGCCCATCCAGCGCGCCAGCAGGATCTGCGACAGATAAGCGAGGCCCGCGCTGACCACGCGAATGATGAAGATGGTGCCGGCCAGCCGCCGCGTCACCGAGGCTTCGTTGGTGCCGCCGGCGAGTTTTGCGCGCAGCCGCGCGATCAAACCGGCCTGCGCGGTAACGGGTTCGGCGTCCATCACGGCCACGGCGAAAGAGAATCCTTAAGCGAAGACCGCGTGCGTGCGGCGATGGCCCCGGTCTATCAACCATTCGTTAAGATTCGGTTGGATGCCTCTGTCGTTCCGGGGCATGCGAAGCATGAACCCGGAACCTCGAGATTCCCCGATGTGCAATTGCACATCTGAGGTCCACGCGAAGACGCGTGTCCCGGAATGACCCTTCGGGTCAATCCAGATTGATGTTGAACTCGTACGCCCGGTCGCCGCCGGCCAGCGTCAGCTTCAGCGCGGCACCCTGGGGATTGACGCCGGGCGGGACGCCATCGAGTGCAAACGCGAAACGTTTCACGCCCGGCGGACCGTGGTCGAGCAATTTGGGAACCGGCAGGCCCCAATCCGGCGTCGGTCCCTCGACGAACAGGTTGATGGGCCGCTCGTCGGGCGTCACCACGTCGACCAGAACCTCGGATCTCCCCTGGCGCTTGACGTCGCGGATCGTCAGCGGGTTGGGGTCGCCGACATTGGCGGGTTTTGGAACTGTGTCCAGAGCTGCAAACAGCGCGCTGTCCTCGGTGCTCGCCACGCTGTTGAAGGCGAGCTCCACACTGGCCTCGACCGGGATGCAGAGCTTCTCGCAAACCGCATAGTTGACGTCGGCGCGCAGCGTCACCGGCTTGTCGGTATTCTTGGCGACGATCCGCAGGGGCAGCACGACCTGATCGTGATAGCCGAGCGAGTTCCCGCCGGCGCCGTCGTCGAATTTCGTCGGTGCGGGCCACAACACGGTGACCGCCTCGACATTATCCGATTTCGAGAAATCGAACCGCGGCGGCACGCCGGAATCGCCGGGTGTGCGCCAGTAGGTCTTCCAGCCCGGCTGCAATTGGAAGCCGATGCCGCCGAGCAGCACCGAGCCGCTGCGCGACCCTGCCAGCAGCCGCACTGCGGAATGTCCATCGCGCTGCCAGGGCGAGGCGTCCTGGGCACGGGCTTCGATCGCAAGCGATGAAACAAATATTGAAGCGGCAAAGCCGAGCGCGGCGCGCATAGGAACTATCGCAATCATGGCACGTCTTTACAGGTAAGCCGGGGTGCGAACCATTGAATTGCTTGTGATGGGTCGCGAACCCCTGGCCTTGATGCTTGATTGACAGAACCGCCACCCAATATCAGGATGTGGCTTGACATCAGAGTGGTTGGCGGATGGACCCTGAAGGCAAAAGAGCGGGTAAGGTTCGCCGCAAGGTTGTCGGCATCGGCGACAATTCGGCTGACCGTGGCTATCTCGACGGCCAGCTCCTGATTGCCATGCCGGTCATGGGCGATCCCCGTTTCGAACGTTCGGTGATCTACCTCTGCGCGCATTCCGCCGAAGGCGCCATGGGTATCATGGTCAACCGTCCGGCCAGCAGCATCGAATTTCCGGAACTCCTGGTCCAGCTCAACATCATCAAGAAGGCCGATCAGATCAAGCTGCCGGAGAACGCCGAAGGCATGAAGGTCTTGCGGGGCGGCCCGGTCGACACCGGCCGCGGCTTCGTGCTGCATTCGAGCGATTTCCATATCGAAAACGCGACGCTTCCGATCGACGACAAGATCTGCCTGACGGCGACCGTCGATATCTTGCGGGCGATCGCCAAGGGGACCGGGCCCAAGCACGCGATCCTTGCGCTCGGCTACGCCGGCTGGGCGCCCGGACAGCTGGAGACCGAAATCCAGGATAACGGCTGGCTGCATTGCGACGCCGATTCGGACCTGATCTTCGGCGGCGACGTCGAGGAAAAGTACACCCGCGCGCTGCGCAAGATCGGCATCGATCCCGGCATGCTGTCGAACGAAGCCGGGCACGCGTGACGCTCGTCATGCCCCGCGAATGCGGGGCATCCAGTAATCACCGGCCTTCGCAATTATGAACGCCTGCGTGTACTGGGTCGCCCGGTCAAGCCGGGCGATGACAGCGGAAAGCATAATTTACTCCGCCGCCTGCTGCGCCACCGTCGGCGCAGTACCGGCTATCGTCGCCCGGCGCATGTCGCGCGGCTGCGATTGGTCGTAGCGGCGGACCCGGTGCATGGTCTGGCGGTTGTCCCACATCACGAGGTCATGCAGCGTCCATTTGTGGACATGGACGAATTCCGCACTCGTGGCGTGCTCGGTGAGATCGCGCAACAACAGCCGTCCCTCCGGCACGCTCATGCCGCGCACCAGGCCGGCATGCGAGGACAGATACAGCGATTTGCGGCCGTGCACCGGATGGGTGCGCACCAGGCGCTGCAGCACCGGCTTGAACATCGCCTTCTCTTCGTCGGTATAGTCGACGAAGCCGAGCGAGCCGCGCGAATACATCAGCGAATGCTCGCAGATCATGTCCTCGATCTCGGCCTTGGTCTCGTCGTCGAGCGCATCATAGGCGGCGCGCATGTCGGCGAATTCGGTGTTGCCGCCCTTGGGGTTCACCACCCGCGCCGATAGCAGTGAGAATTTCGCTGGGATCGGCCGGAACGACGAGTCGGAATGCCACAGGCAATTGCCGAGATTGAACAGATGGGTGCGGTGGTCCTTCGGCAGCGGCTTGCCGTCCTTGCCGAGGTTGGAGACGTCGTTCAGGCCGGTGTTGAGCCGGGCGTCTTCCTTCTTGGTCACATTGCCGCCGCGCGCGAGCTCGCGCTCGCCGAAATTCAGCGCGAACGCCAATTGCTGCTCATCGGTGATGTCCTGGCCATGGAAAACCAGCACGGCATATTTGTCCATGCCGGCTTCGATCTCGGCCGCTTCGTCCCTGGTCAGCGGCTTGCGCAGATCGACGCCCGAAACCTCGCCGACGAAATGTTTTGAAAGCTGCCGGATCGAAATCGCCATTACATTTCTCCTGAAGCCGTTTCTCCGGAAGAAGAGGGCGGTTGTCCCGCTCGGTTAAGGAAAAAGCTACTCGCAGATCGTGCGATGTCAACGCTTCACAGGGCAAGCGACGCGCACATCTGTCATGCCCGGGCATAGCCGTCCAAAGGACGGCGTCGCTTTCGTTCGCCTATGACCCGGGCATCCATCCATCTTCGCAAAGCGTTTTTCGAAGGGGATGGATTGCCGGGTCATGCCCGGCAATGACGAAGGCTGCAACCTGGTCACGCATTCCGCGCCATCAGCCCGCCGTCGACCGGAATCACCGCGCCGGTGACAAACGACGCCGCCGGCAGGCACAGGCTCAACGTCACGTGGGCAACCTCTTCCGCCTCGCCGTAGCGGCCGAGCGCGGTGCGGCGCTTGGCATAGATCGTCTTGTGCTCTTCCGAAATACGATCCGTGATCGCGGTGCGGATCGGTCCCGGGCAGATGCAATTCACCGTGATGCCCTCGCGGCCGAGTTCCACCGCGAGCGACCGCGTCAATCCTGTCACGCCCGCCTTTGCCGCCGAATACGGGCTGTGCAATGCGGTAGCGCCGAGCGCTTCGGTCGATGCGATATTGACGATGCGCGGCGATTTCGACTTGCGCAGGTGCGGAAGCGCGGCGCGAATGATGCGCGGATGCGCTGTCAGCATCACCGCGATTCCCCTGGCCCAGGCCTCCTCATAACCGTCATCGTCGATCGCAACCCGCACGGAGATGCCGGCATTGTTGACGACGATATCGAGCCCGCCGAAATGCGCGGCAACATCGTTCACGACACGGCCGATTTCGTCGCGGTTGGCGACATCGAGCCGCCACGCCTTTGCGTTGCCGCCGCTTGCTGCGATCTCCTCGGCGAGGGCTAGCGCGCCGTCGCGGTTAAAGTCGGTGACGGCGACGTTGGCGCCCTCAGTCGCGAACACGCGCGCGGTGGCGCGGCCCATGCCGCTGGCGGCTCCGGTGACCAGCGCGGTCAATCCCCGCACCGACCGGCTGAGTTGCTTGAAATCGGACATCTTGTGCTCGCTTGAATGTTGCGCGATCGTTTGACAACGCTGGCACCGATCCCCAGAGA
>Ga0307479_10000384_pt1 | contig 39736 bp, 44 predicted proteins | sample atmos_gasesECM4C_FD_203743 | JGI IMG/M metagenome (GOLD analysis project Ga0307479, IMG submission 203743) | Hardwood forest soil microbial communities from Morgan-Monroe State Forest, Indiana, United States - atmos_gasesECM4C_515 | ecosystem: Environmental > Terrestrial > Soil > Temperate...
TCGATCTGACCTGGGTGGAAGAGCCGGTTGCGGCCGAAGATCTTGTGGGCCATCGCGCCGTTCGCGAGCGTGTCCGGCCAGTGCCGATTCAAACCGGGGAGAACTGGTGGTTCCCGCACGGGATGGCAAACGCCATCGCGGCCGGCGCGTCCGACCTTGCGATGGTCGACATCATGAAGATCGGTGGCATTACCGGCTGGATGTCGGCGATGGCACAGGCGGAAGCGGCGGCGCTGCCTTTATCAAACCACACTTTTGTCGAGCCGAGCGCGCATGTGATGGCCGTCTCGCCAACGGCTTCCTGGTTCGAATATCTGGACATTGCAGGCGCCGTTCTGACCGAACGGCTGCTGCCGGTTAACGGTATGGTCTCCGCCCGCGGGCCCGGGCTCGGGCTGGATTGGGACGAGACCGCAGTGGCGCGCTACGCCTTCTCGTGATGGGCGATACACGGGCGCACGCCATACGCATCTCTGCGGGCTCGGCTGAGTCGAGCGCAGGGGCGTGGGAGGCGACTGTCGGTCCCGCCTCGCCCGCCGCCGCCGAGGACCTTGGAGTGGATATGTTCAAGTGACTCCGACAAAGAGGCAGCTTAGAAAGAGGAGAGAGTATATGCTCACAACAACAGAATTCATGTCCCAGTGCACTGCGCCCAACCTCGCTGAACCGCTCCCCCGACCACTAGCAAGCCTGAACTCGGCGAAATTGCGGTCTTCACCGACAACCGCAGCGATGCGGCGAGCATTCTGGAGTTCTTCTTGTCATGGGCGCCTATGGTCACTCCACACTGCACGAGTGGTTGTTTGGCGGGGCACACCCACGCTCCTGTATGAGGCGGGCCTCCCGGTTCTGATGTCCCGATGAGCGCTGAGCAATCGGTGGAGATGCTCAAAGACATGCGATCTGAGGTTTCGATGATGACGATGATCGATGTGCATGCCCACTTCCTGTCCGACTTCTATCGGGATGTCCTTCTCATGGCGGGTCTGCGCCAGGCGGACGGGATAACCCAGCTACCGGCCTGAGACGTCGGTGCAGCCTTGCAGGCGATGGACCGGCTTTCGATTGTGTCTCGGACGCCCTAGTTGCATACGAGCAGTATCACAAGGTGCGCGTAGCGCAGGAAGTTACGGTGAAAGATCTCAGCGACTCCGTCACCACTTCCTTGAAGCGCTTTCGCGGCGGGATTGCCACGTACCACGAAGTCCTGGACAACCAGCGCACCTTGTTGAGCGCACAACTCACCTTGGCACAGGACCGCGGCAACGAGTTTCAAATACTCGTTATGGGCGACATACGCCGCAGGCCTTACGCATCTCTGCGGGCTCGGCACACCAATTGCATCAACCCTCGATGCCGGCGCCTCCATCGAGGCGAGTGGCGCTTGCGAACAAAGGTCGAATCGTCAGCTGTGAGGATAGGCGTACACCATGAATAGAGAAGAACTGAACTGGTTATTGCAAACCATCAAGGAAGCCGAGAGCGCGGAGCGTTTCGTGTTGGCCCAGTACGAGCGCGGGAGAGTTTCCTTTCAGATGATGGCCGATGTAGCCCGGGAACGGGGTTGGATCAGCCGCACCGGGAATCAATTCTTGACCACGGCGGCGCGTCACACAACCGAATGCGCGACGACGGAATTACCAATTGCTAGTGCCTGATAGGAGCAGCAATCGCCCAATTGGAGCTGGCAATTGAGTACATCAGAAACAACGAGCGGGCGTAGTTCAATGGCAGAACGGGGGCTTCCCAAGCTTCGGACATGGGTTCGAGGGTGAATCCCTTGACGCCGTGTGGATGAGGTGGGCGCAAACCGATTCATCTTGCTTTCTGTGACTCGCCCGTCGATTTTGGACCGTTTTGGACCTAGCTTAACCTCTAACCTCAACATCATCAACACATTAGCGTAGAGTGGATTTGGGTTCGATTCCCATCGCCCGCTCCAGATTCTAAAGAAGTTACGCCGCTACCTCATTCTCCATATTTCCGACCGAGGCCTCTTCCAAATCTCCTAAGTGCCGCCGCCAGTTTAAGGGCAGTTGCTGGGGGCGGGAAGGCCGGCAAATCGAGCCCGGATCCAACTGATTTGTTCACTAACTGATTCTTTAAGAACCGAGCTCGCATCGAGGCCCGGATATTTGACAAAAAGCAGACGATCTTTCTGCGTGCACAGTCGCGCCACGACAGTATCAGTAAGGGTCGATGGCACTTCGGGATCCGCTTCGCCGCTGATCAATAGCAACGGACCGTGGACAGGCTTCCGGCCAGGCGTGTTCCTGATAAAAAACTCTTTTACGTACCGATTATTCTCCCAACCAGGTCTCAACATTTCATTGGCTGCAAGCTCCGGCCCAAAGCTGGCTTCGCAAGCATGACTGATGTGCTGGTACAGCGGGATCGCTTTGTCAGTCAGCATCTCCTCAACTCGAAAGTTGGGGAAGACAGTCTTGATTCCCTGTGCCAGAAACAGGAGCATGCTGTGAGCGGGCCCCTGCGCGAGGCGTTCAAAGATTTCCTGCGCTCCCGCAACCCCTGAAATTGCGATGGCTCCAAGGTAGTCGGACTCGCCAACTTCACTCCCGGCTTCGGCCACTGCGACAGCCGCGAGACCTCCCTGAGAATACCCAGCAGCCACCCACTTGGTTCCAAGCTGTGGTAACGCGGCACGTGCTGCCGGAATGGAGAAGATCACATCGAGAGCATTGGACCGTATATCCAAGGCTGCATTGGGAAAACTGGTTCCCAATCCGGCGTAGTCGGAGGCCACGACGGCGTAACCAACGCCGACGTACATCGAAAGGAGAGGTCCTTGCTTTAAGTTCTTCCGTAGCGAGGGAGCACATTGCCGGGCGGAACCGATGAAATCATGGGCCCAGGCGATGATCGGCCAACCGCCCGCCGGCGGCGTGCCGTCCGGAACCAGCACCACGCCCGAAACGGCCACATCTTCTCCGCTCGGGGAAAGCGAATGATAGAGAATGCGAACGGCTGATATGTCGTATGGCAGATCGTACTCCCCAAACGGCTCGGAGCGAATCAGTTCGCCCGGTTTGCCGACGGGTAGCGGATTGGGCGCGTCATAGAACTTCGTCAGCGGGAGCGTGCGCGGCGCGTGAGAGGGCTTCGCCGGGGCAGGCCCTTGGCTTTGAGCGAACGCCGTAGCGCCCGTGAACAAGGCCGCTGCCCATAAGGATTTGAGGAATGGCGAGAAGATTCTCATCCGCAGGGGGCCGAAATCAGGAGAGAAGATTTCAGGAAGAATCCCGAACCTCGGAAGTGAAACGATCCATCGCGACGGGCTGCGTTAAGAGACGTGTGGCTGTCATCTGTCCTGTTGCCAATTGCGGTCGGATTCAGGCGTGTAATCCACTTGTCTGAACTGATTACGTTTACGATAAACAATGACCGTGATCGCGACCCACATAAACATTGGCGGAACGATGAGCGCCAGTATCCCGCTACGTAATGCCTGAATCATTCGAGCGCCCGCGGACGCCGCCTGCGTATAGCAGAGCGCACAGTTTTGAGAAAACGCCGGGAAAGGCAGGGTAAGCATGGCCAGTGCTACTAGCGCGATTCCCATTAGCCGAAGCGGCCTCTCAATTTTCATCTTCTGTCCTCGCGACCGGCGTTTCCCTCTCAATGCTACTTTGCAAAGGGCGCACCAACCAGGAGCCGGAAGCTGTCGGTCCACCCATAATTGATCGTCGCCAGCGCGAAGAGTGTAAAGACAGCGACAAACAGGATGAGCCTAGGCCTTTCCCTCGCCAAGTTCATAAAGAACAGGATTCCCAGCAGCGCCCCGACAATGGCCAATGACAACATGCCCAGAAGCTTCCGCGGGCCGTCAATATTTTGATAGGCAATAACCACCTCTAGCGCCGGGATGGCCAACATGCAGAGATAGACAATGAGGTATTTGCCCAGTCCGCTTGGTTTTTCGGCTGCACTCATAATGACGTTTCCTCTCCGCGTCTCGTTCCTCTTAATTTGCGACGTTCAACAGATAGACTAACGGTACGACGAACATCCAAACAATGTTGATAAATTGCCAAAAGAGACTGCAGTTCTCGATATCATCCGAGCTATAACGGCCGCGTTGATAGCCGAGTCCCACAATGATGAGAGCAATTAGACCAGCTATGACGTGCAAAAGTTCCAGGCCGGTGACGCTGAAATATGCCGCGCCAAACAGGCTGGTACCCCACGGGTTCTTGAAGAGCGTCACGCCTTCACCAACCATGCCTGCCCAGTCACGGATATGCAGGAGAACGAAAATAATTCCTGCCGCGATTGTGATGAGAGTCCAGCGAAAGGCCGCCGGCCTGTCATCAGCCTTGGCAGCCCGGACGCCGAGGAGCATGGTGAAGCTGCTGGAGATAAGGATGAACGCCATCACCATGACGCTGATTACAGTTGAAGAGTGAAAAGGCCTGGGCCAGTCCGGAGTGGCATTCCGTAAAAACCCGTAGGCGGTCAGGCATGCTGCGAAAGTCATTACGTCGGAGATGATAAACAGCCACATTGCCAACTTTTTTGCCGGAATCGCAAACGGCGATGGCTCCATTGCCGGAGTGTGTCCTCCCACTGCCAAATCGGCTTGGCTCACGACGCCTCCTATCATCGAGTGCGTTAAAGCTTCATCCAAAGCAGCAAAAACAAGTACAACCAAAGAACGCCCATGAAATGCCAGTAGTACGAGGTCGCATCCAGCGTGCTCCGTCGCAAGACAGATGTGCTGAGTTTCCGAATGACCCGCACCAACCCGCCGAGGCCGCCCAGCACATGGAGCGCATGCATGGCGGTGAAGACGTAAAAGAAAGAGCTGTTTGGGTTGGTGGCCAAGTACAGCCCTTTAGACCTCAACTGCAGCCAGGCTATGTACTGGCAAGCGACAAAGAGCAAGCCGAGGGACAGAGTTACATACAGCCAGCGCCCCGGGCTGGCAACCTGTCCCTTCAGACCGCCCATGAAACTAGCAACACGGCGGCGCGATACTTCGAGAGTAACGCTGCTGACGAGGAGCAGAAGCGTGCTGAGGTAGAGAATAGAAGGCAACGTTATGTGTCGCCAATCCGTCGACGAGCCTTGGCGCACGATCAGGGCGCTGGTGAACGCGGCAAACGACATCGTAATCGCCGCGATCCCAACCCAGATCGCGCTGCTGGACGGTGGCGGAGAGTATTCGTCGACCGCCCGCAAGTTCCCCTCAGAGGGAGCCAAGTTCTGCCAGCCGCCATTGCCAGAATTTCCCGCTTCTCGTCGCGCTGGCTGACGACGAACTTCGGTGTTTGGCGGTTCGTGGATCGTGGTTGCCATAATTTCTAAACTCTGCCTCTTTTCATTCCAGCGTTAATCCCGTATTCCAGCGCGTTTTCTAGTCTTCCCCCGCTGCAATTTTCTCCGGTGAGTTCTGCATGACGTAATCTGTGCCTGTAGAACTCTTCACGCCATACTGATAGGGATCGTGATAGACGACCGGGTCTTTCCCGCCAAAATTGTTCCACGGTGGAGGCGACGACATGCTCCACTCGAGGCTCGTCCCTTCCCACGGGTTGTCCGGAGCCGGCGCGCCCTTGAAGCGGCTGTAAATCAGGTTGTAGATAAAAATCAACTGCGCGGCGCCTGTGAATAGCGCGGCAATGGTGATGAATTGATGCAAGGGGATGAGCGGCTTGATGTAATCATCTGTGAATGACGCATAGCGGCGCACGTTCGCAGCCCAGCCGAGGTAGTGGAAGGGCATGAAGATGCAATACGTACCGACGAATGTGAGCCAGAAATGGACCTTCCCCAAAGTCTCATTCATCATCCTTCCGGTCATCTTCGGGAACCAGAAGTAAGTTCCGGAGAAGATCCCGAACATGGCCGCGACGCCCATGACCATGTGGAAATGTCCCACAACGAAGTAGGTGGCATGGAGCATGATATCGATCGAAGGCTGAGCCAGGAAAAAGCCGCTCACGCCGCCGCTGACAAACATCGAAATAAAGCCCAGCGCAAACAGGGAAGCCGAATTGATACGCAGCTTGGAACCATACAGGCTACCGATCCAGATAAGAACGAGAATGGTAGACGGAATGGTGATCAGTAGCGTGGGGAAAGAGAACGCCAGCGAGGAGATGGGATTCATCCCGCTGACAAACATGTGGTGTCCGTAGACCATGTAGCTGAGGAAGGCGATGGCCCAAAAAGAGTAGAGGATCGCCTTCATACTAAGCATGGGCCGCCGCATGTTGGTAACCAGAACATGGGTTACGATTCCCATTCCAGGCACAATGGCGATGTACACCTCAGGATGACCAAAGAACCAGAACAGGTGCTGCCAGAGTAAAGTCGATCCCCCCGAATGCGGTATCAGTTGATCGTTGATTACCAGACCCGACGCGACGAAGAAGCTGGTTCCGGCCACATGATCCAGAATGAGCAGGATAGTAGCCGGCATTAATACCGCGAACGCCGTCAGGCCCATGCAGGAGGTGATGAACCATGCCCAGACGGTGACCGGCAGGCGCGCCAGAGTCATGCCCTTGGTACGCATATCAAGCACCGTTGAGATGAAGTTTAGAGCGCCCAACAACTGGCTAATACAGAAGATGCAAATCGCAGTTGCCCAAAGGACTTGTCCCGTGCCTTGTCCGGGCCCGCCAGCCTTTCCTATAGCGCTGAGCGGGGCGTACGCGGTCCAACCCGAGAGCGGTGGACCATCGCCAACGAAAAACGCGGAAATCAGGACGCAGAAGCCGACGAATATGGTCCAGAAAGACATCATGTTGAAATGGGGAAACGGCATGTCTTCCGCGCCAACCTGGATGGGCAGAAAATAATTGCCGAAGGCCGCGAATGGCGCGGTGGTGAGCACAAAAAAGACCATGAGCGTCGCGTGCATGGTCATCAGCGACAGATAGTACTCTGGTGTGATTTTCCCACCGGGGGCGCCGTTTGGTGAAAGCACCTGCAGCCCCGGGATCGCCACATCGGTCCACCCAAGGTGTATCCGCATCAGCCAGGAAAGCGCCATCCCTATCAGGACCGCGACCAGAGCAAGCGCGTAATACTGCTTGCCAATCACCTTGTGGTCTAGGCTAAAAACGTGTTTCCGAATGAAGCTTGTTGGAGGAGCGTGGTGTTGGGCTGCATGTGCTGCTGACGTAGCGTCCATGTGCTCACCTCACAGAACGGAGAATGTCTCCGTCGGCACCAATTTGACCTGACGGGCGTAACTACTGCAGGGCCGCTTGCTTCTTCAACCAGTCATCAAAGTCTTCGCGGGACATAACATTCAGGTAAGCCCTCATGCTGTAGTGGCCCAGCCCGCACAACTGCGAGCAGACGATTTCATATTTGCCAATTTTCGTGGCCGTAAAATGGAGGGAAAGATCCAGCCCCGGTACAAAATCCTGGTGGATGCGCAACGCCGGCACGTAAAAGGAATGACTAACATCCTTCGCATGCATGAGCAAATGGATTTCCTTGTTCACGGGAATAGCCATCTCCGCCGTTACGATGTCGTCCCTGGAATCCGGGTCGTGCTCTGGATCAAGGCCGAACAAATTCTGGTTGGCCTCATTGATCATCTCCGGGTGAAGCGGACCGAACTTTCCATCCGGACCGGGGTAGCGGAAATAGAAAGCGAACTGTCCGGCTTGGCATTGCACCGGGATGGCGTCGGCCGACGGTGGGGTGAAATATACGGTAGCCCACGCCTTCACTCCAAAGACTCCCAAGGCCAGAACTTCCGCGCCTACGAGTACTATGGCGGCAATCACCAAACCCTTGGCGCCGCCCGGGAAAGTCCTCATCTTTCCGTCAGAGCGAAGGCTGGAGAACTTCCAGATGAAAATGGCCAAAATGATCTGCGCGGCAAGGAACGACACTCCTGCTTCGATCATGGTCTCCGACATCTGCTCATCAATCAAACGTCCATGAGTCGAGACGTCTGCCGGCGCCACCCATGTATGCATTACAACGGGAACCGCCGAAGCAATTGCGATCACAATGATGGTCAGTGCAAGTAATTTTGCCATGATGCCTCGCCTCCGCCCGATTCCGGTCTGCAGGCCACACCGATGCACTACATTGCGCTGGAACCGACCGCTACCTCCGGCTGCCCGTGCCTACCAACATTAATAGGGCTTCGCCTTGAAGACGAAGTTGACGGTCTTCGTTTCGTTGCCCGAAATGGTCACATCCTGTGTTTGGTCACCGTACGATTCGTGCCACGCTGTGATCGTGTACTTGCCGGGGGGCAGATTCGGAAGGCTGAAGCCGCCATCCCCGCTGGAAACGGCATAGTGGGAATTCTTAAGCACCGCGAAGCTGCTATGCATCCAAGGATGGATGTTGCACTTCACCGGGATGAACTCCGGCTTGGCGAATTTTTCGATAAAAGGCGGCGTTCGAGGCGGTTGCGACTTATTCCATTCGTTATTGATTTTGGCCAATGGATGAATGTTGTGAGAAGTAGGGTCGTCGTTCACGACCTTAAGTTCCTGGTTGACGACCATAGGAATGACGTGCGGCAAATACTGGCAGCCCTTCTGGTCAACCGTAGCCGGTTGCGCCGGTGGGGGATCATCCGGCGCACCCGCCGAGATGTAGACAACCACGTTCAGCAACGCGTTGCCCGGGCCCGTCACCACTGTTTCCGTCGTAATCGGCGTTGGATGCTCCTTGGCGCAGGCCGGCTCCTTCGACATATCAATCGGCTTCTGTCTTGCCGGGGTGCCCTCGTAAGTCACTTTGCCGCTGATGCTGCCGCCGCTCGGTCCACCGAAGGCAATCGTAGTGGCACCTAGCACGGCCAGCGCTGCGGCGTAGCCTAGCTTCGTTCGCATACTCTTTACTCCTTCCGAGATTCCTTATTTCTGAGCTAAAGGTTATTGTTTAATTCCGGAACCCGTCGGGGTGCCGGAGATCTTTCTGGACGCGATTTGCGCCGCGCCTTCCTTGGTGGATTCCCACAATGCCAATTCTGGACTAGTGTGCGTCACCTGCAACGTGCGCAGAAAGTGCACCAGATCCCAGGCATCCTCGGGTTTGATGACATCGGCGAAGGAGGGCATCGGCGTACCGTCCAGGCCAGTTATGAAAATCTTGTAGAGGTCTTGATTGGTCGCTCCGCACTTGAAGCGCGAACCCACGGCAAAGTTATAGGGGCGAATGGGCTGGTCGTTGCTGTCGGTGAGCGTCGAAGCCGACGGACCATCCCCGCGGCCTTCTTGACCATGGCACTTCCAGCATTCCAGTTTCTGGAAGAGTTGCTGCCCCTGCTTGATGCTTTCGACAGTGAGCTTCGTTTCCGGTGGAACCTTGATCGGATCGCCGGGCTTCTCATTCTTCCACCGAGCTGAGAACGTCTTGATGAAGGCGACCAAATCGGCGCGATTCTGGTCTGTCAAAGTGATCCACGAAGGCATGGCCGAATTGACGAACCCACGCACCAGGGAGTTGTACAGGTCCTGGTCCGTCGGCAAAGTCCCCGTGGGTGTCGAGCGGCATTTGAAGGTCGCCGCGACGAAATCGCGCGGCTGAATGTTCAGATACGGCCCCAACCAAGAACTCGGCGGAAGCCAATTCTCGCCGTTCCCGTCGCCGCGGAATCCGTGGCAACCCCAGCAGTAGCGGTAAAACAACTGCTTGCCGCCCTCGGAGTGGCCGGTGACTTTGCCGATGTGAGATTCGCCTTGCTGCGCCGGTGCCGTGATGGGCAGAGCCACGCACGCTGCGATTCCAAGAAAAAGTTTCGTGAGTCTTCGTGTGCGCATCATGTCCACCTCTTAGAACGCGAAGTCAAAGCCAACCAGCGCACTGCTGTCGGTTACGTCAGCGCCGCTGATCGGCGCCATTTTGCGGAAACGGACGATGGAGAATTCATTGTGGAAGGCAAACCCGGCGCGGCTCGAGATGAACGGGTAGTAGCGATACCCGAACGTGAGCTGGTCGAGGTTGCCGAAATCAGAGGACGGCACACCAGTCACAATGCCCGCTGCCGTCGTTAGGCCGACAGAGCCCGGAACAATCGGGGCTGCCTGACGTGACATTCGGACCAACTCATACCGGTTGATTAAGATGAGTTGCGGGTTGAAGTTGTAGTGGGTTTCAAACAATCCGCCATTCCAAGTGGGGGCGTGCGCTCCGGCGGGAAGCGCCACGTTTGCCGGAGTGTTTGTTCCAAGAAACGCGCTGTCCCACCCGTGGAAATAAATCGTGGTGATGTCCAGCTTCCTGACGTACCACATACCGATCAAGCCGGCTCGATAAAAGCCCTTGTTGCCAATTCCGGTGCCGGTGATTAGCCCACCTCCCGGCGTGTTGAACTGGGTGAACTGGGAAAAGGTAGGGGCGCGTCCAATGAAAGCAAACCCTCCCACTCGCTGCACGCCCAAGCTGCCGGCTTGGAAGGCGCGACTGGCGGTGAAGAAACCATCATAGGCGCGGCCCGTTGCGAATGGTGCTGCCGCGTTAATCGCTCCGTTATTCGTACTAAAGCTTGGCTGCCCGTCGTTGGAATTCAGCAGCGCCGCCGACACGCGCGTGCGGTCGTCCTTTGAGTGGCCCAGCCATTCCGCACCCACCTGGTTGTCCCCTATGCCAAACTTGTAAAACGACTCGCCCGGCGGCTGGAAGTGATAGTTCTCATAAAATCCGGCCAGATTCGTCAGCGTGAGGATGCGCTTTTCCGAGTGCAGGTTATCAAGCTCAAATTTTCCGAGTTTGATGTTTAACCAAGTGCTGCCCAGCAGGTTGTCAAGCCGGGCCCATACGGATTCGAAGTGGAAAGCCCCTGTGTTGTCCGACGATGGCAATACATAGAAGGAAACATTTTTTGCCAACGTTCCGCCAGTGTGGAAGTCCAGACCGGTCCAGTCGAAGCCATGCGTGGTGATACGCTGCTCCACTGTTGTGCCGCCTGGGCCATCGACGCCCACTCGTCCGAGGCTTTCGCGATGCCAAATGGGCGTTATGCGGAATGTCGCCGGCCAGTAGGCCGGCTGCTGGAATATGGGGGCGTCGCGATCGTTTCCCATCTGGTAGCCGTTGTCCTTGAATGACTGTCCGAAGGGGCTCAGTTTGGGCCACGCCTCGTGGCAGGAGGAGCAGGGCATCCCGTACTTTCGAGCGAACGCCGGAATTGCATAAACATTCGCTTTGAAAAGCGGCAGAGCAGCGGCCGGTGGGCTATCCGCAAGGACGATTGTGAGGATGAGAAACCCGAGACAAAAAGTGGATGCTACCCAAGAAATCCTTTTCTGTGCTAACTGCGGCGCCCGTTCGTGCATATACCGCCTCCGCTATGTTTTCGATTTACGTTAATCGAGGGAGAACGTCTGAGGATCGTTCGGACAGCGAGGGGCGACCACACCAAAACACAGTACACGCAGAGCTAACCAAGAATCGTGCGGCTTTACAAAACGTGCCTGAGAACACGCTCATAAAGAATCCGGCCCATCCCGCAGCGACGACAAGGGAGGGTCTGATCCCCTCAAGTCCCTGAAGCGACGGACTCTACTCCCGCAAGAAATGGAATGCAAGTGTTTTGTAAATTATTTGTAAAATTTATTTTGGCTTTAGAACTGTCACATGGCGTAAGTACTAGTCCTACGTGTCTTGGGCCTCGCATTCCTTCGCGGGGCGCTCCTTATGCTTTGAACTACAACTAGCGGGCAATCGGATACCGATTATTTTCGGGATTGACATCCCTCAGCCTTGCAGAGTACGAAAGAATCTCGCTCGGGAGTTCGGTGCTTGGCTGTGGTGTCGTTTTACCGTTGACGGGCCCTTTGACCTGCGGGAAACATGCAAACTGGCTTACGGAACATGGAACGGAAATTCTTGCCGATCAGGCCTCAATCCTTCCCTACAAGATTGGCCGCGGGCTTGACTGTCACAATCCTCTGGCTACTTTCCGGAACTAACCACGTGCACGCCTCAAAGGATCACGCGGCGCCCAATCCGGGTTTTGTAACCGAATTCGCAGCATCACTCGAAGACGTTCTTCAGGCTCTGCAGGAAGTCTTGCAAGATCAAACGATCCATGGGACACAGATCTTCGACAGGGAGCCGACGCTTACAGGGGCGGTTATCGTGCAGTCGACTCCGCTTTTCGAGCCTTGGAAGAGTGAAGGCAAGGTTTTCTACAAGATTCGCACCGATGCGATTGCTCCTCGACATTTCCTGGAAAGTGCAGATCAAGGAACGATCGCGGTTCGCTACGTGGTCACAAGTGTCAGTCCGGAGCGTACCCGCTTGCGCATTGATGCGATTTTCGTCGAAACGGCCCACCGCGTCGTGCACTCGTCCGACGGTACAGTCGAATCGAGCGAATACAAGGTGATTCAGGATCATCTTCATGCGATTCAATTTGCTGAACAAGAAGCCGCCGACGCACAGCGACACCGCGAGAGTATAGATCTCGCTAGACAAACCTTTATCCGCCAGCGCGAAGATGAGACAGCTCTCCTAGCTGCTACGCAGGCTTCCGTGCAAGATCTCGAGCAGCGTGTCAGCTCCCTTCGGCACGAACTAGAGAGAAGGATTAAGGCGCCGGGAGCCAGCTTGAAAGCCGCGCCATTTCGCTCCGCTGCCGACGTGGCCAATCTGACCGCCTATACCGAAGTGATCATCGTGATTGTCACGCCCCGCTGGTACGGTGTCGAAACCCCCAACGGTCAGCGCGGATGGCTTCCTTTCGACCAACTGGAACTTCTTCCGTGAAGAGAACAAGGCACTGTTTCCGAAAGCAGCAGATTCTCATCTCAGGGATGCTTCTCATCTTGTGCGCATCGATTCCCAGTTTAGCTGCCGCCCAAGCCGTTCCTTACGCCGGTACTTTCGCCAAATCGAAAGACGAAGTCGAGAAGACATTGAAGGAAATGCAAGCATACGCGGGCCAAAAACTGCCCGTCGTTGATGGTTTCGTGGCCACCGGAGATCAACCGCTCGACCGCTTCGAACGCGCGTTCTACCAGTTTTCAATCGATCTTTTGCCGAGCGGGTCCGGTGGCACCATCGTTCGCGTCATCGCAAAAATCACCGCTTGGTATGCCGATCCGGATCCTTCGAAGTCTGGCTATCAGGTTCTGCCGTCGAACGGACGGCTCGAGTTGGACTTACTGGATCGGCTTAGAGAAAGGTTGGGGGGAAAGTTAACTGATTCCACCGCCCGATCCGGTGTGCAAGCACCCAAGCCGAAGCTAGACCTCTCAACTGGTTCGCAGGGAAGTTCTCTTCCACCAAGCAGACCTTCTGTCCCAGCCGCGGCGTCGTCGTCCGGAACCTCGGGTGTGCCAGGGGACGATGAAGTGGCGGCGCTGCGTATAAAGCGCGCAGCTGAAGAAAAGCGCATGCAGCAACTCAATGCGGAGATGCAAAGCTTGCAAGAAATTCAGCGCAACCAAGCTCATCCTTTGAACCTTGTTGTGGTGAAGAAGATGGATGCTCCCGTGCTGGCGCGGCCGGCGATGGGGTCCCATCCTCTCTTCACGGCTTCGGCCAATGACGAGTTCGAATTTCTCGATGCCGAGGGCGAATGGATTCATGTGCAAATTTCGGGTGCGTCGCGTGGATACATCCGCAGAAGCAGTCTGGATTTGCCAGAATTTATCGCCGCACGGCTAAAATCGCCCAATGGGAATGCTGCAAATGAGAAGTTTGGCGCTTTCCGCATAGAGCGGGAAGAGATCGCCATTTTCCCCGGCAACTGGGATACGTTGCGTGGTAAAACAGTGAAGATTTACACCGTCCAGGCGGCCTCACAGGACTCGAAGGAAACCGGGGCCTCCGCAAAGCTCAATTTTGCCGCATCCATCTTCCAGAGATTTTCTGCGGATGCTGCCGTGTCTGCGTCGGGAGTCGAGGGGGTGGTGGTCATTTTTGATTCCGCCGATGGCGGCATTGTCGGGGCAACGCTCGCGAACGTACAGCAAATGGCGAGCGGTTCGCTCTCTCGAGATAATTTCTGGAAGCAGTGTTATTTGGAACCACCCGACGCTTTCCAGTCAGCACCCAAACCATAGCAATCGCTGTGAAGGCAATATACCCACATCGTTCGTTGCGCGGCTCCGTTAGATGCAAAGCGCCACACGCAGAAGTTCTATTCGGGCCCAATACGATTGCGGGTGGTCGACAACCATTCCAGAACCACGACGCCTAGCTCGAGGCTTCGCATCGAACTCCTGAGGCAAAAATGCCAGAAGTACAGCGAAGATATCTTCATTGCAATGATGTTCAGGATTCTGTCTCGTCGGCTTCCAGTTGCATCGCGGGAGGATTGGTTCCGGGACCTGGACTCGAACCAGGATACTCAGCTCCAAAGGCTGATGTCCTACCGATTAGACGATCCCGGAACCGATGATAGAAGTGTACCAAAGGCCTGAAGAGGTGCACAGGCCGAGCGAGTCCGGGGCGATGTGCGCGTCGTAGCGCTTTCTGCTAAATTGAAAGAGCGTCACTCTATGAGGAGAGGTGTCCGAGCGGTTTAAGGAGCACGCTTGGAAAGCGTGTGTAGGAGAAATCCTACCGTGGGTTCGAATCCCACCCTCTCCGCCATTTTTTCGATTGTGTTTTCATTTAGTTAGGCCGCACGCTCTTAATTTGTACCCGTTCCGTACCCGCCTGTTTGGCCAGAAAATCATCTTGGTTCCATGCGGCGTTAAGGTCGGATTCGATTTGTTCCTGCCGCGAGCGCGTCCAAGGAGAATAGTGTTTCTCGCAAACCTTCACGCTGTTTCCGAGTAGCACGGCAACGCGCTCCAGCGGAACGCCAGCGAGCAGCAACGCAACCGCGAACGTGTCGCGCAGACGGTGGGACACGGCATTACCCATGCCTTTCGAGATTCCGGCCAAGTCAAAAACATCTTTGATTTTCCCCTGCCAGTCGCAGACGGCGGTTTCGCGCTTGCCGTTTCCGCTCCAAAAATAATTCTTTTCCGTGACTCGCGGGGTTGCTTCCAATTCGCGCAGAACAAAATCAGGCAGGATAGTGGAAACGGGTACGCCAGTCTTAGCCGTGTAGAGAAAAACTTTCTTGCCGTCGAGCCTGTCCGTAGTGAATGAAACCGCGTCACTGATTCTCAGGCCCGTGTAGCGCATCAAAAGAATCAGGCTCTTTAGCCTGTGCGCTCCTAGCCTCGCGCTAGGTTGCGATGATAACTGCGAGCCATCACAGGCGGTCAGTAGTTTTAGCCAATCGGCAGGAGTCAGCGGCATTGTCGGACAGAGTGAATCTTTCGGGAGCTTGATTGCCTTCGCGGGATTTTCCGTAACCCACTTGCGAGCAATTGCGAAACTAAAAAGAGCGCGCAGCCGTTCCACTTTCTTTTTGCTTGTGCGCCTGCCATCTGTCCACACCTGGCGGAACTGACACAGGGTATCGAGGTCGAATTGCGACAGGAGCGTTAGGCCGCGCTCAGTGGCCCACGCTGTCATTTGCTTTTCTAGTGTCTTGTACTTACGGATGGTCTCGGATGAAACCCTAGTTTTCAGATCAGCAAGCAGGGCCGTCCAAGCATCGGCTAACGTGATAGCGGCGCTTTGCTCAGTGATTTTTTCGCTTGCTTCCCACTCTCGGACGATTTTTTGCGCCTTTGTCCAGTCCCGCTCACCGATAAGATGGCCGCGCTTAGTGCGGCTTGTCCCCACAGCCTGCCGTGTCTCTTTCCCGCCAAGAACCCCGTCCGCCCATATTTTGCACTTGCAGCGATTGTGACTGTTCCGCCCTTTAGAAAATTCGGGGCAGGTTGCCTTGTGTCTCCGGTAGAGCGTCAGCATGTTTGTTTTACCTCTACACCCTTATACACCGCTAGGCATACGTTTGTCAAGTGGGATGTCTTTGCGGCCAAACCGGCGAAGGTTCATACTTTCTTTTCTTTGTTGGTCAAAAATCGCCGAGACTATGACTACTTGGCCCCTACGGGCTCTCTCTAAATCGAAAATTATCTCGTCTATCGGGTTGCAGCCCTGCCAGAATCCATCACCGTCGCGGACGCCAGTTTTTTCTTTGGCCAAGCACTCTAGCAATATGCGTACATCCCGCTCCATGCGCTCTATTTTCTCCAACTGCTTACCTTTTAGTGGTTTGATTTTCGTTTGGCTATTAGCCATTTCTGTTTTCTCCTTTTGGATTGGTGTTGCTCGAAAACCGTGTGCTCAGACGGCGGTACACCCTCTCGGCCACGCTTTCAGGGATTCGCAGGGTGCGGCGGCGGCGGTTAGGGTTGCGCTCCGGGTTCTCGAAGATAAGTACATTAGGCTCCCGCTCAAACATGCGCATGATCGTGTCCAGGCTAAGGTTCCATTGCTCGGCCAATTCGGCGGGTGCGAAATGCCGTTCGTACAAGCGCGAGGCTTGCGGCATGGCTGCGAGTTTTGCCGCGGTCGCCATCTAGAGCAAACCTTTCTCACGCAAAATTCGCTTCTGGTTTTCAATGTCACCGTGGGGTTGAGGGGATGGAGCCGACAGAGAGGCTTTCCCTGTCGGCTGGTTGTGGAGTGTTGCGATGGTCGTTCCATCCCTTACTGCAAGCTCGGATTCGCGCTTACTCCCATCTCCCAACTCCCTCCTCCCAACCTCCCCTGCATCCAAACCCTGCTCAGAAAAGGGGTTGGAGGAAAAGTTTGTCAGGATAATCGGGGGGTGTAGGGGGGCAGCGCCCCCCGCTTCAGTCGTGTTTAGAGAAGTGATGGGCACGATCTTTTCATTGGTAGCTTCGAGCGCCAAAATGCACGAAATCTTGGAATACCAGAAAGACTCTGGGAGAAATGGGCCAGGGCGCATCTTTCCGTCTTCGCCAACGATGCGATGCTTTGGTTTGACGGTCGCCGTGAGAACCTGGAAAAGTTTGCCGACAAAAACGCGCGGACTCATTTTTGCGTTACGGGATGGTGGACCGCCGCGAGCGATTGCCCAAGAGCGATAGAGTCTGCTTGTGGGATGACGGCTCGGCGTCAAGAACATGCGGATGGTTTTGCCCTCATACGGGCAATCGACAAACTGAAAGTCGAGATAGATGCGTTCGCCGTAAATCCTGCTTTTGCGGTCGTGAAACAAACGGGTACAGAGCGCGAGATATTCGCCGTCAGGAACGCGGACCGGATACGGGACAGCGGACAGTGAATCATCCGAACGCTGCGGCTGTATCTTGCGTACCGTCGCGGTCTTCATGGCACCAGCTCGAAAACCTGCTCTTGCTCTGGCTTCGCATCGCGTTCGGCGCAAACCTGCTCCCAGGACTTGACTGGTTGCGGCTTGGCGGGAGCTATCCCCAGAACGTCAACTGTCAGCGCAATGCGGTAGGAACCGTGGATTTGACCGCCGACACGCTGAGTACGGTTCTCAATGCGCTCACGATCCCCCGCACGCTCTAACTTTTTTCGGATGGAAGCGATGCGGGCGCAGTATTGGAGGGCGAGATCAGAAAGCTCATAGGCCGGAATCCATTGGCCGTACCGCGAGCGGAGCAGGGCTTCGATTTTTTCTGATTGTGTTAGAAATGGCCCATTAGCAGAATTTATGTTAGAGTGCCCATGCATAAGAAGTTCCCCGTTTTAGGGGGCGCGGTTCAAGATTCCCCCGAATCACGCGCCCCTGCCTTTTCATTCCTCATTGAAAGGATTTGAACGGTTAATGTGGAACTTCCGCAGCACGCGCCGGTTGACTGCCAGCGTGAGAACAGGTTCTCCAGGCCCGAGTCCGGATGATTAACTCCGAGAGCGCGAACGCCCCGGTGGGCTACTGCTATTACCGCTAAAAGAATAACAGTACATCAGAAAACCTGTCCAATTGTATTTTATTATCAATCATGCCATTGTGATAATGACAGCCTATCAGCGCGAAGACCGCACAAACAAAGGAGAAGCGCCCATCTAGCCGCTAAATCCAAGCAGTCCGGGCCGAGCAATTTGACTCCTTGACAAATTCGCGTACCTCTTATATTCTTAGCGGCGAGGTAAAAATATATGGCAAACGCTGACCGTCCAGGCCGTGCCCATGATTTTTCAGAACCAATCTGGAGTAAGGCCGGTCACTTGAGGCAGTGGCGCGAGCGGCTGGGCATTGGCCAAGTAGAGCTGGCACGGGCCGCTGGCGTCGCTCAAACGACAATCAGCGCCCTGGAGCGCGATGCGGAGCCATTCACTGAGCCATCACGCACGAGAATTTGGAACGCGATTGCGAGGCTCAACGCAGAATTTCTTGAGCGCCAAGCCATAATCCATCAGGCGGTTGCCCCGGATACCTCGATCCCGGTTTCGTTGCTCTACGCAGACCCCAACGGTGAGGGTTATCTATATGTGGCATCGGGCAAAACACCAATGGAGCGATTGCGCGCAGAACATGAACTGTTGATTAAACGATGCAAAGAGATGCGGACGGACCGTAATTATTGGAAAGAGAAAGCGGAGGAGCGCCAGGACGTAGCCAGGGAGTTAATGGACATTCTCAATCTGGAAACGAAAAAGGCTCTCACGGAGGATGAGAAGCAACGAAAGATTGCGGCGCTCGGCCTACAGGAACGCACTTCGCCAGTGGAAGAGGAATCCTTGAGAGCTGAGATCGAGCAGCATGGACGCCAGAAGGCCAACAAGGGGAAAGAATGAGCAAGCGAGATCGAGAGCGGGCGGAGCTACAGCGAGAGGCAGATAGGCTCATAGCGTTGCAGGCGAGCGGGAAGCTCCCGAAATTGGATACGGGGCGTGCCCCGCTTGGGTTTGTCGAGCATATATTCCCTCTAATTTTCCCGCCGACTAATGACAGCACAGAAGAGATGGTGAACTAAGGGGCATGGACGCGAGAACACAGCGGATTCTCCGAATCGGCCACGCAACACGATTCAAGCCGGGTAACCGATGCAGCCCCGGACGGCCTAGGACGGCCAAGTTTGCCCATTGGATTAAGCGGCTAGGGTTGCAGTTCTGCAAAGAGCCAAGCTCACTTTGGATAACGGAGTGGGAGCAATTTACACGCGCCTGTTTTAGAGAAGCATTGAACGGCAGCGTACCCCACGCACAGCTACTTGCTCGATACGCAGGGGCGGATTTATGGCAGCAAACGCAGCAAGTAGTCAAAGAAATACTCGAAAACCCCGCAAGAGAATGGCTTTTGAGAAGGCGGTCACCGTCGCGCATTGCACTACTGAAGCCCAAGGTAACGCGCGAAAAACGGGACGAAGCAAGACAGACCAATACCGAGGGAATAGACCAAGTACCAGGACTATGTGAAACGGGCGGGAAACAGGAGGAGGATTCTAAAAATAGGCATTTCTCGCATGTACAAGGCGTCCCGCCAGGATCGCAAAATGCGATTGAGTGCGATGGCCAAAGAGCGGGCGAGCCGAAATACAAGCCGATTAGGCGGATCGTGAGCCTCGCGTGAGCAGGGGGCATCAATGCCGATGGGAATTGGCCGTTTGCTGTGAGTCATGCGGCTTTATAGGCCGGGCGTGGAGTTTTCGAGAGGTACAGGCTATGCGAGCGGGGCATGAGCGCCAGATGAGCCAGCTACACGCGCAGGATGTTACGACTGGGCATAGCTTGACTGTCAGTGGAATGGGTTCAGTACAAACCCTTTCCACGTTGCCGTTGTCTTGTGTTTCCAGTGGCTTACATGGGATTGTCCATCTGGCAGAGGGACAGAAAAAAGGTACAGTTTTGTAACGCTTTGATATTTAGAGACTTAGGAGAACACGACTATGCAAGCTGAGTACGTTGAACGCAAAGACATGGTGCTTCGCATCAAGGCGAAGGACTCTATGGGCCGCACGCGGGAACAGCGTGAAGCAATGGAGGCAAACGAGCCGAAACCCCCTAAGCTCGGGGAGGCAACAAGGGCCGTGCATACGATTTGCGCGGCGGAGCACACGGAATACCCGAAGGCGATGTACCGGCTCGCACTCAAGAACGGATTGCCAGCGGGAGACATCGCTTCGCCGGAATATCCGATGCCCTACGATTTGGCTTTGCAATGTGGCCTCGCTGACCAAGGCTTCAAGCGCATCGGTGTCACCCGCGATTCGCCCGGCAATCTGATTGTGCGTCTACCGTGGATCACCCGGCTTGTTGGGACCGTCAAAGAGGATTTGACGATCGACGTGGAAGCGGCCCGCGCTGAAGAGGCAGAACTGCGAAAAAAGGGCTGGGTGGATTCGCCATCGCAGATCAAGGGCTTGCCAGTCCCCCCGGCAGAGCAAGAGTTTGACGCCTTGCCGGATGAGAAACCGTCGAACGGCGCGAGATCGGCGGCCTAACTTATGCCTGAGCCGGATTCACAGCAAGACTTTATCGCGGCACACCCTGACATGCTCGAATTGCTCGACAGCGTTGTGGGTCAGGGCTTCGACATTGCGCCGGAAGGTATTGAGCACCTGGGGAGGCTTGGGCGGGCCGTAGACGTGAGCTATTGGCTCTGTTTGCCGGAAAACCGGGAGATACGTTTCGAGGTTCATGGATTGCGGGGCCAGCGGTTGAAAGAGAGGCTTTCCGAGATTGCAGATCGCCTAACGCGGAGCGGCTTCGCACGCGATCACAAGCCGGAAGATTACTTACAGCTACGGACTCAGGCCGTGCGCTCTGGCCTGTCGCATGAGGAGTTTGGAGCGGCTGAGTTTGAAACGCCTAACCAGTTATCAGCGACGGACAAATATCTGCTACGGCGCAAGATGGACATTCGCGCAGGACGGCGACGGAGGTAAAACATGCCGGTAAAAGTCAGTCAGGAATACATCGAAGCGGCGCGGCGACATGGCGACGAAAATCCCGACGATGAAGCCAGGGTGCATGAGGCTTACATTACCGGATTGCGGCTGTCGGATGAAGCGGCGCAGTCAATCGTGGATCGTGGCGCGCCAGCCGTCGCCCACCATCTCTACAACGACAAGAATGCGGCAGAACAGATTCGCAGCCTTCCCACGCAAGGCCAAAACGCGGCGATAGCGCGTCTGCATTCAAAGCTCACCGGGAAGAAAAACGCAAACGAAGATACAGATAAATATCTCGCGGAGCGCACGGCAGGCTCCAAAGGCGGGCGATAGATGGGCGCTTTTGGTTTTCCCGCGCTGGACATAAGACCCCCTGAATCTCCGATTTCGCAGCTTGCGGGCGTAGAACAGGTAAAAGCTGGCATCCAGCGGCAGCAGATGGGCGACATTGAGCTACAGAACGCTCGTTTAGCCCAGACGAGCAATCAAGTGTTGATGGAATCGTTTGCAAGAAATAACGGCGATTTCAACGCTACTTATGCAGACGCGGCGGCCTCGGGGAAAGTAGCGCCTTCGATTCTTTTGGATTTTCGGGCCAAAAGCATCGCCGCGCAAACGCAAATGGCCAGCCTCGACGAAAAGAAACTGGATAATCTCACGAAAATCCACGACTTTGCGGCCAATGAGTTAGAGGCATTCAAGTCCCTGCCCGTGGAGCAACGCACACCGGATGCTCTCAGGGCATCTATGGGACGGCTGGCAACGCAGGGCATAGACGTTTCCAAGCTAGTTCCGACATTCCAAGACATTGCGAATGATCCATCCGACGCGAATCTGCGAAACCACGAAATTCAATTAAAGGGCCAGCAGTGGCTTTTAGCCAACGAAAAGGCGCAGCGCGAGGCGGCATCGGCTCCCACGCCCGAAATGGCCCAGGCGCAGCACAAGGCCACTCTGGACACAACCATCGCAGCGGGGAATAAAGATACCGCAGAGGCTTCGCTCGACCTCGAGCGTAAGCGCCAGCTAGGGCAGATCACTCCGGTTGACGTTTACAACCAGCAGCAAGAAAACTTCCGCGCCGCACTCTCGCGGCAAGCGACATTCTCGAATGAATTGCAGAAGAACGGCCTCGGGCAACTGGACAAGATGTTCACCGACCCGCAGCACGGCTATACGCAATTCCTGGCGCAAGCCGCGGCCACAAAGAACGCGGTCATGCAAGCCCGAAATGGGAGCGAACTAGCCGCAAGCCTAGAACCGCTTATGACGGCTTCGGGCGTTCTCAGCTTCGCGGGCATTCACCGAATCAATCAGGTGGACGTGAATCAGGCGGGACCGGCTGTCGGGAGTCTCTACCGCAAGGTGAACAGCATTTTGGACAAGGTTGGCAGCGGTAAGGTTCCAGAGGACACACAAAGAGAAATCATCGCCTTAATGGACGGCTTAACCGACGCCAAGCACGCCGCGCTGCTCAATGGCGCGAACATGGTAGCGGCGAATGCCGGACTAGACCCCACCAAGACGATGATTATGGACAGGTCGGGGGTTATCTCCACGCTCGACAAGGCGGGACAGGCAAATCCGCGAGTTAACACGGCTCCATCCAATGCGCCCATTCAAGTCAAAGACCCGCAAGGCGGGATTCATACTTTCGCAGATCAGGCGTCGGCGGACAGATTTAAGAAGCTCGCGGGAATCCCATAATGCCGAACGGCGCAACGCAGACCATTGACTATGCGGCACTGGCAAAGCAAGCGGGCGCTCTCAGCTCGCAGGCCGCTCCGTCATCTGGCAACGTGGATTATGCCGCGCTCGCAAAACAGGCCGGGGCGACCAGTTCCCAGACAGCACAGCAGCCCCAGGACACTGGAATATTGGCGGGCCTCTACCGCAACACCGTGGGAATGGTTGCCGGTTTATATCATGCTTTCACGGATCCGCCGACAGACCAAGAAAAAGCGCAGTTGATGAAAAAAGTACAGGATGAGAAAGCCTGGCAGACAGCGCACGGCTATGACCCGAATCAAGTGGATGAAAGCGTAGCTACTGACCCATCCCGCGTGACGCTCGCCTATCACCGGCTGATTGACGCCCCAGCCGGAGCACTCGCGCAAAAGGGAGAGAACGAGCAGGCCGCGGCAAAAGACTTGCTCTCAAAGGGCCAAACGTGGAAAGGCGGAAATCTGTATTTGTCGGGGGCGACGGACAGGCTCTTGTCCGCCGTGCCAGCGGCCGGGCCGTGGCTTAACAGCGTCGCGGAACGAGCGGAGAGAGGCGATATATCAGGGGCGGCTACGGACGTGGCCGCAGCCGTGGCGTTCAGCAAGGCACCGGAGATTGCGAAGGCGACAGGCGCTCCCGATGCGCTGGCCAATTTTTTCAAGTCATCGGCACAGAAGAATTACGAAGACGTTCTGAACCCTACGAGGGTGGACACAAAGTACCAGACGCAGAAGATCATGCCTCAACTGTTGGAAGAACGTCCCGTCGCCGTCACGCGCAAGGGATTGGCGGAAAAGGCCGCTGGACAGGCGGACATAGCCGGGCAGCAAATCGAGCAAACCGTTTCCGAGTTGCAGGGCAGCATGAAAACGCAGCCGGTCATAGACGGACTGGAAAACCTGCGGCAGAAATATCAGGTCAATGGCGTAAGTCTCAGGCCGGAAGTAGATACGGCGATTAACACGCTCCAAGATCAGTTGCGGGCCATGTCCAAGCCCGGGGAAGTGGCGGGCAGCGCAGCGGGGCCCGGGGAAGCGACAATCTCCTATCAGGACGTTGTGAAAGCTCGGCGGATTCTCGACGATGCGGTTGCGGAAGTGGGCGGCTACCAGGGCAGGCCGTTGTCCGATACCAGCTTGGCGAATATCAGGAAGGCCACGGCTAACTCATTCAGGGAAGAGCTTGGACAGGCCAGCCCAGACCTTGCGGCGGTCAATGCGAAGTTTCATTTCTGGAACACGTTGAGCGACGTGTTAGACGCAACCAATCAGCGGAAAACTGGGCAGGTAGGCGCGCTCCCAAAGATGGAAACGGTTATAGCCGGGGCCGGGGGATTAGCTCGGAGCGGCGCATCGGGAGCGGTTGGATATGCTTCCGCGATCAACCTTTTGGGGAAAGTCATTCGCAGCACGGGTTGGAGAACCGTGTCGGCGGCGACTAAGGGAGCTATTGCGGACGCGCTGGCTGGCGGGCAATTCGATACCGTTGTGGGTTTGTTGGGCAAGACTGGACTTGCAGGCGAGGCGCTCTCTCAGTCACCGGCAAGTGCCAACGGCTATAGCGAGATCGCGGCACAGCTCCGATGAAAATCAAACTTCTTTTTCTCATCATCCTCTTGGCGATAGGCGGAAGCCTGTCTCCGCAAACGCACACCTTCGTGGCGCTCGATAATGCGAACCCTTGGACCGCCCTGCAAATCTTCAACGCGGGGATCACAAGCTCAGGACAAATCACGAGCACGGTTGCGACCGGCACGGCTCCCATGAGCATCGCCAGCACTACCGTAGTGCAGAACCTGAACGCACAGCTTCATGGCGGTCTAGCGGCCCCGGCGAGCGCGATCCTCGGCCTGACCGATACGCAGTCTCCCACAAACAAGACATTCGACATTTCGCTTAACACGCTGAAGACGGCGACGAACACGGCAGGCCACTATCCGCGGAACAACGGGACACAGTACGTGGATACGACCATCGCGGCCGCAGACGTTCCCGCTGGTACAGCGTGCGGCGCGAATAACTTTGCGAATGGCATCAACGCGGGGCTTGCTCCCGCTTGTGCTCAACCGGCGTTCTCGAACCTGTCTGGAAACATCGCTACGTCGCAGATGAACAGCGGCACAGGCGCTTCCAGTTCGACGTTCTGGCGCGGGGACGGCAGTTGGGCCAGCGCGGCGGCAGTGCCAACGGTGACGCTCAAAAAGGGGAATGGTTCGTCAACCTATAGCGGAACGAACAGCGGCAGCTTCGCAAGCGTGGACACAACGAACCTTTGCCTCAGCGTGACGGTTCCCACCGGCTCAAAACTTGTGGTTGCCGCGTCGGGAAACTTGACGACGCTAACTTCGGGGGTTACCTCGGATATTGCTCTTGGCGATACCGGATCGAGTTGCGCGAACGCCCCAGCCGCCACTCCATTGGTCGAGCAATCAATAAGTCCAACCGCCGCAGGAGTCAACTTCGCCGAATCATTTTCGTTGAACTGGGTAGTCACTGGCGACGGCGCGGTCCACTCCATTAGTTTGCAGGCTCAGACATCCAACGCAAGCGATGCTTGGCAGGTCATTAACACGTCCGGGGTTGGAGCAGCGTTCATTCCCACGATGGTTTTTGTGCTTGAGACGGCGAATTGATGGGCCAATTGTGGTTTACGAGCGCAAGTGTCGGCAAGGCAGAGGCTAGGTAGAATCCGATGAGAGACTTAGCGTGCAGTTTCGGTTGTACCGGGAGGCTTTTCGGAGGAGGGTGCGACGCTGGCTTCTTGGGCTTGCTGTTCCTTTTTCTGCTTGCTAGCCTCGTCTAATGATTTTATCTTGCTGATCGTGTCATGAAGATAAGAAACATCACGAGCAATGGCCAAGCCAGGGAGCGCCTCTCCCGTAACCCTGTTGCTGACGTAAGCGGAAATGCTTCCGACAATCTGAACTCCCTCGGATGCCGTCGAGTACATGACCGGGCCGCCACTGACGCCATTGATGGCTACGCCGTCAATCAAGTAAGCATGCCTCCACTCTTGGCGAGCACTTATATTCCCCGAAAAGAAACAGAGGGAATAGGGAGCGACCGCGGGAAAACCAAGCCACCCGACCTCGACCCCAATTTGGAGCGGTGTTGTCATTGGGAGCAGTGGTATCAACGCCTCTGGAAAGCCAAGCTTGTCAGAGCTTATGAGAATAACCGCTGAATCCGTCTTCGGATCAAGCCAGATAACCCGGTCAGATTCCTTCAGGAACGCACTGGACGAGGATTGATAGTGTTCAAGGCGCATCGGCTCCTGCCATTCATCGGCATGACTGACAACATGGTGGGCCGTTGCTAAACCGCAGAATGTCTTACCCTCGTTGAATAAACAGAGAAAGCCGGTCCCGTGGCCCGAAGGCGTTTCTATCTTCACAACGTACGGCGTAACCTTATCGACTATCTCATTCCAGTTCATTCGCGAAAGAGGCTATAACACAATTACGTACCATGTAAGACAAAGGGATAGTAATATTGTGTCGCCCATGCCCCCACCCTTTCAGCCCAAGACACCCAGAATAGAAAAGCTTGCTCAAGCCTTCCCCTACGTGGTCGACGAATTTGAGACCATTCTTGACCGGAAGACCTCTATCTACTTGGATTATGCAAATGTTCGCGGTTGGTCAGAAAAGCTGGGATGGCACATAGATCTAAAACGCCTTTTTCAACTGTTTGAGAGCTTCACCTGTCCTAAAAGGATTGGTTTTTATTATGGAACCATGGAAGGAGACCCCGAGTCTAGGGAGCTGATTGAAACGACCAAAGCCCAGGGCTATGAGGTCACAACGAAACCCGTAAAACGAATCCGCATTTCAATCGACGCTACTAGCATTTCTGCTGGTTCTCCTGACATCTTGTCTAACTTCATAGCGCGGCCACTCCTGAAGAGCCTTTCAGTAAAACAGATCGAGGATCTGAATGGTCACCTGAAAACCTTAAACAGTCAGGGTGTGTTGTTCTTTGAGGACTTGAAATGCAACTTCGATGTGGAGATCAGTACCCAGATGCTCGTTGATACGAGCAACGGTGTAGAAGGCTTTATCCTATGGAGCTGTGACGGAGATTTTGCAGACACAATTCTTAAACTGCTCAATGCCGGGAAAAAGGTTATGGCGGTTGGCCTGGCTGGTAGATTTGCAAAGGAGTTGAACCGTCTACAACCAGCAGGACTGAGATTCTATGAGGTAAAACGCCTGAGAGAGTTTTTGTGCTGGCCGAGAGAGCTCGACACCAAATTCAAATAAATATGCCCCATAAAAGCCAAGAGGACGCCTTGCGGCGCCCTCCAGCGGAAAGTTTTGGTCTTACGACCAAGGATAGAATATAATACGCAGCCTTCGTCAGTCAAGTAACACTATGAAATGCGGTCTACAGTAAGTTCCTTAAATACAGTAACTTATCGTAGCATTTCGCATTTCGTTCGCTTTGGGTCCAAGCGCCCCATGCCATGTTTTCGCCGAATCAGTGCAGAATCCTTTCTCCTGCCTCTACCGCATTCCAATCTTAAACTGCGCGTGTCTTTGCCTCTGTCGGCCAGCGATGGTCAATTCTTTCGAGGATGAACGCTGCATCCTCAATCGCCCTGTCCACAAAAAACTGTTTCGCCATAGTCGGCTTGTCCGGGTCTAGTTCAATGAGCTTCCGGGCAGAGAGAAGCGTTGCGGCAAAAAGAATTGCGTGCTTTCGTTCTTCGGTCATGGGGAAACCCCGCGGTTGATTTGAATGCGGGTAGGGAATCGAGAAAACGATTCTACCCCACCTGACCCCCGAAATACCGGTATAGGTCGCCCCCGACACCCCTTCCGATGCGCTGTATCTGCCCCGCGGCGAGCAATTGCCGTAGCGCCTTCTTCCCCGTTGTTTCCCCTGGTATGAGCGCCTTCTCAAAAAGCTCTGCCTGCGTCATGGCGTCGGACTTGGAACGAGGCATTAACTTCTGAAGTGCTTCGACGGCTGCCTTGAGTGAAACAGCGGCGCTATCAGGCGGGATGCCCAACTCCGCGAGTAGCGCTCGGGTTTTCTTCTCGCGCGACATGGCCAGCGATGCGAGCGTACCGGGTTGGTGACCGTGCTTGCTTTCCGGTACATCGCCGGAGTACAGGTATTCACGGCTGCCAGGGTCAGACAGTCCCTTTTTCTGACGTGCTTTGATTCGCGCTTTTGCCAAGTGCTCTTCGCAGAACTGCAAAGAGTTGCGAGCCAGCGGCTTCGGACACACAATACATTTCCCTTCTGCGAGGTTCCGTTTCTGATAGCGCAGGGATGCCGCGATGTGCGCCGAGCCAGGGGGCAGAATCGCGCGCGGGATTAGTTCGTCTACCCCTTTCGCTTTGTCGTAGTACTCCTTCGCCTTGTCGCGGGCGTAGGCCAGATGCGTTTTACATAAAGTCTTACTCTTTGGGGCAACTGGTTGCGGGCAAACCCTGCACTTACCCTCTGCAAGATTGCGCTTGGTGTAACGCATCTGAGCGGAAAGATGCTTGGCGCCGGGGGGAAGCGTTCGCATCGGGATAAGCCCTTCCTTGATCTCTTCCTCGCTCTTTCCTCTGTTTTTGACCCGTTCTTTTGCCCAAGCGAGAATCTCGGCAATACTCTCTTCGCTGGTCTTGAGTGCTCGCGTGAGCGTTTCCCGGTCAGTTGTCCTAAACCATGCCGCGAGACCCGCTTGTGTCATTTCATCAATGATCTTGTCCAGGGTTTCGTGTAATTCGCTTCGCAGGTTAGCAACGGCTGACATTCTGGCAAGCTCGAAACTGCTCAGGTCCGCTTGCGAACAGCCAAGCAAAAAGTTAAGCGGGACGGTTGGAGCAGTGGATTTTTTCTTCTGGCTTAGCGTTTTCGGCTTTTCTGGCGACAGGAGTTTCATCGCGCACCGCCAGGGGCAGGCTTACCGGGAAACTGGTAGCCGTTCCTAATCCATTCGATCACCGTGCATTTCTTTCCGGGTTTTTGCTTCTTTGGCTTGGGTGTGGGCTTCGACTGCTTGGGGAAATAAATTACACTGCCTATAGCCATGTTGCACCTCCATGTGCAATGTGGTCAGGGGCGCGTTGCTGCATCGAACAGCGGCGCGCCCCGCTTACTGCTTTTTAATCATCATTTACAATCGTGATGATTTTTCTAACGATTCTCCGAAGCACAGAAAAAATAATGAGGGCGACAACGATAGTCGAAACGAGAGTCCAATCTGGCATAGCGTCACCCCGCTTTCTTTTTCAGGTATTCCCCGATGGCCTTACGGATGAGGGCGGAAACTGGCGCTCCCGTTTTGTCCGAAAGAGCTTTTAGCTTTTTTAGGTGCCCATCCTCAAGCCAGATGTTTGTGCGTTTCATACGTCCTCTTGTACGCCTAGCGGCATACATTGTCAATCTGTACCGAAACTGTACCCGATTAGGGCGACTCTAGCGTTTACAGCGACAGGAGCGGCATGTAGAATCAGCAAGTTGTGTGTTTTCAATACCGGGAAAGGGTTCGAATCCCACCCTCTCCGCCACTGCATCCGTGGTTCCGACCCGGGCATATCCGGAACGCCGAATGCTACTAGGCGTGCGTTGCCAGAATCAGCGGTACAAGGAAGGTTTCCAATCCCTTGTCTTCCCGCCCGGCCGTCTCAATTTGCAAGCCCATGCAATCGTCTCCTAGCACTCGCACCACCCGAGCAGCAAGTTGTACCGGCGGTTTTCCAGGCTGGAGGTCTAGGCCCACACGCACGGACGACCCAACGGGGAACGTGGAGGATGAACGCACCAGCATACCCCCGAAACTCAGATCGAGGGTGGTGCCGCTGATTCGAAGCACTCCCGACTCTATTGACACGCCCTTACAAACTTTGACCCGAGCGACGCGTTTGCGTTGATATTGGATGAAGTTATCCGCAGCGTTCAGCAAGCGCATCAGGCGGGTGCGGTCGACCGGCTTGAAAAGAAACAGGTTCACACCGGTCTGGAAAGCACGCTGCATTGCTTTTTGGTCTTGCTCGCCGGTAATCATCACGAGCGGGGTAGATTGGTTCAAGCCGAAGGATCGCACGCGTTTCGCCAGTTCGATGCCGTCGAGTCCCGGCATGCGCATATCGAGGAAAATAGCGTCGAATCTTTCCAATTTGATTCGTGCCGCCGCCTCTATGCTGTCCGTAACGATGTGGGCTTCTATGTTTTCGGAAGCGAGCACTTCTTGGATGAATTCGCACAAGGGCTGGTCGTCGTCGACCACAAGAACCCGGATTGCCATGATTGCCTCCCTCTGAACCTGCCAAGAAAGAGAATGCTGTGTCGTCTGTCTCATCCCTCGGCCGCAGATTGTCTGGAAAAGATGCTCGCAACCGTCAGCCACTGTTGCAACTGTCCGCAGAGCAGCTGGAAGTCGACGGGTTTCGGAATGCACGTGTTGCATCCGGCCTGAATGACCCGCTCCTGATCCGCTACCATCGCTTGGGCTGTAACCGCGATGACCGGAATGTTTTTCAGGCTTGGTTCTCGGCGAAGCCACTCTGCGAAGGATAAACCGTCCTCTGTCCCGAGCTGTACGTCGAGAAGAACAGCGTGAAGTGGTTGATTCTTGATAGCCGCAAAGGCTTGTTCCAGATTCTCAGCTGCCAGGGCTTCGAAACCTTTGGCTTCTAGCCACGCGCAAAGAAGCTCTCGATTTGGCTGATTGTTTTCAACCACTAGGATGCGACGTATCATGATTTCTCCGTGAGCACGTGAGGCACCGCTCTGTGCAACTGCCTCACCAAGGCTTCCTGCCAGGGCTCCTGTTTGTAACCTGTCTTCTTCGGTCGGTCTGGATAATACGATTTCGCGATTGCTTTCCACGGGCTTTTCCTCTGATTGCCGGATTTTGTGTCTTTTGTTGCGAGGTTTAGACAGCTTTGGCAACGCTCAAAGTGAAAGCTTCGAATTCATCGACGAGTGAACGATCCCACCATCCACGTTTCACTTCTTCTCGCATCACATCGAACGCCTCTTCTGGCGGCAGAGCCTTGCGGTAGGGCCGATCCGTCGTCAACGCATCATAGATATCGACGGTTTGCATGATTCGTGCTGTGAGCGGGATTTCCTCACCCTTCAGCCCATCCGGATAGCCTGAACCGTCGAGTTTTTCGTGGTGGTGCCGGATTATGGGCAGCACAAGGCGGAAAGCCTTCAGCGGGCGACAGATGCGTTCGCCGATGACAGGATGTTGCTTCATGATCTTCCACTCTTCGTCCGTAAGACCGCCCCGCTTCAAGAGAATATTCTCTGGCACCATCACTTTGCCGACATCATGAACCATCCCGGCCCGGCGCAACGCCACTTGCAATTCCTCCGGCAACCCGAGCTGTTCCGCGAGAGCTACCGAATATTCGGACAAGCGCTCACAGTGGCCTTCCGTGTAAGGATCTTTGGCCTCAATGCTGACGGCCAGGCTGGATAGGACGGTTTCGGCGTTCTCCAACTCATCCGTGAATTCCTTCATGCGTACAAGGGACTGCACGCGGGCCAGGAGCTCATGTTTGTTGACTGGCTTATTGAGAAAGTCATCTGCACCACACGTGATTCCGCGAATCCGATCATCCGTGTCTGTAAGACCAGTGACCAAGACAACGGGCAGAAGCCGCGTTTTAGGGTCCGACTTGATCTGTTGACACACAGAAAACCCTGTCCGGCCCGGCATAACCACATCGAGCAGCGCCACGTCTATCAGTCCCTTGCAAACGGCAGCCAGTGCCTGCTCACCATCCCTCGCACAGATGACCCGGTATCCTGCCGGCGTCAACATTCCTGAAAGAAGCTCAAGATTAGCTTCGTTGTCGTCGGCGACTAGCACACTCGCTTTCCGAACGCCCGATTCGGTCATTGCGATCCTCCATACATGCTCGCGCTTCGGCAGACCTAGCTAAGCCTTTGCGCGAGTTTTTTCGCCAGCCTCAAATCGTGAGCTTCCAAAGCGCTAACCGCTGAATTCATGTATCCGGCGTGATTGCCCCGTCGAATTGCCCTCTGCCCGCACTAGAAACCGGCAGTTTCGTATGCAACGCCGGGCTCCATTTCACCCATGGGAGATCGTGGGGGTGTCTCTCTCTGTTAATAAGGGTTCCCGGCGTGCCTGGGAAATAGCTTTCATGTATGTTGCTGAAAAGACGGTAGGATAGGTAAAGAGCGGCTAGGTGAGTATCCAACCCTCTCTGCCAGATGTTAATGAGCCGCGGGCAGAGTGAAAATCTATCTGCAGATGCAGAAACCCTCAAAAGTGCAGGCACTTTCCGGCAGCCCGGTAGAATGGCTCGGCCCGGACCAGCGCGGTCTAGGCGGTGGGCAGGTATGGGCATTACACGGCCATCGGAGGGCTGTGGCTGCTGCTGATAGTCTTGGGCGCCGAAGGCCTATACACGCAGCGCCGCTCGCTCTGGAATGAGATAGGTCATCTGATGAAAGCGATCGGTCTTGGCTTGGCCGCCGTCTTGGCATCTGTCGCCTGGATAAACCCGGGTTCCGTCTCACTCCTCCTCACGATTCTGTTGACAGCAATGAATCTCCTGATGCTATTGCCGATGGCGCGCTTCTGGACGAAGCGGATTCTCGGAGCACTGGGCATTTGGCGAAAACGGATCTTGATTCTGGGAGCCGCCAGCACCGCGAAACTCGCCATGCAAGGGCTCATGACGGATCCCGTTTTGGGCTATGAAGTTGTCGGCCTGCTTGATGACGACCCGGCAAAGAGAGGCAAGTGTGCTGGAGTGTGTTGGGGAAAGCAGGTTTTCGTTTTAGGAAAACTTTCGGAGGCGCGGGAGCAGATGGAGCGAACGCGAGTCAGGGACGTGCTAATCGCGGTGCCGGGCATGCCCGTAGGAAAACTGTACGCTCTTGTGCATGAGCTTCAGCCTTGCTGCGAGAACATCTGTATCGTGCCGCAGTTGTGGGCCCTGCCGATGATGAACTTGCAGGTCGATGGTTTTCTCCGTCAGCGGATGATGACACTCAAGCTTTCCAACAATCTCGCGAAACCCTGGAATTGCTGGTTAAAGCGCGGCTTCGACCTGTTGCTTGGCGGCATAATTACACTGCTGGCTCTCCCGTTGTGTATTGTTCTCGCAGCTCTGATCAAGTCGGACTCCCGGGGGCCAGCGCTCTTCGTTCAAGAAAGGATTGGCTATCGCGGAGGCACTTTCCGGTGTCTCAAGTTCCGAACAATGCTTGTAGGCGGAGATGAAAAACTTGCACAGTACCTAAAAACCAATCCAGAAGCCGCCGATGAGTGGCAGAGATATGCCAAATTGAGGAATTATGATCCGCGCCTCACGCGACTCGGCCGCTTTCTGCGCCGATGGAGCCTCGACGAACTCCCTCAGCTCTTGAACATTCTAAAGGGCGATATGAGTCTGGTGGGGCCGCGTCCCTACATCCCAAAGGAGCGTGGGCGCATTGGCGATCATCTTCCGACTATTCTTTCGGCTCGGCCCGGTCTGACCGGGTTCTGGCAGGTGAACGGGAGGAATCACGTAACTCTAGAAGATCGCGCCCACCTTGAAGCTTGGTACGTCCGCAACTGGACTCTTTGGTTGGACTGTATTGTCTTGGCGAAGACCTCTAAAGTTGTTCTCTTCCCTGAGAGTAGGCACCATGCCAAGCATGATTCCGCGCTCGACTCCTCTGCCCTCGATCCTGCCGCCGAGCCAGGCGCATAGCGTCCACCAAGCCAGAGCGGATCTAAGCTGGACTCTGTACTAGGTTTTTACGCCTGCCATGGGGTACGGCGTCTTCCTAGAAATGGCATGACGCTGCGCCACGCTTTTCCAAATACCGCTGGTGATATTCTTCCGCGCGATAAAACGTTCCCGCAGGCGTGATTTCCGTCGCGACCGGCCGCTTGAACTTTCCACTCGCCCCCAGTACGGCTTTCGATTTCTTCGCGATCGCTTCCTGCTCCGGCGAATGAAAGAATATCGCCGATCGATACTGCTTGCCGAAGTCCGGCCCCTGCCGGTTCACCTGTGTCGGGTCGTGCATCAGCCAGAAACCCTCGAGCAACTTTTCGTAGCTGACCTTCTCAGGGTCGAAAATCACCTGCACCACTTCCGCATGTCCCGTCTCATCGGTGCAAACGTCTTCGTAGGTCGGATTCGCCGTATGGCCATTTGAATAACCCACCGTGGCGTCCACCACGCCGGGAATCATCCGGAATTTAGCCTCCACACCCCAAAAACATCCCGCTCCAAACGTTGCGATTTCTGTCATCTCAGTCTCTCCGCCTTCGCGCCTATTCTACCGCGTCTCCGGCAATTGCTTAGATGCTCGATAGATCCACCGCGATTCGCTCCCACAAATTCCCCCCAACTTGTTGACGGCGCGCACCAATCCGCGAGAATATGGGACTTTTGAATGTTGCGTCTGAAGCGACCTGAGGCTGCGTGATCCACATTCGCCTAACGTATTCCGCAAGTCCCCCGTCTAAGATGTTTGGCCACACCATGCCCAAAGATTGGTACCCCTCCGTCCGGAGCCTCCTCTAGCTTGATGAACACCGCCCCTCGCCGCCTCGAACTCAGCCTCTTGCCCGGACGCTTCGCCATTTTAAAGTTGGCGCCAGACGCCCGTCTTCCCGCCTGGGCGGCGCGAGGTTCGTTCCGTTCAGTTACGCGCACATGCGATGAGCTTTCCATTATTGTCGAAGAAGCCCACGTCCCTGCTGGGACTCAGTCCCAGTCCGGCTGGCGCGTCCTCCGAGTTCACGGACCCTTTGTACTCTCCGAAGTCGGCGTGTTGGCGTCACTCACCGCGCCACTCGCCGAAACAGGCATTAGTGTGTTCGTAGTCTCGACGTTTGATACGGATTACCTGCTTGTGACCGGGGAGCAGCTGACCTCAGCCATTGTCGCGCTCGACCGGGCAGGACACTCAGTTCACAGGAGCAACCACGAATGACCAAGGTAACTGCTAGTGATTGCAGTCGCCGTCGAACCCGCCGGGCGATGCTCTGCGTTGCACGCCTGCTTGTCCTTTTTTTCGCCGTTTTGCAATCCCGCGCGGATGAACCCTATGCCCGCAGCCGCGATTACGACTTGCAACATTCGAAGATTGCCCTGCGTTTCGATCTCGACCAAAAAAAAGTTCTCGGCGACGTTACCCACTCGCTTTCCATCCTCAAAGATGGCACCGCGAAACTCGCATTTGACTCCGCGGCCCTCACCATCCAGAGCGTCACCGTCAACAAGACCGCGGGTGATCGCAAATCGGCCGGCGCCGCTGCCAAATTCGAAATCATTTCCGACAAACTGATTGTTTCCCTCCCCGAAAGGGCCAAAGTGGGAGAAAAGTTCGACGTTCAAATCCGTTACGAAGGCAAGCCTAAGAAGGGGCTCTACTTCATCCTGCCCGATAAGGATTATCCTGATCGGCCCAAACAAATTTGGACGCAGGGTGAATCTGAGGATACTCGCTACTACCTCCCAACCTACGACTATCCGAACGACCGCCTCACTACCGAAACCATTCTGACTGTTCCCGCCTCCTGGATTACCGTCGCCAACGGCAAACTTATCAGCGTGACGGACGCGACCGGCGGGATGAAGACGTGGACCTGGAAGGAATCACTTCCCAGCTCCACCTACCTCATCACTGTAGTAGCCGGAGAATTCGAAGAAGTGAAAGATTCCTGGCATGGAATCCCCGTCACCTATTACGCCCCCAGGGGTCGTGCCGATCGCATCCCCGTCAATTATGGCCATACTCCCGCGATGATCGACCTCTTCAGCAAGAAGCTTGGAGTCGACTATCCCTGGGAAAAATACGCGCAGTCCATGGTCGATGATTTCGTGGCCGGCGGCATGGAGAATTCCAGCGCTACCACCAACACGAGCAGCTCCCTCAAGCATCCCAGGCTCGCGCCCGAATTCGCAACCGGCGAGGACCCGCTGATCTCTCATGAGCTCGGCCACCAGTGGTTCGGCGACCTGGTGACTTGCAAGGACTGGGGCAACATCTGGCTCAATGAAGGTTTCGCGACCTTCATGGAATACGTGTGGATCGAAGCTCATTTCCCGAAGGACCAGGGCGAGTACGAGAGATGGAGTAATGCGCGCGAGTGGTTCCAACAAGCGAATCTCTATTCCAAACCCACCGTGCGTCACGATTTCGATGACTCCAGCGAATTCGACGGCAACGCCTACGGCAAGGGTGGCTGGGTGCTTTACATGCTCCGCCACCAGCTTGGGGAGGATGCTTTTTATCGCGGCCTGAAGCACTACCTCGAAGTAAATCGCGGCAAGAACGTTGTGACCGCTGACCTGGCCAGAGCCATCGAAGAAGCTACCCACACCAACGTCGATCAATTCCTCAGCCAGTGGATTTATGGTGCAGGCGCTCCGATGTTTGACCTCAGCTATTCCTACGACGATGCGAAGCACCAGGTGGCCCTTACGGTTAAACAGACGCAAAAACGCGAAGGCCGCGTTGGTCTTTTCCGCGCGCCAACGGAAGTCGAAATCACCACATCGTCGGGTGCGAAGCTCTATCCCATCATCGTTTCGAAAGAAGCCGAAACCTTTCCTTTTCCATCCGATTCGGCCCCTCTTCTGGTCCTCTTTGACAAGGGCGGGCACATTCTCAAGTCCGCAGAATTTCACAAGGAGAAAAAGGAGTGGCTTTTTCAGCTGAAAAACGCCTCCGACTTCTCGGATCGCGCCGACGCAGCCAGTGCCCTCGGAAAGATCAAAAACGATGAAGAAGTCATCGCCGCTCTTGCCGAAACGCTTCGCAAGGACAAGGCTTGGGGCATCCGCGCCACTGCCGCTGAGACGCTTGGCCACCTCGGCGGTGTTTCCGCTTCGAAGCAGCTCCTCGATGCGCTAAACACCGCGAATGAGCCGTGGGTGCGCAGCCGCATCGTCTCCGCTCTCGCTAATTTCAAGGACGATGCTGCCGTTGCAGCGAAGCTGGGTTCTATCGCCCGCGAGGATAGTTCCTATCGTGCTCGCGCTGCTGCTCTCCAAGCGCTCGCCGGCCTCAAAGCGCCCAACTCTTTAACCGAGCTCAACGCCGCTGTCGCCGCAGATTCTCCCGACGGCTTCCTCCGTAATGCCGCTCTCCGCTCCATGGGCACTCTTGGTGACGACAAGGCTGTGCCGCTGCTTCTCGAATGGTCCGCCCCAGGCAAGCCGATCGATTCGCGGCAGGCCGCCATCAGCAGCCTGGCGCGTCTTCAAAAAGACAACAAGGACATCACGAAGCAGATCGTTTTTTACCTCAATGAGTCACACTTCCCCATCCGCATGTCCGCCATTTTTGCGCTCGGCTCGCGCGGCGACGCTTCCGCGATTCCCGCGCTCGAAGCCCTGCTGAAAAGTGGAGACCTCAGCATCGAAATGTCCCCCATGATCAAGCAACAGATCGCTCGCTTGAAAAAACCGCAGGACGGGAAAGGCAATGCAGAAGCCGATGAAGACGGAGAGGGCGGCGAAAAGGCCGGTGCAGAAGACGGACAGGCGGCGGTCGCGCAGCGTCTCGACAAGCTCGAGCGCTTGATTCAGCAAATGAACGAGCGGCTCAGGGCAATCGAGACTCGTCTCCCCCCGCCAAAGCAATAACGTTCAGCACATTAGAGAAAAGGGCCCCCTTCGTTCATGGCTCCGTGATTAGGATCCGCAGATCTCGCAAATTATTTCCAGTCGGCCCGGTAAGAACAGTATCGTCCAGTCGCGCAAAAAATGTGTGTGCGTCACTCCGCCTGAGCGCGTCTTGAGGGTCGAGCCTCGCCGCGCGGGCGCGTGCCAGCGTCTCGCCATCCGCCACCGCTCCCGCCGCCGGGCTATTCCCGTCGATTCCGTCTGTGCCCGCGCTTAAGACCGCGACGCTTTTCCCGGCAATTCTTTCCACGCAAGCCAGCACGAACGCGGAATTCCTTCCGCCGATTCCATTTCCAGTTACCGGCGAGCTTAGTTCTCCATCCGCAATCAGCGCCACGCGCCGCCCCGCATGCGCTTTTCGCAGTTCTTCAAGTTGTCTCAGCAAATATTCGGCTGCTTTTTCCACAGGCCAATCATCCGTCGCGTTGTCGCAAGTGGTTCTGAACCCCTCCGCTTCCGCTGCGCGGTGCGCCGGATGAAAAAGATCGTCCATTCCCAGCAGGAGAAAAAAATGGGCGTTCGCAAACGCTGCGTCGCCGGGTTTCGGCGTCTCCGGCATCTTTGCTTCGTCTAACCACCGTCGCACTGCCACGGTAAATTTTTCGCGCAACGCGAACTCTCTGATGATCTGCTCTACATCGAAAATCGTGCTTGGATCGGGGAGCGTCGGCCCACTGGCGATCGCTGACTCTCTGCCAACCGGCACATCGCTCACCGCCAACGTAACCTTGGCTGCCCGCCCTGCAGCCGCGGCCAATCTCCCGCCTTTGACCGCCGACAAATGTTTCCGCACTACGTTGATTGCCTCGATCGGTGCCCCACGCGTCACCAGTGCGTGGTGCAGAGCTTGCACGTCTTCCAGTGTCTGCGCCGGATCGAGCGGCAATTCCACCAACGCCGAACCACCGCCCGAAAGCAGAAAAAATACCAGCGTTCGCTCGTCACACCGATTCAGCAGCGCAAGAACGGCTTTCGCTGCCTCCCAGCTCTCCAGATTGGGCACGGGATGACCCGCGACAAAGTAGCGCATCCCCCGCACGGCATTTCGCGGCGCGGTGGGAGCGGCCACCACGCCTTCCAGCGGAACGTCGGGCGTTAGGACCAGCGTTAGCCCCTCTACCATGGCGTGCGCTGCTTTTCCGATCGCCACCACACAAATCTTGGAAAATTTTCTCAGATCAAGGGTCGTGCTGTCGCAATGAAGAAGCGTTCCGCGCCGCAGCAGCTTGCGCTGCATGGCCGACGGAATATCAATCGCCATCAGTGTTTCGTGGAAAATACGGCGGGCAAGTTGCTTCAGATCTGCCATGAACGAATTGCCGATGAAGCCTCAGGTGGCTTTCAGTACGTCGGGATTCAGCATGTTCGGGGGGCGTTCTCCCGCAAAAAACGCCACCACATTTTCCGCGGCGATGCACGCCATTTTGGTCCGCGTCTCCAGCGAAGCGGAAGCGAGGTGCGGAGCCAGCACCACATTAGGCCGTTTCAGTCCCGGATGAATTAACGGTTCGTTCTCGTAGACGTCCAGCGCCGCGCCGGCGATCTTCCCGCTTTCCAAAGCATGCACCAGCGCAGCTTCAGTCACTACTGGCCCGCGCGAGGTATTTATCAGGAACGCCGTCGACTTCATGCGGTGGAATTTTGACGCGTCAAACAGCCCGTGTGTCTCCGTCAGGAGCGGCACGTGCACGCTCACGAAATCCGCTTCCGCCAATAGCGCGTTGAAGTCGCGATGCTCCGCCTTCAGTTCTTTCTCCACCTCTTGCGGCGCGCGCACCGCATCGCTGTAAATCACTTTCATTTGAAATCCTGCCGCCCGCCGCGCTACGGCGCGCCCAATTCTCCCGAACCCCACGATCCCCAACGTCTTCCCATAGACATCGGTTCCGACGAGTTGGTCCAAATCCCAACCTTTCCAATTTCCTGAGCGCGCCAGCGCTTCGCCTTCGCCCAGCCGCCGCGCCACCGCCATCAGCAGCGTCCACGCAAAATCCGCCGTTGTTTCATCCAGTACTCCCGGGGTGTTCGTTGCCACCACGCCGCGCTTCGTGCACGCCGGGAGATCGATATTGTCGAATCCCACCGCCACATTTGCCACAATTCTCAGCTTTGGTGCACACTGCAGCAGCTCTTCATTCACCTTCTCGGTCAGCAGGCAAATCAAACCTTCTTTGTCCTTAATGCGGCGAAATAGCTCCTCCTTCGAAATTCGCTCCGGCTGCGTCCAGTATTCCATTTCGCAATTTGCGCTCAGAATCTGCTGCGCCGCCGGAAATAACGGCCGCGTAGCCAACACTCTCGATTTCGGCATCTTGCGCCCCTTGGCAACTTTAGGGCAAGTACACTAACACAGGTCACCACAGACGGCGCACTTGCGCATCTAAACGGCGACGCCCCTCCCGCGGCGATGGGGTTGCCGCGAAAAGGGCGCACCGTCTTCAGGAGAGAAGATCGTGTCGAACGTTAAATCAGTTGTCGGGAGGCGGGGGAGGAGGAGGCGCCTCCAGCCCCCCGTTCAACCCCTGAGTGAACATTCTGTTTTTGCCAGTGGTTATTGTGTAGTCCGACGGCACCTTAAAGAGCGAAGCGTCCGGCTCCGTCTGCTGAATATTTGTCAGTGTGTACGTCGTATCGCCAAACCGGGGATCGGAATGAGTGCTCTTGACGTCCATCTGCAAGTGTGCCGAATACCAGTGCTGCG
>Ga0307479_10000385_pt1 | contig 39684 bp, 33 predicted proteins | sample atmos_gasesECM4C_FD_203743 | JGI IMG/M metagenome (GOLD analysis project Ga0307479, IMG submission 203743) | Hardwood forest soil microbial communities from Morgan-Monroe State Forest, Indiana, United States - atmos_gasesECM4C_515 | ecosystem: Environmental > Terrestrial > Soil > Temperate...
AAGTGTTTACGTTGCAGCAATTTACATCAGTAGGTTACTCTTCTGTCACATGGCTTTGACGCATGGTTTCGCTGCGGGGCGGGAGCAATGCTTCCAACAAGTAGATAAGCTTATTAATAGTCATAGCCTACATAGTTCAGAATCGCTGTGTAAGCTGCTGCGTTATCTCGCCGAACACTCCCTCGATCATCCGGGCGTTTCTCTCAAGGAATATCAAATCGCCACCGAGGTGCTGGGTCGGTCCGGCGGATTCGATCCGCAAAGCGATTCGACAGTGCGGGTACAGGCGGGCCGCCTGCGCATGAAGCTGGCGGAGTACTACGCTCACGAGGGACCGGACGACTCCGTGGTGGTTGAATTACCCAAGGGCTCTTACCAGCTCACCTTCCACGTCCGCACTCCCGCCAGCGGTTTGCCCGCGATGGTGCCAAGAGTCGAGAAGGACGGCCAGGCGAAGCCTGCGCAACCCTCCACTCGTGGCTGGGCCATTGCTGTCGTAGCCCTCTCCGTTTTGCTGGCGGCTACATTAATAACCAGCGCCGTCCTGCTAGCCGGCCGCAGCCGGACCCAAACCGCTGGGAAGGAACCGATTCCTACCGCGTACCGCATCTTTTGGAACCGCTTCGTCACCGGCCCACAACCACCGTGGGTGATTTTCAGCAATGCCAACTTTATAGGCCGTCCGCAGACCAACATGCGCTATTTCAACTCGGCCACCGATTCGCGTGAGGCCATCCTCGATCACTACACTGGAGTGGGTGAGGTTCTGGCGATCCACGAACTCGACCGGGTTTTCGGACTTCTCAACCGTCCGCTCCGGGTGAAGCGTGGGGCACTGTTCTCCCTGGATGACGTCCGGAACAACGATCTGATCTTCATCGGCTCACCTGCGGAGAATCTGACCCTGCTGGAGATCCCGGGAACCCAGGAATTCGTTTTTCAGCGAGTCAATTCCGGGCCTCGCATGGGCGACATGGAAGTGATTAACGTGCATCCGCAGGCAGGAGAGTCACAGATTTTCCTGGCAAGCCCCACCAGCCAATCTGTCAACGAGGACTACGCGATCGTCGCCCTGAAGCCGGGGTTGGACCCAACACGTTCGATGTTGATCCTTGCGGGAACCACTACCGTGGGTACGCAAGCCGCGGCGGAGTACGTTTGTCGCGAAGATTCTCTCACTGAACTCCTGCAGCGCCTCGGAGTTTCGAAAGCCGGAGAGATCAAGCCCTTTGAGGCGCTATTGCACGTGAAGGTGACGCATGGAGTTCCCGTGCTCACCGATCTCGTGGCGGTCCGTAAGCGAAATAACTAGGCGGACATCCCTGCTCCCTTTCCTGAAAGCGCCCCATCAAAACTAGTGAGAAGATGTCGGCGGCGCGACCAGATGAGGGTCCAACTCCGCCGCCTTCCGATACTCCACGCCCGCTTCTTCCTTCATACCCTTCTGCGTGAGGGCCAATCCCAACTCATAGTGTGCTAGCCCGTAAGAAGGCATGGACTGAATCGCGGAACGGAATTGAGAGATGGCCCCGTCGAGATCGCCGGCGCCGAGCAACCGCCGGCCAGAGTTGGTGGCAAAGGTGGCCGCCTGCAGATCAGTCTTTTTCTTGCCCAACTCAGCCCCGGCCTGGCCTTCGGCCGCCGCCCCGGTGGTATCCCCAAGTTGACGCAGAACCGCCGCCAACGTGGTGTGAGCGCCCGCGAAATTGGCGTCCAGTCGAATCGCCTGACGCAAGGCATCCGCTGCCTCGGGTAGTTTATTCATTTGTTTCAAAACCGAGCCCAGCGTGTAATAGGCTTCCGCATAGTCCGGCTTAATTTGGATGGCCTGTCGCAAATGTTCCGACGCACCGGGAAAATCTCCCGACTGCCACAAGGTCACGCCCAGACTGTATTCAGCGTCCGCCAACGTGGGATCGAGACGGACGGCTTCCTTCCACTCGGCGATGGCGCCCGGCAGGTCGTCTTTAAACTTAAGCGCCAGAGCCAGATCGTGGTGCAGGCTCGCCCCCGTCGGCTCAAGCTTGAGCGCCGCGCGGAACTGCGCCGCCGCTGCTTCGAAATCCGTCTTCTGCAAATACGCCGTCCCCAGGTTGCCTTGAAAGCCGGCATCCTCGGGACGAAGCCGGATCGCCTCCTGAAATTCCTTGATGGCAGCATCGGCCTCTCCGCGTTGCAGCAACGCCAGGGCCAAATTATTGTGCGCTTCTGGATCGGAAGGCGTGAGTTCGACGACCTTGGCGAATGCAACCGCCGCACGATCAGGCTCGCCGCGGCGCTGCAGCAAGAGTCCGAGTCGAGTCTGCAGAGGTGCGAAATCCGGTTTCAATTTGGCGGCCCGCTCAAATGACTGCAAGGCTTCCTCGGGATCGGCGTCAGCGAATGTCGTGCCCCGGAAATACCACGCCATGGCATCCTGAGGATTGAGCCTCACTGCCAGATCCAACTCTCTCCGCCCGTCTTCTTTCTCTCCCTGGTTGAAAAGCGTGACCCCAAGATGAAGATGAGCCGGTTCATACTCCGGATTTTCCTTTGCCGCAGTTTCGAACTCATTCTCTGCTTCCCGGAATTGCAATTGCTGGGCCAATAGCGAGCCCAGTTCGTCGTGCAACTCCGGCTGCTCTGGCGCCAGGCGTGTTGCCTCCTTAAATTCAGCAATGGCCTCCTCGGTTTTCTGCTGCTGACTGAGCGCGCGTCCCAGCGCTTGATGTGCCTGCCACTGTTGCGGCGCCAGTTCCACCGCTGCGCGGTACTCCGTGATCGCCTCATCCATCAGACCCTTGGCCTGCAAAGCCTGTGCCAGATAAGCCCGAGCGACGGCTAGCTTTGGACGAAGCCGCACCAGCGTTCGAAAATGTGCGATTGCGCCGTCGAGATGTCCTTCCTGCAGCAGCACCTGCCCAAGCATGTTCTGTGCATCGGCACTGCGAGGATCAAGTCGCACCGCCTGTTCGAAGTCCGCCTGAGCCGCAGCCAAATCTCCCCGCCGCATTGCGGAAAGCCCGCCCTGATAAGCCTTTGTGTCCTGATTCTTGGTAGGAGTTTGCGCCTCCGCTGTGGAAATTCCGCACACGGTGGCAACGACGATCAGACCGGCAAAATAATTCATCGCAAGAAGAAAGAAGCTCGGCGCACTATTTTTCAGTGATGCCTTTTCAGGATAACGCAACTCCGTTCGCCGCCGCGGCCGGTGCTCGTGAACTCTTTTCAAATCCCACCCCGGACGCGGCATTGACCAATATCCTCCACCCCCCTAACATTCAAAATAAGTCATGCCATTCAAGAGTCCTTGTGCTCGCCGCCTCGGTGTCTGTGAACTCGCCTGCGTGGCAATCCTGTTTGCGTTCGCAGTTTCCGCTAAAGGCCAGCAGCCAAAGACCGCCCCGGCCAAGCCGGTTGCAAACTTCATTGATGTGGCGGAAAAGTCGGGCCTCACCATGCAAGAGATCTTCGGCGGCATCGCCACCAAGAAATACATTATCGAAACCACCGGCACCGGCGTGGCTATCTTCGACTACGACAACGACGGTTGGCCCGATATTTTTCTGGTAAACGGCACCAGACTCGAGACGCCGAATGCCGGACCCGCTCCCACGAATCACCTCTACCGCAACAATCACGACGGAACTTTTACCGACGTTACGGCGAAAGCCGGCCTTGGAGGAACCGGCTGGGGACAAGGCGCTTGCGTCGGCGATTACGACAACGACGGCTGGGAAGATCTCTACATCACCTATTACGGCAAAAATCGTCTCTATCACAATCAGAACGGCGTTTTCACCGAGGTGGCGGAAAAAGCCGGAGTCGCCGGCTCCGGCAAAGCCTGGGGCACTGGCTGCGCTTTTGTCGACTACGATCGCGACGGCCGCCTCGACCTCGTCGTAGCAAATTACGTGGACTTCGATCTTGCAACCGCTCCCGCTCCCGGCGAGCGCGCCACCTGCGTCTGGAAAGGCGTTCCCGTGATGTGCGGGCCGCGCGGCCTGCCCGGCGCGAAGAATATCCTTTATCACAACAAGGGCGACGGCACCTTTGAAGACGTCACCACCAAAACCCACATCGATCGCACCGACGGCCATTACGCCTTCAGCATTTCCACGCTGGATTTCGATGAGGACGGCTGGCCCGACATATTCATCGCCTGCGACAGCACTCCCAGCATTCTTTACCGCAACAACCACGACGGCACGTTCACCGACGTCGCGGTTACGGCCGGAGCCGCGTTCAACGAAGATGGCCGCGAGCAGGCTGGTATGGGATCGACCATCGCCGACTTCAACGGCGACGGCCATCTCGACATCTTCAAGACAAATTTCTCAGACGACACCTCGACTCTGTATCGCAATAACGGCGACGGTACCTTCACGGACGCGACTTCCGCTGCCGGCCTCGGCCTTTACACACAGTACCTCGGCTGGGGAACGATGTTTTTGGACTTCGATAACGATGGCTGGCCCGATCTGATTCTGGTGAACGGCCACGTTTATCCCGAAGTCGATAGCCAGCACCTGGGCAGCACTTTCAAAGAGCCGCGCATCCTTTATCACAATAACGGAGACGGTACGTTCGCCGATATCTCAGCCTCCGCCGGAGAAGGAATTACCACACCCGCTTCATCGCGAGGTCTTGCCGTGGGAGATTTGTGGAACGATGGCCGGATGTCCGTTGTCATCAGCAATATGAATGCCGCGCCCAGCTTGCTGGTGAATCAGATCCGCTCGCCCAATCATTGGGTCGCAATTCGAACCGTGGGAACAAAGTCGAATCGCGACGGCATCGGCGCGCGCGTTTCCGTAAAAACCGCGACCCGCACCGTAGTAGACGAAGTTCGCAGCGGCTCCAGCTACATCTCGAACAGCGACATGCGCGTCCACTTCGGCTTGGGCGCTGCCACGAAAATTGAATGCGTGGAAATACGCTGGCCCAGCGGGTTAGTCGAGCGGTTTATGAATCTCAATGTAGATGAAATTCAAACTATAAAAGAAGGCACAGGGACGCCCGTGCCGCCGAGCATCAAGAAGCAGTAACCTCTATGCTCCCCTGTGCCCTCTGTGTTCAAGATTTTTTCTTTGTCGACGATGGATCCCCAAACTGCATCGTTCGCACGATCCCCTCGCCTTCTTTCACAAAAACCAACTGGTTCACCTTCACGTCTTTCATCGTATCCACGTGGCCGCTTGGCCAGCGAATTTCCAGTACGTCCACCTTCTCCGCTCGTCCCAAACCGAAGTGAATCCGCAAGTCATTCTGCGAAATGTAACTGCCGCCGCTTCGCACTTCGTCGATCTGCTGATGCGGTTTCGTTTCCCCCGCAACATGCGTAGTACAAATCAGCCGTGCCCCAATCCCGCTGCGGTTTGACTTTGTTCCGATGGTGCGAACCTTGATCCAGTTATTATCCAGCCTCGAATCGCACCGCAGAAGCTGCGGATAATCGTTGACGGTATTCACTACTACATCGATGTCGCCATCGTTATCGAAGTCCCCGAACGCGCAACCCCGGCAAGGCGCCGGATCCGAAATCCCCGTCCCCGCTTGCATCGAGACATCGCTAAAATGCCCATTGCGTAAATTGTGGTAAAGCAATTTGCGCTGAGCGTAACCCGCTTCCGTCTTCAGTTGCTCGACTTCGGGATAGACATGGCCGTTGCAGATGAGAATGTCAGGCCAGCCGTCGTTGTCAAAATCGAGAAAGCCGCAACCCCAGCCCAGGAACTGCGTATGTGCTCCCAATCCGGCGGTGAAAGTAGCATCCTCAAAATTGCCGCCGCCCTGGCTGTGATAAAGCGACGGTGTGTCGCCCGCAAAATTCGTCTTCACCAGGTCGAGATTGCCATCCAGATCATAGTCGCCCGCTGAAACGCCCATGCCCGCCTGCGGTTTCCCGTCCGGGCTCAAAGCGCACCCAGCTTCCACGGCCACATCTTCAAACGTCCCATTCTTCTTGTTGTGATACAGCGCACTTGCCGTCGAATCATTGGCGACGTAAATGTCCGGCCAGCCGTCGTTATCGAAATCGGCGGTGAGCACTCCCAACCCGTAAGCCCCGTTCGCGCGAAATATTCCCGCAGCCTCCGACACGTCGCTGAACGTGCCATCGCCGTTATTGTGATAAAGAATGTTTTTTCCACCCTGCAGTCCCGGTGGACCGCACGCCACCAGCACACCTTTATAGAGACATGGCCCCGATTCCGGCACCGGCGCAGTCGCAAGATCCATGTCAATGTAGTTGGCCACAAAAAGATCGAGTCGCCCATCGCGATCGTAATCGACAAACGCGCAACCCGTATTCCAGCGCGTGCCTTTGCCCGCCACGCCCGCCTTCACGCTTACATCCTTGAATGTCCCGTCGCCGTTGTTGTGGTAGAGAACATTCTTGCCGTAGTAAGTTACGAACAGGTCGTCCCAGCCGTCGTTGTCGTAATCACCGACGCAAACCCCTTGCCCCCAGCCGGAGTGACCAACGCCGGCCTTCGCCGTCACGTCTGTGAAAGTTCCGTCGCGATTGTTGCGAAAAAGATGGGACGCGGGTTCGCTGCCTGCGGGAAATCCTTCCAGCCGCCAGCCATTCACCAGAAAAATATCCAGCCAGCCGTCGTTGTCGTAGTCATAGAACGCGACGCCGCAGCCGGTAGTTTCAAGCAAATATTTGTTCTTGTGTTCACCGCCGAAAATCGTCTTCGCGTTCAAGCCGGACTCGCGCGCCACATTCAAGAAACTCACGCCCAAGTCGTTGGCTTCTGAAGACTCTTTCTTTGTCCCGCCCTTCTCTTGGAGCGTGGACTGCGCCCGCAGCCATCGAGGAAACGGGACTCCCAGAAGACTCTCCAGCGACACGACGAGGCCTGACCGGCTGAGAGATTTCAGAAATACGCGGCGTGAAGAGGACAAGAGGTTGGTTCCTACTCAACTCGGGTCGTGCTAAAATTCGCCCCTTAATCCTTATATTCAGTGAACTCTTACTTTGCAAGCCCGCGAACACCGCAGGACGACAGTTCTGGCTCGCTACACCGCGCCGGGTGCCGCGCCTTCCCGCTGCATTTTGCGAATCGGGCGTTGCTTGCGATCACGGTGGCGATCTTGCTTGCGCAAAGTGCGAACGCTCAATCTCGGCAAATGGAGCTCTCGCGGCCGGTCCGCACCTGGGAGTTTCTTCCCGTCGTCGGCACCCGCGCAGGTTTGTTCGGCAACGAATCTGGACGCCTCGAGGCCTGGGCGTATCCGCTAAAGATCTTTCGCGATTTCCATCTCACCTTCCACGTTGCGAACCGTGCTCTCCCGGCGGAAACTCTTGCCCGCACCCTGACCGTCACCCCGTCATCAGCGACCTTGCTTTATAGCGGAGACTCCTTCCGCGTTCGCGAAACCTTATTTGTTCCGGTGAACGAGGCGGGCGCCGTGATCGCTTTGGAAGTTGAAACGGAACAGCCGCTGGAAATAGAAGCAGGTTTCGTCGGTGACTTTGCACTGGAGTGGCCCGCCGCGATGGGAGGAACATTTGAAGACTGGGACGCAGCTCATCATGCGGTCTACTTCGGAGAAGAAACGAAAAAGTTCGCCGCGATGGTTGGCTCTCCAACCGCTGACGAACCGCACCTTGCCTACGAGACAAATTACTCGTCCTCCAATGAAACTTCGTTCCGGCTCGGGGTTACGCAGAAAGGCCGCGAAACAAAGGTGCTGGTCATTGCCGCCTCCACCGCAGGCCGCGACGAGGCCACGAAAACCTACGAGCATCTCGCGGATTCCTATTCGGATTTGCTTCGTGATTCCGCCGAGTACTATCGCAACTACCTCGCGCATACGATAAACCTTGAACTGCCCGACCCCGCCTTGCAGCAGGCCTACGACTGGGCTCGCGTTAGTGTGATCCAAGGATTGGTGGCCAATCCGTATCTCGGGACGGGGCTGGTTGCGGGATATCGAACTTCAGGCACAAGCCAGCGTCCAGGATACGCCTGGTTTTTCGGCCGCGACTCGCTGTGGACTTCCTTCGCGCTCAATGCGGCAGGGGACTTCGCCACGACCAAAACGGCGATCGAGTTCATCAGCAAGTACCAACGCGACGACGGCAAGATTCCGCATGAGATTGCGCAGGGCGCAACTTTTGTTTCCTGGTTCAAGGATTTTCCCTATCCTTACGTCTCGGCTGATGCCACACCGCTCTTCATTATTGCGACAAATGACTATGTGACGCAGAGTGGCGATGTCGCATTCGCCCGCAACACTTGGGAAAGAGTCTGGAAAGCTTACCAGTTCTTGCGATCCACCTACAACGAGCAGGGTTTTCCGCGAAACTTCGGCGTAGGGCATGGCTGGGTGGAAGGCGGCCCGCTGCTTCCCGTGATGACGGAGTATTACCAGAGCGCGCTTGGCACTGAAGCTCTGCGTGCGCTTTCTCATCTCGCAAGCCTCGTCGGAAAAGCAGATGTAGAGAAAGAGTTGCTTTCCGAATTCCAGCGCAGGCAAATCGCGCTCGACCAGGCATTCTGGTCTCCAACAGAAAACATCTATGCATTCGCGTTGGATCAGAAAAATCAGCAAGTGGATGAAGCCAGCGTGCTATCCACCGTACCCATGTGGTTCGAACTGCCCCAAGCCACCCATGCGGAAGCCATGATCACCCGGCTGGCCGAGGCCGATCACCAGACCGACTGGGGAATGCGCATCATTTCGTCGCACTCGAAAGTCTACGACGGGTCGGGATACCATTATGGCGCTGTCTGGCCGCTCTTCACTGGATGGGCATCCGTAGGCGAATACCGCTACCATCGCGCGCTCCCTGCCTATTCGAATCTTCGCACCAATGCTCTGCTGACGATGGACGGATCGCTCGGCCACGACACCGAAGTTTTGTCCGGCGATTACTACCAGTCTTTCTCCACCAGTTCGCCACACCAGATCTGGTCGGCGGCCATGGTCGTGAGTCCCATCCTGCGAGGCATGTTCGGCTTGCAGACGGACGCCCTGAACCATCAAATCACACTCGCACCTCACGTCCCCGCTGATTGGACCACGTTCACCATACGCAACGTCCCTCTGGGCGCGGCAAGCTTGGATTTTAACTATCGCAAGTCTCCCGACAGCATCGCTCTTGACGTAACCCGCTCGGGCGCCGGAAATTGCACAATCGAGTTCTCGCCAGCATTCAGCCTTCGCGCTCACATCATTTCCGTCGAACTGAACGGCAAAGCGCTGGCGTTTAAAGTGCAGCCGAACGACGAGGATCAGCATGTGTCGATGCGAATCACCGTCTCCAGCGGTACAAACCACCTCGTCATTCGAACCAAGAATGATTTCGGTCTAGCATTCGCCAATGAACTTCCGCCGCTAGGCAGCACCAGCCGCGCCCTCCGCGTGATCTCAGAAAAATGGAATCCAGCCCACACCGAGCTGGCGGTCGAGGTCTCAGGCCGGGCGAGCGGGCACTACGAGCTGAGAGTCTGGAATCCCTCGCAAATCACTTCGGTCGAAAATGCAGAACTCACCAAACAAGGCACGCTTCGCTTCACGATTCCAACCGCTCCCGCGGAGGATTACGTGCATCGAGCTCTGCTTATCCGTTTCGGCAAGCCTTGAAAGCCCCAACGTTAGTTCGAAGTGAGTGCCTTTATCCGTCAGAATCTTCGGTCCCTGACTCGCCACACACTTTAGTCCTTCCCAAGTAGGCCGGAAGTCTCGTTGCCGCTCCGCTCCCGTGGGAGTAAACTTCTCGCGTCTGATAAGGATGAAAATATGCCGAGACCAACCCAATCCTTGGTCAATTTTTCTCGGATCCGCCTGCGAATGGCAAAAGGGGCTCTAGCGTCGGTGGCCGTACTGATGCAGGTAGGATTCGCCGCCCAGCCAACTGAAGCGCAGGCGCCTACGACTTTGACCAAGCTTTACAGATTCCAGGGCGGTACAGACGGGGCAAATCCCAAGGCGGGCTTGGTCCGGGATGCGGCGGGCAACCTCTACGGTGCTACCGAGAGTGGTGGCGGCACTTCCAACTATGGGACGGTGTTCAAGATCGATTCCACTGGCAACGAAACCGTACTGTACCGCTTCGCGGGCGATTCGGGCGGCGAAAATCCCGTGGGAGGTTTAATCCGGGATGCGGCAGGCAACCTCTACGGCACTACTTTGTACGGAGGCGATCTGCACTGCAACTCGTTCGGCTGCGGAACGGTGTTCAGGCTCGATCCTGCGGGCAATGAAACGGTGCTGCACCAGTTTGCTGGTCCTGGAGGTAGCGACGACGGCGCATATCCGTATGCAGGCTTAATTCGAGACACCGCTGGCAACCTCTACGGCACCACCCAGGGTGGCGGCGGCCAAATGAATCGCGGGACGGTGTTCAAGGTGGATACGACCGGCACAGAAACCGTGTTACACCGATTCACCGGAATACCGGATGGACAGAATCCCACGGCCGGTCTGATCTTGGATTCTGCAGGCAATCTCTACGGAACAACTGAGTTTGGTGGCTCAATTTCCGGAGGTGGATACGGAACGGTCTTTAAGATTGACCCAACCGGCGTAGAAACGGTGCTGTACCGCTTCCAGGGAATACCCGATGGCGCATATCCGTATGCTGGCCTCATCCGCGATTCTGTCGGCAACCTCTACGGCGCAACGCTTTACGGGGGTGGCGGTTCCGGACTCGGATCCGGAACCGTCTTCAAGCTGGATCCGCAAGGCGTCGAATCCGTCCTCCACCACTTTTCGGGCGGTTCCGACGGGGAGGCTCCCATCGGCTTGGTTCAGGACGCCTCCGGCAACCTCTACGGCACCACCTTGCGAGGAGGTCCCGGCTACGGCGTCATCTTCGAGATCAATTCCGCCGGCACCCAAACCCTGTGGAGCTTTGACGTGCGTATAGATGGCGGAGCCCCGTATGCTGGGCTCGTTCGCGACGCGACCGGCAACCTCTACGGCACAACCAATCTCGGCGGAGGTACCTGTAAATGCGGAACCGTCTTCAGGCTCAGCCCTTGATTAGACGCGCTCAACAGCGAAGTCTGCGGGATTAAAACGTTTAAGCCGCCGCGTTAATTCGCATTAAAACGCCTCCGTCAGCGAAATCACCTTCATCGCACCCTTCACCTGCTCCAGCGTCGCCGCAGACTTCAATTGCAAAGCGACCTCCTCTCCCGGAAGCAAGTCGAAATAGTTGTCCGAACTGTGCACATCCAGATCGCCGAACGACAAATAAACACTACGGGCCAATTGTGATGATTGAACCGTAACCGAGTAACCGTCGCCAGCCTTGTTGATCGAAGCCTCAATCTTCGGCGCAACCGGCAACTCCAGATCATGCATAGCGCTAAAGAAAATCAAATTGCGCGATACTCTCTTCCCACCGATCTCCAGATCAAACACCAGAAAACTGCGCCGCAAGTCGGCCTTCTCCGCCAGTGCCGCTTTATCCACGCTGAAATAAATTGCGCTCGATTGCGCCGCAACTTGCACCTCCTTATTCCGTTCCATCAAACTCTTCCCCGAGAAATCGAGCAGCCGCATGTGCACAGTCCCGGAAAGCGCCTGCAGTTTGTCCGATACCACGTAAACATCCACCTTATCGTCATGCAAAAACGGCGACACCACCACATCGTCGTAGAATCGTCGCGCATAGTAATGCAAAGCCTTCCAGCGCCCGTAATAATCGATGCTCGCCCACGACGCCACCGGCCAGCAATCATTCAGCTGCCAGTAGAGCGATCCCATGGTCCGCGGCCGCTGCCGCCGCAGGTGCTCCGCGCCGATCTTGATGATCTCCGCTTGCTGCACCTGACTCAGATACACGAACGACGCGAAATCCTTCGGCTCCTTGTATTCGCGCAGCATATAAGTAAGGATGCGTTCGTTCCCGCCCTTATTCTTCTGATGCGCCTGCATCACCGTGGAACGAATGTCAAAGTCCTCAGGTTTTGCGAACGCGCCAATCGTCCGCATCTCAGGGAAAGACTGGAATCCGAATTCCGACATGAATCGTGGAAATTGCAGCGTGTAATCCGAGGCCGGCGCCTGCGCGTGCCACACCTGCCAATAGTGCATATCGCCATTGTGCTGATTATCCGGAACTTCTTCAAAATTCGCGCTCGGCGAACTCGGCGTGTAAGGCACCGGATCCGCGTACTGCTTGACCGCACTCCTCAGAATGTCGGCAAACATGATCACGTAATCCTGCCAAACGCGGTCCCGCGTATCCGGAGAGATCGCCGCCTTAAATTCCTGCCGATCGCCCCAGTGCCACCATCCCGTCTCAACCTCATTATTCCCGCACCAGATCACAATGCTAGGATGATCGCGCAGCCGCTTGATTTGGTCGATCGCCTCCTGGCGAACGTTCTCTTGAAAAGCCACATCGCCCGGAACCATGTCTCCGCCAAACATGAATTCCTGCCACACCATGATGCCGAGTTCGTCGCAAATATCGTAGAAATCGTCAGATTCGTAATACCCGCCGCCCCACTCCCGAACCATATTCATATGGGCGTCGCGCGCCGCCTGAAGAATGTTGCGATGAATGTCCGGAGTCACACGGTTCGGAAAGCTGTCGAACGGAATCACGTCCGCTCCCTTGCCAAACACGGAAATCCCATTCACCACAAACTCAAAGCTCTTTCCCCACTGATCCGCAACGCGTCGCAGCTCAATGGATCGAAGCCCCGTCTTCGTCTCCGCATGAGCCGCCACTTCCTTGCCAATCTTGACCAATGCCATAAATCGATAGCGGTTCTGTGTCCCATAACCCACCGGATACCAAAGCTTCGGCGAAACAATTCGAACCGGAATCGAAACATGATTGATTCCCGAATTCAGTTGCACAGTCAACGATTCGTCCGCAGTCGAGGGCCCGTGCAATTCATCATGACCAATACTGATCGTGGCCGCAGTAGGATTGGTAGCTTCAATCTCAACCTCCGCCGTAGCATTGGCTAAATTCTTGGTGACGCTCTGCTGATGAATATGGAAATTTTCGATCCGTACCGCGTCCCAGGTCTCAAGCCGAACCGGCTGCCATATCCCCTCGGTCATGTAGCGCGGTCCCCAATCCCAGCCATAGTTGTAGGGAGCCTTGCGCGTGTAAGGGGCAGTCGCAATATTTTCCTCGTTCCCATAGTTGTGGGTTGAGATCGAAGGCAAAATGTAAGGCAGCGACTTGGCGTAGGGAATCATCTTTTCCACCGCCGAATGGAAAACGATCCGTAACGTGTTCGATCCAGACTTCAGCAGCGTCTTCGACGGGATGCGCCAGCGCCGGAACATGTTGTCGGCGTGCAGAATCGATTGCTCGTTCAGGTAGACGTCGGCAAACGTGTCCAGTCCATCAAAAACCAAGTCAAGATGGTCGTGCGCCAGCGCCGAAGCATCCACTTGAAACGTGGTCTGATACTCCCAGTCGGCAAGCCCAACCCACTGCAGGTGAAATTCATTGTCGCGATCGAAGGGATCGGGGATCAGTTTGCTGCGCAGCAGATCGGTCTGCACCACGCCCGGAACCTGCGCCGGATGCCACTCCTTCACGTCAGCCCGATCCGTATTGGCAACTGCCCGGAACTGCCATCCCGAATCAATGTTTCGCACCGAAGGCTCCGCCGCCGCTAAGGGCAAAACGGCCAGAGAACAGAAGAGCAGATAGCCGAGCAGAGAAGAAACGGCAGCAACCAGATAGCAAAAGAATCCAGACCCCGAGGGTTTCATAAAGAGCGCTCCAAATCGATATTGTTCACCCGCCGACGGCTAGTCGAATGAAGATAACATTCCGCCCGCGCTCCGTGGGACCGGTCACGGTCCCAGCGAGGATTCAAGCCCGCCAATCGCCGGCACGGCGCATACCGACGGAATCCCGGCCACACGGCTTGTTCGCGTTTCGTAACACAAAACACTTTTTGCCGCCACTTTCCAGATTTGGTGCAAAACTCAGTGCAACTGAGGGGGACGAGTGACTCCGAAGGACTGCCCGCGCTGCGGCGGTACCGGATTTGTCGCCAAGCCCGTGGACATCAGCGGCAAGTCCGAGGGCGTCGCGTTTATCCGGATAAAATGCCCGGCCTGCGCTGGTACCGGACGGATCAACTCAATCCCACCTTCTGCCGCGGGCTGACCGCACGGCCTGTGGTGCTTGCGAAAACGTACGAGCCCGGAGCGTCTTGCTTCCCGCCCTAAATCGGCGCTCCGGGCCCGACGTTCCCATCGTTTCCCATGTGAGTGCGTTCCAGGTGGTTTGCGAAGGGCGCGACTTCAGAGGTTGCGGAAAAGCTCTGAGCTGTGTGCCGCAACGTGGAAGAGCGGCGCTTGAGCGCCGCGTAGAGGCTCCAAAATCAATGTGGGCTTCAGCCCCTGTGGTCGCATTTTTGCGGTCACAACGAGTTTTTCCTCAACTCTTCTTTCGTGCCGTCTAGCCAGCAATTAAAGATGCGGACTTCAGCCCTTGAGGGGATTGGGCGCGTTACGCCGTGACCGCAGTCTTGCCCCGCGCGCGCCTTCGCCCAGGAGCAGCCGTTTCAATCCGATTTCTCCCCCCGGCTTTGGCGCGATAAAGCGCCTTGTCCGCAGCCTGAACCACTTCTTCCGCCGGCAAACTCTGCTGGCTGGAAGTTGCCACGCCAATGCTGGCCGTCACCGAAATCTCCGTCGCAGCGGGGACGCGCGACAGTTGCCGGATAGCATGGCCAGTGCGACCTCGCGAACGCAAGGCGCGGCGGTCCGGCCCCCGCGCTTCCTGACGGCGATCCTTATCGTTGCCTCGCAAACGAAAGCTGCTGGCTTCGATCCGTGCCCGCAACTCTTCCAGATGATCCAGGACATCCTTCGTAGTCTTGCCCGGAAAGACGATGGCGAACTCTTCCCCGCCACAACGGTAGGCTTGTCCTCCACCAGTTACCCGCGCCAGACGTGACGCGACCATACGCAGCACCTGATCTCCCGTATCGTGACCATAGGTGTCGTTACATCGCTTGAAGTGGTCGATGTCGAGCATCGCAATGGAATACGGCGGTTCAAGCCGAAGCAACGCATCGTGGAAAGCGCGGCGCGAAGGCAGTGTGGTGAGTTCATCGTGATAAGCCAGCAGATAAGAAGTCTCGACGATCGCCCCTGCCAGGATGAACGCCGCAGCCGCGAAGTAACCTGTGGGAATTCGTCCTGTTCCTCCAAAACGCAGCGCGAGAAGCGAAGCTGCCAGCGCCCAAAGCAGCCCGCTCTCCACGGGTTTGTGAAACAGCACAAAGCGTGTGAGCAAGATGACCACTGCTCCCGAGAATGCCAGCACCGTGGCGAATGGCAACGGCGCCGCCGCGATAGCGTGATGCAAAGCGCGTTGCGCGGCCATGGACGGCTCGGGGCGGCACAGCACTGCCACGATCACCGATTCAACGAACAGCAACACGCTTGCCGGCGCGACACTGGAGAAGGTGAATCCCTTCTCTTGTTCAAACGAAAGCAGAACAAAGTTGAGCGGCAAAAGCAGTCCCACTGCGGCCAGCGCGATGCTCCCCGGTCCGCTCGCTACAACGCGTCCCTGGGAGAAGTACGCGATTGCCTGTTGCGCCAGAAACAGGACGAGCAACGAAAAGAAGATCCGGCTGGAATGAAATCTCCAAGCCAGCAGCAAGCCCGCAATCAGCACTCCGTAAAATGCGTAAGAGATCAGCGCCGGGCCTGGCGCGACCAGCCCTGTGTGCAGCAGCGTCGCAACCGCCGCCAGACAAATGCCGGGCGTAAGCAGGGACTTCATCGGAGTGTGGACCCAGCGTTAATGGGGAGTCCTCGGGCTCGCAGCGTCATTGCCAGACTGCCGTCTTCCCATTATCCCTGTAGGTGGGGGCACGAGAGAATTGACGGATAGGGTTCGGAGGAGTTCATGTATTTCTACACTGCGCCCGCAGCGATGAGCGCATAGACTAGAGGTGGGAATTTCCCAGGAGAACGCGTCTGGCGGACATTTTCACGAAACAGCGGCGCAGTGAGATCATGGGTTCTGTTCGCTCAACCCGGACGGGTGCGGAGAGAAAGTGCGAAGTTCTGCTGCGCTCACTGAAACTGAAGTTTTCGCAGCACGCCTCAGACCTGCCAGGCAAGCCTGACTTTCTCCTCAAAGAATCCCGACTTGCGATATTCGTTCATGGATGTTTCTGGCACGCGCATAAGGGCTGCAAGAATTCAGCCTTGCCAACTTCCAACGTTGACTACTTGAGTCGGAAAATAGATCGGAACCGCAGGCGGGACAGGCGTGTCCCGCCAAACCATCGGTTCGAATCTCCGAGCGTGACTTCCCCTGTCGTGCAGCCTTGCGACCAGAGCATCCCTACGGGCATGCACTCCGGTAATGCCAATTCACTTGCCGACCGATATAGTTGAGGACCGGATCAAGGAGGAGAATCGCACATGCCCAGAAGAATCGCAGATCAGAAGACCAAGTCGCGCCCCTCAACGTTCGAACGTGAAGGCCTGATCGGGGCTGCCCGCGCGGTGGTGAGGGCGCACGCCTTAAGGGACGAAGACAGGGCCTCTGACGAGGACGTGAGCGATGCCATAGCCGACTTGGAAAGCTGCCTGCCCCGATGGCAGAAGCAAACGCCAGGCAAGCCGTAGACCGGTTTGCCGTCGCGTCAGGCCGCTGAGTCCGTCGGGACCTCGTTGCGAATGATGATGCCGGCAAGCTTTTCCCCGTCCACGAGGGCTATTGAGGGCTTCGAGTCGTGCCTAGCTTCCGCCAAGGCAGCGCGGGTGAAGTGGCTGGTCGTGATGAATACTCCTTTCGCGGTTGTGCTCAAAGCTCCTCTGAAGTTGTTGATCTCGGGACTGCCAACCGCGTGCCGCCAGCGTTTTACCTGAGCCTGCACGTGCGTACCGGCGAAGAATTCATTCTTCTCATCAACATACGCGTTCAAGTCTATTCCACCGTCCCCCGACGCACGGGTTACGGAGACCCTCACGAATCCGCTCCGCTCCAACAGTAGCCTGATGAAGTGCTCGAAGTCGTATGGCCCGAACTGGAGCAGGCGGACTCGGATCGCCTCAAGTTCCTCAGGTGCCGTCGCGGCACGTGCCTCCGATCCCTCGGGAAGTGGGGCGACCTCGCGCTCTGAAATCCCGGACGAGCCATCACGGCGCGACTGTGCCAAGACCGACGCCGAAATAGATGCCGCTTCCTCGATAGGGACGACCTCGGGCTGGTCGTGAATCTTGAACTCAAACAACCACACCTTCCGGAGAGCGCCGTTCTTGTCCGCTTGGTTTTCTTGATAGTGACGCAACAATTCCAGCAGACCAAGAAATCGGTAAGTCTGCCGCCCAATATTAGCGAATCCGAAAAATGGAGTGGGAACGGAGTACTGTTCCACGAGCCGCTTGTTCCGGCCAGCCAGCGCTTGATCTCCCTCCCGGCCTTGCGCGGTGTAGACCAAGATGTCGCCTTCAATCCTGTCGCGGTACGGATTTTCAGTTAGGAGTCTGCCTGAATCCTCTGCAGCCGTCATGATCGCGACGTGCCTGACATGACCGTTTGAATCCAGCGCAGGCCGGATGCCGCCGAGATTCTCCAGGTCGAGAGAGAATCGGATCTGGTCGTTCGTGTACGTGTCGCCTACCTTGAAGAATGTAACCTTGTTCATTTTGTCGACTAGCCAATAGGCCGCCTCGCGTCGCAGAACGCTCCGACATTGTAGGGGAAAGTAGTCGCTAACCCAAGGCGGTCTGCACTGGCCTCGCCGCCACTTAACCAATCAGCGAACGGATGCCGTCGCCATGAGTGTTCTTGATCCCGTAGAAGTGGCCGAGGTGGAAGTGTGGCCCTTCCATCTCAAAGGCAAGAGCAAGGCGGAGATAGAGCAGATCCTCGCCAGCGCCGAGTACACGGTCAAAAAAAAGGTGGTCGAACTCTCCAAGCTGAAGTTCGTGCTCAATGAGAAGGACATTCCCACGACCCGGGAGATGGAATTACCGAAGTCATACAGGAAACGCATCGTTCCTTCCCCGATATATGAAACACGACAACATCCCGACATCAGGATCGCGCAACGTGCTGCCACGATAGCCGACCTCGCTAAGATCATCGTTGAGCGGAAGGTGCAAAAGGGGCTAAGGAGAACCCTCCTGTTTCAGGCCGTACGTCTGCAATCATTAGCCAAGGAAAGACTGGACCAGATCACGGGGCCGATTGAAGTTGAAACAGGTGACGAGGAGAGCGGCGACAGTCGCTAACAGGCTAGCCAGCCCTTCCTGGCATTCCCTATGTTAGTGGCGAGACCGCGTTTCTGTCCGGGCGTCCAAAAACCTGTCAAGAGGCAAAAACCACCCGTTCTCGCCTAAGCCGCTGACACCATTGATCAAATAAACTCCAAAAAATGTCCCATTCACCCATCTCGGCTTGATATAATAGAAATGTAAGCTAAAACTTTAAGAAAACGAGGCGCGGCCCATGGGCCGCGCCTTTTCTATTGGGCGAGACGAGGCGAGCGCTAAATGGCGAAGTATAGTGGATTCAGGAACTTCAAAGAGCGCGGCGAATGGGTCGAGCTCCAGTTCATGGCGCAAGCTCTGCGCAAGAAATTAAGGGTGTCGAAGCCCTGGGGAGATTCCGGGGCCTATGATGTGGGCATCGAACACCGGGGCCGGCTTCTTAGGGTGCAGGTGAAGTCAACTAGCTACCAACTTTGGAACGGATATCAGTGTTCATGCACGCCCAACGCGAAAAGCAAGCCCTATACCAGACGCAAGGTGGATTTCTTCGCAGCCTATATCGTCCCCGAAGATGTGTGGTACATCATCCCCGCATCCGTTGTGTTCAAAACGAAAAGCTGCGACCTGATGCTCTGCCCGGTAAAACCGCTGCGCCGGGACCGCTACTGGTACGAATGTTACCGGGAAGCCTGGAAGCTCCTCCGCGGCGTGACGACACACAAGTAGTTTACGGAAAAGAGCCCGAAACCATGGTACGCATCCGGCGCTTACGGCAATACCTGAAAACCCACATTGCTCGAAAGCGTGCCGCTAGCTGTGCTCACCTGAATCGTTCCGGTAGTCGCGCCAGAGGGTACGGTGGCGGTGATCTCAGTAGCCGAGACCACGTGGAACGTGGCTGCAGTCCCGTTAAAGCTGACGCTGGTTGCGCCGGTCATACTGTTCCCGAGAATCTTGACGCTGGCTCCCACCTTCCCGGCCGTGGGCACGCTTTTCACAAACGCACCGAGACCAACTCCCACTTTGTACACAGTGCCGTCATTCTTCGATCCGCCGAGTTGGGTTGTCCCGTACAGATTGCCGTCAGTGGCCTGCATCGGCCCGGCAAAAATGAAGTCGCCGTCAGGACCGGTGAAGGTATGCAGCACCGTGTACGATCCCTGGGGTGTAATTTCGAAGAGGACGCCGTCGCCGTTGGCCCCGCCCGAAATCGTTGTCCCACAGAAATTGCCGTCCGTGCCCAGCATCAGCGTGTTCGGAGCATCGCCGTCGGTTATGTCAAAGTTGTGCAACACCGTCACCGTACCCTCGGGCGTCATGCTGTAGACGGTGCCGTAACCCAAAGGCCCGCCTCCGCCAGCTGTGCCGTAGAAGTTCCCGTCGGTTCCTTGCACGAGCCCGGGAACGATCTGCCTGCCGTCGACGCCATCCTCGAAAAAGTGCAGTGAAGTAAACACGCCCGCCGGCGTTATTTTGAATGCAGTTCCATAACTGCCGGCGGCACCGCCGGTGTAAGTGGTCCCGTACAAATTCCCGTCGGTGCCCTGAATCAAGCCGGCTTCGGGCTCGGAACCGTCCGATGAGTTGAAGCTGTGGAGATTGGTCACCACGCCCTGTGGCGTCATTTTGAAAACGTTGCCAATCAGATGTGTTCCCCCGTACGTGGTGGTCCCGTAAAAATTCCCGTCCGAGCCTTGCACCAGCGCGTCGTAGGGGTTGTAACCGTCAGTAAAACTAAAACTGTGCAGCGTTGTCAGCTTTCCCGTGGGAGTGATCTTGTACACCGTGCCAGCGTTCAGCGTTCCTCCGATAAAGGTCATGCCGTAGAAATTGCCGTCCGTGGCCAACACAAGCCCGCCGTAAGGTGTGGAGCCGTCAGCGCACTTGCTCTTGGCGCAGAAGCTGTAAAGAGTGGTCACCGTTCCGCCGGGAGTGATTCTGAATACCGTGCCCTTGCCGTGCGCTCCCCGAGCCGACGTGGTTCCGTACAGGTTGCCGTCCAGGCCTTGTACAAGGGCCGCATAAAAGGGATCAGCCCCGTTGGCCCCATTGAAACTCGTCAGCGACGTAAATGTCTGCGCCTGCGCCGCGAGAGAGATCACAGAACAAAACAAAACCACGGCCGCGAAAGAGGATTTGAAATGAGGATTCATCTCGTTTCTCCTGGTGGACCCAGAACCCAGCCGCCTCGTTGGCGACGCGACCATTACGATATGGCGTTAACGGCTGAGAGTTGTCACGGGCATGTAACTTTGGGGTGATGTAAATTTAGAGTGATGCGCCCAGTGCTCCGAGCGAATCATTTGGGGAGGTCTTGCAGGAATTCTTCGAGGACGTGGTTAAATTTCTCCGGCTCATCAACGAACAGAGCGTGACCGTCACCCTCGAAGCGCTCCAGTCGAAGCTTGTCGCCAAGCTTTGATTTCAAATAGTCGGCGCTCGGTTGCGACTCAGGCTGGTAGGCGAAGAGCACCGGCCGATTCATCTTGGCCAGGCCGGTTGAGAAATCCTTTACAGCGATCATGTTGTAGATGAGGACGACCGCGGTATCGGCCGGAACCTGGACCGAGGCGTCGATGACGCGCTTTAAGTATTCCTCAGCCTGCGGTTTCTTGAACATGCTGCGGACAAAACCGTCAGCTTGCTTTCGGCGATCCTGTTGCAGCTGATTCATCCAGCCCGAAATGCCGGCAACCATCTCAGGGCTGGCCTTCTCCGAGAGAAATCCATCCACCAGAACAATCCCGCCGACATTATCGGTGCCGAATTGCTCGGCATACTTCGCCAACTCACCGCACGCCATCGACCAGCCGACCAGGACCGGATGCTTCAACCCAAGTTGATCCACCAGTTCTTTGTAGTCGCGGGCGCGGGTTTCGGGCAGATGGCCGTAGGAAGGTTTGTCGCTCTCACCCTGTGAGCGGGGATCAATCGCGATGACATGATAGTTCTTCGAGAACTCGTCGATTTGCTTCTCCCAGATCCAGGCGGGAATCGTCCAGCCGGGAATGAAAACAATCGCGCGGCCGCTGCCAGCCTCAAGGTAGTGGATACTGACGCCGTCGGAAGTCTTGAAAAAACCGCTCGTAGTCTTTGTTGTCTGCGCGAGGGCGCTCGATACCGATAACATGCACAGCAGGATCACGGCTTGCTTGGTTCGCATAGGTCCTCCGAAAGTGAGTGCCCATCTGACGCGGGGATTATAAACCGCTTACGCCGAGTCCCAGTCATTCCGAGTCAGAGATCCTCGGCAGAGCCGAATCGAAATGTCATGCAGAGCGAAGCCGTGAGGGGAGCGAAGCGATCCTCACTGCGAAGTCGAAGCATCCCTATCGCAGCCAAGCCGCTTGCGAGCGGGGCCTTTGACTCTTGTTATCCGATGGACGCGCATCGAAAGCCGACCTGTGATCCTAAGCGGAGCAGCGAGAAGAACAATGCAGTTTGACGTACTTCCAGTTCCGTTTGAGAACTCCACTCCATTCCTGCAAACACTCACCTTCGTGCGGATCGGTTTCCGTTTCAACTGAGCTTCCTCTAATTAGAATCGCTCTGTAATTAAGGTCTGCTTATGAGAATTCTGATTGCGGAAGATGACGCCGCGCTGGCTGGTTTTGTGCGGCAAGGCTTGCAAGCGGAACACTACACGGTGGATGTGGCCGAAGATGGCGAGCAGGCGCGGACGATGGGAAGCGAAGTCGATTACGATCTGGTCATCCTCGATCTGGGTCTGCCCCGGATGGATGGCGTAAACGTCTTGCGCCATCTGCGCCTGAAGCGGCCCAGTTTGCCGGTACTGGTGCTGACCCTGCGCAGCCGCGTCGAAGACCGCGTGCAGTGCCTGGACACGGGCGCCGACGATTATCTGCCAAAACCATTCTCGTTCAGCGAACTCTCGGCGCGCATCCGCGCCCTGCTGCGCCGCAGTCACTTGCCATCCGAGTCCGTGCTCGAGGTGGAAGATCTGAAACTCGATCGCGTGGAACACCGCGCCGAACGCGCCGGACGAAGGATTGAGCTGAGCTCCAAAGAATTCCTGCTGCTGGAATACCTGATGCGAAACGCCGGACGTCAAGTCTCGCGCGCCATGATAATCGAGCATGTTTGGAACCTGTCCTATGACACGACAACCAACGTGGTGGATGTTTACATTAATTATCTTCGGCGCAAGGTGGATGATGGACATCCGCGGAAGCTGATCCATACGGTGCGCGGGGTGGGTTATGAGTTGAGCAGCGACGCGGGAGTTCCGGCATGATCACTGCCCCCGATGCTTGTACCGACGAAACGGCGACAGAGAAGGCGGCTGGCCCGCGCACGTCCAGGCGAAGTCCGCTGGCGCAATTGCTGCATGCCCTGAATCAGCCGTTGACCGGATTGCAGTGCTCGATGGAAGTAGCGATGGCTGCTCCGCGGACAGCCGCGCAGTACGTGCACGGTCTGCGCGAAGGGCTCGAGCTTACTGAGCGCATGCGCCGGCTGGTTGCGGCTATCAGGGAGGTGGTAGACGGTGAAGCGGATGTCGAAGAAGAGACCATTGGGCAACTCGGGAGCGCTGAACTGGAGCGCCTTCTGCAGGATGCGGTAAGAGATTTTGCTCCCGTAGCGGAGGGGAAGGGAGTGCGCATTGCGCTGGATTGTTCTTCACCGGATCATACGGCTCAGGACCGTTCTTCGCTGGAGCGCGCTTCCGCGAATTCGATGGCGGTGAAATGGAGAGAGCCGCTGATGGCAACCATTCTCTTTCGGCTGCTGGATTCGATTCTGAGTGTGGCGGCCCGTGGGACGGGGTTGCAAATTGCAACCGAGTCCGGACCCGATTGGATTTGTATGCGGTTTGAGTGGCAAGCGCAGGCAGCATGCAACGAATCGTCGGCGGCTGAGGTGGGGCTGTTAGTAGCGCAGGCTCGACTGGAGGGGGCGGGAGCGGAGTGGACGCGGGAGGCGAAAGCAGACTTGGAGACGTTGACGATCCGCTTGCCACGTGGTTCATCCCGTGCCGGAATTCACCAGTCTTCCTAGAAGTTCTTTCTTCGATCGACTCTTCGATCGAATCAGTTCACGAAATCAGTTCACGAAACTATCACGAAGCTTTATCACGAAACTTTATCACGAAACCCAGTCACGAAACTCGAGTCAGGAGACAGGAATGATCGCCATGACCGCGTTCCCGAGTATGGCCACGATGGCGGGCGGGGCGCTGATTGCGAGTCCGAGCAGCGCGTTTCGCGGTCAGGTGGAGGATCGCCTGAACGGCCGCTGCCGGCCCGTGCAGCATGTGCTCGGCGGCGCGGATGCTCTGGCAAAGCTCGAAAACGGAGACTGGCAGGTCTTGTTTCTCGACCGGCGAGTTCCCGATCTGGATACTGAAGAATTGATCGCGATCATTCAGAAAAGGTTTCCCGGAATTCAAGTAGTTCTGCTGGACTCCGATGCCGGATTCTCGGTGGAGAATGTGGAAGAAATTGACCGCTCCGACACCAAACGACTCACCCCTGAAGCGGCTCAAGTCGGCGCGCGAGAGGGCGTACGCCAAACTGGCGAAGCAGTGGTGTTTAAGCCGCTGCCGGGCATGATCGGGACCAGCGAAGCGATGCAGCGCGTCTATCGCCTGGCCCGGCTGGTGGCAGGGCGCCCGACCACGGTGCTCATCGTCGGCGCCACGGGAAGCGGGAAGGAGTTGGTGGCAAAGGCGCTGCACCGGTTGAGTCCACGGGCCGCAAAAGCTTTCATCGCGGTGAACTGCGCGGCCATTCCGGAGGCGCTGCTCGAATCGGAATTGTTTGGCCATGCCCGGGGAGCGTTCACCGGAGCGGTGCAGGCGCAGGTGGGGCGCATTCCGGCCGCGCACGGGGGAACGCTTTTCCTGGATGAGGTCAGTGAGATGCCGCTCGGTATGCAGGCGAAGTTGCTGCGCTTTCTGGAGCAAAAAGAAGTACAGAGGCTGGGCGCAACGGAAGTTACACGGGTCGATGTGCGAGTGATTGCCGCCAGCAATGTAGACCTTGCCGGACGCGCTGGCCGGGGAGAATTCCGCGAAGATCTTTTCTACCGGCTGTCGGCTTTTCCTCTGGAGATGCCGTCGCTCGCCGAGCGCCGGGCTGACATCATCCCCTTGGCGGAGCATTTTCTTGCCTGCATGGCGGCGGCCATGAGCGTGGCGTGCCCGCGGCTCAGTGAAGAGGCGGTGCGGATTCTCGAGGGTCACCCGTGGAAAGGCAATGTCCGTGAACTGCAGCACGTGATGGAGAGGGCCTCGATTCTGGTGGAGAGTGGGGACACGATTCTAAGCGAGCATCTCTACTTCCCATTTCAGTCGTTCTGGCCGTCCGGCGGCCGGACCCATTCGTGCGCCAGCCTGGCGAGTTGAGAAGAATCTTAGACAACCCCACGCCATACTGGCCCCCCCCGTGCAAACGTTGCCTACGTCTATGACGTCCTTGCCTATTGTTATTCCGAACAACGTTCCGAAGGCCGCAAGCGTTGAAAATATGCACGGCGAGAACGAGCAATTCCTGGTGCAGGCGTTTCGTACGTTCGCGGAAGCCGCAGATTCTCTCGAGCGCTCCTACGGCAGGCTGCAATCGGAAGTGGGGCGATTGCATGGCGAGTTGGCGCAAAGCAAGGAGGGGCTGGTCAGAAGTCTTGAAGAAAACCGGGAAATGCGAAGGCACCTCGACCGGATTCTGGATGGACTACCTTGCGGCGTGTTGGTGGCGAAATCCGACGGCACAATTTCATTGGTGAATCCCGAGGGCCGCCGCTTACTCCATTTCATTGCCGCTGCAGGTTTCACGTCCATAGCAGTGGTGCCAGCGGAACTCCGCGACCTTCTGGACCGCGCGCGCTGTGAGCCCGGCGAGCAAGAGCAGTGCTTCCGCGATGAAGCCGCAGGCGAGCGCTGGCTGGCGGTGCGGTATGCGGCGGTTCAAGAGACCCAAAGTCTGGGTGTTGAACTCACGGAAGCCCAAGCCGCGGCCGACCCGGTGTCGATCTTCATCCTGCGCGATGTGAGCGATGCGAAGCGTCTGGTGCAGGAGCGGGAAAAAGGACGACGCGAGCAGGCGCTGGCAGAGATGTCGGCGATTCTGGCCCATGAAATTCGCAATCCTCTGGGCAGCCTGGAATTGTTTGCCGGCTTACTGGCTAGAGCCGAACTTTCCGCGGAGTGCGGCCAGTGGGTGCAGCATGTGCAGGCCGGCCTGCGAACCCTGGCGGCAACGGTCAATAATGTTTTGCACTTCCATAGTTTGCCGGCGCTGGAGCGCGTGCCCACCGATATTGGAAGCTTGCTCGATTGGGCGGGCGGATTCTTGGTCCCGATGGCGCGTCAGGCGCGCGTCGAGTTATGCCTGCGCAACCGCCTACAGGGCGTGTGGCTGACCGCCGATCGCCATCGTCTCGAGCAGGTGCTGCTAAATCTGGTGCTCAATGCGTTGCGAGCGATGCCCGGCGGGGGATGGGTAGAGGTTGCCGGATACCTGACCCACAATCACGGCGCCGCTAGGGTGACGATTTGCGTGAGCGATACGGGACCGGGAATCGAGCGGGGATGCGCTCCGAAAATATTCGAAGCCGGGTTCAGCACTCGTGCGGGAAGTCCGGGACTGGGTCTGACGGTGTGCCGCAAGATCGTCGAGCAACATGGAGGAACACTCGCAGCCGCGAATCGTGCGGGCGCGGGGGCAAGCTTCACCATGACATTTCCTCTCTCTGAACAATTCCGCGAAGGTGAATTGCCGATCGAGGTGGCGGGATGAATCGAGTTTTGGTAGTGGACGATGAAGCCGGGATGCGGGCCGCTCTGGAGGCGCACTTCGCAAGGCGCAATTGGCGAGTGGACACGGCGGCGGATGCCGGCGAAGCGCTGGAAAAATTCCGCCGGGTCTGCCATCCGCTGGTGGTGACGGACATCCGACTGCCCGGGGCCGACGGGTTCACGGTGATGCGGGAGGCTCGGGCTCTCGCTCCGCACACCGCGGTGATCTTACTAACCGCCTTCGGCAGCGTTCCCGACGCTGTGATCGCGATGAAGGGAGGCGCCTGCGACTATCTGGTCAAGCCGGTATCGTTTGAGCAACTGGGGCAGGCGGCGGAGCGAATTCTGGCGCAGGCCCGCACGCAGGGGGAGGCGGCCCAGGGGTTGAAGGGGCACGCTCCCAACTGGCTGCGGGCTCTTGACCGGGCGCGCCAGGCGGCGGCGAGCGATGCAGATGTATTGATCGAAGCCGAGAGCGGGACCGGCAAGGAGCTGGTGGCGCGGCTGATCCATCGCCTGAGCCCGCGCCGGGATCGTCCTTTTATAGCGATCAACTGCGCCGCCTTTCCGGAGACCTTGCTCGAAAGCGAATTGTTCGGATATGCCCGCGGCGCTTTTACCGGAGCCACGGTCGCCAAGCCCGGAAGATTTGAGCTGGCCCACCAGGGAACCCTGCTGCTCGACGAAGTGGGGGAGATGCCGCTCGGCCTGCAACCCAAGCTGTTGCGGGTACTCCAGGAACGCGAATTTGACCGTCTGGGTGACACGCGCAGCGTGCATGTGGACCTGCGCGTGATCTCAACCACCAACCGTAAGTTGTCCGAAATGGTGCGCGAAGGCAAGTTCCGCGCCGACCTCTATTACCGGCTGAATGTGATTGGCCTGAACCTGCCGCCGTTGCGCGAACGGGCCGAAGACATCGGCGAACTGGCGGAGTTTTTTGCGCGGCTGTACTCACCGCAAGGCAAGAGCGTGCGCCTGACCCCGGATTTTCTCGATCGGCTCGAAACCCATAATTGGCCGGGAAACGTACGGGAGCTGGCAAACTGTGTCCGCCGCGCCGTGGCCTTAGCCACCGGGGCGGAAATCGGGCGGGAAGGCCTCGAAGGTTCCGCATGGGATGAACGGGTGTCGACCGGGCAGTCCGATGGGGACGATCATCTACCCGATCATCTAAAAGGCGATCATCTAAAAGACGATCATCTGCGTGCCGGGGTTTCGCTCGAGAACATGGAGCGCAAGTTGTTAGAGATGACGCTCGAAGCGACGCGCGGGAACCGGTCTCGAGCGGCCGCGCTTTTAGGAGTAAGCCTGCGTACGGTGCGCAACAAAATCCGCAGCTATGGGCTGCCGAGCTGGAGCAGTTATGTCCATGATTAGGATCATGAATGATTAAGCCCGGAATGATCGAGACTCCGATGATGGAAGCGCTCAGCCGCTTTCTGGATGTGAACGTGGCCCGGCACAAACTGATCGCCTCGAATCTGGCCAACATCGATACGCCCGGCTATCGCACGCGCGATCTGGATTTCCGGGCCGAGCTGGCGCGGGCTGGGAGCGAGTTGGGGAGCGAGGAGGGCGGCTTGACGTATGCCTACGCTGCGGTAGCGAGGCCAGTACACGGTCTGCTCGAACGTCCCGATGGGAATAACGTGAGCGTGGAGCGCGAAAGCCTGCTGCTGGCCGAGACTCAGATGAAATTCAGCCTGGGAGTGCAACTTTTGAAAGATGAGTTTCATGGCATCTCGCAGGCCATCAATTCAGGAGGAACATCGTCATGAACCTATTCGGCATGCTCGAAGTCAGCGGCTCGGCGCTCGGGGCGGAGCGCTGGCGGGCCGACGTGGTGGCCGCCAACATGGCGAACTCCGAGACCACACATACAACTCAGGGTGGCGCCTACCGGCGGCAGATGCTGGTGTTCCGTGCCCAGCCCATGCCGCGCTTTGCGCATCTTCTGCTGGCGGGATTGCGGAAACCGGTGCCGGACGGCGGGGTGCGCGTGGAAAGGGTGGTGGCCGACCTATCGCCGATGCCACGCCACTACGAGCCGGGACATCCGGATGCAGACAGTTCGGGCTACGTCACTTATCCGAACGTAAATCCGGTGATGGAGATGGCGGATCTGTTGAGCGCGGTGCGGGCCTATCAACTGAATGCTGCAGCCGTGCAGGCCGCAAAAAGCATGATCCAGCAATCGCTGCAGATTCTCACCTGACCGGTCGCTGGAGAAAAGGAAAAGGACAAAGACTATGAGCAGCCCAATATCGTCACTGCGCATCGTGCCTGCGGATATGGAAAGCGCCGCATCGGGATTTCCGGCGCCCTCGAGCGGAGGCTTCGCCGACACGCTGCGCGGCGCGATGGGCGAAATGGGCCAGTTGCAAAGCCAGGCAGAAAGCAAAGTGGCTGGGGTGCTCGAAGGCAGCGGCGGGGATGTCCACACTGCCCTGATCGCGGTGGAAAAGGCTGACCTCTCTTTTCAACTCATGATGCAGGTACGGAACAAAATCGTTTCCGCCTACCAGGAGATTTCGCGGATGCAGTTCTGAGGTGACGGATCGGCGTAATCCGCGTTCGACTGTAGTGAGAGGTTGTCCCGAGTGGCAGGCAAGCGATGGCCGAAGACAAAATTCAATCCTTCGATGACGTCTTCGGCCGTCTAGGACAGTTTTTCCACGGGCTAAGCTTTCAGCAGCGCTTGCTGATGGGCGCGGGCGTGGCGCTGGTGGGCGGAACGCTTTGGTTTTTTGTGACGCTGCTTGGCCAGTCCAAATACGTGACGCTGTACTCCGGCCTGCGGCCCGAGGAGGCGCAAGCGCTGGGGAGCAAGCTGGCGGCAAAAAACATCCCTCATCAGACATCCGCGGACGGCGGCAGCTTGCTGGTTCCGGAGGAGAAGCTCGATGCCGCCCGGCTGGAGACGGCGGCCGCTGGCCTGCCGCGAAGCGCCCGCATGGGCTTCGAACTTTTCGACACGCCCAATTGGGCGGGATCGGATTTCACGGAAAAAGTGAACTACCAGCGCGCTCTCGAAGGCGAACTGGAACGCACGCTGGCGACATTAAGCGAGGTGGAAGGAGTACGAGTGCATCTGGTGTTGCCTCAGGAGTCGCTGTTCACCGAGCAGGAGCACGAAGCCAAGGCAGCGGTGATTCTCAAGACGCGCAGCGGCCGGTTGTCGGAGCAGGCACAGCTGGCGATTCCGCAACTGGTGGCGAGCGCCGTAGACCGGCTGCGTCCGGAAAATGTGACGGTGGTCGACGCCGACAGCAACACTCCGCTATTGCACGGACACGATGGAGGAAGAACCTACGCGCCGGATGAAGAGCTGGCCAAGGCGCTGGTGCGCACGCTGGAGCCGGTGGTGGGGGCAGACCATGTGCGGGCCAGCGTGCACGTGGAATATGACCTGGGGACCAGCGAAGAGACGCAGGAGACCTACGATCCGAAGACTCCGACGGCGCTTACGCAGGAACATTCCGAAGAGAGTTCGACGGGCGAGGCTCCGGCAGGAGTTCCGGGGACGGCCAGCAATGTTCCCTCAGGAACCCCGGCGCCGGCAGCCGCGGCCAGCGCGGAACATTCCACATCGAAATCGGATTCGACGACTTACGCCATCAGCAAAAGCATGCACCGCAACGTGGAACCTGCGGGGCGGGTGCGGCGGATCGCGGCGGCAGTTCTGGTGGATGACGCCGTGGTATGGACCGAACAGGCGGGAAAGCGCAGCAGCACCCGGCGCAAGCGGACGGCCGACGAAATGAAAGAGATCGAGCGGCTGGCGCGCGCCGCCATCGGCGTCGATGGACAGCGGGGAGACGTGCTGGCGGTGGAAAACCTTTCGTTTCAGGAAACGCCGCTGGAGACGCCGGTGGCTCCGGGGAAGTCGGAGCACTGGCGGCATTTGCTTGAGCCCTGGTTGTGGATCTTGCGCTACGTGGCGCTGGCTGCGCTGTTCTTAGTGGTTTATCTCCTGATCCTGCGGCCGGTGAAAAAGCAGGCGCTCACCGCCTTCCGCGAATTGCCCGGGAAAATCGCGCAGCGTGGTACCGCGCAGCCTTTGAGTGCCGCGGGTGGTGGGACTGCGCTCGAGCCGGGCGGGCAGACCGAGGCGGATGGACTGCGGGCTAAGAAACTGACGCGAATGCTGACCGACAAAGTGAAAGCCGAGCCGGCGGCCGCCAGCAGGTTGGTTGAGTCCTGGGTACGCGAGGAGCCGGAGAAGTGAGCCCTCCAGCCACCGGTCTGCGCAAGGCCGCCATCCTGATGGTGCTGCTTGGCGAAGATGCGGCCAGTGAGATCTACCGTCATCTGCCGCCGAAGGAAGTCGAACAGGTGACAAAGGAGATCACGGCGCTCGACAAAGTTGATTCCGATGTCGCATTGGTCGTGCTCGAAGAATTTCACCGTCTGGTGTTGACTGGCGACATTGTCAACCAGGGCGGCACCGATTACGCGAACAAGCTGTTAGTGAAGGCGTTTGGCGAGGAGGGGGCAAGCGATCTGTTGCGCCAGGTGTCGCAGTCCGCCGAACTGAGCGGGACCAAGCTTGATTCCTTGCGCAAGGCCGATCCGCAACAGTTGGCGAAGTTCATCGAAGGGGAGCATCCGCAGACCATCGCGCTGATTCTGGCTCACCTGGAGTCGAAGCAGGCCTCGATGGTGTTGATGCGGCTGCCTCCGGAGTTGCGGGCCGAGCCCATCAAGCGGCTGGCCCAGTTGCGGCATTTCTCTCCGGAGATGGCGCAGCGGGTTTCGGTGGTTCTGCACAAACGGCTGGAGGCTTTGGGGGAGGAGACCCGGCGGGCGTATGCGGGACTACGAGGCGTGGCGGATTTGATGAACCGTCTGGATGCGGCCACGGGCAAAACTATCCTGGAGGCGATCGAAGGGGAAGATCCGAAGCTGGCGCTGTCGATCCGCAATCTTATGTTTACGTTCGAGGACCTGGTGACCGTTCCAGAGGCCGGGGTGAGGGAACTGCTGGGGCAAGTGGACAAAAAAACTCTGGCCACAGCGTTGCGCGGCGCTTCGGAGGAATTGAAGAACTATATTTTCAAGTCCATGTCTTCGCGAGCGGTGGAGATGTTGAAAGAAGATATGGAGGTGCTGGGTCCGGTGAAGTCGAAAGAGATTCACAAGGCTCAGATGGAAGCGGTCGGGGTGGCGCGCAAACTGGAAGCGGAAGGCAAACTGACGCTGAGCCCGGAGACAGAGGGGGAAGATGAGTTCGTCACCTAGCCGGGCGCCGGTTCCGCCGGCGCGCATGGGGTCCGCTGACAGCGAAACGTTGGAGGTGTTGTCGTTCCCCTACAGCGAAGTCGTGGGTACGGGTCAGAGCGGTGGAATGTCCGAGCGGGCAACCCTGGCAGCAGGGTTGGAGCGCGAGGCGCAATTGCGCGAGTCAGGCCGCCAGCAAGGCGTACTGGAGTGTCGGACGGGATTCGAAGAACAAGTGGCGGGGGAACGGGCGGCAGTGGCCAAAGCGCTGGTAGATTTCGCGCGGGAGCGCGCCGTTTATTACCAGAAAATCGAAGAAGAAGCGGTGCGCCTGGCGCTCAGCATCGCGCGCAAGATATTGCATCGTGAAGCGCAAGTGGATCCGGCGCTTCTGATGGGCATCGTGCGGGTTGCACTGGAAAAGATCGAAGGGGCAACCGGAGTTGCGCTGCTCGTAAATCCCCAGCAAGGCGCCGATTGGCGGAAGTATCTGGCCATGCACATGGATCCGGGAGATCTGCCGGAAATTGTCGAAGATCCGGCGATGGCGCCGGAGCAATGCGGGCTGCGAACCTCGATGGGAACCGCCGACCTGGGGCTCGAGGTGCAGCTGAAAGAGATTGAGCAGGGCTTGATGGACCTTCTGGCGGCGCGACCCGAAGGCCAAGGCAAAGGCCAAGGGCAAGATAAACGATGACTGCGAATGCCTCGCTGGCGCCCTATTTTGCGCGGGTGGAATCCTGCTCGCAGTTGCGTTGGCGGGGACGCGTAACTCAGGTGATCGGTCCGCTGGTGGAGTCCGACGGGCCTTTCTGTTCGGTGGGGGAAGTGTGTGAGATCACCGACTCACGCGGACGCGTGTTGCGGGGAGAGATTGTTGGCTTTCGAGGTAAGACGGTGCTTTCCATGCCACTGGAATCCCCGGGCGGCGTCCGCTATGGCGATTCGATTTCCACGTGGGGCGAGCGTCCGACGATTCGCGTTGGCGATGGCTTACTGGGACGAGTGATCGATGGTAGTGGAGAACCGCGCGACTCATTGGGTCGGTGTCCGGGCAGCGAATATCGAGTTCTGGACGCGGCGGCGCCGTTGCCGCTAGAGAGGGTTCCGATTCGCGAATTCTTAAGCTGTGGGATTCGCGCGGTCGACGCATTCCTGACATGCGGGCGCGGACAGCGAGTCGGGATTTTTGGCGGAAGCGGGGTCGGCAAGAGCACGCTGATCGGCATGATGGCGCGGAATACGGGCGCCGATCTTACGGTGCTTGGTCTGGTAGGCGAGCGCGGCCGTGAAGTGCGCGAGTTTCTGGAGAACTTGGGAGCGGAGGGATGCCGGCGGGCGTGTGTCGTGGTCTCCACTTCCGACCAGTCTCCGCTATTGCGCATCCGGGCGGCGTTAGCGGCGACGGCGGTGGCTGAATATTTCTGCGCTCAAGGCAAGCAGGTTCTTCTAGTGGTCGATTCCCTCACGCGGCTGGCCATGGCTCAACGCGAGATTGGTTTAGCGGCGGGCGAGCCGCCCACGGCAAAGGGATACACTCCATCCTGCTTTACCATGCTGGCCCGCCTCATCGAACGAGCCGGCCGATTCGGGCAAGGCAGCATTACGGCATTCTATACGGTGTTGATGGAAGGCGACGACGAGCAGGATCCGCTAGTCGATGGAGCGAGGGCCCTGCTCGATGGGCATGTCATGCTGGACCGGCGGCTGGCGGTGCGCAGCCATTACCCGCCCATTGCCATACTGAACAGCGTGAGCCGGTTGATGCCGGCCGTAACCTCCGCGGCTCATCTGCAAAAGGCCCAGACCCTGCGGCGGCTGCTTGCCGCTTACGCGGCTTCCGAGGATCTGGTGCGAATTGGAGCATACCAGAAAGGGAGTGATTCGACTCTGGACAACGCACTCACGCTGATTCCCGAACTTGATCGGTTTCTGATGCAAAAGCCCGGCGAAGCGGCTCCGTTTCCGGAAACGATTGAAAAACTGATGGCGCTGCCAGGCTGAAAAATATGGCCTTCGATTTTCCCCTGCAAGCGGTTCTGCATTTGCGGCAGAGCGTCGAGCACCAGCAGGAATTGCGCCTGCGCGCCGCCAACCAGGAGATGGCGCGAGTGCAGCATGGAATCGAGGAACTTGATGCGCGCAGGCAACAACTCCAGAGCGCTCAGAGCGGAGAACTGGCCTCGGGAATTACCGCGGCAGAGTTGCGATTCGGATTGCAGTGTGAGGCGGAACTGCTTCGCCAGAGGCAGGAACTTGATCTGCAGAAGATGCGGTTGCAACAATTGCGAGACCAGCAGCGTGCCATCTTTCAACAGGCGCGACGAGCGCGGCAGACTCTGGAAGGAGTTCGCGATCAACAACTCCGCTTATATAAAGAAAAAGCGGCCCGCCGCGAGCAGAAAGATCTGGATGACCTGTTCCTGCTGCGCAGAGAATACTTGCGCCGTAGCTAAACTTTGCCGGGTGCCTGGATACACGTTGCCTAGCTGCACTCCTGAGTCTGCCTCTATCCTCTTCGGCAGGAAATGGATTCCCTTGAATCGATAGAGTTTGTTGCCTTTCCGAATTTTGGGGTGGAGGCAATGCGCATGGCTACCGGAATGCATGAGTCCCACACGAGCCGTGCAATTGTCGAACGCAACCTTCATGATCCCGACACTCGAATCCATCTCGAATAACGCCGCAGGACCGCCGCTAGCGGCCGCGCTGATTCCGAGTCAGCGCGGAGCGAGCGGTTTTGCATTCACGTTTGCGGCTGCGCGAGGTTTGTGTGGACCGTCATCGACGTCGGCCGAACCTGGGATGGTAGTGGGACGTACCAGCGCATTGGCGACTCACTTTGATGGTGCCACAGCTGCGCAGAATTCCCAACCCAAGAAAACTTTCGCGCCCGGATCAGTAACTGGAAACGGTATTGGTCCTGTATCCCTCTTACTGGCGGCAAACCAGCTATCTGGGATTGCTTCGTCGACGGACCTGCTGCCTAGCCAGACCACGTTCACGACGGTTGCGAATATCGGCAGCTTAGTGGGAAGTCTTGGCACGTCTAGCCGGACGGGAGGCAGCGGAACCGTAACGCCGACTTCCAAGGATTCGAGCACCAACAACGTTGATCCCCGGAGTGGAGGCAGCGCCCCGTTCTTTACTTCTGCCGCTTCTGCGGCAACCGAGCGGCCAGTTCCAGTTGCCGATTCATCGAGCGCTGGTGCCGGCGTTCAGCAGAACAGCTTTCAGACAAAGTTGTCAGCGGACCTGACGCCGGTCGTGGGGAACATTCCGCCGTCTTTGCTCCCCTTTACAAACGGACAACCACCGTCAGCCGCGGGTCCGAAAAATACTACGGGGGACATTCATGCAGAACTTCCGCAGTGTAGTCCGCCAGCCGCGACCGCCACGGACGCACCAATCATTGCCGCGAGGGCGTCCGATGCGGCAGGGCAACCATCGCCAAGCCCAGGTTTGCCGAATATCGCGCCAGACATTCACGCAGAACTGATACTGCCTGCCAATCCTGCGGCTGCGTCCGTGATGCTGGCACCAATGATTGTGGCGAATGATTCGCTCGCGGCCGCGCCGGAAGCAGCATTGCTGCCCGTTTCTGCCTCGAGTCCGCTTGAGCCAGCCAGCCTTTCAAATTTAGCGACCACCGATCCCGCTTTCCACCCCTCTCTCGCGCCGGCCGGAGCGGGAAATCAAGTTCTGGGAGCCGTGAATCCGCAGAACTTGCCCGCGACCGTGGTGAAGTTACCAGACACTACCGCGTTCCAAGCGGTAGCGGAAAATTTAATCGCGAATGTTCACGGAGGAAGCCAAGGCGCAGCATCGATTCCGACTTCGCCTTCGCCGACTGGATCCAACTCTAACCACGAATTCCCGGTGGCGAGCCAGACACCGTTTGCAATCTTCTTCTCTGGTCCGGGCTCAGGGGCGGAATCGGCGGTATCGGCTCTGCCGAAGATGCTGCTTCCAACGAATTCTGCGCTCCGCAATGCTTACTCAGTGCCCGCCGACGCGGCGAGCGGGAATGGGCAAAGTGGGGGCCTGCATGGCGGCGTTCCACAAAGTGTCACATCGGCGAGCAGCAAGGGCACTTCGTCAGGCACATTGTTGGGAATCCCATCTCCAAGCGCGCAGGCTGGAGTCCCGATTCACAAGAACGATGTGAACGGAGGGAATGCCGTGATTGATTCCTCTCAAAGTCCGGCAGCGCCACCTCCGGTGCCGGCAGGGCTTGCCGCGGTGATTCCGCAGCCGAGCGGGCCAGCACCTCCGGCTGACTCCCTGCCGAAACCGGAGACAACGCAAGGCGCTGGCGGCGGCAGTAGAACCAGCCAGACCCCGGCAACGCCACAAGCCCCGGCAGTAGCGCTTCCTGGTCCAGTGCAAGTGGCACAAATGGTCAACCGCATGGGCCAATCCGAGATGCGGATTGGCATGAACACCTCGGCATTCGGCAGCGTGGAAGTTCGAACCGTGGTTCACACCGGCGATGTGGGGCTGATCATCGGCAGCGAAAAGGGAGATTTGCGCGGGCTGCTCGCGAATGAGATGCCGGCGCTTACGAATGTCCTGCAACAACAGAATCTGAAACTGAATAGCGTCAATTTTATGCAGGGATTTGCCTTCTCGAATAGCGGCTCCGGCGGCGGCGATTCTCAGCAGCGGCCTTTTGTCCCTACAACAACATCCGCAAGTTTCGGTTCGTCCGAGATCCCGCGGGACGATTCGGGGGAAGTTCAGCCGGCGGAATTCAGCGGCGCGGGTAGCAGTCTTAGCATTCTTGCTTGAAGGAGAATCTCATGAGTACAAGTCCGATTGTTCCAACTCCTCCCCCAACGGGTGGCGGCACGCCCCCCCCGACGAACGGCCTTCCCAGCGGTCAGAGCCTGAACAATATGTTCCTGCAATTGCTGGTGGCGCAACTGCAGCATCAGGATCCGACCAGTCCGGTCGATCCTTCGCAATTCATCGGGCAGTTGGCGCAGTTCAGTCAACTCAGCGAGCTCACGTCCATCTACACGCTGCTGCAGCAGGCAGTGCCGGCCACCGGAGGGGCTCCGCCGGCCACCGGGAGTTCGACCAATGGGGCAGCGAATCCCGCCGCGAGCCCGACTTCGGCGCTGGCTACACTTCCAGCTGCGGCTGTCTCATCGGTCGCTACAACTCTGTCCAATTATGCATCTCCGTCTGTATCGGCACTGACCAGCAACATCGCGAGCAAAATCCAAGGAGCGTTCTAAATGCCAAATTTTTCCATTCCACTTTCCGGGCTTACCGCCGAATCCACGGCACTGTCGGCAATCGCCAACAACCTCTCCAACCAGAACACAACCGGCTATAAAGATACGAGCGTGCTCTTTGGCGACTTGTTCTATCAGAGTCTGGGCACGACGGGGGCGGGAGATCCCATTCAAGTGGGAGCCGGCACTCAGGTTGGGGCCATGCCTTCTTTATTTACGCAAGGCAGCGTCAGCGCCACGGGAGTGCCTACAGACGTGGCCATCCAGGGCACGGGGTTTTTCGCGGCAAAAAACTCGAGCGGAGTGATCTCGTACACGCGGGCCGGAGATTTTTCGGTGGATGCCAACAACTTTCTGGTTACTTCGAGTGGACAGCAGGTGTTGGGCTATCCCGCAGTCGGGGGAGTGCTCAACACTGGAGCCGGGATTGCGCCGCTGCAGCTGGGCGCCGGCACCATCAGCCCGCCGACGGCAACCGGCAACGTGGAACTGAGCCTCAACCTCGACGCCTCGACCGCATTGGGCGCCACATTTTCAACGCCGGTAACGATTTATGACTCGCTGGGCGCGAGCCATACCTTGACTGCGACTTTCACGAACACCGGTCCAAGCGCCGGCGTGGGGCCGAACCTGGGAGACAGTACCTGGGGATACAGTCTTGCCATCCCGGCAACCGATCTCAAGACGGCGATTCCTCCTCCCACGGGAATTCTGGCGACGGGTACTCTGACTTTCAATGGGAATGGTGTGTTAGTCGCGGATGGGGGTACCGCCGCCGTACCCACTCTGGGTAACATCACGGCGATTCCCATTACGGGCTTCGCCGACGGCGCCTCCAATCAAACTTTCAACTGGAATGTGCTGAACGGGACCACGCCGGTGATCACGCAGGTCGCGGCTCCGAGTACGACTACGTCGATCGGGCAGGATGGCAGCAGCAGCGGTGCGCTGGCGAATTTCAGCATTGGTTCGGATGGAACTATTACCGGATCATTCAGCAACGGCAAGACTCAGGCGCTGGGAGAAATCGCGCTGGCTAACTTCGCCAACGTACACGGGCTTCAGCTCGATGGCAGCACGGATTACTCGCCCACGCTGGCATCCGGACCGGCTGTGATTGGAGTACCGGGTGAGGGCGTGCTCGGAACGCTTTCTGGCGGCTCTCTGGAGTTGTCCAACGTGGATATTGCGACGGAGTTCGCCAAACTGATCGTCGCCCAGCGTGGCTTCGAAGCGGATGCCAAAGCGGTGACAACGTTCGATCAGATCACGCAGGACACGATCGCGCTGAAACCGTAAAGATGGTTGTCGCCCGTTTCCGGCGGCGAACTGGGTCGCGCCGGAGACGGAGCTATCCGCATGTAAGAAGAACACGTAAGAAGAAAATAATGATAATTCACCTACCCAACCTCAATTGGGTTGAGAGTAGCGTAGTGTTGCGCAGGCGCAGGCGAGCGGGACGTAGGCCGGTCGATTGATCTATCGGCAGTTAACGTCCGTTCTTCGACCCTGCAGCACCCTCCCTTTCGTGCCGCTCAGCGGTCCGTCAATTGCTTTTTCCCTTGCCAGTGCCTGCTAACAAAACTAAGAACGTCGAGGCTCCGGGTCGCGGAGGGCGAGTTGTTTTCCTTGTGCTTGCAGTTGTGCTGGCGGCTGGCGGGTTTTGGTTTTGGAGCCCCCGCCGGGATGAGCGGGTCACGCCGGGATCGGGTTCACGAGTGCAGAGCACTCTTCATCTGGAGGCGTTCGTTCTGAATCTTGCAGATCCCGGGCAGCGATCGTATCTGCGGGTGGGCATTGATCTGGGCCTGGGCCGCGAGTTGGGAAAAGGCGAGAATGCGCCGCCCATCGCGCAGTTGCGGGACACGATTCTCGGTGTGCTGGGCGAGTCCCGGGTCGAAGACCTGCTCACCGAAAAGGGCAAGATCAAGTTGAAGGAAGACCTGCTGCACGCACTGCAGCAGAGAATGCCGGAGCAAGCAGTCGAGGAAGTGTATTTCACCGAGTTTCTGATTCAGCGTTGAGCCTGATTCAGCGGTGAGAAAGAGAACTGGAGGCGGGACGTGGCGACGGCAGCCGGGGTTGGTCTGGCGCGGGCTCCGGAAAGGCCGGCGGACGAAGCGAACCCGGCAGGCAGTCCGGCGCCGGGAAATGAATCGGAGATGGAGGGCCGGTGGAAGCCGGTGCTGGATCTGTGCTGCGAACTTACGGTGGATCTGCCGATGCCCGACTTCACCATCGCGGATCTTCTCAAGTTGCGCCAGGGCTCGATTATCAATGCACATTGGCGCGTCGGCCAGGACGTTCCGCTGGGTCTGAATGCCACATTGATTGGCTGGATTGAATTTGAGGTTGTCGCCGCCAGCCTGGCGGTGCGGTTGACGGAACTGGCTTAAGCAGGACAGGTGAAACTGGTTTCAGGAAAGTGAACATGACCAGAGACGGATTTAGGTTGGTCGGATTCGCGCTCCGAGCGCGGCTGCTGGAGCTGTGGAATCGGACGTTGCGGATCAGCCGAAGAACTCCAAAGCAACTCCGGCTGTGCGAGAGCTTGCCTCTGGGGGAACGCCGTTTCGTGGCTGTGGTGGAGTTTGAACGGGAGCGGTTTTTGCTTGGAGGCACTCCGTCCTCTCTGGTGCTGCTGTCCCGGTTAGCGGATTCCGGCGGGCCATCAGAACGCAAGATAGAAGAACAACCGGAGGAAGTGGCCACGCTCTGGGTCGCTGAGGCAGGGCGACTGCGTCGGCGGGGCGGAAGATGTTGACTGCACTCACGCCCGGGCGCGCATGGATGACGATTACGGCGCTGCTTCCCCGCATTCCCAGCGGGATTGCGTCCGCGATTTTCCGTCCGCGGCACCCCACGGGCTTGAATTGGACGGGGATGGGCGGGGCCGGCGGTTCGGTGCCATGGAACATTGTCGTCCTGCTGAGCCTGCTGACGCTTCTGCCCGCGTTGCTGGTGGCACTGACTCCGTTCACGCGCTTGCTGATCGTCTTTCATTTCTTAAGACAGGCACTGGGGACGCAGACGGCGCCGAGCAACCAGACTCTGATCGGGCTGTCCCTGGTGCTCACTTACTTTCTAATGCAACCCGTCGGTGCGTCGATTTATCAGGTTGCGGTCGTGCCCTTCCAGCAGGGGCAGGTGGATGCCCTGGAGGCGGTCGGGCGGGGAGCGCCGCCACTGCGCCACTTCATGCTCAAGTACGCGCGCGAAAAAGATCTTGCGCTGTTTCTGGAACTGGCGCAGGCTCCGCGCCCGGCGCGGGCCGACGATGTGCCCATGCGG
>Ga0307479_10000386_pt1 | contig 39569 bp, 64 predicted proteins | sample atmos_gasesECM4C_FD_203743 | JGI IMG/M metagenome (GOLD analysis project Ga0307479, IMG submission 203743) | Hardwood forest soil microbial communities from Morgan-Monroe State Forest, Indiana, United States - atmos_gasesECM4C_515 | ecosystem: Environmental > Terrestrial > Soil > Temperate...
AACGTGCGTATCCCGTTTAATTGGCACCATGCACGGGAAACGGTTCCGCTTAGATGCTTCTCGTTGCAGGAAAGGCAGTAATACTCGCGCATGGGCGTCTTTCTCGATTTTGAAATCGATGATGCTGGGATAGCGCTGGTGAATGTCGAAAATGTGCCAGATTACTTTGTCGGGTGTGAATCTGCCGTGGCGAATGTCCACCACATACATTCGTCCGTCTCTATCGAATCCATGAACCGTAAGCGCGGTTGCGTCGTTGTCATTGCGTGCCGGTTCGAGTCCATGGAGGTCGATAGTGCAGTGTAACCGGAGCGTGGGAAAGATGTTGTTAATGACGCTTCGGGGAATAAAAACAATATCTTTTGGATCACACAATCCTCCCTCGGGCGGAATCGGTTTGTTCTTGTACTGGCAGGAAAAAATGTATGGCCCGACTTCCTTCTCGATCCGTTCTAGTTCAGAAACGGGGAATCGTGCAGGCCAAACAGTGTCTTCTCCAGCGCGGGGTCGGCATATTGTGCGATAAGTTCCAGAGGCTTGGAGTCGCCCGTATAAATCTCCAAAATCATACCGGGTCCCTTCCACATCAGTCCATCCGTGAAAAGGAGCAATTTCTGACCGCTCCAGCAAAGGATTGAGGTATCCGAAGTGGGAGATGACATCAGCAATCTGACCAGGAGTTTTGACATTCTCTTTATCCACCAAGTCCGAATTCTTGATAACTTCATAGTGCGCCCCCGCGATGACTTTCCCTACCGAGCAGGTCGATACGCTCGGTTCTTTCCGGTGCATGGTGCGGTTCGGTACGGTGAATTCCTCCTGGCTGCCGAAGTCCGCCGCTTTCTTCGCTGGCGGGCAATAATCGGGGAAAAAGTAACGAAAATTCTTATTGAACTGGAAATGGCTTTTAATCTCATTCAGGATTTTCTTGCACTGGTCTCCGGTAGCTGTAGAAATCAGAATGCGCACGTCGGGATAGTTGATAATCCACTGGATGGTATGCCCGATGGTCAGGATTGTGGTCTTCAGGTGCCCGCGCGGATAAAGCGAAAGCGTGTTGCGCACTCCGGGCTTGCCTTCGATTGGTTTGTAATCGGCCAGCTCCCAAAGCGGCACTTCCGGCGTATAGGTGACAATACCGCGATTGTCGGCCACGTCCGTTCCACCCTTGAATTTCTGCACGTTGTTGATGAGGTCGGAATGGACATCCCAATCGATGTCTTTGTAGCCGAGCAGAACATCGCACAGATAATGCAAGCTGCGCCGCGCTTTGTTGCGCGCGATTTTCACCACTTCCCAGCGCCTGAGAATTTCTTCCCACGCAAGTTGCTGCCGGATTCCGGCACTGGTGGTCACAACGGACTCCAAAGCGAACAGCACCCGCGCCCATCAACCAGCCCTTTGACTTTTTTGCATGGGCTGGTGCCATAGACCACGCGAGTAATCATTTCGTCGCAATTGCCGCAGTGCGTCGGACCCTTTTCGGAATATCCCGCTTCGGTTTTGGAAATCCTACGCGCAGGCCACAGGCCCATGGGGATTTGATGTCCCACTGGATCGCCATTCACATACAAACCGCAAATGCCGCGCGGGCCGTTGATATAACCATCCACTTCTAGGCATGATTTCTGTAGCGGGTTAAATTTCCAGCAAATATTGCAGCGTGCGCCTTCAGGCGAACCAATCGATTCCGGCTCGAAATACAGAACGCTCGCCTTGTCGAGCAGGTCCATTCATTTCTTCCCCGCTGCCTTGCGCTGTTGCGACATCCCGATGGCGATGGCTTGCTTGCGATTCGTGACCATCGGCCCTTTCTTCGAGCCGGAACGCAGCAAGCCTTTCTTGAATTCCTCCATCGTGTCTTTCATCCCCGGCATCGGATTACGTCGAGAACGGAATCATTTGCGCGGTGATGAAAAAGGTTCCTTGCGGCGTGGTCCCGCCCACCACATATTTCACGCGCCAAATTCCGCCTAGCGGCCCGATGCGGATAACTCCAGTGGTTCCCGCAATCGCCGCATCCGCTTGCGCCCAATCCGCCGTAGTGATAATCGTTGCGTTGGCCGTGGGCACTTGCGATGCCGTGCAGAGCTGGCTTATGCGCGTGGAGTTCGTAGTCATCTGCGTGAAACGCAGCGTATCGTCGTAGATGGCCGTGCCAGTAGGCGGATTGCCCACCAAATCGGTTGTAGCCGCTTGGCCTAACTTTTTCTGGATAAAGAAATCGAAGGTGGGAAGCGTGCCGGAAACGGTGTTGGCATTGACGGAAATTACCGCCGCCTGCCAAGCCTGAATCATATTGATGTCGGGACCGTTCCCCGAAGTCGTGATGACTTGGGAAGCGAGCATGACGACTTCGCGGGTATTGATCTGGCCCATTTATTTTCCAGGGCGCTTCACGCCAGGAGTCGCTCCACTCACGGCAAAAGTTGGATTGCCCTTGGCGAAAGTCTTCGCTTTGTTCTTCGCCCAAGGAGTTTTGTTGCCGCGTGATTTCGCCGCGACTGGGGACATTTTGCCTTTGCCCTGCGCTAGCCGTGCTTTCAGCGCGGCAAACGTGCCATCCGATCCGCCTTGAATCTTCCCGCTCGATATGGCCATTAGCGCACCTGCCCGCCAGTCGGCTTGCTTGGGACGCTTCCTGAACTGGACAAGTCCTGTTTTTGGCGTCCCTTTTTCGTGGGCACTTTCATGGCTTTCATTTTCTTCGCTCCAGCCAGCCGCGCCTGCATCGCCATCAGCCCATCAGAAGTTGATGGAGGAGTAGATTTTGTTGCGCCCGCGCCCATCATCACCCCGAGCGCGCCTCCGGGCTTGCCAAAAGGTTTAGTGGGAACGGCCATCTACGATTCTTTCCCCCTATCAGCCGAATTCGGATTCACGCTGACTTGTTCCTTGCTCGGCGTTTGTCCGCGATCCGCCACGGTCACGCCGTAAGCGGAATATCCACCCATGAAGTCTTCGGAATATTGCTTCCCGACGTAGGTGGAATTCGAGTGGCCCGGAGTCACATCGACGTGATAAGGCCGGTCGGTGGGTATTTCGTTGTAATACTTGTCGCGGGTAATGTCGATCTCGCTGGGAGTAGCGAAATCGCGGGCGAATTGCCCGCCATCATAGGGAGGAACGGTGGGCGCGAGCGTGCGATTGGGCGCACCTTGAATCGAGCCGCCGCCATCCAAGGGATTTTTCGGCGTTGAAGCCATAGGACACCTCTCGCCGAAAAGTGTCCGTCCGGCTAGATTATTCCGTCAAGCACGTATACTTTTATTTACGTTTTATCAGGAAGGTTTGATGAGAATTCCAAATCCCCGGCCAGCTTCAAACGTCAACCCGCCTTGCGAGCGCACCCATTTGCCCAGCCAGTATTGATCAGGATTGCCGTTGTAGGAAGTCCGCGTGTCATGCACCACAAAAACGCAGCCCGGTTTGACCAGCTCGTATTCCCTGGCGCGGGTGTCCTGCGCGGAATCAGAGAAAACAAAATCGGCTTCCCGAAGCTGCGGAAGGTCGAGTGAAGAACATTTCACAAATGTCACCGGCAAGCCTTCGATGCGCTGAAGATGCGCGATGCCCATTTCCACGTCGCAAGTCCAGACATGGCCAAATCCATTGGTCATTACCGCTTCGCCGAGGAATATCGCCGTATGCGCTCGATAGGTTCCTGTTTCCACGACAATCGATGGCTTGAGCATGCGCACGAAACCCGCCAGCAGTTCGGCCATCTCCACTTCCGCAGTTGTTGGGTCGATTTCAGTCCACACGTTCCACCTGCGAAAAACCGTATCCCAAATGATTGTAAAGACACTTGCGCACAAAGCCCGTCTTGAGTCCTTGGTCCGTTACGACCTTCGAGAGAATCCCATCGTACTGCCGCAGCGGGCCTTCAGAAAATGTAAGCGTGCCCTTGCGCACGAAATACGGGCACCCAATCGAGTGCGCTTCAATCACGTCATCCACAGTTTCATCCCAGCGCGGGAAAGCCTTGGCCGCGTAAGGCTGGCCGATAAGACCATACTCCAGCGGGAATCCTGCCAGCATCCCGTATTCGGGATGATTCCCGAGCGCTTCAATGCCAAGGGAGAAGAAATTATCGGGGATCGGAAGCTGGTCGTCGTCAATGACGCAGTAGATGGGTGTGCGCGCTTTTTCTTCGGCCATTTTCTTGGAATTAACATGGAAAGGTTCGGGCACCACTGAGCCTAAAAGAATGGGCGTAATGTCAGCCATCATTTGCAGCCGCGTGTTCACAAGCTGGCCCATGGTTAGGCGTAATTCCGTTTTCGGACGCCACCGCACGAAAACGTCAATCAACGGAATCTGCATTCTGGCGTGTGTAAAATCCCGCCTTCATATCCGCCACCACATTCCGTGCAATTACAATATTCATCGAAAGGGAATCTTTCAAAGCGGATTTGTTTTAAGAAATCAATGTGTTCGATAACATGCGGGCGAATATCGGCGGCGCGACCTCGGCAAAACGGCAGTGCCCGTTCAAGCCGCGCGATCCGATACGATAACTTTTTTTCGTCGCACGTTTCCCAAAATGGAGCGAACAGTTTTACAGCGTCTACACGCGCATCCGAGGAGGGCGGCTTTTCTGACGTGTTCACAGTCCATCTTCTCCTTCTCGGCCAGCAAGCGCCCCAGAAGTTCTTCGATCCGCTTGAAGCGGTTCAATTCGGCGGTCCCATGCGCGCGGCAATATCTTTCAAATAATCGCGATGGCCAACTTCAAAACCCAACTTTTGCGACATATCTAAAACTTGATTAACGTCCAAGAAATCACTAAGAGAGCTGAGATCGGAAACGAAACAATATTTCAGCCAATCGCGGATTTCCAGTTCGTCTTTGCAACCGTGAAACTTGGCTAATATGGAAAGCAACTTGTCCATGTTGGCTTTGAGCGCCGTAACTTCCACGGTCTCCGCGAATCGGATATTTTCTGGCTTGATATTCTTGAATGGATTCTCCATAAAAAATTTATTCCCGCCTCCCAATCGCAGCGCGCTCGCTGGGAATCGGTCACATGAGCAACCGATTGGCCATGTTTCCATGGCGACCACGAATAAGCGCGTTTTTGCGCAACTTGTCAGAGTGTCTTTGTTCAGCGTTTAGCAAAGGAACTTTCAGCGCTTTAACTTGTCAGCTTCTTCATCGAAGTTGTATGTCCGATTACAAATCGGGCGCTCTTGGCGAGAGCCAATATCCGTCTTTCAAGGACGGTTTTTGTTCCCATGCGTTCTCCCACTTCGCTACCGAAGGCAGGAAAATTCTCCTTTCTCAAACTTCAATGACCGTCGTGGCGTTGAGCAAACTCAGCTTGCCGTCGAGATCGCCCAGCACCTTCTCCAGCCCTTCCTGTTCCTCAAGCAGAGTTTTCTCATCCAAGTGAATCAGGATTTCAATTGGCTGCTTTTCGCCTGTGGTCACGGTGGCTTGCGCCGCCGCTGCCGCGAAGTTTACCCGCCCGCCTTCGCGCTGCACTTTGTCGCGGATTTGCTTGATGGCTTGATTCATCGAAGCGAGAAACAATTGCCGTGGCGAAGCGATCTCGCGCCGGAAGTTTAGCCACTCCTGAATGGACATCTCATTGTCGCCCACTTTGGTCGTAGTGCCAAGGTTCGACCGCTGAATCGCGCTGCGAATGGCCACAATGCGCTTTTCCAAGTCCTCGATGGCTTGCCTCTCGCGCTTCACGTATTCGACGCTTCCGCCTTCGAGCGGGTCCTTCAGCCGCGAATCCCGCCCGATATTGGCCAATACCGCTTGGCGTTTCTTTTCCAGCCGCTTGCCAATGGTTTTAATCTCGGCAAGAGCTTCCGTAATCGTCATACTCATCTCTCTCTCCTTTTCCACAACGCGAATTGCGGTATCTCCGCTCTGTATTCCTCGATGGGAACAAACCGCCAACGCCAACGCGAAGAACTCCATAGATCGTTCGTCCGACGCATCGCCTTGCGCCGCACTTCGGCTTGATACTTCAACACCGACACTTCCTTGATTGGCACGATGCCAAGAGATCGCAAAATCCCCTGCACCTTCACCAATTTCTCCCGGCGAGAGAGACGTTCAGTGGTTTTCTAACTAAAGTTGCCATTTGGTTTTCTCCTCGATTTTAAGATTTTTACTGCGTGGCCCTAAACTACTCTGCGACCTTCAAACTTCGGTTCATCCCAAACATCGAGATAAAGCTGAATGCCTTTGTAATCCATCACCAAGAATGGATCGCTTACCTGCATGTGAATTTCCTGCCAGCGTTCTTGCAACTCGGAAACGTAAAAGTTCGTCTCGGGCAACGCTTGCTTCACCTGCAACGCACGTTCAATCGCGAAGTCAGGGACGGGATTGCGGTAAGGATTGTAACTCCCGCCGATTGGAAAACTTATCCATTCGCCTTGGTGAATATCGGCTTTCTTGTGGCGGGCAATCATGCAAATAATCCAAGAGCCAACAATGAATCCCAACCATCCGGTTATCATCCTTGCCGCAAACAGATACTTGGCCAATGTGCCACCGTCCGCCATAGCTCCGAGGCTTACCGCACCAAAGATCAGCGATAGGACCATAACGACTCCGCCAAGAACAACAATCACTTCTCCTGGGCTACTCTTGTGCATGGCCTTCACGAAGGCGCAGCTTCCCTTGCGCTCGATCTTCTTGACCTCCGCGCGCTGATACTTGTCTACCGCGCGAGAATCGAATGGTTCGATGCCCAGCGATTCCAGCGCCGATGCCACCGCCAATTCATTGACGCGATGCGCCGCCACTGCTTCCTGATTATTGAGTGCGGACGGTGAATAGCCCAATTCCTTTCTCGCGCGTTCCAGTAACTCGCGCTTGCCAAAACTGATTTCCGGTGATGCAGTGAAAATTTTACGCTCTAAAATTGTTTCCATAATTCTCTCCTTTGATTGGAATGTTTTCTGGACTCTTTCAGTCCAGAAAAACCATGCTGGCCATGGCGCGGGATTCGCTTTCGCGGTTCATCTTCACTTCATGCCATACGTTGCCCAGCTTTAACGTCTTGTGGTCGGGATGACGAATCTCACCACGCACGAACACGGCGGCGTTGCGCACCATGCCCTGGAAATTCGTGCTGGCAATCTTCTTGGGATTTTCCAAGCACCACGCCTTGTATTGCGCCTCATTGAATCCTTGTGGGGCAATACGGCGATTTACATAAACTGCATCGCCACCAAACTGCGCAGCTTCGGTCGCAATGTGCGGCTTGCCGCCACGCCCATCGGAAGTCCTGCGCATCAATGGCTCATCGTGTGTCGTGGGAGTGTTCTTGGGAAGATGAAAATCTGGACGCGGAATGAAAAACCATTCCCCTTGGCGAATCCAATTCCCGTCCTTCACCAATTCCTTTGGACGCAAAGCATCCTTGGCTTCCTCAACTGTCCGCACTGGCTCGTTCTCGGGGATCGCGGCAACAAACCAGTGGCGCTCATCCTGGCCACACAGAAACTTCGATTTGTTTTTCCCTTCGGCTACATGCAAAAGCAAATGACGGTCTTTCGCGGCAACCTGTAGAACTTGCAGAGAAACATCGTACCGCGCGCGAATCTTGAAATATTCGCCGTCCTTGTCGCGCAGAATGTCCAAGGAAAATGGACGATTGCGAAAACCAATGGAATCTTGGCCGGTCACTTCCACGCGCGATCCTATTTTCAGAAAGGCGCGTTCAACTGCTTCAACGCTCATGGAAAAATCTCCTTGTAGGGAACAGCCGCAGAAATTAGCAATAAACGTTTACGGTGTCAAGAATATTTTGGAAGAAATCCACAGGGGATTATGCCTCTGGAGGGTTGGCGTAGGCAAACCTCATTTCCCCTGCTCCTTCTTCCGCTTCACTCCGCGTTCACGCTCCAGCAACTTTTTCAGGCCATCCATGACTTGAACGCGAGTAATCCGTTTCGCTAACCTGAATTTTCTGCACGAACAGAATCCTCCTTTCGCATCTTGGTGATGGCAGGACTCATTCCAAATATGAATTCCGTATTCATGCCCGCATCTGCAAAGGCGAGCAAACCACGCTTTACAATCAGTCTCAGAATACATTCTTCCGTCTTTAGTGATGTGCATGTTCAAACCTCTTTTGGGCTGCTTCTTCAAGTAAGCGAACAAGGTCTTTGCGAGATAGCAGCGGGTTATCGGCTTGCCCAGCAACAAGCCCATAGCTGGGAAGTGTTCGAATCGCGCTCCAAAGTTTATAATCCCGTTCATCCCAGCCATTTACCTGCTTGCTCATTTTTCCACTCCGCGTTCAAGCCCGCATGTACATGGAAATTTATGCGTCTCTCCGCAATTGGGTTGACTGCACTCCCACTCGCTGTAACCGCAACCAGGTAGATGCCGTCCATATTTGACAAGTGCTTCCTTCAGCTTGCCTGTGGCCTCAGCGCGGACTTGGGCGAGAGCATCAAGAATTTCGTTCCTTAACTCGCTGCGATAGCCCCACAGGATAACTTTGCACTTGCCTGTTTCCTTGCTGAATTTGTCGACAATGTAATCAGCAATCTGTGCATCGTTGGGCTGTGGCGCAGCGAGCGCCGAAGCTGATTTATCTTCTTTCACAGTGGCAATCCTTTTCGTCCAATTTAGTCCGTTCCTCCAACACTTCGGCGCAGGTCACTGATTTGTGACCCCAATGCGGCCCGGCTTCTATCGTGACTTTGTGCCAGCCGTTGCCGTCTTCATCTGCGAGGTAGAACTTCCGCTCGCCATAGATGATTTCAACAGCCCGCATCTTCGTTCCTTCAAGCCCTTTATACCAACCCAATGGAAAGGGGCATTCGCCGACGCGAATCAACACCCGTCGAGCAATACAGGGTTCTCCATTCCAAAAAGTGGCCGCCCGCTCCTCGCCAGCTTTGGGCTTGCTGCTGCTCATGGCGCAGCAATATATCATAAACGTTTACAAGAGTTCAAAATTTTTATGGATCAGAACTCCAGCTCTATAGCTATCGCTGACCCCGGCAGGGGTGACTCGCCCCCCGTTTCCGATTACGAAAGAATTACTTCCACTTGGCAACAATCTAGTGGAGACAATGGGGTGTAAGCGCAATGCAATCAATGGGTTGGGTTGAGTCGTGGATTCAAGGCAAGGTGCGGGATTGAACAATCCAAGCGGATCATGGCAGACTTGCGTTCATGGAAACGCAAACAGAGACCGTCAGAGCGCTAGACGAAAATTCCGGGCACGATAGGCCGATAAGCGAAAAGCACAGACTCCTGGCGCATCTAATGCTGAAGGATGGTAAACCCTTTCGGACTGCTGCATTAGAGGCAGGTTATTCACAGAATACAGCCGATGCCGGTCCTGCTGATATGATAGAGCGCTGTCCCGGATTCGCGCAGGCTCTAAAAGAAGAATCTAAGCAAATACCGGCCAGCCAGGACGCGCAAGCTCTAGCCGTCAATACCTTGATAACAGACTTGCGTAATGGCAAATCACGCGGTTTAGAGCGGACTATCGAAGTCTTGGGTAAGTTCAAAGTGTACGACTGGTTTGTTCGCAATTCCGACATGCAATTAGGCGTATTCCTTGGATTGACTGAGCAAAACCCTGATCCTTTGGCCGAGAAGAATCTTCAGGACTAGTACCATTATTCCCTTGGCATCCTTGTAAGTAATCGTCTATATTCGTAGACGCATGGGCAGACTACTCATGCAGGAGGATTCAATGATGACAGCAATGCAGTGGATACGGAATGGCGATAAGCCTTTCCTGACGTTTGTTGTAAAGGGACCAGAGCAAACCGCGAGAGAACAAATGTTTACGCGTGAGATAATCGCGCAGACCATTGGCTTCACTCGCACAGATACAGTCTTCAAAACGGATGTGAAGTATCGGGAGGCAATCGCGCAATGGTTCTGTGAAACCCCTGAACTGATTCGCGGTTACGGCTATCCTGACGGAACCTGCCTGATTTATTCCACGCATGAGGTGCAATCGTGTGTCCCAGACTCTCGACGTAGCATCGAAGATTGAAACCTGCCCAACATGCCATCGGCCATTAAAGAAGTAAGCTCGAAACCGCGCGTAACTGCGCGGTCTGTCGGTTATGCCGACACTGAAGATGAGCAAGCCGGATGACGACCGGCAAAGGAGAAAAAATGCACAAGAAACAATTTATAGCATTAGCAGAAATGGTGGCCGGGCTGGAGCCTATCAATTTGAAGCAGAAAGACTCCCGTGCGACACCAGAGCATCGGATGTGGGAAACGATGCGGGATGCGCTCACAGACTTTTGCCAGCAGCAAAACGGACTATTCAATCGCGAGCGTTGGCTTGGTTACATTGCAGGCGAGAATGGTCCGAATGGTGGCACAGTCAAGAAATAGTCCGAAACCGGGAGCAATCCCGGTCTGCGCGTATGGCGCGCACTGAAGATGGACAAGAAGCGTAAGAAACCGCGCATAATCGTCAAACGAAATAGATACGCCAAACGCTGGGAGGTATGGCTGGTTTCTGGCGTGCAATCTTTCTGTTTCGATTATCACGGGACAAAACGCGATTGTCTTTGGTATCGCAGAATGTTGCACAAGGCAGGTATATGACGTTCCCGGTCTGGTTCTGGTTCCTTGTCGGCTTTATTGTTGGCCGGATCGTAGGCTGGATTGACCGGCGAACGTGGAGGAGGTCATAGAGCGTAAAAGCGTATGGTCTTACAGGTTTTCTCTAAGGGAACAGTCTTCGTTTAGGCGACGGTAGCGCGACAATGCGCGCGGGGTTGTAAGCGCATTCTTGCCGTGTTACCCCTCCCGTCTAGGCAAAGCGTTTCGGCTAGTCACCGATCCGGGCCAGCTACGTTAAGGCTGGCCATTTGTTTGTCAAAAGTTCCGCACGGCGCGTAGGTGGGATTCCCGCGATGCAATCCTTCAAGTAGCGGTCAAAAGTCCCGCAGGTGAGATGTAAAGCTCAAGTAACAGCCATTGTCGGGAAAAGTCTATTCGAGATCGTACAGTTGGCGGATACGAGTGGGGGTATGCCCTACATGGAATTCCTTGCAATCGACACATTTATAGACGCTTAGGCCGGTTACGCCGCGTTGTTCCGCGAGCAGAATCATATTGTGCGCGGCATCCTCGCGGGTCAGGTAGCGGACTTTATCTCCGCAGCGTTTCTTGCGTCGGTTCCGATGGATTTTGTTGCGCATTGGACTTTTTTATTTGATTGCACGTGATGATAGTTTTTAGGGGTGATAGGTTAAGGAAGGAAAGGGGGAATGTTAAGGGGGAAAGGGAACCTAAGGGAAGAGGGGACCTTTTTGTGAAAATGTGGATATACATTTATATCTATTTACTTCTGTAGTATACACGTATACGTAAGTGTTCATCACCGTTTACCCGCCGCCCTTTTTCCTGCCCCAGAATGTCCCTGTGGATAATTTTGTGCAAATCCTGTGGAAAACTTTTTAAATGGCTTGTAACTCCTTATACAAGAATAGGTTACCTTTTCTAACCTGTGGAAAGCTTTATTATTCATCCACCACGCCAATTTTCACGACGGTTTTCTTCTCTTTGCCGATGATTTGTTCGGCAGGAATGAGGTTCAATTTGTCCTGGGAATCGTCGGCAATGTATTCAAGATTGCGCAAGGCATCGAGAATGACTTTCTGCGATCCTTGCAAATTGTCGGCATCGAAGGGTTTGGAGTGATGCACGGTGATTTGCACCCACATCCTGCCCATCTTGGCGTTATCCCGCAGGTAGCTCCGATGCCTGCCGCAAGAAACTCCGTAATAAAGGTCGTGTTCCCACTCTTCGCGGAGTTTCTTGTAAGTGTGCGGGGTCCTGTATTTACGCTTCAGCACGTTAGGTGAAGGCGGCACGCGGGGAATGGAGATGAGGACCATTAAAAGCCGCTGCCGGGTTTCGCTCCGAGAATGCCAGCGCCAATGCCGCGAATCCCGCCTTGGAAAAAGCCGCCAGCCGCCTGTATGCCTATCATCTGCGTCGAATAATAAGTATAGGGCGGATAGAATTGCGTTTGCATGGCCGCTAGTTCTTGCGGACTTGGTTGTTTAGGCCGCGAAAATTCATCGCGGATTTCGCACGGCACGCCATATTCATCCTCCAGTTGCATAATGGTTACCGCGTCCATCTCGGGTGGGCAGAAAAGTTTCTTGGGATAAGCAAATTGAGCAAGGTAGCCGTAAGTGCATTCCGCTACCTTGCCCCAAAGATAGACTTCGCCCGCGACTCCCGGAGCCGACTGAATATAGCTTTGGAACAATCCAATGATTCCGCAGCCAGGTTTAATCGCGTGAATGCCCATCGCCATGATGGCATCGATTTCCATCGCTTTACGGTACGGCCAGATAAAATGTTGCGTCGCACTTTTCAGATAAGGCATGCGCCCAATCGTATCGATCCGCCACACGCGCAAGCCGATAATTGGCGCGGTTTGCTGCTCAGTCCTTTGCGGGTGTTGCTGGGATGATTTCTGGCTCTGGTTCTTTAACAGGCTCATGCTTGGTCTCCCTCTCTGGAATTGGAAGTGTTGCTGGCACAACTTCGATTTCACGTATCTTTTCACCGATGTTCATACCATTCTCCTTTGGCCATGATGGCCCTCCTTGTATTTGACCAGCCAATCCTTCGACAGCCGGTTCAATGCTTTGAGCATAATGGGATGATGCGACTTGACCATCGCTTTGACATGCGACCAATGGTGGCCGTGCAGCGTGGTGCAAATCAAGCACAGCTTGTGATTGCCGTGCTGATGGTAGAGTTTGAACTTATCGCCGCACAGTTCGCAAAAGCGGTACAACTCAACGGTTTTGTAATGGAATAATTGCAAAGTGCCTTTGCCTAATTTTTCAACGATCTGCGCTTTTGTTAATCCTTGGCGTGCGAGTCTTTGCACCTGGAGGCGCAACTCCGCGCGCCTCGCAGTCTTGATTTCATTGGGAACGATGCCTTGTTTGAATAAGACTTGCCTCACACGTTCGCGCGTCAAAGCGAATACGTTCCCGATCTCTTGAAGTTTCATTCCACTCCGATACATATCCGCCATTTCCGCGTTGCGTTCCCGAGTGGCCTGCGGTTGTGAATTTCCAGGCCCATATTTATGTCGTCCCATTTCCTCCTCCTGCAATTCCGCAGCTAATAATGCGCTTGCACTTCGCGCAACTGAAAATAATCACCATCCCGCGACCCGTTTCGTAAGCTGGCTTCGAGCGGATAAACGGATTGCGCAAGCCACAATGCGGGCACGTGGGCGTCGCGTTCTTCACTTTAGCCCACAACTCATCGATGCTTTGGGCTTCGACTATATTCGAGGACATGGATTTTTCCACAGGTTTTGCACAACTCCGTACAAGCCAGAATGCCAAGGTTTTTCTTCAAAAATCGGGTGAATCTTCTCGCCACTACCCACTGGCTAAAGACTTGTCTTCCGCATGGGCTTCGTTGACCGTCATGTTGGTTCCCAAATAAATCGTTCCGATCACTTTTCTGTCTCCGCTTCGCATCGTCCAAACAAATGGATTTTTGCCGTGCAACCCGCCTGCTTCGAGTTCCTCTGCTGTTACCGTCGCCACCAGTTCGCCAGCGTGTTTTATTTCCCAAGTTTTCACGCCAAATCCTTGGGCGGCGGATTCTTCGGCCAGATTTCATCCATCGCTTTTTGCGCCGCTTTTGCACCTTTCAACTGTTCCTTGACCGCCGCAACAGCGGACTTCGGCGTGACCGGCTCCGCATCCTTGTCCTTCGCTTCCATCACTTCGCGCCAGCTTGTGTGCCCTTCACGGATCGCGGCAAACAACGCGCGCAAGTCCGTGATTTCTTTTTGCGCCAGCGTTTCCACGTCATGGCCGAGATATTCCTTGAGTTGCGCGACACTGACCCCGACGGTCGAAAACGCATCGAAGATTTTACGTTTGCCAAGTTCCGGGTCAATCGCATCTTGATTCGCCTGCGTGGCCAGGATTTGCACCATGCATTCTTCCACAATGTCGCCGGGAAGCAAGCGCAAGCCATTGGTGCGGATGGCCTTGGAAATCAGCGCGTTCTGTTTGTTCAGTAGGTCGTCTTCGGTCGCGGAAAGAATATACACCACATTGCCCGCTTTATTCTGCCGCGTGCGAATCACTTCATCGCCTTCGCGCGCGTTGCGCCTTTCCACAGTTTTTTCCACAGTGATGTCCGAGCTGTAAGGCGTGTTGGTTTCGCAATCGACCACAATCACCCGCACGATACGCTTTTCGCGGTCATCATACACCGTCATTTGATCCACGCTGATGTTGCCCATCAAGCGGATGGCGGTCTCGGCGAAACGGATCGATGGACCTTCGACACCCCGGCCAATTGGTTTGAGATAGCGCGCCACGGCGGCAAAGCCGGGGCGCTTGCACTCTTTCAGCAATTTCTCGCGCACTACGTCAAGGTCTCTTGGATGCCTTTCCGCGTAGATATAGCGCGCCTTTATCATCGCTTCCGCTTGTGCCGCCACTGCCGAGCTGGCGGTCTCCGCCCGGTAACGCTCGACGGGTTCCGGCGATTTCACCACTTCGAGTTTCCTCTCCTCTTTGTCCATGGTGTTCCCACTCCTCGTTGGGCTGAAACAAAAATCTTCGCGAGCCTTGGCGCAGCGTGGTACATGCTTTAATGACTGCATCACAGACATCGCTCGGCTTGCGTTCATTAATGATCGGGCAATATTTTTTGTATTCTTCACTAATCGCTAGGAAAGCTATTTTCCAATCGACATCTTCGCGGTCTTTTGTTTTCTTCCAAGTGATTCTGCCGAAGTCCCCCTGAATCCCGTCGTGTTCACCGATAATCATCTTTAGGCGATTTTCTGCTTCCGCTTGATACTCACTGTATTCTTCGACCACTCGGCGTGCGGAGCCGAGCGCAAATATTAGTTGCTGGCTGGTAATGTCATTCTCTTTTATCGGTAGAAGATTTAGCGGGAATTTCTTACGCAAATAAACTTTCCAAGCCGCTGAACCGTCTATATCGGGCGGCTGGTCGGCAACGATGTAGCGGTCCCACCAATCACGAAGCTGCTCAATCATGTCGTGTTCCAGTTCCGCGTCGCGCTCAATCGTGTAAATGGAGAACTTCACGCCACCATGGAGCAACGCAATGTCCCACACGGGATAATCCGTCACCGCCATGTAATGCGCGCACTGAATCAGATAGTGGTAAGGCACCTGGTCCGTTCCCGGTTCGCCAAACTGGTCGGCGAATTGATTTTCGCTTTTGAGTTCCACTCCGCGGTCCACTCCCGCAACGAAGCGGTCAGGCGTGCCCATCAAAATCTTGTGGACCGGATGAATCCAATGCACCGGGAAAGGTAAGTCTAATTGTTTTCCAGTCTCGCGTTCGTATAGCCGCGCAATCACCGGTTCCAAGTCTTTGCCAAGAGCTAGGAGGAATTCCCGCGCAGGGTCTTTCTCTTCGGCCAAGCCCTTTTTCTCCAGCCACACCTGCATCGCGCTTTTCCAAGGACTCAAGCCAAGAATGGCGGCGGCATCCGAACCGCCGATGCCGGTGCGCCTGTCAATTTTCCACTGATTATCCACAGGATTTCCTTATCTGAATCCAACGAAGAAAAAAGCATAAGCCAGTGCGGCGATGGCAATAATGGCCATCACACTGACGCGCAGCAACGCCATCCTATGCGGCCCTTGCATCGCGCCTCTTGGCAATCAGTTTTTCTAAATCTTGCTCGCGAATCAAAACCTTGCCGCCATGCTTCACACGCGGCAGCAGAATCCCCAAGTCTTCTTTCAGCCAGCGCTTGAGCGCTCTGCGGTCAACTCCAATCTTTTTCGCAGCTTCGGAAAGCGAATAGTGCCGTTCGATCATGCCGGGTCCTTGTGCCGGTCGAGATATTCCCGCAACGCCGTGCGTATCACCTGCGTCATGGTTACATCCATACGGTGCGCCACTTGCTCGATTTTCCTGTATAGCTCGAAGTTGACCCGCGCGGATAAGACTTCCAATTGGCGCTGGGTAATGGATTTCCGTTTCCGGCCCATTCGGCGAATTCCTTTGTCGAATTTTCGACAGCACAGCCATATAAATTCCCCCGACAAAAAATGTCAAGGACGTATACGAAAATTTCCCTTGAAATACGAAAATCTTTCAGGTATACAAGAGCACTCAAATCTGAAAAAGGAGGTGCAACATGACGCCTCGCTATCGGCTTATCAAGCTGCGGGTCCGCGTCAGCTTGTGGCATTTCGTGATTCGCTACACGGTGTTGCTCGCGGCGGTAATCGTGGGAGTCTTGATTTTGATGCTCACCGGCCATCGGGAATATGAAGCGTTGATTGGAGCCGATGCATTCGCTGATTGATTTTCTTGAGCGTTTGTGGAATCGTGTGCGCGGTTGGTTTTCGCGCGAAGTTCAAGAAGTGGGCCAAGGGATCGCGGAAAACGAAAATAGAGACAACGAATAATAGGAGGAGGAAATGGGAAAGCGCCTGACAGTACAACAATTGAACACCCTCAAAGAACGCATTGCTGCCAATGCGAATCGCCACGACATCATCAGTGAAGTAGGCATCGGTCACGCCACCTTCGACCGCATTCGTGCGGCCATCAATCAAGGCGAGCCGTTCGCTCGAATGATTGTAAAAGCGCAGATGCGCGAAGCGGGACAGACGATTCATCACGAAAAGAGCGAAAAGAATAGGCAAGCGATTATTGCCGCGCGAACAAAGAGGCCGAACGCCCAACGCGCAAGGTTGGTCAGCCGCAAATCGAAGCATGGCCAGTACGCCGAGCGGATAGCGTCCCTGCATGCAAAAGGCAAGGGTCAAGCAGCAATCGCCAAAACATTGGGTCTGCCGAAAACCACGGTCGAGTATTACGTCAATGCCCGCCCAAAACGGCAGGCCGCGCGATTGGCGCAGTACAGAACAGCCGACCGGCGTATTTCTCAATCAGCGCCGCAAATCAAGACCCTGCGCGGCCAAGGCTTGGGCGTCGGTGAGATTGCCGAAATACTCAAATTACCGCGAACGACTGTGAACTATCATTTTTACAAAAAGACCAAAGAAGCACTTTCAGTAGGAAAGGAACAATGGAATGGAACCAGCAGCCCCCTCAACAAACACGTCTGCGTCGGCATCGCCTACGCGGAAACGGAGCGCTTCATCGGCGTTCTCGCTGAAAAACTTGCGCTTCCTGCAACATTCCTTAGATCGCGACTTTCAGAACTTTTGGGACTTTTGGGACATTCGCCGCTGCGGTCGTAATCTCGGCCTGCTCATTAAATGTCCCGTTTGTCCGGCCACGCCGCCTCGGCAGCGACCGGATGAGGATTTCCGCTGGTATGGGTATCGCAAATGGCGCTGGCTCGCGAATCATATCGCTTCAGACCACTGTCGCGAGCAAGCCTTGACGCATCGCCGCATTACTGCCGAGCAGAAACGCTTGGAGCAACGGCAAAAAGTTTCGACCGGCAAACGGTCGAATATTTGAACGAGGAGAAGAAAGATGAGCAAACAGCAAGTGACGATGTTCAGTGCCAAGGGCCACGACGTGCTCTTGGAATACGATCCGGCCACGGCGGACATGAAAGAAGTCAACCGTGTTGTGGATCGGTACGAGAAAGAAACCGGAGGCCGAGCCTTCAGCTTGGCCACCGGGGAAGCGGTTGAAAACGTCACGCCCGAAACTCGCGACGTGACGATTGTACGGCCCATCGCCGGGGGATAATCGAGCGAATGCGCTTCATCGATCTCAGCGCTCTCGGCATTCAAGTCGTTTGCGTCGGCATCAACTTGGTGCCGGGGGTGCTGAATCTTTGGCGTCATAAATGGGGTTTGGCGGCAATCAATTTTGGCGGGGCGGCATTCATCATCGGCATAAACTTCTTCATGTATCACATTCGCAAACGCACCCGTCGGCGAATGCAAGAGATTGACAACCAACTGAGGGAGCATTTGTCTGGAGTTCCAATGGGCAGCGTACACTATCTAGCTGAAAAAAACTTGATGCGCGCAGTGGCGGCGCTTGGCGCGAAGCGCAAGGGAGAATGCGTATCCATGAAAGTGGGCCGAACGAGATTCACAATCAAATATCGCAGCGTCACGCGGAATGGTGTCAAAAACACATGCTACCAACACATGTACATGCAAAATCTGCCGTGGCAAGAATCAGTCGCCAGCGCCATGCTGATACTGCACCGCAACCCTAAAATTTTCGATAGGTGGCGTAGCCGGGAGGGTTGGCATGCATGACCCTTTTTCGCAGTGTGCGCCTTCATCATCTCCATTTGAGCAGGTCGCCCGCGACAATCTAATCAAAGTCGCCAAAGCGCTCGGTGCGACGCTTGGCCCTGGCCCTGTGGCACAAATGACCATCGGGCAGGAAATTTTCACAATCCAAGTCGGCGGAATCATCAGACGCGACGGCAGTTTTTCCTGCTATCGCGTCCCCTTTCAAATGCCCTGGCCGGAATATCTCGCCAACGTGATGTTGCTCTTGCATGACGATCCTGCTCTTTTCGATTTGTGGCGCACAAAGCCTGGATATTTTTATGCCTCAACCCGCTACGCTTGAAGAACAGCTCGAACAGAAATTTCCACGCATCAAATGGCGGGAACCGTTGCGCGTGGCCTCACCGCAAGGCGTGGGCCTCGCCTGTCGGTTCTGCATCGCCAGGGTGGGGCTGAAGGCTCCAGACATCCCCGCCCTGCCCCAAACGATCCATGAATTCCACTCTCACATGCGCACTTATCACCCTGTTGCCAATGTTACCAATGACGGTGAATAAGTGCTCTGGAATGCCCCACAAGGCAAATTCTCATCCTGCGCTAAAGCCAATAAAACAGCAGTTTCCTCATCTTTTAGCGGACTTTTGGCCTATGCACAAATAAATGATCTGTCTCATATTAAATGCTTGACATTGCACATGTTTAAGCGTATTGTCTCCAGTAGTGTTGCCAAAGGAGGCAAATATGAAATCCCGACCGACTTTACTCGCCCGCGTCCCTGATGGTCAAGGCAAGTTTCCCTTTGTTCCTATCCTTATTAAAGGCGGCAAGCCCGTCCCGATCCTGGGCGCGACCGCCTATTACCTGCGCTACACCGACCAGGGCAAGCGCATTACCCGTGCCCTTGGCTCGGACCTCCAGCAAGCCTATCTGGCCTATGCCAACCGCCTTATCGCCGCCGAACATGAGAACTTGGGCCTTCCTGTGCCCGCCACGGTGGCCTCTACGAGCCGTCGCGAACTTCGCCGCTCCATCATCCAATTTCTAGAGGAACGCGAACAACTCGGGCGCGCCTGGGGAACCATCGTTCTTTACCGGCTGGCGCTTCAGGACTTCATGCAATCGTGCATGAAGGAATACCTCGATGAAATCGACCGCGCCGACATCATTTCCTACATCACCTGGATTCGCAAGAATTGCCGGAAGAACCATATCCATGGAAACGCCGAAGGCGAACGCAACCGCAACATCGTGAACCGGCTCACCTTCCTGCGCACTTTCTTTCTGCACTATGGCATCGCGATCCCCTTGCCGCGTAAGGAATGGCCGAAGCCCACGCGCACAAATCCCGACCGCTATTCAACCAACGATGGCGGCGACATCAACAAGCTGCTCGAAGTAGCCGGTGAAAATGACCGCGACCTGATTCACTTCCTGCTTTGCACTGGATTCCGCCGCGCCGAAGTCGCTCACGCTTGCTACCGCGACATCGATTTCCGCAACGGAACCATCAACGTTCACGATAAGCCGGAATATGGTTTCCAAGTGAAGGACCATGAACAGCGGCCCATCGACATCCCGCTATCGGATGGTTTCCTGAAGCGCATGAAAGCTCGGCGGGAACGCCATGCTACCGAGCTGATTTTCTTTAATCAGCAAGGCAAGCCCGACCTTCACTTGCTCGACCGCATCAAGATTCTGGCCAAAAAAGCGGGAATCAAGGATGCCACTTTGCACAAGTTCCGCCGTACCTTCGCTTCGGACATGCTCAAGCGCTTTAGCGTCCCGACTGTGCAGCAAATGCTGGGACACTCGGACCTCAAGACCACGGCGCGCTATCTCGCGGCCCAGGACATGAACACTCCTGAAGCGCGCAAGGCGGTTGGAGAAATGTGGGCGGCAGTGGGAGATTAGAGTTTTGATTTGAGATAGGCTTCTTCCGCCGCGATCTTCACGCGGAACACATAGCCTAAAACTGAACCAACCACCAAACCGACGAAGAATGCAATCGCTACGTGCATGGTTTCCTCCTATTTCAGATGTCCCGTCAAAGCCAATAGCACGGCTTCAATCGCCGCGCCAAAGAATCCAGCCTTAGTGTCATGCTTAACTCGCGTCCAGGTGCTGCCGCCAGCGTTGAATTTCTTCAGGTCATCGCGTTCCTTGGTTATGAGACGCAACTTGTCTTTCATGTCATCCACTTGGGATTGGAGGAACGTCTCTCGCTGGCTGGCCAGTTCCATTTGTTTTCCGGCGCTGGTCAGTTTCAATTTACACTCTTCGCAGTCTTTTTCGTAAGCCTGCTGTTGCGCTATGGGAATCTCAAGTGTCGGCGTTTCCTTTGTGCCGCCCACCTTCACCGCTCCAGCCTGCAAGCCAAGCAAAGCAGCGGTTAAGGCTGCCGATTGGTCGGGCGTCTTCGCCGTTGCGAATCGAAGTTCCATGGCATTCATCTTCGCGTCTTGGTCCTTCTTGTATTGCTCGAAATCCGCGCTGGCTTTATCGAGCGCCGATTTAGAAACCGCGAGTTGCGCATCCTTTGCCGCCATGACCGCCGCATCCGCTTTCTGGCGTTCTTCCAGCCGGGCGCGTTCCTCGCGGACGTTCACATATTCCAAAGCGCCAGCGATCCCCGCGAGGACGAGAATAATTACGGCTACCGTTAAAATCTTATGATACAGGTCCATTGCCATTTGTCCGCGACCACACCAGCAACTTCTGAATCAATAAAAGACCCTCCCGTGACAGAATCGCCCAGCCTACGATGCGTCCAATCGCAATGATACCTGCCCAGCCATGGAAATTATAGTGGTCTGGATGATCGAAAATCGGCGCAAGCGCAAAGGCCATCGCGTTGATAGCGTTTTTTGCCGCATACTTCAAATACAATTTTAGCTTGGGATTCATTGTCCTTGGATTTTCAATTCATCCCATACCGCTTGCATTCCGCCTTCTCGGAAAATCCATCGAAGCGTATCATCAGGATTGGTTGGGCACTCTTCGGGATATAGATGCGGGCGGTCTGGAAACGTGCGCCACGCTGCGCCCTCGGCAAGTCCGCACGTCTTAGCGAGCATCAGGACTTGTTGCCATCGCGAATCCATCGCGTTCCAATCCGGTGTAAAAACAGGAAAGCCATCTTCACCTGGAACAATATCCACAGCGTACCCGAAATTGTGTGCCGAATATCCTCCTGGAGCATTGGTCACAATCTTTCCTGGCTCCGTGCGTCCTTGTGCATACAGCAAATCCTGTTGCGCCCAGGTCCGCAATCCTTGGCTCACGCGGATCGTGATGCCATTGGCTGCACATTTATCCGCCAGTTGGTGTATCCGCCGCGCGAGTTCGGGATGCACTTCTTGGAGCCGGGCTTCGCTTACGTTATCCATTCAATGTTTCCAAACCGCTATCCCTATCTGGACTAAAAGCAAGGTAAGCCCCACGGTGGAGATGTAAATTCTCGTTCTGTCGTGAAGAAGCACAATGGCCTTATCCATCGCATCAAAGCGCGCGTTGATAGCCTTGGTTTCGGCAGCGATGGCGCGATCCACGAATTCCTCAATCGATAGAGAAACTTTTTGTTCCGGTGCCGCTGTTTCCGTCATCCCGCTCCTAGCAAAGTCCCTTCAAATTTGTAGATCAACTCCGCACGGCTTTCGCAATCGGCAATCTGCAAAAGCTCGCTTACATAGAACTTTACGGTGCGTTCCGAAAGATTCAGCTTTGCGCCGATTTCTTTGTTGCTCAGCCGCTCCCGCAAAAGGGCCAGTACCTGTTCCTGCCTCGCCGTGAGTCTCCATTTCCGCTGTCCGAATTCCGTCACCGTCGAAAAAGGGATGCGAATCACCAGTTCGCCATTTTCTATCTTGGCTTCAACGTAGGGCATTCAAATTCCGACCGTTACCGTCGTCCCTGGAGCAAGCACCGGGAGAACGGGCGGCATTGTGCTGGGAGGCCGCGTAAATTTTAGATTGAACGAAAGGCTGACCAATGGCCGCAGCGTCAGATACATGCTACTGAAGCTGAAGCCGTAGATGTCCATCTTATAGGCGTTGGAATACAGGTTCATGCTATAGGTGGAAAACGGGTCAAGTTGCAGCGTGGTTGCAAGGTGTCCCAGCGAGTCGGTGGTCCCGGTAAAGACCGTTGTGTCTGTTGCGCCTTTCTTCACGACCGTGAGCACACAGGAGCACTTCGCGCCGTCCGGGTACCAATGCACGTTTAACGTTAACGCGACAGGATGTGTGGTCTGCGCTTGGAGGATCGGGGCGCACAGCAAAAGCAAAAGAAATAACTTGACTCTGTATACGTTTATTGCTAGATTCATGGGCATGCACTTACTCCTTGCCATGGCACTCATGGGGTTGGCGTGCTTCCTTTGGAGCCTAGCTGACGCAGTAATTCCGCAAGGCTCCCGACGCCGATAGCGCCCGCTCCAGCCTTAATAGCGGCTTTTTTGACCACAGCACGATTTGCCGTTGCTACCTGTTGATTTAAGACGCCTTCGCCCAAATTCTTCACTGTCGCGGCGTCGCGAATGTCCGCCTTCACGCCCTTGCTTCCCTTTGCTAAAATTTGCCGCAAATCATCGGTAGCCACGCCACGCCGTCCCAGCGCATCCAGCGCGCGGCCTTGATTGGCAACTTGCATGAAACGGTTCAGCGTCGCCCCGGTTGCATTGGGTTGCACATCGAGAAATGGCTTTAACGGTGCGCCTTTACTCCAAAAGTCCGCCGCGTGTTGTTTGAATAGAGTTTCGCCTGTTTGAAATTCCGCCAGTTTTCCTTCGCGCGTTGCCGTTTCGCGCAATCCATCGGTAAGCGAGCCGGATACCGCTTTCAATTGGCCATAGACATCGCTTGGAAGTTTTCCGCCAGCGCGGGAAATGAATTTCTCGATAGCCGTTCGATAGAGTTGCGCTTGACGAAAAGGAATGTTGTCGAAGCCTGCTAATTCTTTCAGGATCGTGGCCGGGTCGTCGCTGGTCAGTACATTTTGCGGCGGTTCTGGAATGGCGGCAACGCGGCTAATCGGCGCTGGGATGCGAGCGCTGACGATATTATCTGCCGCTTTTTGCGCTAGGTTCTTTGTCGCCGCCATGTTCACGGGCGCAGCGTCAATCCCCGCTGAATCATAAGCAGATTTGAAACCAGCGCGCGATTGTGCCTCGGCCTGCACGACGCGCTGGCGAATGGCTTCCTCGGTCTGCGGCAGCGCCTTGAGTTCGGCAATGCGTTCTGGTGTTTCGCCAAAGAGTTTCGCGACTTGTTTAGCTCCGAATTTGCCAACAGCACCGAGCGCTTCTCCTCCCGCTTGACCGGCCATCATTGCGCGGCCAACTTTCGCGGTCTCAGCAGCCCCCGGTACTTGTCCAGAGATCGCACTCCCAGCGAGGTTCCCAGCCACTCCTCCAGCTCCCGCCCCCAGGATGCGCATCCCGGCTGGCAACAGACCAGCACCGCCTTCGGCCACGGCTCCCGCGCCCAATGACGCACCGCCAAGCGCCAAGGCGGCTTTTCTAATATCCGCTACGCGACCAGCAACGAGCGGCATTCGTTCTTTGACATATTGATTTTGGGCCGTCGTTCCATAGGCACCACCGAAGAATGATGGCTGCATTCCCTGCGCCGTTTGTTGATTTCTTGCCGCTTGTTGTTGTCCCGCTTGTTGCGTGGGAGCGAGCATATATCCTTGCGCTTGGGCTGCCGACCATTGCTCTTTGGGAATAATTCCTGTCGCGCCCGTTGTGGGATGAATGGCTTCAACGTAAGAGTCTTTCGGCTTGTAACCTTGTGCCAATGCTTGCGCCATCTGGTTCGATGGAATCGTGCCGTACTCGCCTTTGGGGCTGTAGACTTCGACTTGGGTATCACCGTTAGGCATTAGTGTGTTATCGGCGTGAACGTAATCGCCGCTCCCGCATTGGGTTTCGGTACATTTGGATTCGCACTGCCAGCCGTCCTTACTCGCGTGGCGTATTGATCCATGAATGTGCTGAAGCCTTTCATTGCGCCGATGAGGTCGTTGTAAGTCATCTTTCCGGTGTTAAACAGCGCCTCGAAGTGGTCGTACATTTGCTGACCGCCGCGCGCTCCGAAATGGGCTTTTAGCATGCCGCTTGCGGTCAGCGAACCAAGCGCGCGCACTTCAGCAAATAGCGGGTCATCAGCACCAACTGTGCCGGTCATAAATTCATTCACACGACCCTGTGTGGGTCCGAGCTTCCCGGCTTTCTGTGCCTCGGCCAGTTTGGTTTGAACTTTCTTGAATAGAGTCGAAAGGTCGCTGGCCTGTTGCGCCTGAGTTTTGATACTGGATGTTGGCGCGGCGGGAGATTTCCAGCCAATCGTATTTCCAGTTTCATCAAGCAGGCTCGAAGGAATCGCTTTACCCATGAGCGTGCCAAAGGTATCGCGTTCAAATTGCTGCTGTGCAAGCGATAGTTTCCCTTGCGCGATGGCGTTTGCGGCGGGGCTGCCAAGGCCGAGATTCCCTGTTGGTCCGACTTTCTGCTCGCGTGCCGGTCCAGCAGCGCCTTGCACAAATCCATATCCCTGGGCAGTGGCACGCTCCATACCGTTCAAATCGGTGAGTTTCACATCCTTGCCAACGAGCTGGGCGGCTCCCGGCCCGAACTGACCCGAGTTGGCCATCTCTGGCGTCATCTTTACGGTCGCTCCCACACCGCCTGCGCTCGTACCAACAAATTTCTGTGACCGCGTATCGAACACACCAAAAGGCGTAGTCATAAACTGCTTCTGTTCGCCCGCCGCAGTTACTTTCGCCTGCCCAGAAATCATCGCAGGATAGACTTTTTGCGCCAGGGCCAAGGGCATGGTCACGCCATCCGGAAGAGTAACCATCTGGCCCATTTGCCGCGCCCGAGCTTCGGATTCCGCCGCACGGCCTGTTTCCTCGGCCACCTGAGCACCAGCGAGTTGTTGTTGCTGGCCAAGTTGATACTGACCTAACTGGCGTTGATATGGAGCTTGAACCGCTGCGCCAAATCCCCGCGCATTGGCTGCTGGACCTTGGCCACTCGCCGACATTCCTGTGGCAAATGAGTTCAAAAAATTGCCGATGAAATTCTCGAACGCATCCAGGCGCGAAGGCGGGCGCATCGGCTGTGATTCACCCGGCTGGACAGTAGCCTTTGGGCCTTGAATCATCTGCTGAAGGAAACCTGCGAGTGCGGGGACTGCGCTTGGTTTCGGTGGTTGTTGTCCCGCTTGCTGACGCTCGCCAGCTTGCGCTGATTGCATCAGAGGCGCGCCACTACCCAAATCTAAGTTGGTAATTGCTTCCGGCTGACCGAGGTCAGGGGCTGAAATAGGGTCAGGCATACCGACCCCGATTCGTTTTCCACCACGCTTTATGACATTGGCTACATCGTCTCCAGCCGGTGGACGGATCGGTGTAGGTGTTCCCCACCGTGAAACGATGTCCATTCTTGCAAAATTCGGAACGCCGATATTCTCGGCGATTATTCATTTGCTCTTTGCGAGTTGCCCAGCGACAGTTGGCTGGCTCATAATCGCCGTCATTATCGATGCGCTCGATCCAAAGGTCTGACGATGGTTTGCGCCCCATATCGGCAAGGAAATTCTCGTAACTTTCCATCCACCGGGCGCAAACTTTGATGCCACGTCCGCCGTAGTATTCGTAATGCGTTGCATTTGGATTGCAACAACGCTCACGCATTTTGCACCAGGATTTATGCTCAGGAGCTATGCGGCCCCTACGACAATCGCCGTGCCGTAATCTCAACCCGTCGCGCTTTATGCAACCGCAACTCTTTATGTGATCGCTACGTAGCTTGTGGCGATAAATATCAACCGTTTTTCCGCAATCACACACGCACAATAATTTCACGCCGCGTTGGCCGGTTTCTTGAAACAAAGCGATTGGCGTCAATCGTCCGAACTTTCGCTGGGGATCACGCATGGGATAGTCTCAAAAAAATGTCGAAGAGTCGTTTGGTAGCGCATCGCATAATCTTATTACGCCGAATCAGTGCGGCCCAGCCTTGACCATGCTTGGAGTAGAACATGGCGAATACTTGCATCCACCATGTTGAAATAATCCACGCGCGGATAGACAGCATTTCTGCCGAATTAAAACCATACAATTCCGACGCTACCCAGCAGAACTTAGTGATTGCAGAACCTCCAAGGCCAGCAAGTGACCCTATGAGGCTCCCAAAAAATCCCGTACTCGCTTGATCCGCCGCCTGGGCCGCACTGACTCCAGCATTCAGTGCGCCGATCCCCTGTCCACCAAATGAACTCGCTTGGCCACCGAACATCCCGGCTTCACCAAGGCCAGTTTGTAGCGCACCCATTAAACCTTGGCCTTTTGCGAGTTGGATTTGATTGAGCAGTTCCGATTGCTGTCCGGCTTCAAGGCTCCCTAGCTCGCCAAAACTTTTCGCGATTTGACCGCCGCCAGCAAATTGACCACCTGTGATTCCCCGCGCGGTAAGTTGCTGTGAGAGTTGGCCTGTGAGGTCCTTGTACTGATTCCCCAATCCGGTAAGAGCTTGCGACCGCATTGCAGCTTCTTGTTGCGGCAACATTCCCCCGGCTTGGATGATGGCCTGAAGTGATGGGTTGACCATGGCCAGTTGATTGGCCTGCATGGTCAATTGCTGGCGCATCAAGGCCAGTTGCTGGTCGGAAATCTGATTGGCGCGCTGGACCTGGGCTTGGGAGTTTCCGCCCTTGTGGCAGGCGTGAATCGTGAACCCGAGAAAGGCATGCTTCGACACACCACTTTCATAGCGCACTTTTATTGGCGCGTCGAGCAAGTATACTTTTACTTACATTTAATTAGAGGCGCATCCTGACCACAGGGAATTCGATGCGGGTGAAGCCATGTCCCTCGGCAACCTTCAGTACGCCTTCGTCCTTACAGATAAACATCAACTCTTTGATGCCAAAGCTCGATGCCAGCAATTGCATGCCTTTTACCAAGTCGCGGAAGGCTTGCCCGGTATCCATTGAAGTTGCTTCTGGCTTCACAGCCAGTGATTCAAGCACTAACACAATGCCTTGCTGCGAAGGCAGATGGGCCACATTCCCATCGCCGTTGTAGGAAGAGATTGCGCGGAACGTGGGATAGCCAAGAATCGCTGGGTCGAAGAGATTGTCCTTTGTATTTACAATCCAATCTGCGATCTCGGCAGCATCCTCAGGTCTTGCGACGCGCATTTTCAGTTGTCTCATACAGGAATCCGATAGCTCCTTCCACCGCCGGTGATATTAGGAAGGCTGGTTCCATAACCGCCAGTTTGGCTTAATGTGCCTGCGGCTGGCTGCGTGAATGTAAGCACATTAAGGGGTACAAACCCCTGGAAAAAAGCGAATTGTAACACCGCATCGGATTGTGCCGTCTGAGCGATTGCGGGCGTTCCGGCGCTTGTTGCATTGCCCGCTCCAGCCCATCCAAGGATTTTCGCCGCTTCCGACCAGAAGGGATAATAAAAATATTGTGTCGCAGCCGTCAATCCTGTAAGTGAGATGCTTCCCGTAGGAATTGTCGTGTCGTTAGATACAGATGGAACGATAGTTTTGTTTGCTCTGCGGATCGGCCATGCAGGCCAACTAATCGTCAGCGCTGTGGTGGACGTGGCATTGAACGTAAAGGGAACGGTTACGAACGTGGGCACATTGCTGCCAAGCTGCAAGAATCCTGGTTTCGACGGGTCGAGCAATCCGCCAGTTAATGCCGTTCCCTTTACCGGCGCATTGAGGTTAAGTGCTTTGAATTGGCTTGCGGCAATTACGGGCTGTCCTCGGCGCTGGAAAGGCGCTCCGCGTTCAATGCGGTAGACGTTGGGAATAACAGTAACGATAGTTGGACGCGGCTGGCCGGTTGCAGGAATAGAGACGCGCGTGGGTCCGGTCGATGGCGCGTTCGCGATGCGGAAACCGGGACCGTACATTAGAAATTTCACTGGATTATTCGGGTCTTCCGGTTCGGGAAACGGAACATTGGCATCCGTTGCTTTCCATGGCGGCTGCACGGCCATCAGCGCCCTCCAAGTTCTTTGTATGCAATCAGCATCGAATAGATGTTGTCCACTTGGTCTGCTGTTGCCAGTTTGATTTGCAGGCTGACCCAGCGGCAGGCAGGCCCATTAATCTGATATACGTTTTGCACCAACTTCGTTCCGTTTTTCCGATTGAATGTTACCGCCGTATCCTGTAATCCGGTGACCACCGAAGTATAGGTTAAACTTGCTGTCGGATCGTCATCAGTAAGAATCAGCACGTCGGTAATCACGCGCCCATTATTATCAATCTCGATTGTCCAAGGCACTCCGGTTCGCGTTGGCTGGTCGTAGCTGCCCACGGCGATATAGGAAAATCGCCTCCCATAATCCGGCACCATGGAAAATAGATTCGTTTGAATAATCGGCTGGTATGCCGTGCCGTTATCGTTGAATGCTGTCGTGCTCATTTGCAGCGCCTTTTTCGCGGTTGCCGCCATCAATACGTAATTTCCCGCCGAAGTTTCACCGCTATAAACATATTGCGGTTTGAAACTCCAGGGCGGCGTCCAAACTTCGCGATCTAGGTCATAAACGATAGTTCCGAAGTTGGAGTAAGCTAAAACGAGCCAATGGAATCGGCCCGCTACGTGAAAAGTCATTGAAGCATTTACTTGAGTCAATCCCGTCGTCGTGGGCCGGATGTCGCGTCCCAATTCTTGCAAGGAATTTCCATCGGTCGCCCAGACCTGACCAGAGGTATCGAGCCATGCACACATACCGCCGAGCGACGTTATAGCTGCACGATTGCGGCATCCTCGGCGGCTGGAAATCAGGAAGCGCCGGAACGTATCGAGCGTATTGCCATTAATCCCATAGATTCTCCCAGGGCAAAAAACAAGTAGGGTAGGATTGTTCGCCGTGCCTGCTAACCCCAAACCCTGCACAGGCTGGTCGAAAGCCCAAAAATCCCCTGCAATGCCAGAAGGAAATGATTCTTCTGGCACACCGATGTTAATTTCTTCGAGACCGGAGAAATAAACTTTGTTCGCATTAAATCCCCAGATGCGACCAGAAAAATACACCATGCCTTGCGGGGGTGTTGGAGGGTCATTAAATGTCGGCGTTGGTGCGATATTGCCCGCTTGTAGTGCGGTATCGGCTGCCGCGTCCGTGACGTTCCCAGAACTATTGGGGTAAGGAGAAGTGGGCAGCTCAAAATAAATTCCCCCGCCGCCATCCGTGCTGCGAAAAAGTCGTATCTGATTTACTTGCGAATCAGATGAAGCTGTCAGCGTCACTTGCACGCCAGCTTTATTTGTGAAGACTCCTGTATTTACCGAAATTGGCGAAGGAGAAGAAACGTGACCTGTATTGCTGTTTCCATAACAAAATTCGTAACTATATCCAGCGGCAGCGTTCATTGTTCCCGCACCCGCCAGAACGGCTACCGCTGGTGGGCCGAGCGAATAAATAGTGATTCGCACATTACGCAAACTGAAAGTCGCCGTTCCAATAACTCCTCCAGCAGTTGCGACCGCGACAACAACGCCAAAATTGCTTTGGTTAATATCATTGGGAACCCAAGTGCTGCCCCATAGATCGGAAACTGACCCAACTGTAACGGTGTATGGCGAAACCGTTCCAGGTACAATGACTTTGGATTGAGCGAGTGCATTGCCCGCCTTAACGAGAGCTACGCCAAAGCGAGAAGTAAACGAGGAATCAGTCGAGATTAAATCCAGGGTTACGGCTATCCCAAGGATTGTATTTGTCGTTGGAATGGAAAATCCGAATTGAGTGCAGACATCGGCTTGAGATTGCCCATTTTTGGGCAGTGAAAGGGTCGCATAATTCGTTGTAGACGTAACATTATTCGGATTTGTCCAAATTACGCCGGTTAATGCGCCGTTGACCCCGTTCCCCGCTATTGTCGGGCCAGTCGCGCCTCCAAGCGCGATCCCCCAATTCGATGCGCCGTTGGACGGGTCCCATTTTTGCGCTTGGATTCCATTGGAAAAATAGAGCGTGTTGTTACTCACCACAAAATCAAATGGCGTGGATGCGTTGCCAGTAAAAATCGGAACAAAGGAAGTATCCACGCCATTTTGAAGTTTGAAAACTTGCGCGAATCCGCTCGCGTTAATGTCGCAGGCCATGGTGTACAACGTGCCGTCGAATCGCTCCCAAGTAAACAATCGCTGTAGATTGTTGAAGGCAGTGGCGGCGGTTTCTACTGCGGTTGCAAATCCCGGCCTGCGCTCGGCGTAGCCATTTGTGCTGGTCAAAATATCAATTGAGCCAGGAACGAATGTCGGTTCCGTGACGTTGGGCGATTGGAAGGAAATAAACGGCAGATTCGTCTGCGTGACGTTGCGATGCGCGAGTTGTGTTTCTAGCGGCATTTATGCGATGGCAGGAATTGTCCCAACCGTAGGCCCATTCGTCGGCATTTCCGGCTCATGCACGGCCAAGCGCTTCTGTAAGTCCGTTATGTGTTTTTGCATCTCTTCGATCTGCCGGTTCTTCGCATCGCAAATCTGCAATAGAATCGAAATCAGATGTTCACGTTCGCCCATTGGTTTCTCCTTTAACCGCAATTTCTTCATAATTTGGCAGCCCGCGATACCCCGGCTCCAGCTTGCGCTTCACAGCCGCGCGCAAACGACGGTCCCAGCGGCTTTGGTCCTCTTGGCAAATCCATGCATCGCAAAGTCCGCAATAGCCGCATAAGCGTGCCGTGGTGTCATAATCCACCAAGCGATGGACATCACAAATGGTCATGCGTTGCGTCAGGATCATGCCGTGAACACCTTAATATTGTATGTGCTGGCCGTGGGCGTCAGCGAAACCACGGCGCAAACTTTCGTCGTTACGGTGTTGGCGCTGGTCACTGTGCAATCCCAAAATGCGCCATCGCCCGGATACGTGGTAGGGTCGGTGAGGCAGACCATCGCTGTGGTTGCGCCGGTAACCGTGGTCGTATTGCTGCTGCATTGCCCGGCCAATAGTGCGCTGCCGCCAAGGCTTGCGGATGTCGCGTTTAGAGCTGACGGAACGACATTCCCGGCAAATGTAAGCTGGTCGCTGGTGTTTTTGCCCAATAAAACATCCCCGTTATTGGCGTTATTGCGCCAGCCAATAGCACAAGTGGAACAAGTACGATAATTACCTGACTGTGCTGGATTGGCGGCGGTATTTTGAAACACTAATCCAGTTACTACACCTGCTGAAGTCACCGCAAATACATCCGCGCCAGCGCAAGTTGTCGCGCCCGTGGTGCAAAATTGCCGGTGATACTGTCCGCCGGAATCGATAAATTCCGTACTGACATTGCGGGTTGCGAAAGTCGCCGTCCCGCCGCCCGAGGGCACCAATTCTGTTTCGACATTGCCGCTGGTCTTCGTAGCAAGGCCGCTTAGCGTATGTGTGTAAGTGAAGGTTGAACCGCCGCTGCATCCAGAAACAATCGTGAACCATCCGTTGTATCCATTGTTCGACAGCGGCGCATCAATCGGCACGCCCCAGATATGCGCCGTCATGCCAGCAGAAAAAGTGCAAACTCCACTAGTGGTAACTGTGACGGTTGTACCCGACTCAGCGATATTCGTGATTGTTGCAGTTGTGGCTCCAGGTCCATTGGCATTGTTATAAAAGGTAAAAGTAGTTCCACCAGCACCCGTAGAGACCACGCCATTTACGTTATAACCGGCCACTCCCGCACCGGAGATAGAAAACAAAGCGCCGGGTACGGCAGGAGCACAACCTGCCGTAGTTGTAACTGTCACAACATAGCCTGTTTGGCTTAATCCATTAGGCGAAGCTGTGATCGTGCAAGCTGTTCCGGCTACCTGTGTGGAAAATAATCCGATTTTCCCTGATATGCCAGAGGTAACGGCAGTTTCTCCAGCCAAAAATGAATATGTCGGCAAATCCGAATAGGAAGGTGCCATGCCTGTATTGGTGGAAAAAATAGGCGACGACGTTTGATAAAATCCCGCCAATGTTGCTGCGGCATTCCAATAGCCTACAGTCGGCGCTGCAATTGCAGCACCATGCAGTGTAGCATGTCCAGCATTTATAGAATCTGTAATTAACTCGCCTATTAATGCACCTTTCCCTGCTTGCGAAGAACCCGTTACGATATACGTGGAGATATTCTGAGAACCTCCCGTAACGTTGTAACTGTTCATTGGGGAATAAACGGTCGTATAGTCTTTCGCCCATCCGGGTGCTTTGGCGGTCGTTAACAGGTTTTGATTTGCTTGCACTAAATGCGTTCCAAGCCCCGTAAACGACGATTGCCCGATAAAACTGGAACCGACGACTCCTTGATTGCCAGCCGTCGTGACTTGGCTCGCTACGGCGTAAGCACCAATGGTGTTGCTTGCGCCTTCGTATTGGCTGTTTTCTCCACCAGAATTTGTACCCTGTGCTACTGCAATAGAAAGTTCGCCGATGCAGCCATAAGAATCTTTTCCAGGGAGATTAAGACAATCGTTGCGATGACCGACGCTCCAGTTAGTTCCGGTCGGATTCCCTAATGGTGCGCCATACCATAACGACGTGTAGCTGCACGGATAGCTCTGCGTGTTTGCACCTGAGCCAAGTAATTGCACGACTCCCAATGACGTGCCAATACCGCAATAATTAGCGAGATTGAGCGGCTGGATACCAATTTGTGTCGGCTGGCCACCCCCGGTGGAGAGGAGCGCATTCGATGTTATTCCGTTGCTGAACACGGGGCTTCCTGTTGCGGTTCCACCTCCCGATGCGGCCAAGCCAGAGACACCCAAAGACACGGTAAAAGTACTGCCACCACTGCAACCAGGAGTCAGCACAATTGACCCTTGGCCCTGTGGACTGTTATATCCGGCTACCCCGACGCCGGATATATTCACGACTTGGCCAGTAACAAATGAGCAAGGAGCCGTCGTTGTGAATGTGGCCGTATTGGCTACTTCAGTTGCCCCGGTTGGCGAAGCCACAATTGTCGCAACCGGTCCTCCGCTAAATATTCCTTGAAGTGAGCCGCCGCCAAGAACGTTGAGAGCTGCGCTCGTACTTAGTGTTAATGATTGACCACTGATAGTTTGAGGCGCGGAAGGATTTTGCAGAACAGGACTGCCCAACCCAGGATCGGGAATGCTGACGGAAGTAATCGTGCTCAAATCAATTGGCGACGTGCCCGATAAAATCCAGAATTCCGGGCCACGCACCAGCAATCCATTGGAATTGAAAATCGTCACCACGTACATTGTGCCGGTGGGCATCAATTCATCATTGGCGTCGATCACCGCGCCCGCAGGCATCAAACCCGCCGTTGTAAGCGTGAAAGGAACTTTTAATACGTTGACCACTTGGCCATTGGAAATTAATTTGGCCCCCATGTTTAGCTGAAAGATGATTATGCCGTTCGCGAGGACATTGCCCTGCGGGTCTTGAAAGGCTACGGAACTAGTGAGGGTCTTGGACATCTCTTTGGTGCGGGCAAACCCCGTACTTACCTTTCGTAAAATTACAGTTCATGCAAAGGACTTGGAAACCAGGTGGATAACCCATGCGCTTCATCCAGAGATAGAGTTTGATTCCGCCGCCGCCGCTCTGATTTTTATTACCACGCAGTTCGGCGCGGTGAGCTGCGCCGCCGCCTTCAATGTGATCCATCGTCAGAAATTCATCGACTAAAGTTCCGCAGCACGCACACTGCGGCCCTCCGTAGGCATTGAAAGCATCGCGCCGAAGTGATTCATGGTATTTCTTTGCAACCTTTGCGAATTCTGGCGTGCAGAGCGAGCACATACTTTTATCGGGTTGGTCGGAAACTTTATTGCATTGCGTACAGCGGCCCAATCGTCGTGCTCTTTCGTATTGTCGCTTGTTCATTCCCATGTCCGTAAGTTATTGATTCTAAACCCCATAAAGTCCGGGCCAGTAGCTCCGACCGACTCCCAAAGGCTGCTCTGGGTACATGAACTCATCGCCAGCGCCGAGGTCTTCGGTGCGCGCCATTTCTTTAAGCATCCCCATGAAGATGCCCATTTGTCCGGTGAACTGTTCGACCATATTCCCATTGCGACTGAGTTGCGCCGCTCCTGCTCGCGGGTCGTCGAGCAATTGATAGACGCGCCAGAGTAGACCGGCATCGAGTACGTTGAAATAATCGTCAGGGAATGGGAATGGCGTAGCGAGATTCGCATTGGTTACTTTCGTTGGCCGCGTCTGATATTCCCCAAGCAGTTGAATGATTTGACCGGCAGAAACTTGCGGCGAATTCATAAACCGGAAAAAACTCTGCGAGCTGAACCAGCCCACCGCGTTCATGGTATCGATTCCTGCCGTGCGCGTGAGTTCCGGTGCCATGTTGCCCAGCGCCGCGAGTTCGCGATATTCGGGGGGATTGGAATCCAGCCGCGCGATGCGCATCTTCAGTGGACGCAGGATATTCGGCAATCCACTGCCGCCAGAGGTCGCGAGACCTGACGTAACGATGGTGCCCACGATCTGTGTGTTCGTGGGAATTGTTGTAATCGTTAGCGTCGAACCGTTATAAGTCACGCCCGCCGCCGAAGTATCATCCGTGATGATGGTTCCCGTTTTTCCTGCGAGCGTAGTGCCTGTCGGCAAGTTGTGCGCATATTGCGTGTTGATGGTGACGGTCGTGCCGGATTCTGACAGTCCATTTGGCAGCTTTTGAATAATGAAGCCGCCGCCGAAATTGTTGTTGGTCGTGCCGCCAAACTGGATGTTAATGGGAAAGGTGAACCAAGCTCCGGTGATGGTGTAATCCTGTTGATTGCCAGTGAATTGCGCGCCGCCAGTCGGCGGCGATCCTGCGGCCTGCGTAAGTTGCGTCAGGTTGGTCTGGGTAAGCGAGGCGATGGACCAGCCCCATGGGTAATAGCGCCAAATAATGGAATTAATCTGGTCGATGATGGCGGCGGTTGGCAGAGACAGTGGCGCGCCGTGCGCGTATTGCGTCACCAGGGCGATTGCATCCTGTGGCGAATAACTTGACGCCATGTGCTAGAATCCTTTTGAACACAAAACGTCCACCGAATGGGGGCTGCGCGGTCATGGGCATGTACCGACGCGGCCCCTTGCTTTTTATGCCGCGACCGGAACCGCTTCCTTGCCAGCCTCTTCCGCCTTCATTGCTAGATACAATTCCTTGCATCGGCAGGCGGGCTTCAGTTCAAAGCATCCTGGGCAGATGGTGAGTTGTTCGCTCGGAGGCGGCGCTTTCAGTAAGCCATTCTGGATAATCTGGTTGTAGTAAGTCGGTTCAGGACGAAACAGCCAGGTCGAACTGCATCGCTGGCAGATAACAAGGGCTGTGCCATTTTGATAAGCCTGCCCGCTTGTTACCCATTCTCCGGTCGGCCAGTTTTTCGGCACATCATCCCCGGTCTTGGCATCGCGCATGTGCGAACAGCCTTCACGCCTGCGCCGACTGGATTCCTCTTCGATCTTCCCGAGTTGCGCAACCATTTGCGTGCGGCGTCGGTCCCTGGCGATTTCTTCATCGAACTTGCGCTGTTCGATAGGATTCATCTTCGTGGCTTCGGCCACGGCGGTTTTCAGTAAATTTTGCAGTTCTTCCGGTGTGAGATAAATTCCTTGCGCTGGTGCCATTTCTTCCTCCTCGGCTTTCAAGCCATATCGCGCGAAGCGTTCCCGTGCGCGTTTTGCATGTTCCTCGTTGAAACTCATGTTTGTTCCGCCCACCGCTGGGAATCTTGCGATGGTGCCCAATCGAAATGCCTCTCCACATCGGCGCGGGTGATGAGCTTGGCCTTCAATAGCCGAATCAGGACTGTTCGCCAGCCGCGCGTCTCGCCCGCAAACGTCGGCACTTCCATCCACTTCACGGCTTCGCGGGCGATCTCTTTCCCGCCACCTGCAATCACTTCGGGATTTGGCATGTGCTTTGTGGTCTGATGGAGCACTGAAAATTCCGGCATGATGCCGCTTTCCATCCCGAAGAGATGCACCTTGCGCTTCGTCCATCCGCCAGCCGCCGTGCGTTCATCCAGTTCGATGTAAACCCCGGTCAACTCCGGGTATCGTATGCAGCGCTCGAAGATGAGTTTCGGGTTACACAGATGGAGCCGCCGCTGGACCTCGACGCTTCCAAGCGGTCGGCCCATCTGTGCGAGGAGAGAACTTGTATCGCGCCCGCCATCGTCGCGGACGGAAATCGTGTTCGATTGAATTTCCTGCGCAAGAGCGTTTTGCCGTTGCGCCATAGTGCGCTCCTGAGCACCCTGCCCAGCCCAGCGCTCCTGCGCAGGAGTATCGAGAATCAGCATCGCTTAGTCGCTCAAGTCCTGCGGAACGGCGATGTATTGGAACTGCCAAGCAATCGATGGCGTGGTTCCAGAAATCACCCAGCGCAGTTTGATGAAGCCCGGAACGATAGGGCCATTATTCACAAGTTGCCCCGCAGCCATATCGGCGGTGCCAAGTAATGTGCTAGAAGCAGCCGTGGCCGCATCGCCAATGCCCAAGTAAGGCCGAACCATCATCTGTTGGCCAAATCCTGAAGCTGTAATCGTCGAAAACGACAAAATCTCGTTGTACGTTGTACCGGCGTCACAGGAAGTAGCGACGATCACCTGCAATGTCGGCAAGGTTCCGCTGATGGTTTGCGCTTGCACGATAAAGCGATAGCTCGACGCAGGCGGCAAGGTCAGGGCCGCACTTGTGCCGGACGTGGTTACAGTGGCAAGCCCCAAGAGGGTTGTGCCAAGAGGAAGTGCTCCAAAATTCGGCATCGGTCGTCTCCTTTAGACCGTTTCGATCACAAACTCTGTGAGCGCCACAACGGTTCCCGTCACGCTCGAACCATTCGTAGCGGTCATAGAAAAGTTAAGATTGGCAAGCGCCGGAATCGAAACGGCTGCGTTGGTAAGCGCAGCTCCAGCAACCAATATACCGCTCCCAAAAATACCGCTTTGATAGCCCACAAGAATTTTGCCAAGCGAATCCCAGAAGACTACGGCTTCTAGAAATCCGCCTCCCGAAGCTGTAGCCAATGATTGCGAAGTTACAGAGGCAATTTTGTTACCGCTGGTGATGGTCGTACCGACCTGGTTGCAATACATATTCATAATGACGGTGGATGTGCCGCCAGTTGTGGCCTTGAATCCTGCACGAACCTTGAGAACTGAGCCGTCAAAACCCGAAAGAAAGCTCGGGGCGGTCGTCGCTCCAAGAATCTGGCCTGGGGGAAATGGTGCAAGGATGGCAGTGCCACCGGACTGCAAAGCAAAAAGCTGTTCGGTGGTCGCAACAAGTGTGATGGAGGGAACTGAAATCGGTCCCTGCGACGGCGTGCCGCCGCCAACCATGCGCGCGATTACGTTTGCATTAGGCATCGGTTGTCTCCCTTACACCAAACTCGCGTCCGGTTTGAAAATCCGGTAACGCAGGTTGACGGTATCGAGAATTTGCGTGAGGAAGACGTAGCGGTAAGAAACCGCCGCGCCAATCATTCCCGCAGGGTCGGCGATCTGTGGTCCGCCTCGAATCACGTTGATGCGGAACTGTTGCTTCGAGGGGTCTTCCACGCGCGAGGGACCCGAACCTTGCAGGTCCACCGCGCCAGCCGCGCCGCGTCCCACCACATAAGCGTAATAGAGCACGTTCGGCGCGCTGCCCGAAGTCGTTACGTTGGTGGTGGCCCAAATCTTGACGTTCTCGACCACCCCCACCGGGTCGTCAAACGGATTCGGCGGTTCGAGGAAAACCTTGGGGTCCGCCCACTTCATCAAGTCGATGAATCCGCCCGCCGTGTTGTCGCTCTTGATGTCGTAGACGATATACGGGTGCATGATGCAGTAATAATATTTATCGTCCTTGGGCCGCACATCCACGCCTTCAAGCAAGGCTTTGCAGCGCCGCAGGTCATCCACGGTCGCGAATGTGCCAAGAGTGGCGGGAGAGAGTACTGCGCTCGACTGCCCATCGAAAGCCGCTTTAATGATGGTGTCTACTGATAGACCGGCAGCATAGCCAAGCTGTTCGGCGGCATTCTGCACGATTGGATCGATAGCGGTTTCATCAAGGAGAGTCGAAACGGTAATGAAATCGGAATACTCGGAGACGGTGCCTGAGAGGGTCACAGTGCCGAGGGTGTTTGAGTTGGCGACCGTGCCTTCCGGTGCCGATGTGGTGTTAGCGCCAAGCAGGGTATAGCGGAACCACTGAACGGTCTTGCCCGAGCGCCGGGGAATCATGTCCGGCTCGCAAGCGTTGTAGAAGCGGAAACGCCGTTTGAGCTGGTCGAGTGCGCGCCGGTTGTACCAGACCGTTGCGAGATGCGCTAACCCAGCCGTGGTTGTTTGATTTCCGGCGGGTGAATAGGCCATTTAGATACACTCCAACTTTGAATTGGACTGTACCGTTCAGGAGGGACACTCTTGAGTGGGTATGCGCTTACGTTGCCGTCGCGGGACTCGCTTGGGCAACCAGCGGGACGGTAGGACCTACCGCGTCCTCGATTTCAGAAACTACGCCTGCCGGAGAATTCTTGTCAAGCGCGTATACCGAAATCCCATTATTTTTTCCATAGACCGATTCCGCCCATCCCCAAAGCATGGAAAGTTCCACGGAATGGTAATGGCCGACCTTCACCGCCGTATTCCCGTAAATCTTGTGGCCTATCTCGCGCGCTTTGAAGCAGAACTGGATGTCTTCGGTGCCGACCATCCCTTGGTCTTCGTTGTAGACGTATTTGAAATAGGGATAGGGAACAGATCGCAAAAGGGATGGTCGAATGAAAATCACGCCGGTCCCGCATTTCGTCAGTTCATGGAATCCTGGCGGGAAAGATTTTACTGGCGAGCCGAGAACCATTTGCGCGGGTTCCACGTCCACACCCCAGCAGAGCGTCACTTTTGATGCGCTCTGGTCCCATAGATAAAACGTCGGCACGATGATTCCCGCATCGGCAGGCGCATCTTTCACGGTATCGAATAGATTCGCAGGCACGGCCATGTCGTTGTCGATCATGCACACCCAATCGCAATCCGCATCCTTGAAGTTCTTACAGAAGACGTTTCGCCCGCTGGCCGCAGGCTGGAAATTATTTATCGGCACCATGCGAAAGGCATAGCCGGTCTGGAATGGTAGGTCGGCAAAGAATTGCGTGATGCTGGGATGATGCCAACCATGCCGCTCATAGGTTGAAAGTACGCCGCAGACAATCTTTAATGGCTCAGACACTTAGCGAAAATCCCTCTTCTATAGCTTTGCCTCGCCAGTTTGATTCTCGCTCCCACCATCTTTTATTCCGGTCTCCTGCAATCCAACTCTTGCCATCCCAGCGCAAATTCCAATCACACATAGGACAAAAAGCTGATGCCCCTTCCTGTAAATCGATA
>Ga0307479_10000387_pt1 | contig 39519 bp, 36 predicted proteins | sample atmos_gasesECM4C_FD_203743 | JGI IMG/M metagenome (GOLD analysis project Ga0307479, IMG submission 203743) | Hardwood forest soil microbial communities from Morgan-Monroe State Forest, Indiana, United States - atmos_gasesECM4C_515 | ecosystem: Environmental > Terrestrial > Soil > Temperate...
TGCCGAGCAGCGTGTGCTCGAAGAACCAGTAGTTGAAGATCACGAGCGCGATCGTCACCGCGATGATGAGCAAATACTGGCTGTCGAGATAGACCGGGCCGACCTGAATGCCCGGCGTTTCGAACCAGCCCTGCAGCACCTGCGGCTGCGGGCCGTAGATCGCGAGCACGGAATTGGCGAGCAGGATCGAGGCGCCGATGGTCGCGATGATCACGGGCAGGAAGGTGCGGTGGCGCAGCGGATAATAGACCCCGAGATTGAAGATCGCCCCGAGCAGCGCCATGCCGGCGAGCGCGAGCAGGAAAGACAGCCAATAGGGCCAGCCGAGATCGACTGAAAACACCACCATCAGGTAGGCGGCGACCATGGAGAATTCGCCTTGCGCGAAGTTCACCACATTGGTGGCGCGGAAGATCAGCACGAATCCGAGCGCGACCAGCGCGTAGACGGCGCCGATGCCGATGCCGGTGAACAGCAGTTGAAGGAAGAGGTCCATTGAGCGGGCCGGTCAAAGAGGAGCAAATTCACCGATGGCTTTGGCCTCCTCGCGCTCGGAGGAGGCCAAGAGCCAAGGTCAATCGGTGAACTCGATGTGCTTGTCGAAGGCAATCGTGCCCTTCTCGTTCTTCACGATGTTGTAGCCGTGAAGCCCGTCGCCATTCTGGTCGAAATTGTACTCGCCCTCGGCCCCCGGGAATTTCTGGGTGGCCAGGATAGCCTCGCGGATCTTCGCCGAGTCGGTAGAGCCCGCCTTGTTGATCGCCGCCGCCAGCACGTTGATCGCGTCGTAGGGCCAGGAGCTCTGGTTATCGGGTGCGACCTTGGCGATGTCGCGATAGGCCTTGCCGAACGCTTTCGCGGCATCGCTGGATTCTTCCGCATAGTCGGCGACGCCGAAGGTGCCGTAGAGCGCGGGGCCTGCGAGCTTCAGCGCGGTGATGTTGACGATCGAGGGCGAACCGACCCAGGGAATGTTGACGCCGAGCTGGCGCAATTGGCGCGCAAAGATGCCGAGGTCGTTCTCGAAGGTGAAGTAGGAGCCGAGGATGTCGGCGCCGGACTGCTTGATCGCGAGCACCACGGGGGTGAAGTCCTGGCTCTGGTTGGCATAGCCCTGGTCGAGCACGGCGGGCGAGCCGAGCTTCTCCAGCGCGGCGCTGAGCGCCTTGCCGCCGGCGGTGCCGAACGCGTCGGTCGAGTGCAGCACGGCCCACTTCTTCTTGCCGAGTGTGTTGACGCCATAGTCGGCGATGACCCGGCCGGAATAACTGTCATTGGGGCGAAACCGAAACAGCCACTGATTGCCCATATGGGTCAGGTTGGGATCGGTGCCGCCGATCATCACCGGCTTGCCGAGCTTGAGCACGTCGGGCGCCATCGCGTGAACCTGGGTGGAGCGGATCGAACCGAGGAAGGCCACGATGTCCGGCTCTGCCGCGAGCTTGGAGAAGGCCAGCACGATGCCGGGGTTGGTGGTCTGATCGTCCTCGACGATCAGCTCGGCCTGCTTGCCCAAAATACCGCCGGCCTTGTTGACGGCCTCGAGCGCGAGCTTCGCACCCTTGATGGCATACCCGCCGGATTCCGCCGCGGGGCCGGTGACCGGCGCGCACATGCCGATCTTGATCGTAGCGGCTTGCGCCCTCGCAGATGAAATTACGTAGGGGGCAGCAATACCGGCAGCGATACCGGCTGTGAAATCGCGTCTCGTCAGCTTCATTCCAATCCTCCCTGGGGCCGGGCTTCCTTGTCGGCCCTTCTTGGTCTTGGCAGTCCAGCTCTAGTGACCGGGACCGCGAAACCGGGTGCTGTTTAAGGGCTCTCGCGCGCGGAGTAAATTGATATCGCGGTGATTTCGACTAACGACGAACGCGCGTCCGATCCTGCTCAAGTTATTTATCCTTAACGCTGGATCGCGAGCCTTATTCCAGCCACTTCGCCGCAATGGTGCCTGTGATTTGCTGCTCAAACACTATGCAGCGCAGCGAGCTATGCGTCCTATCCGCCTCATTATGCAAATTTGCGCTTACTCATCGCCGTCAGCGCTTTTCTCCTCGTCAACGCCAAGCTCCGCAAGGCTCATTTCCAGCGCGCCCAGCATGTCCTGCAGCTCCGCTAATTTGTGGGCGCCATAGCGCTTGGTGATCGCGGCATAGATCGCCTCCGACGAGGGCGCGACGACCTCCATCAATCTCACACCTTTTTCGGAGATCGATACGACGCCGCGGCGCAGATCAGTTTTCGCGGTCCGGCGTTCGATCAGGCGGCGCGCTTCCAGATCGCGCAGGATGCGCGACAGGCTCGGTCCCAACAGGAAGGCGGTGCGCGCGAGCTCGGTCACCTCGATGGCATCGATGGCGGCGAGCGCGCGAAGTATGCGCCATTGCTGCTCGGTCAGGTCATGACGGCGCAGCGAGGGGCGGAACTGCCGCATCACCGCTTCGCGCGCGCGGAGCAGCGACATCGGCAGCGAGCGGGAGAATTCGCGCATCGGCACCCGGCGGGCAGCCGCCTTGCGCGATTTCGCAACGGTTGTCTTCGGTGATTTCTTCCGCGCCATCCGGATTGCGACCGTCGTCAGGTTTGCACCGCAGCAAACATTGATTGGGTTTGATCCGAACCATTTAACATGTTAATCATCTCGGTGCACGCTCCCTTTTTGTCGATCTTCGCATGACCCTTTCCAGAGACGAAATTCGCGTCGCCGCCGAAAGCCTGCATCGGGCGGAGAAGACGCGCACGCAGATCCGGCAGCTGTCGCTGGAATTTCCAGACATCACCATCGATGACGCCTATGCGATTCAGAAGGCGTGGATCGAGATCAAGCTCGCCGAGGGGCGCGTGGTGAAAGGCCACAAGATCGGCCTGACCTCGAAGGCGATGCAGAGCGTCCTCAACATCGACGAGCCGGATTCCGGTGTGCTGCTCGACGACATGTTCTTTGCCGATGGCGGGCTGGTGCCGTCCGACCGCTTCATCGCCACGCGGGTAGAAGCGGAACTGGCGTTCATCATGAAGCAGCGGCTGGCCGGACCCGGCTGCACGCTGTTCGACGTGCTGAACGCGACCGACTTCGTGGTACCGGCGCTGGAGATTCTGGATACGCGGATCGAGCGGGTCGATTCGGAGACCAAGGCGACGCGAAAGATTTTTGACACCATCGCCGACAACGCAGCCAACGCCGGCATCGTGCTCGGCGGCCGGCCGCTGCGCCCGCTCGATGCCGACCTGCGCTGGATCGGCGCGCTGTGTTTTCGCAACGGCCAGCTGGAAGAGACCGGGCTAGCCGCCGGGGTGCTCAACCATCCCGCAACCGCCGTCGCCTGGCTTGCCAACAAGATCGCGGCCCTCGGGCTTGCGCTGGAGCCGGGCCAGGTCGTGCTGGCGGGATCGTTCATCCGTCCGATCGAGGCCCGCAAGGGCGACACAATCCAGGCCGACTATGGCGCCTACGGCTCGGTCAGCTGCCATTTTGCTTGAATCTCTCACGTGGAGTGATCCCGCCATGCCGCATTTCACGATCGAATATTCCGCCAATCTCGATGCGCGCCTCGACATGAGGAAAGTCGTCGAGGTCGTCCGCAAGGCCGCGGCGGAGACCGGCATCTTCCCGCTCGGCGGCATACGCGTCCGCGCGGTGCGCTGCGAGCACTATGCGATCGCCGACGGCAATCCGCAGTTCGGCTTTCTCGACATGGTGCTGCGGCTTGGCGAGGGCCGCGATCTCGCGACCCGAAGGAAAGCCGGCGAACACATCTTCAAGGCGTTGTCGACCCATCTCGATCCGGTGTTCGCGCAAAGCAAGTTCGCGCTGTCGTTCGATATGCAGATCAACGACAAGGAGACGAGCTGGAAGCGCAACAACATTCATGAGGCGCTAAAGGCGGAGGCGGCCCATGGATAAAGTCACGCCGAAATCGGATCTGTTTCGCGCCAATCTCGACCGTGCTGCGCCGCTGCTGGCAAAACTGAAGGCCGAGGGCATCTCCCATATGATCGACGGCAAGACCGTGCCGTCGATCTCGGGCGCAACCTTCGAGACCAGATCGCCGATCGACGGCGCGGTGCTGGCGAGCGTCGCGCGCGGCAATGCCGAGGATATCGACCGCGCCACTACCGCGGCCGCGCTCGCGTTCAAACCTTGGCGCGAGCTGTCGGCTGCGATGCGCCGGAAACTGCTGCATCGTGTCGCCGACGCGATCGAGGATCGTGCCGACGACATCGCGGTGCTCGAATGCATCGACACCGGCCAGGCTCACCGCTTCATGGCCAAGGCCGCGATCCGGGCCGCGGAAAACTTCCGCTTCTTTGCCGACAAATGTACCGAAGCCCGCGACGGGCTGAACACGCCGAGTGAGGAGCACTGGAACGTTTCCACCCGCGTGCCGATCGGCCCTGTGGGCGTGATCACGCCGTGGAACACGCCGTTCATGCTCTCGACCTGGAAGATTGCCCCTGCCCTCGCCGCCGGCTGCACTGTCGTGCACAAGCCCGCCGAATGGTCGCCGGTCACGGCCGATCTTCTGGCGAAGCTGGCGAAACAGGCCGGCGTCCCAGACGGCGTGCTCAACACCGTGCACGGCATCGGCGAGGAAGCCGGAAAGGCGCTGACCGAGCATCCCGCGATCAAGGCGATCGGCTTTGTTGGCGAAAGCGCCACGGGTTCGGCGATCATGGCGCAGGGCGCGACGACGTTGAAGCGCGTGCATTTCGAGCTCGGCGGCAAGAATCCGGTGATCGTGTTCGACGACGCCGACCTCGACCGCGCGCTCGATGCGGTCGTGTTCATGATTTACTCGCTGAATGGCGAGCGCTGCACCTCGTCGAGCCGGCTTCTGATCCAGCAGAGCATCGCGGAAAAGTTCATCGAAAAGCTCACCGCGCGCGTGCTGGCGCTGAGGGTCGGCCATCCCCTCGATCCCGCAACCGAGATCGGGCCCTTGATCCACGAGCGGCATCTCGCCAAAGTCTGCGCCTATTTCGACGTCGCGCGGAACGACGGCGCGGTGATCGCGGTCGGCGGCAAGCCGCATGACGGCCCCGGCGGCGGGCATTACGTGCAGCCCACCTTGGTGACCGGCGCACACGCCAAGATGCGCGTGGCGCAGGAAGAGGTGTTCGGGCCGTTCCTCACCGTGATCCCGTTCCGGGATGAAGCCGACGCGATCGAGATCGCCAACGGCGTCAATTACGGCCTGACCGGCTATGTCTGGACCGGCGACATGGGCCGCGCGTTGCGCGTCGCCGACGCCCTTGAGGCCGGCATGATCTGGCTCAACTCGGAAAATGTCCGCCATCTGCCGACCCCGTTCGGCGGCATGAAGGCCTCCGGCATCGGCCGCGACGGCGGCGACTATTCGTTCGACTTCTACATGGAGACCAAGCACATCTCGCTGGCGCGGGGCACGCACAAGATTCAGAGACTGGGAATTTAACGAAGATCGTCATTCCGGGATGCGTGCAAGCACGCAGACCTGGAATCTCGAGATTCCGGGTCTGGTCCTTCGGACCATCCCGGAATGACCTGAGGAAACACCATGCCCGTTCCGCAACACGTCTTCGATCCGCCGTTCAACATCATCCGCTGCAGCCACGCCGTGCTTGACGTCACCGACCTCGACGCCAGCCGCAAGTTCTATGAAACCACCGTCGGCCTCCATGTCGAGGATGGCGACGACAGCGCGGTTTACCTGCGCGGCAGCGAGGAGCATCAGCATCACTCGCTGGTGCTGCGCAAGGCGCAAACCGCCGCCTGCAACCGCCTCGGGTTCAAGGTCGGCAACGAAGGCGACCTCGACAAGGCCGCGTCGTTCTTTTCCGAGAACGGCATCGCCTGCGCGTTCGCCGAACAGCCGTTCCAGGGCCGCACGCTGCAATTCACCGACCCCTTCGGCTTCCAGATCGAGTTCTATGCTTCGATGGAGAAGCGCCCGCATCTGCTCCGGCGCTACGACCTCTACAAGGGCTGCCATCCGCAGCGGCTCGATCATTTCAACGTGTTCGCCGCCGAAGTTCAGGGCACCATGGACTTCTACGCCCGGCTTGGCTTCCGCCTTACCGAATATGCCGAGGAGGACGGACCGAACGGACGCATTGCCGCGGCCTGGCTGCATCGCAAGGGCAATGTGCACGACTTCGCCATCACCAACGGCAAGGGGCCGCGCCTGCACCATTTCGCTTATTGGGTGCCGACCGCGATGAACGTCCTGCACCTCTGCGATGTCATGGCCTCCAGCGGCTACCTACAGAACATCGAGCGCGGGCCCGGCCGCCACGGCATTTCCAACGCGTTCTTCCTCTATATCCGCGATCCCGACGGCCATCGCCTCGAGCTCTATACCAGCGACTATTTTACGATGGACCACGATCACGCGCCGATGCGCTGGTCATTGAAAGACCCGCGCCGGCAGACGCTGTGGGGCGCGCCGGCGCCGCGCTCCTGGTTCGAGCAGGGCTCGCCGTTCACCGGACAAAAGGTGCGCGAACCGCTGTTCGTCGCCGATGTCACGGTTGCGGATTAGGGCCATGTTGAGGACAAGAATTTCATGATAGGGGCGTCGCTTACTCCGGCCGCATTGATATTTGGCATGGTGTTGCTACCGGTGGCGGCCGCGCAGGCCGTCGAGCTCAGGATCATCGCGGGTGGCTCCCTCACCAGTCTGCTAAACGATCTCGGCCCGCAATTCGAGAAAACCAGCGGCCACAAGCTTGCGATCCACGTCGACTCCACGCCCAACATCGTTGCACGGATAAACTCGGGTACGCCGTTCGACCTCGCGATTGCGCCGGTCGATGTCTTCAAGGACGCGGCGGCGAAGGCCCATTTCGTTCACGGACCAACCATCGATATCGCGCGCGTCGGTTACGGCGTCGCGGTTCGCGCCGGCGCAGCAAAACCCGACGTCTCGACGCCGGACGCATTGAAAAAGACCCTGCTCGACGCGTCGTCGATCGCGTTCGTGCCGTCAAGCGCCGCCGGCGCCTACGTCATCAAGGTGTTCGAGCGCTTAGGGATTGCCGAGGCGATGAAAGCAAAAACCAAGGCGCAGGCCGGACCGCCGCAAATCGCGCCGGCCGTCGCCAAGGGTGAAGCCGAGCTTGGCATATTCCTCACCAACGTCTTGATGGCCCCCGGTGTCGAACTGGCCGGCCCGTTGCCGGCCGATCTGCAGCAGGAACTGGTCTTCACCGCCGCCGTCGCGGCGGAAGCCAAGGAAGCCGACGCCGCCGAGGCGTTCATCCGTTTTCTAACCACTCCCGCCGCCGCGGCCGTCATCAAGGCCGGGGGTATGAACCCTGGCTAAGCGGCGCTCACATCGGTATTGACAGCCTATGACCCTCCCTCGCCTCGCCACCTATTCCGTCAGCGGCTTGACCAAATACGGTGCCGTCGTCGGCGACGGCATCGTCGATCTCTCCGGGCGGTTCGGACAACAATATCCGACGCTGCGCGAGGTGATCGCGGCCGGCGCGTTGACGCGGCTCGCCGAGGAGGGCGCGCGCTATACGCCGCATCACGCGCTGGATCAAATCACCTGGCTGCCGCCGATCCCGCAGCCGGAAAAGATCATCTGCATCGGCGTCAACTATCCCGACCGCAACGCGGAATACAAGGACGGCTCGGACGCGCCGAAATATCCGAGCATGTTCATGCGCACCGCGCGCTCCTTCGTCGGCCACAACACGCCGCTGGTGCGTCCGCGCGCCTCGCTGCAGCTCGATTATGAGGGCGAAGTGGCGCTCGTCATCGGCAAGGCCGGCCGGCATATCGCCGAAAGCGCCGCGCTCGACCACATCGCGGCCGTCACGCTGTGCAACGAAGGCACGCTGCGCGACTGGATCCGGCATGCCAAGTTCAACGTCACCCAGGGCAAGAATTTCGACTCCACCGGCAGCCTCGGGCCGTGGCTCGTCCCCTACACCGGTGAAGCGCAGATCGCGGATATCAGGCTGACGACCCAGGTCAACGGCGAGACGCGGCAGGACGACCGTACCTCGCGGCTGATCTTCGGCTTCCGCTACCTCATCAACTACATCTCGACCTTCACCACGCTGGTGCCCGGCGACGTCATCGTCACGGGCACGCCGACCGGCGCCGGCGCTCGCTTCGATCCGCCGCGTTACCTGAAGCCCGGCGACATCGTCGAGGTCGCAGCCGACGGCATCGGCCTCTTGCGCAACGGCGTGATCGACGAAGCCTCCTAACCGCACTCTCAGCGATCGGACCACGAAATGACTTCCATGACCGGCGGCGAAGCGATCGTAAGCGGCCTCGTCGCCCACGGCATCGACACCGTGTTCGGACTGCCCGGCGCGCAGGTTTACGGCCTGTTCGACGCTTTCCATCAGGCGCAGTTGAAGGTGATCGGCGCGCGCCACGAGCAGGCCTGCGGCTACATGGCGTTCGGCTATGCGCGCTCGAGCGGCAAAGTAGGCGTGTTCAGCGTTGTGCCCGGCCCCGGCGTGCTGAACGCCGGCGCGGCCTTGCTGACCGCGTTCGGCTCGAACGAGCCGGTGCTGTGCCTGACCGGACAGGTGCCGACGCAATTTTTGGGCAAAGGCCGCGGCCATCTGCACGAGATGCCGGACCAGCTCGCGACCTTACGAACCTTCGTGAAATGGGCCGAGCGCATCGAATATCCCGACGTCGCACCGACGCTTGTGGCGCGCGCGTTCCAGGAGATGCTATCGGGCCGGCGCGGCCCGGTGGCGCTGGAAATGCCGTGGGACGTGTTCACGCAGCGCGGGGAAACCGGCGCGGCAACGGTGTTCGATCCGTTCCCGGCACCACTGCCCGATCCGGATCGCATCAAGGAAGCCGCCGCGCTGGTTACCGCAAACAAGCGGCCGATGATCTTTGTCGGCAGCGGCGCGATCGACGCGCGCGAGGAAATCCTCGAGCTGGCGGAGATGATCGACGCGCCGGTGGTGGCGTTCCGCAGCGGGCGCGGCATCGTCTCCAACGCTCATGAGCTGGGTTTGACGATGGCGGCAGCCTACAAGCTGTGGCCAGAGACCGACCTGATGATCGGCATCGGCACAAGGATGGAATTGCCTGCGTCGTCGTTCCGGTGGCCGTTCCGCCCCGACGGCCTCAAGTCGATCCGCATCGACATCGACCCAGCCGAGATGCGGCGATTGACATCCGATGTCGCCGTGGTGTCGGACGCCAAGGCCGGCACGCGCGAGTTGTTCGCGGCGGTAAGCAAGGCGGGATACCGCAAGACCTCCGGCCGCCGCGCCGCGATCCGCGAGGCCACGGCGGCGGCGCAGCAGGAAATTCAGAAGGTGCAGCCGCAGATGGCGTATCTGAACATCCTGCGCCAGGTGCTGCCTTCAAACGCCATCGTCACCGACGAATTGTCCCAGGTCGGCTTCGCCTCCTGGTACGGCTTTCCGGTCTATGAGCCGCGCACCTTCATCACCTCGGGCTATCAGGGCACGCTCGGCTCGGGTTTTCCGACCGCGCTCGGCGCCAAGGTCGCCAACCCCGACCGGCCGGTGGTCGCAATCACCGGCGACGGCGGGTTCATGTTCGGCGTTGCCGAACTCGCCACCGCCGTGCAGTTCAACATCGGCGTGGTGACGCTGGTGTTCAACAACAACTCCTACGGCAATGTGCGGCGCGACCAGCGCACGCGCTTCGACGGCCGCGTGGTGGCGGCCGACCTCGTCAATCCGGATTTCGTCAAGCTCGCGGAATCCTTTGGCGTGGCGGCGAGCCGCGTCACCTCGCCCGATCATTTCCGCCCCGCGCTGGAAAAGGCGCTCGCCGCCGGTGGGCCCTACCTGATCGCGATCGAAATCCCCAAGGATTCGGAAACGACGCCGTGGACGTTCATCCATCCGGCGAAGCCTTAACCATTGTCGTTCCGGGGCGATGCGAAGCATCGAACCCGGAACCTCGAGATTTCCGGGTCTGGTCCTTCGGACCATCCCGGAATGACTGCGGATAGAGCTAGGCCCTGCGCACCTGCATGCGCTGCTGCACCCGGGCCGCAGCAATCACCAGCAGCCCGCAACCGGCGACCGACCAGCACGCGATCGGCGCCCATTGCAACAGCGGGGCATATTCCGGCAGCTTCTGCAGTCCGCCCGCAACCGCCGCCATCCGCGCAAAGGTCGCAAGCGCCAGCGCGGAGAACACCAGGCCCGTCACCTTGCCCTCCGCGCCGGTGTGGCCGATCGCAAGCGCGGCCGACACCGCGCTCATCAGCATGCAGCCCCAGGCCGCGCCGGCAACGAACTGCGCGACAACAAGCGTGTTGAGGCTTCCGGCCGTCTCCGCAACCAGCACCGCGACCGCGCCGAGCAGGCCGGCGGCGCCCATCACGATCAGCGCGCCGCGGTGCTTGACGACGACGCTTGCCGGAAACAATGCGACGTTGAAGCCGATCCAGAACACCGGCATCAGCCACTGCAGATCAGTGGGCCTGGCAAAGCGCAGATAGAACGGCGCGCTGTTGATGCTGAAATGCAATTGATAGCCGAGCGAAAGCAGGATCATCGCGACGACGAACAGCACTGGCACCGTGCCGAACGGTCTTGCGGGCTTGGGCGGCTTCTTGGGCGACGTCGTGCGCGCGACGTCGCGTTCGACCCGGGACAGCCCAAGCGTGGTCAGAAGCAGCACCACGCTGGAAATCACGAATGGAAGCCGCGGATCGACATCGCGCAACACCACGCCGAGATAGGGCGAGACGGCTCCGGCAAGGCCGTAGCCGAGCATCACCAGCGCCGCCAGAAACGGTAGTCGCGGCGTCGCGCAATATTTCCCGAGCAGGATCAGCGGCGGGGCGCGCAGGGCGGACGAGGTGATGGCCCAGATCGCGATCAGCGCGATCAAGGGAATCTTTGCGCCGGCGCCGGCAACGAAGGGCAGCGCAGCAAAGGCAGCGCAGGATAGTGCGGTCAGCGCACCCACGAACACGCCGAGACGGCCGACCAGCGAGGCGATCCGATCGGCGGCGATTCCCATCGCGGTATCGGTGATGGTGAAGATCGCCTGATCCAGCATCAGGACCAGGATCACGACACCGGGCACGATCCCGACCTGGGCGGCCAATTTCGGCAGATAGATGAGATAGGTGGTCCAGCCCAGCGTGAACACCAGCTGCAGGAATGCAAAGTAGAGACCGGCGCGGTTGGCACGGGAAGTCGCATCTGCTGGCAACTCGGCGGTGGTGGTCGTCATGTCTGGTCCTCGAGGGGCAGGAGCATAGACCAGAGCTAATCCGGAGGAAATGCGGCGCCGCTCCCCTCCTCCCGTTTGGAAACGAAAAGGATCTGCGCGAGAGAGAGCTGCCTCATAGTCCGAAACTGTTCTGCAGCCCCCTCGCCCTGTATCATGGCGAAAAAGGCTCATTTCGACCAGAGCGGGAGATGCAGCACTATTGAAAGCTGAGCGCTAGATATCATTTCCTTCTGGGATTTCAGCAAAAGGCGCGTTCCAATGATCCCTCTCGATACTTATTCGCCTAGCTATTGGCTCCTGGCAGATGACCAACTCGATCTTGGACTCGATCGTGCGAAGGCCGATCTATTCAGGGCTCATTTCAATCATTCACTGCTCTTCAATCCGAGTCTCCTGTTCTCGGATTCGATGGCAATCAACAATCGTAATTTTCGGCACCTGGTCGAACACGATTCCGAGTTCAGGACATTGATCGAGAATAGCCATTTCGGCATCGCGGTGCGTACCGATGCGAACAATCGAGCGCTCGATTTGATCGAACTAAAGGAACGTTTCATCAAGGACCGAAAATCGCGGGTTACCGAGCTCGATCATTCTGACGCCGGCCTGCAATTCCTGCAAAACTGCTCGGAGATCGTCCCCTATTCCGGTCAAGAGCTCGCTCAATTCTATTCCGAACAGGTCGTCGATCTGTTTCTGCATGATGCAATTCAGAAGAAACTTTCCGGTGATATTGCGAATGACGTTCATTACCTCGCGAGCCAGGCAAGGTCCGAACTTGGTGCCGGGTTTGGAAGAGACTTCTTCGTCTTCAGGCTGCGGGATAGGCTCATCAAGCACAGAAGGGGCAAGAGCCGGAGTGCGGAAGCTGACGTCGACGCGTCCATGCAAACTATTCACCGCATCTCCGAATATCACTATATTACCGCGCTTCCGAGCAAAATCGACACGACGCCAATTTATGCAAACAAACACGCCGACGCATTCGATATCTGCAGAGGCCGAAGCGACCTACATTCTGTCGATGGCTACAATTCAGATCACCATATTCGCTTGCTTACCGGGTTGGCGTCTTTCGAAAAGTACGTTGCCCGGCTCTGATATTCTGGAGCTCCGCAAAACCGACGAAGCCTCCGAATACTTCACGGCCAAATATAATTTCGACGCGAAGACCTACGACGAGTCGAAGCGAAATTTCATGGCAGCGTTAGCCGCTTATGTGCGACGCATCGAAGATCGCATCATTCATCGCTTTGACGCCTCTCGTGACGCGGAAGATACCGTACTTGTCAAGTTTGATGTCAGGCGGCGTTTGCAATCGGGCTTGATGACGGGCATCGATTATTCACCAGATGCGCTCGTCTACATTAGTATAGCGGCAGAACTTTCCAAGCATTCGGTCCCGGCCGCGCTTGGCCTTCTTTTCGTCATGCCTGCTCTCGCGGTGGCCCGGAAAACCGTCCGGGCTTCACTCGGAAATACATATGTAAGCCCCAATGCCTCCGAGGAGCAATCCGACAACGACCTTCGAAACTTGAAGGTCCATGAACTTACCGTTCGCGGAACGCTTGGAGGCCAAAGGATCGAAGCGGAAGCAATCGTGAAGAAAACCAGCGAGGAATACGTACCCGACGAAACGCTATACAGCGGTCTTTGAAGATTGACCGGAACCATGAAGCAAAAGCGCATTCACGCTGAGGGAATCGAAAATCTTGTTCTCAAGAACCATGTCGATCGCCTCGGCGACCTCGACAATGAGCGGCTCTCCAAAAACCTCGGTTGGCTCCGGTGATGGCTTCGAGGCCGGTCGGGCCCCACGGGCCTCGAACAGATGAATGAAATGATCCATCAGCCCGGCTTCGGTCGACAGGGATGCCACCAGCCGAAAATCCGTTGCGCGCAACCCGGTCTCTTCCAGAAGCTCTCGGGCCGCAGCCTCGACGGGTGGAACGCCCTCGGAACCAAACCCTTTCGGTATCTCAATGCACATCCGATTCGACGCGTATCTGAAGTTATTGATCAGATAGAGGCGCCCATCTTCCAGGATCGGCAGTATGGCGACACTATATGGCGCGCGCCATTGAAATTTGAGATACCGGCCTCGTTCACCGTCTGGAAACGTCACCTCGTTGTCAAAGACTCTTGCGTACCTGTTCTGATAAACTTGATGCTCCCTGTCGGTGGTTATCTTTTTCGGAATTGTCATGGTTCGACTGCCGTTTCAGTGATGTCTATCAGTAAAGCTGAGGCATCATCGTGGCACCTTATGCGGGGAAATATAGCGCATTCCGGATCGCCCGCCTCTAGGGCCCGCAGCCGTTTAATCATCTCGGAAAGGCCCGTCGTGATTGAAAGGTCCAGTATATTATCGACCGTCGCAGCCTCAAAGACATCGAACAGTCTGGTATAGCCGTCGGTCATCAGCAACAGCCGGTCTCCGGGCGCTACTTCTATCTCTCCCTGAACGGCATGATCAGCCGCGCTGCCATCAAAACCAAGTATCCAATAGCCGTCGCTTCGATTGGCCATGGACCGGTTCTGCTTGAGGAGCGGCAGAAGCTCATTCCACAAGTCGCGGCCGTCGTGCATGCCGCACTTCTGCAGCTCATCAAGTCGATCGAGCGCCAGAGCGTCGAGGTCCTCTAACTTGGATTCTCCAATCAAGCGTGTTTCGCCGCGCGATGCGACCACACACTTGCAATCGCCAAGCTGAAGGTAGCGAAGCCGATCCTCTCGGACATCGCAGAAGAAGAGCGCCGACGTCGGAAGCGCATACGCTGGTATGTCGTCGAGCGCGCGAATATCAGTGGCCTGCGCAGTCACCGAGGCGATAGCGTCCTTGACGTAACACCTCAATGGCGCTTGCCCCGGGTCGTGATTGGTAAAATAGGCGTGATAGAGCTGCACAAGCCAGTAAGCATCACTGCCCTCGCGAAACAGTTGATGTTCGGATAGGCCTGTGGCTCCATCCATCATCCAAAATCGGCTGCCGGAATGGCCGCAGATATCTTCGTTAAGCTGCTTGTATGAATTGGAAATGTGATCGCGTCTGACGGCGCTAGTGCTCATTGTCAAACTGTTTCATTCGATCGCCGCACGGGATACCCCATCAAGCCGATTTCCGGCCGCAGGATTGTGCAACAATACATCCCCGCGTATCGGGCGCAAAGACTCTGGCGCCGCAAGCCGGCAGGCATGGCCATTGTCGCAGGCTAGCGCGCCCTGCGAAACGTCAAATTGATGCGCTGTCGGCCCATCAGCGCGTGCTCGCCGTCGGCGAGCGGGGCGATGCCGTGGAAGAACAGCCGCGACGGCCCGCCCCACACCACGACGTCGCCATGCGTCAGCCGATATCGTTGCGGCCTGTCGCTGCGCTTCAAACCGCCGAACAGGAAGACCGCCGGCAGGCCCAGCGATACCGAGACGATCGGCTGACCAAAATCCTGCTCGTCCCGGTCCTGATGCAGCGACATGCGCGCGCCCGGCTCATAGCGATTGATCAGGCAGGCGTCGGGCGCAAAGCCGGTAAAGCCGGCCTGATCGGCCGCCTGTTCGGCCAACGCGCGAAAGACAGGCGGCATGGTCGGCCAGGGCTTGCCGGATTCGGGATCGACGGTGTCGTAACGATAGCCGCTGCGATCCGTGACCCAGCCAAAACCACCGCAATTCGTCATCGCTACCGACATCTGGTGGCCGCCCGGCGTGTGCATGTGGCGAAACGGCGCCTGCTCTTCGATCGCGCGCAACGCTGCGATCACGTCGCTTTCGCGCGGCCGCGCCGAGCCGCGCAACAGCACCGCACCCTCCGCCATCCGCTCCTCGGTGGGGCGCACATCGCCAACGCTATCAAACAGGTCTGCGGTCATTTCGCATCGTGGAAGATCACCCCCAGGGTGTGGCGATGGCCGGAGCGGACCCGGCTCACGCCATGACGCAGGTTAACGCGGTAGGCGCCGCGTGTCCCCTTTACCGGCCGATGATGCACAGCAAAGGCGACCGCATCGCCCTGCAGCAGCGGCACCACTTCGGCGCGGGACTGCATGCGCGGCCGCTGCTCGGTCAGCACGAACTCGCCGCCGGTGAAGTCGCGTCCCGGTTCCGACAACAGGATCGCAACCTGCAGCGGAAACACGTGCTCGCCATAGAGATCCTGATGCAGGCAGTTGTAGTCGCCGCTCTCGTATTGCAGCAACAGTGGTGTGGGCCGTGTCTGCTCCGCTGCATGGCAGCGCTTCAGGAAGGCGTCGTGGCCTTCGGGATAGCGGATATCGATGCCCATCGCCTCGTTCCACCGGTTGGCGATGCCCTGCAGCCGCGCGTAGAGCGCGGGCCGAAATGCTGCGATGATTTCGGGCAGCGGATAGGAGAAATACTTGTATTCGCCGCGACCAAAGCCGTGGCGACCCATCACGATGCGGCTACGAAAGTGCGAGTCGTCCGGATAGAGCGCGGCCAGCGCGCGGCATTCGTCTGGGGAGAGCAGGCCTTTCAGGACGGCGCAGCCCTGTGTGTCCAATTCGCTCTCCGCCTGCGGCCAATCGATGGCGTCGACGCAGGCGGCGGTGTCGGGGGTAGGATGGACGATGGTTTTCGCGGTTGTTTTCATGGCAGCCCATTCTCGCAAATCGCACCTGGTGTGGCCACCCGATTTCCGACTCCCAGCCCCGTCATTGCGAGCGAAGCGAAGCAATCCATGCCGCCGCGCGGAGGAAAGATGGATTGCTTCGTCGCCTTCGCTCCTCGCAATGACGGAGTTTTTGGCGCCTGCCTCAGCCCCGCACCGGCAAGGTAATCACATCATACGCATGCCGGATCGTGCGCTTCAGCACGGGATCCTCGAGTTCGTACTCGAAGCGGTCGGCGGGTCGGATGCCGCCGATCGCCGCAAAGGTGCCGCCGAACATGGCGCAACCGTCCGGAAGTTTGCCGCCTTCGAAGCCGCGCGCAATCAGTTCTGAAGCCGGCAACATCGCATCCAGCGTGCCCTGCTGGTACAATTCGCGCTTGCCCTTGATCCAGGCGTAAGCGCGCAGGATCATGCGGTCCCAGTGATCGATGACCTCCTCCAGCTCCCATAACACCGGAGCGACCGGCTTGTCGCACATCTGTTTTGAGACAGTGACGCTGTAGGTTTCCACCTTGCGGTCGGTATGGTCGGAGCCGAGGCCGACGAAGATGCGGCCCTGCCAGCCGATCAGCACGAACTCGACCTCGCCGCTGGAATCGTTGCCGCAGACCTCAATCGAATCTTCCGTCGTCAGCCGCCGCGCCGAGACCCGATAATAGATCGGGGTCGTGGCCGGCCGCGCGATGCCGATCGCCTCAAGCTCGGCGATGTGCTTGTCGCGCGCCACCGGATCGCGGCCGGTCCATCCCGCGATCACCGCCTGGTCGATCGCCAAGGTCAGCGGAGTCGTGGTTCCCTGGGCATCGATGGTGAAGGTCAGGTCATACATGGATGGCAGTCTCCATCCCGGCCGCGAGCCCGAAGATGCAGCGGTCCGATCCGCCGGATGAAGCAAGCATCAGCCCGACCGGCACTTCGCCCTCGCGATGGGCCGGCAGCGAGATCGCGCATCCGTCGATCATGTTGATTAGCGAACAATTGCGGAGGCTGCGCAGGTTCGCCACCGCAAACGCCTTGTCGTCGGCGAGATCAGCGATCCGCGGCGGCGTATTGGCGGTGGTCGGCATGATCAGGGCGTGATAGGGCTCGAGCCTGGCATTGACGCGCGCGATCAGCGACCGTCGCGCCTCGAGCAGGTCGATATAGTCGGCGGCGCTGATGGTCTCGCCGCGCAGGATACGCACGGAAACCCGGGGGTCGTAGACGTCGCCCCGGGAGGTGAGGAGATAGCGATGCCAGGCATAGCTCTCCGCCGCCGCAAAGCCGCCCTTGGCATTCATCATCCCGATATCGTGGAATTCCGGCATCTCGATTCGCTCGATGTCGGCGCCCTGCCGCGACAGCTGCTCCAGCACGCGCTCGAAGGTATTGGCCACGGCCTCATCGAGGTCGTCGAGCACGACCGTGGTCGGAACCGCAAGGTGCATGCCCTTGATCGGGCGCGGCCTTAACGGAACAAGCGGCTCATCGGCCAGCACGGCATCGAGCGTGGCGCAGCACCCGACCGAGCGCGCCAGCGGTCCGTAGCTGTCGAGCGAGAACGACAGCGGCACGCCGCCGTCGAGCGGGATGCGCCGCTGCGTCGGCTTGTAGCCGACAATGCCGTTATAGGCGGCGGGAATCCGGCAGGAGCCGCCGGTGTCGGTGCCGAGCGCGCCGTGCGCCATGCCGTCGACCACGGAGACCGCCGCCCCCGACGACGAGCCGCCGGGAATATGGCCCTCGCTGCGGTTCCAGGCGCCTTTCGGCGTGCCATAATGCGGATTGATGCCGATGCCGGAGAACGCGAACTCGGTCATGTTCGTGCGGCCAATGACGATAAACCCCTCGCGGCGCAATCGCGCCACCACCGGCGCGTCCTGCTCCGCCGGCGTGGCCTCTTCTTCCAGCGCGCGGGAGCCGGCGCGGGTCACCTGCCCCTTGATGTCGAACAGGTCCTTGATCGACAAGGGAATGCCGGCAAAGCGCGACGGCGCGGCATTGGCCTTGCGCAGCCGGTCCATTGCGTCGGCGGCGGCAAGGGCGGCCTCCTTGTCGACATGGATGAAGGCTCGCTCGCCCTCGCCTCTCGGATCGGCGATTTTTGCGAGGCACTCCTCGACCAGCTTGCGCGCGCTGGTGCGGCCTGCTTCGAGATCGTCGGCGAGCGAGGCAAGGGTCGGATGGTTCGGCATCATCAAGTCTCTCCGTCATGGCCGGGCTTGTCCCGGCCATCCACGCCCTTCTTCGCCTTCACGTCACTTGGACGTGGATGCCCGGGGCAAGCCCGGGCATGACGACTACGGGCCGAGTTTGTCCTCGTCAATCTCCAGATCGAGCAGCGCCGAGCTCAGCGACTTGCCGTGCGCATCGAGTGCCAGCGATCGCGTCACCCCGCCGCCGAGCGTCTGGCCCATCACAAAATTGAGCGCGGATATGTTGGGCAGCTCATAGCGCACCACAGAGCCTTCGACAACGCCGGCGAAATGTGCCTTGACCCGCTCGGCCGTCACCTGCGCCAGCAGCAGCGGATAATGCCTGTCATGATAAGCGATGACCGAGATGTTCGATGTATTTCCCTTATCGCCGGTGCGGGAATGGGCGATCTCGCGCAGTTTCATCGCCTCATGCCTCCACGAAGCTAACGTGCGGCACCGCCAGTTCGCGGGGCAACAGGACGGAGGCCACCGCAACCACATCGCGCGCCGATTTCCACGCGCCGCCGCCGCCGGCCGGGCCGTTGGTATAGAGCGTCTCCACCTCGTTGCCGATCCTGACGGCCTCGCGCAAATTCTCGGTGCGCCCGGTGACTCGCACGCGCACTTCGTAGGGCTCGTTGGCATGCGCCGCGACCAGCGGCCCGTGCAGGGAATCGACGCCGATCAGGTCGAAGCGCAGTTCGCTCGCGGCAACGCCGGTCAACTTCAACCGCTCGCGCACGATGTCGAGCGCCAGCCTTCCGCGCGCCAGCGCGCCCGGACCGGCATAGGAAATCTGCCCCTCGCCGATAAAACTGTCGACATAGCCGACCGAGACTTTCAGCGTGCCGGTACGGTTGCTGCCGCGGCCGCCGCTGATCCGCACGCGATCGGGCGCGATCTCCTCGACGCGCACCTGCGAAAAATCCGCCGTGACGTCGGGCTGCAGATATTGCATGGGATCGTGCGCCTCGTAGAGCAACTGCTCCTTGCAGGTCCGCGCCGTCACAGCGCCGCCGCTGCCCTCGACCTTGGTGATGACGAGCGAGCCGTCCTGGCCCACTTCGCCGATGGGAAAGCCGAGCCGCGCCAGGTCAGGGATGTCCTTGTAGCCGGGATCGGCAAAATAGCCGCCGGTGATCTGCCCCGCGCATTCCAGGAGATGCCCGGCGACGGTGCCCTTCCCCAGCAGATTCCAGTCGTCCATCGCCCAGCCGAAGGCATGGATCATCGGCGCCAGAAACAGCGCGGGATCGGAGGCGCGGCCGGTAATCACCACATCGGCACCGCGCGAAAGTGCCTCCGCCATCGGCCCGGCACCGAGATAGGCGTTCGCCGACGACAGCCGGTTGCCGAGCTGCTTGATGGTGCCGTCGAATTCCATGATCGGGAGGTCGCCTGCCTTGCAGGCATCGAGCACGTCGTCGCCGACGATGGCCGCAATCTTCAATGCGGAAAACCCCAGCGATCGCGCGATCTCGGCGGTCTTTTTCGCGGCGGCTTCCGGGTTGGCCGCGCCCATATTGGTGACGATCTTGATTTTCTTGGCGACGCAGAGCGGCAGCACCGCGCGCATCCGCTCTTCGAGCAGCGGATCGTAGCCAAGTTCGGGATTCTTCATGCGCGCCTGCTGCGCCAGCGCCACGGTGCGCTCGCCGAGGCACTCGAACACGAGATAGTCGATCTCGCCTTTTTCGGCGAGCTCGACTGCGGGCTCGATACGGTCGCCCGAATAGCCGGCCCCCGAACCTATCCTGATGGTCCGCATCACTTCAGCCCGAAATAGGCGCGGTGCAAGTCCTCATTGCCGCTCATCTCGGCAACCGTGCCGGAGAAGCGGATACGTCCGCCTTCCAGCACGAACACCCGCGTTGCGACTTCAAGGAAGCCGATATTCTGCTCGGCAATCAAAAGCGCAAGCCCCCGTCCGCGCAATTCGCTCAGGATGCGGATGACTTCCTTGACGAACAGCGGCGACAGCCCGGCCGACGGTTCGTCCATCACGAGCAGCCGCGGCTCGGCGGCGAGTGCCTTGGCGATGCCCAGCATCTTGCGCTGGCCGCCGGAGAGCGACGACGCCGGATTTCGCCGCTTGTCGCGCAACACCGGAAACAGGTGATAAAGCTCTTCGACCCGCGCGCCGGGATCGGTATGGCCGAGCGCCTGCGCGCCGACGCGGATGTTTTCCTCGATCGAGAGGTCGGGAAAGACCGCCAATTCCGACATGTAGGCCATGCCGAGCCGCATCCGGTCGCTGGAGCGCATCCGCGTGACGTCGCCGCCGCCGAGCCTGATGCTGCCATGCCGCGTCTCGATCAGGCCGACCAGCGATTTCAGGAACGTGGTCTTGCCGGCGCCGTTGGCACCCAGCAGCAGCACGGTCTCGCCCGGACGCACGTCGAGATCGACGCCCCACAGCACCTGCATGGTGCCATAGCCGGCATCGATACCCTTCGCGTCCAGCAGCGCTGCTGTGTCAGGCGGCATGCTCGCCTCCCAGGAACACCTCGATCACCTGGGGCTCTTTTATCGCGGCCGCAAGCTTGCCCTCAAAGATCTCTTTGCCGGCGTTGAGCACGATGACGCGGTCGGTGATGTGCTCGATGAAGCCCATTAAATGCTCGACCACGATGATTGCCATGCCGGTTGCGGCCAGCGCCTGGATGCGCCCGGCAATCCAGTCGAGTTCTGCCGGATTGAGGCCGGCGGCGAGTTCGTCGAGGAGCAGGAGCCGCGGACGGGTGGCGAGGGCGCGCGTGAGATCGAGCATCTTTTGCTGCGCGCTGTTGAGGTCGGCGGCCGGGCGGTTGGCTACTTCCGCGAGCCGGTATTCCTCGAGCAGCTCGGCCATCGTCGGCGGCGTCACCTCGGCGCGCCCGTAACTGAGCGCGACCTGGATGTTCTCGCGCACCGTCAGCGACAGGAACGGCTTTGGAATCTGGAAGGTGCGGTTGACGCCGCGATGGACCAATCTATGCGACTGCACGCCGCCGATGGACACACCATCCAGCGTCACCTCGCCGCCATCGGGCGCATAGAGGCCGGAGATCACGTTGATCGCGGTGGTCTTGCCTGAGCCGTTGGGACCGACCAGCCCTAAAATCTCGCCCGATGCGACATGGAAGGTCAATCCGTCGAGCGCATAAAAGCCGCCGAAGCGCTTGACCAGCTTCGCGACATTGAGAATGGGTTTTGGCTCAGGGAACATACCAGCCCCTGCGCGTTGCCAGCGAGACCAGGCCCGCGGGGAGAAACAGCACCAGGCCCATGATCAGGAGGCCATAGATCAGCTGGAAATATTGCGGCGTGGTAAAGCCGATCAGGTTGTAGATGCCGTAGAGGATGACGACGCCGACGATCGGGCCGGTGATGGTGGCGACGCCGCCGAACAGCGCGAACACGATCGCGAAAATGCTGAAGTCGCCGGAGAAGACGTTGTCGGGATAGAACACCGAGACGTACCAGGCATAGATGCCGCCAGCGAGCCCCGCGACCAGCGCCGACACCAGCCACGCGATCACGCGCATCTTCACGACATTGACGCCCGCCATTGCGGCGGAGACCGAATCCTCCCGCACCGCCTGCAGCGCGAGCCCGAAGCCGGAGTTTCGCAAGTAAACCACGCCGCCGAGCGTCAGCGCCAGCACCACCAGCGCGGCCGTATAGGCCGACGTCGGATTGAAAATGCCGGTGAGCGAGACGCCATACGGTCCCTTGGTAATGTTTTCCAGCGCCGGATTGGCGACGAAATGCAACACGGCAAGTGACGCTGCGAGATTGGCGATCGCGAAATAGGCGCCGGATAACCTAAGCAGCGGCGTCAACAACAGGCCGAGCGCGACCCCGACCAATCCTCCAACCACCACCGCGATCACCGCCGGCGACTGGAAATGCATCACCATGATCGCAAAGCCATAGGCGCCGGCGCCGAAGAAGCCGACATAGCCGAACGGCAGATAGCCCGTAAAACCGTAGATGATGTTCACGCCCTGGGCGAGGATCAGGAAGATGACGAAGTTGAACAGCAGCAGGTGGTTCTCATAGACGCCCGGCAGCACCGCGAACACGGCAACCAGCGGAACGATGATGAACAGCGTGTGTCTGAGGGCGCTAGGCAACGCGCACCCGCCTTCCGAGCAGGCCGCTCGGACGCAGCAACAGGATCAGGATCAGCAGCACGTAAGGCAACAGATCGGCCCAGGAAGAGAGATAGGTCTGCACCAGCATGTAGCAGACGCCGTAGACGATGCCGCCAAGCGCGGTCCCCAAGGGGTTGCCGAGCGAGCCCAGCACCACGATGGCAAACGAGGTGACGGTCGCATCCGCGCCGAAGGCCGGCGTCACCGAGCCGAACATGAACGGCGCGAACACGCCCGCGACCGCCGCTAACCCGAGCCCGATGCCGAAGGCCGCGGCCGAGACGCGGTCAACGTCGATGCCGGTGGCGAGCGCCTCGTCGCGCCGCGACATCACCGCGCGGGTCAGGGTGCCGAGGCGCGTGCGATAGAGATAGACATAGACGAGCGCGATCGCGATCAGGCTGGTGACCGCCGCGATCACCCAGGGAGCAGGAAATCCCTGGCCGAAAATCTGAACAGGCCCCGCCCCGCCGGGCTTGCCGCCGAACAATTTTATCTTGATGGTCGAAAACACCGTGCCGAGCACGCGGCTCTGAATCGAGCGTTCGCTGGTGCCGGCGAAGATCGTGGTGATGGCCTCGATCACCTGCGACAGGCCGAAGAACAGGATGATCGACAGCATCTCCGGATTGACCGAACCCTGCAGCCGCGGCACCAGCACCCAGTAAAGCAAAAGGCCGGCGACGACAAAGATCACGAAGGCGAGCGGCACCGCGAACAACGGATCGATCCCGGCGAGCGTCACCACGCCGAAAGCGACGAAGGCGCCGAGCATCAGGATGTCGCCATGCGCCAGGTTGACGATGCGCATGACGCCGAACACGAGATTGAGGCCGATCCCGACCAGGCTGAAATACAGACCGAACAGGACGCCGGCGACCAGCGCATAAATCAGCATATCAGCGCCCAGTCCCCGGCGTCTCTTTCGTCAACCGCAGGCCTCATGGCGCCGGATAGACCGGCTTGCCGGTGGCGGTTTCGTGCGGATAGATCGAAATGAACTTGACGTGGCCCTGGTCGTCGAGCGCAAGCTGGCCGAGCGGGGTCAACTCGCCGATCTGGCCGCCCATCTCGTCCAGCGCAAAGGTGCCGTCGAGCGTCTTGAGCTCGCCCGAGAGGCTGAATACTGCGCGGCGCAGCTCCATCTGGTCCAGCGAGGTCGCGACCGACAGCGTCCTCTCGATGACGAGCCCCGTGGTGTATCCGGCAGTGGCATTGAAGCCGAACTCGATCTTGCCATCGGGATATTTCTTGTCCCAGGCGGCCCGATACTCCTTCATGGTCATGCCGAAATTCACCGGATAGTCCAGCTCGGAAGGAGGCACGTAGGTGAAGACGTGCTCGAGCGCCTTCTCGCCGACATTCTTTTCCAGAAGCTCCGTCTCGATGCCGGCATAGATCGCGAACAGCATCTTGAACTTGGTGCCGACATCCTGGACGTTGCGCAGGAAGGCGATGTCGTTCGGTGCATAGCCGAAATGGATCACCGCGTCGGGATTGGCGTTGCTGATGTTGTTGATGATGACCGTGTAGTTCGTGGTCTCGGTCGGGATGCCCTGATCGTAGACGATCTCGATCGGCGCGCCTGAGTCTTTCACGAATTTGCGGAAGGCGTTGGCCTGCGTGCCCGTGAACTCGTTGGTCGCATAGAGGATGGCGACCTTCTTGATGCCGAGCGCGGGTCCGTCATGGGTGATGAAATCCGCAACCGGCTTCGGCCAGATGGTCGACACCGGGTCCGCCATGAGCGCAATATAGGGATTGTCCTTGGAGAAGAAGCTCGCGCCGGTGCCGGTCTGGTCGAACAGGAAGAACTTGTGGTCGCGGGCGATCGCCACCGCCGGCGCCGTCAGCACCGAGCCGGAATCCGCCACCAGGAGGTCAACCTTGTCCTGGGTGATGAGCTGGTTATAGAGCGTGGAGGCGGTCGCGGTGTTGCTCTGGTCGTCATAGGCGACAAGCTTGACTGGAAGCTTCTTGTCGAACGCCTTCACATAGACGCCGCCGTCGGCGTTCTTCTGCTCGGCCCAGAGCTTGAGCGCGCTGTAGACCGGCATCGAGATCGAGGCATAGCGCCCGGAAGACGCGTAGAGCGTGCCGATCTTGATTTCCGCCGGCGCATCCGCGGCAAAGGCAGCTCCAGCGAGTGCCAGGCCAGCGGCCAGCGCCGCACCCGTTACCTTGAACATCAAATCCTCCGAATTTTCTTCATCTGGCGCCCTTCTACCGCGCCGGGTCGGAGAGACACAAGCGCCCCCGCCTCACCCATTGTGCGCGTCGTGGAATACGCGGCATGCGCGCGCATGGCTGGACCGTTGACGACGGACCGTCAAATGTCGCATCAAGATTGGAAGTAATCTTCGGAGGAAATAACCGACATGGCTGAGCCAGCCCGCGCGCGACCGAAACCGACCCCCGAAACCCAGCATTTCTGGGACGGCACACAGGCCTCTGAACTGCGGCTGCAGCGCTGCGACGCCTGCGCCAACGTCTATTTCCCGCCGCGCCCGTTCTGCCCGTCCTGCGCCTCGCGCAAGGTCTCCGTCTTCAAGGCGAGCGGCAAGGGCAAGCTCTACAGCTACATCATCCATCATCGCCCCGCCCCCGGATTCACCCCGCCCTATTCGATCGCGGTGGTGGAGCTCGACGAAGGCCCGCGGATGATGAGCAACATCATCGATTGTCCGCAGACGCCCGAGGCGCTCGAGCTCGACATGCGGCTCGAAGTCGCGTTCGAAAAGCTCGACGACAAGATCACCCTTCCTCTGTTCCGTCCGGCGAAGGGGTAAGCATCATGCGCAGAAACCAGGTTGCCGTCGTCGGCGCCGCCGAGACCACCGAGCTCGGCGTCATTCCCAACATGTCGCAGATCCAGCTTCACGCCGACGCCGCGCTGAACGCGATCGCAGACGCCGGACTAAAACTGTCCGACATCGACGGTTTTGCTACCGCGGTCGAGACCCCACAGCAGGTCTGCCATTATCTCGGTATCACGCCGACCTGGGTCGACGGCACTTCGGTCGGCGGCTGCTCCTTCATGCTGCACGTGCGCCATGCCGCCGCCGCGATCGAAGCGGGCCTGTGTAAGACGGTGCTGATCACGCATGCGGAAAGCGGCAAGTCGAATATCGGCCGCACCCCGCGCATGGTCGGCCCCGACAGCCTGAACGGGCAATTCGAACTGCCCTACGGCGTCACCACGCCGGCCAGCATGTTTCCGATCCCCGTGCTGCGCTACATGAAGACCCATGGCATCACCCATGAGCAGATCGCCATGGTCGCGGTGGTGCAGCGGGAATGGGCGGCGAAGAACCCGCGCGCCACCATGAAGGAGCCGATCACGGTTGCGGACGTGCTCAATTCGCGGATGATCGCCTATCCGTTCCGCATCCTGCAATGCTGCCTCGTCACCGACGGCGGCGGCGCGCTGATCCTGACCTCGGCCGACCGCGCAAAAGACTTTCCGAAAAAGCCCATTTACATCCTCGGCACCGGCGAGAGCGTGGAAACGCCGATGGTCAGCCAGATGCAGACTTTCGACTCGTCGCGCGCCTTCAAGGTGGCTGGACCGCTCGCCTTCAAGGAAGCCGGCATCACCCACCGCGATGTCGATCATCTGATGATCTACGATGCTTTCGCGCATCTGCCGCTCTACGGCCTGGGCGATCTCGGCTTCATGCCGCATGAAGAGACCGGAAAATTCATTGCCGACGGCAATACGCGGCCCGGCGGGAAATTGCCGCTCAACACCAATGGCGGAGGCTTGAGCTACATGCATTCCGGCATGTACGGCATGTACGCGCTGCAGGAAAGCGTGCGGCAGTTGCGCGGGATTGCGGCCGCGCAGGTGCCGAATGCAAAGATATCGGTGTGCCACGGCGTCGGCGGCATGTTCGCGGCGTCAGGCACGATCATTTTTACGAACGAGCGATAAGTATTCCGTGAGGGACGCGCCGCTCCTTCCTCCCCCTCGCCCCGCTCTTTCGCGAGGAGAGGGTTGGGGTGAGGGGCTCTATCGACGCATTCGGTCTCGCGGAGAGTCCCCTCACCCGAAATTCGTGACCCACGAATTTCGACCTCTCCCCGCAAGCGGGGCGAGGTGACTGAGCGCAACAGCAGAAACCGGAGAACCGCGTATGACCAAATCACTGCAGGACAAAGTCATCATCGTCACCGGCGCCGGCCGTGGCATCGGGCGTGAAATCGCACTGCTCTGCGCCGCCGAAGGTGCCAAGGTCGTGGTCAACGATCCCGGCGGCGCCGCCGACGGCTCGGGCACGAGCGCGGCGCCGGCCGAGGAAGTCGTCGAAGAGATCAAGAAGCGCGGCGGCACCGCGGTTGCGAATTTCGAGACCGTCGCGGAAGCGATCCCCGCCAGCCGCATCGTCAAGATGGCAACCGATCACTTCGGCAATCTCGACGGCGTCGTCAACAACGCCGGCATCCTGCGCGACATGATTTTTCACCGCATGAGCGTGGAAGCGTTCGAGTCCGTGATCAAGGTTCACCTGATGGGTTCGTTCTATGTCGCGCATGCGGCTGCGCGGTTGTTCCGCGAACAGGAGAGCGGCTCGTTCGTTCACTTCACCTCGACCTCGGGGCTGGTCGGCAATTTCGGTCAAGCCAACTACGCCGCGGCCAAGCTCGGCATCGTCGGCCTGTCGAAGTCGATCGCGCTCGACATGAGCCGTTTCAACGTGCGCTCGAACTGCGTCTCGCCGTTTGCCTGGAGCCGGCTGATCGGAACGATCCCGACCGAGACCGAAGCCGAGAAGGCGCGGGTCGCCAAAATCCAGCAGATGGGGCCGGAGAAGATCGCGCCGGTCGTCGCCTACCTGCTCGGCGACGCGTCCAAGGACGTCACTGGGCAGATTTTTGGGGTACGCATGAACGAAATCTTCCTGATGGGCCAGTCGCGCCCGCTGCGCTCGGTGCACCGCGGCGAAGGCTGGACGCCGCAGACCGTCGCCGAACACGCGATGCCGGCGCTGAAGCCGTCGTTCTACAAGCTCGACCGCTCCGCGGATGTGTTCAGCTGGGACGCGATCTGAACGAGACCAAAATTCGATCCATCTGAGGTCGTTTCACTGAACCGCCAGCTTTATGCCTGAATGCGGGCAAATGATTTCCTCCCAACAAAAAATTGTGGGAGGAAACCATGACAAGTCTACTGACCTTTCTCAACAAGCAGTCTCTCGACCGCCGCAACCTGATCAAAGGCGCGGCGGCGCTCGCCGCAACGGCCGCGACTACCACAGCGGCCTCTGCGGCGACGGTAGCGCCCTTCGGCCAGTTGGGCTCGCCAACCCAGTCGACCGATCCGCTGCCCTTGGGGCCGCTCCCCGGGGCGCGCTATCCGGATTCTCACCTGGAGTCCGCCCACCCCAAGGCTTCGTTCGGGCCTGCCGGTTTCCCTGCCTTCGCCGGCACCATGGCGGTTGAGCGCGTCGCGACCGGGATGCGCTGGGCCGAGGGTCCGGTCTATTTCCCGGCCGGGCGCTACGTGCTGTTCAGCGACATTCCCAACAATCGCATCATGCGCTTCTCGGAGGACGACGGTCACTTGAGCGTATACCGCCAGCCGTCGATGAACTCGAACGGCAACACCATTGATCGGGAAGGACGCCTGATCACGTGCGAACATAGCGGCCGGCGGGTCACCCGGACCGAACTCGATGGCTCGATCACCATCATCGCCGACAAGTTCAATGGCAAGAAGCTGAACTCGCCGAACGACGCGGTTGTCGCGTCCGATGGTTCGATCTGGTTCACCGATCCCGTCTACGGCATCGGCGGCTATTATGAGGGCGTCAAAGCCGAACCTGAGCAGGAAAAGCACAACGTCTACCGGGTCGATCCGAAATCCGGCGACGTCAGGGTTGTCGCCGATGACTTCGTGGAGCCCAACGGCATCGCCTTCTCTCCTGACGAGAAGAAGCTCTATGTCATCGATACCGGATTCACGGACGGGCCGGACAACCCGTCGCATATCCGCGTATTCGACGTGAATGTTGAGGCGGGAAAATTGGGAAACAACAAAGTGTTTGCGGACATGCCCAAGCCCAGCATTACCGACGGGGTGCGCTGCGACAGGGACGGAAATGTGTGGCTCTCGGTGGGTTGGGGCGATCCGAAGGAGGACGGCGTGCGCGGCTACAACTCTGGCGGCGATCTGCTCGGCAAGATCCACATACCGGAAACGGTCGCCAACCTGTGCTTCGGCGGTCAGCAACGAAACAGGTTATATATCTGCGGCTCGAGCTCGCTCTATGCTGTCTACACGAGCGTGCAAGGCGCTCTGAAGCCGTGAGTAGCGAATAAGGCATGGCGAATAGGGAGTGGCGAATAGCGAATGGGTGATCTTCCATTCGCTACTCGCCATTCGCCATTCGCCCTCTTCACCCCGTATTCCTCAAGCCCGCCGATATCCCGTTGATCGTGATCTGGATGCCGCGCAGCAACTGTTCGTCCGCGTCCACCTTCTCTGCACGGTGTGCCCGCAGGAATTCCACCTGCACGTGGTTCAGCGGATCGAGATAGGGGAAGCGGTTGCGGACCGAGCGCTCCAGCAGCGGATTGCCCTGCAAGAGCCGGTCCTGATCCATGATGTCCAGCAACGTCTCGATCGAAAGATGCCACTCGCGCCGGATGCGGCCGAAGATCTTTTCGCGCAACTCCGCATCCTGAACCAGTTCGGCATAACGCGAGGCGATCGCGATCGAGCTCTTGGCGAGCACCATGTCCATGTTCGACAATAGCATGCGGAAGAACGGCCATTCCCGATACAGTTCTTTAAGGAACGGCATGCCCTGGTCAGGGCGCTCCGAAATCCAGGTCTCGACCGCGCTGCCAAAGCCGTACCAGCCCGGCAGCATCAGCCGGCATTGCGCCCACGAGAACACCCAGGGGATCGCACGCAAATCCTCGATCGCGCGGGTCTTCTTGCGCGACGCCGGCCGGCTGCCGATGTTCAGCGTTGCGATCTCGTTGATCACGGTGGACGACCAGAAATAGTCGACGAAGCCGTCGGTCTCGTAGACCAGTCCCCGATAGGCCTTGAACGCCAGTTCCGACAAGCGGTCCATCGCTGTCAAATATTCCCGCTTCGGCGCGGGTTGCCGCGGATGCAGCAAGCTCGCTTCCAGGGTGGCGGCGGCCAGGATCTCCAGATTGTTGCGGCCGACTTCGGCGTTGGAATATTTGCTAGAGATTATCTCGCCCTGCTCGGTAATCCGGATCTGGCCGTTCACCGCCCCACCCGGCTGCGCGATGATCGCATCATAGCTCGGGCCGCCGCCGCGGCCGACCGAGCCGCCGCGGCCGTGAAACAGGCGTAATCGAACGCCATGGCGTTCGAACACTTCGACAAGCCCGATCTCGGCCTTGTAGAGCTCCCAACCCGAGGTGACGAAACCGCCGTCCTTGTTGCTGTCGGAGTAGCCGAGCATCACCTCCTGCACGGAGCCACGGCTGTCCACGAGCCTGCGGTAGTCGTGCAGCGACAGCATTCTGTCCATGATGCCGGCGGAGGCCTGCAAATCCTCGATGGTCTCGAACAGCGGCACGATGTTGATGGCGCTGCGGCCGGAGGGGTCGACCAGGCCGACCTCCTTGAGCAGCAGCGCGACTTCGAGCATGTCCGACATGCCGTTGCACATCGAGATGATGGAATGGGGGATGACGTCCGCGCCGAACTTGGCGTGCGCTTCGGCGGCGGCGTGGAACACCGCGAGCTCGCCGAGCGTCTCATCGCTGTACTTGACGAAATGCGATGTCAGCGGCCGCGAGTTGCGCAGCTCATTCGACAGCAGCGCGACCCGCGCCTCCTCGCCCAGCGCGAGATAGGACATGCCGGGCATCGCGGCATCGATCAGTTCGGCGACCGTGCGCTCATGCACGGCGGAATTCTGCCTCATGTCGAGCCGGGCCAGATGGAAGCCGAAGCAGTCCACCGCGCGACGCAACAGCCGCAGGCGGCCGCGCGCGATCACCCGCGCATTGTTGGCGATCAGCGAACGATCGAGCACGTCGAGATCGGCCTGCAATTCCTTCACGCTCGAATAAGGCTCGGCTTTGCCGACCGGCGGCCTGGTAATCTCGACGTCCAGCTTCGACGCGGTCGCGGTCAGCCGCGCGTAGATGCCGGATACCGCCAGCCGGTAAGGCTCGCCGCGGCGATGCGGCGAGGTATCCGGCGAGTGCCCCGCCAGCACGCGCAGCTCCTCGGAAACGTCGGCAAGATGCGCCGCGATCGAGAGTTCGGCGCCGAGCGCGTGCAGTTGTTCCAGGTAATATTGCAGCACCCGGCTCGACTGCAGTTTCAGCGTGCCGCGCATCACGTCGGCGGTGACTAAGGGGTGGCCGTCGCGATCGCCGCCGATCCAGCTTCCCATCCGAAGGAAGGACGCGATCTCGCCCCCCGCCTCGTCGCCGGCGTTCAAACGGTCTTCCAGCGCGCAAATGAGCCGCGGCACCTCATAAAGCAAGGTGTAATCATAAAACGACAGGCCGTTGGCGACCTCGTCGAGCACGGTAAGCTTGGTCCGCCGCAACAGATTGGTCTGCCACAGCGTCAATACCGCGCGGCGCAACTGCTCGTCGCTGGCCTCGGCCTCTTCCGGTGTCATCTGGACGCGCTCGCGCCGATCCAGAAGCGCCGCGACCTCCATCTCGCGGTCCATCGTGCTCTTGCGGCGGACTTCGGTCGGATGCGCGGTCAGCACCGGACTGACGTAGGCGTCCTTGAAGAAGCGCCGCAGATCGGCCGCACTGAATCCGGCCGCTTGCGCATGCGCCAGCGTCTCGGCCAGCGTGCCGGCGTCCGCCCCGCCCTTGGCAGCGGAGCGGGCGCGCATCTGGCGGATGTTATTGTGATCCTCGGCGATATTGGCGAGATGGGAAAAGTAGCTGAAGGCGCGCACGATGCGCACGGTCTCGCTGGTCGGCATCGAGTCGAGGATGCCCTCGAGCTCACGCCGCGCCAGGCGGTCCTCGTCGCGGTGGAACCGGATCGAGGTCTGCCGGATGCGCTCGACCACGTCGAACACGTCGGCGCCCTCTTGGTCGCGCACGGTGTCGCCGAGGATGCGCCCTAGCAGCCGGATATCGTCACGCAGCCGGGTGTCTTCCTCCAGCGCCTGCGCGTCCTCGACGCGATTGGGGCGCAACTCGGTGTCGGAAGGCACGATCTGGGATGACATGGTTCGGCTCTCCAGAGGCTGCCCGGCAATCATGCAGTCTGCAACTTTTTTGCCGCAGCGCAAGATGAAGAATGAGGCGCTGTTGGCTTGAGCTCTCCGTCATGGCCGGGCTTGTCCCGGCCATCCACGATTTCGCCTAAGCAAGAAAGACGTGGATGCCCGCGACAAGCGCGCGCATAACGATGTCGAAATGCCCAACTTCTCTAAATCCGCCGCCCCGCCCGCTCCCAATAAGGGTCGCGCAGGCGGCGCTTGAAGATCTTGCCGGAGTCCTCGCGCGGCAATTGGGACTGGATTTCGACGTGTTTGGGTACCTTGTAATCGGCAAGCGACGTCTTCAGACGGGCGCGGATGTCGGCCACATCCAGCGTCACGCCCGGCTGCGGCTCGACCACCGCCATCAGCGCCTCGCCGAATTCCGCATCGGGAATGCCGAACACCGCGCAGTCGTGCACGCCGGGAAGGCCGTGCAGCACCGCCTCGATTTCGGCCGGGTAGATGTTGACGCCGCCCGAGATCACCATGTCGCGCTTGCGGTCGCAGAGGAAGACATAGCCGTCAGCATCGATATAGCCGACGTCGCCCGACGTAATGAAACCGTCACGTTCGATCTCGCTGCGCTTTTCGGCCTTGTTGTGGTAGGTGAAATCCGGACTCGCGGCGATGCGCGAATAGATTTCGCCGATCTCGCCCTGCGGCAACACCTGTCCATCGTCGCCGATGAAGCGCAATTCGGCGCCGGGTGAAATCTTGCCGACGGTGCCGGGCTTCTTCAGCGCGTCGTCGGAATTGGCAAAGGTGACGGCACCGGATTCGGTCGAGCCGTAGAATTCGTAGATCACCGGCCCCCACCATTCGATCATGGCGCGCTTGACGTCCGCCGGACAGGGCGCGGCGGCGTGGATGACGTGGCGCAGCGAGGACATGTCGTATTTGCGGCGCACCGCTTCCGGCAACTTCATCAGCCGGATGAACATAGTCGGCACCATGAAGATGATGTCGATCCGCTGCTGCGCGACCAGCCGCAGGAACTCCTCCGGGTCGAAGCGCGGCATCAGGACCAGCGCACCGCCGAGCCTTGCAGCACGGATGCCGAACGAATTGGGCGCGGAATGATAGAGCGGCCCCGGCAAGAGCGCCCGCGCGCCCGGCTTTAAGCCATAGATCAAGGCGCGCATCGCCTCGGCGCTGGCGATTTGCTCCGGCGTCGGCACGTTGCGCCTGACACCCTTGGGATGACCGGTCGTGCCGGACGTATAGATCATGTTCGGCGGCTGCGGCACCACTGGGCCGTCGTACGGGGCTTGCTGCACCAGCCAGGGTTCGAAATCGATCGCGAAATCGGGCGTAGCCAGATGATCGGGGTCAATCTTGTAATGTGTGAGAATCTCCGGCGGGGTCGGGACGCTGAGCACGGTGATTTCGGGAGGGACCGTTCCGCGCAACTGATGCAGCATGTCGGCGTGGCCGATCAGCACCGCGGTTCCACAATCCCGCAGGATATAATCGATCTCTTCCGGCTTGAAATGCCAGTTGACCGGCACGCCATAGGCGCCGAGCCGCATGGCGCCGTTGGCCGCCTCGATGAAAGCGATGTCGTTGCGCATCAGGATGCAGACACTGTCGCCCTGCTTGACGCCGAGCCTGTGCAGTCCGCCGGCGATGCGCACGGAACGGTCGGCGACCTCGGCGTGGCTGCGCCGCCGTTCGCCCGAGATGATGCCGAGGAAGAGCGATGTATTATTCATTTTTCTTTTCGTTGTTGAGAACATCGGGTGTTTTCGTCATCACCGGGCTTGACCCGGTGATCCAGGTCTTGCTTTGGCTGCCATAAAGCGAAGAGGTGGATGACCGGGTCAAGCCCGGCCATGACGAAGCAATAATCAAACGTCGGCAAAGCGCGGCGCGCGTTTCTCGATGTTGGCGCCGACCGCCTCGAGCTGGTTGGCGCTGCCGAGCAGCTTCTGCTGTTCGACGGATTCAGCGAGCAGCGCCGGCCCTGGATCGACCGAGAGCTTGTTGAGCATGCGTTTGGCGGCGCGGATCGCGTCCGGGCTCTTGCCCGCGATCTCGCGGGCGATCTCGAAGGCCGCCGCGCGCGGATCGTCGCAGATGCGCGTGGCAAGGCCATAGCTCATGGCTTCCTGGGCGGAGAAAATCCGCCCGGTAAAGGTCAGCTCGCGCAGGATATCGTCGCGCACCAGGCTCGCCAGGATCGGCGTCCCCGCCATGTCCGGAACCAATCCCCACTTGATCTCCATGATCGACATCCGCGCATCCGGCGCGAGAAATCGGATGTCGGCACCGAGCGCGAGCTGGAAGCCGCCGCCGAACGCGACGCCCTGGATCGCGGCGATCACAGGCACGGCAAGCTGCCGCCATCCCCATACCGCCTGCTGCGCGAAATTCGCCTGGCCATGGGTGCGCTCCGTGAGATCGCGCTTTTCGCTACCCGGAATTCCGTTGCCGCCGGTTTCCTTCATCGCGGCGAACCTGCCCATGTCGAGGCCGGCACAGAACGCTCGCCCCTCGCCGGATAATACTACCGCTCGCAGGCCCTTTTCGCGGGAGAGACGCTCGGTCGCGGCGACCAGTGCCTCGAACATCGCGGCATCGAGCGCGTTCATCTTGTCCACCCGGACCAGGCGGACGTCGGCGACGCCTTCCGAAATCGAAATCGAGACGCGCTGCTCCATGAAATTCTCCTCTAGGCTCTTATTCTTTGTTGCCGCTTTACAGAACGGCGTGGGCCGGATTTAGTCAATCGACCAATTAACAGACAATAGCTTCAGGCGGAAACTTCCCATGTTCAGAGAAAATCTTCTGGCTGGTCGGCGCATTCTGGTGACCGGTGGCGGCACCGGACTCGGAAAGTCGATGGCGGCGCGCTTTCTTCAATTGGGTGCTGATGTCCATATCTGCGGACGCCGCAAGATCGTGTGCGACGAGACCGCGACCGAATTGATGGACCTTCATGGCGGCCGGGTCACGAGCCATGGTGTCGACATCCGCAACGCGCTCGCGGTCGACGAGATGATCGAGAACATCTTTCGCGAGGGTCCCCTCACCGACCTCATCAACAACGCCGCCGGCAATTTCATCTCGCGCTCGGAAGAATTGAGCCCGCGCGGCTTCGACGCGGTCGCCAACATCGTCATGCATGGCACCTTCTATGTCACGCACGCGGTGGGCCGACGCTGGATCGAAAAAAAGCTGCCCGGCAATGTGGTGTCGATCACCGTGACCTGGGTGCGCAACGGCTCGCCTTATGTGGTGCCGTCGGCGATGAGCAAATCCGCGATCCACGCCATGACCATGTCGCTTGCCACCGAATGGGGCCGTTACGGCATCCGGCTCAACACCATCGCGCCCGGCGAAATCCCAACCGAAGGCATGAGCAAGCGCATCAAGCCCGGGGACGAGGCCGGCGCGCGCACCAAGGCGCTCAACCCGATGGGCCGGGTCGGCACCATGGAGGAACTGCAGAATCTGGCGACGTTCCTGATCTCGGGCGGTTGCGACTGGATCAACGGCGAGACCATCGCGATGGACGGCGCGCAGGCGCTTGCCATGGGCGGCAACTTCTATCAGCTGCGCGACTGGAGCGACGAGGACTGGACGAAAGCCCGCGAGTCCATCAAGGCGCAAAACGAAAAGGACCGCGCCAAGAGGGCCTGATGGGACTTGAGCGAGAGGTCTTGTTCGCGCTCAACCCATCTTAACGGCCAAGCGTTACGACGGGTCGAGGGCCCGCAGAGGCATAAGCGGCCCTCCTGTCGGCAACCTCGCCGAGCTTGGCGTTCATCGCCGCGCCGATGTCGTTGTCGGAGTGAAGGTACTCGCCCGGAGCCTTCATCGTATCGATCCCGTAAAGATACATCACACCCGCCCAGATGCGCTCTCTTTCACCAGGCGGCGAGTACGTCACGACGCCTGCTTCTTCCTCGTGCACCACCGCGTAGGCCCAACGGTCCGCCTGCTCTCGCGACATGGCGCCGCTCAGGACATCCTCGAACACCCGACAGACGGTTTTAAGATCGACGTGCATCTACCAACTCCCCCTGTACCGACCGTTGCTGTCAAATTGATAGTGCTTCGTGGTCCCATCGTTTCGCTCAGGACGAATTTGCCGAACGTTGCCCGCCCGATCCACGGTCTCATGCCAGCCGCGTGTGCATCCGGTCATGGTATCAAACTCGTGCACATAGCGACGGCCGGCCAATTCGCCCCCATCATTCGCAGGCTGAATCAAGCCGTAGTAGCGGATACGATCATTTTCCAGCGCTTTGTCTCCTGCCCTGCCGTACTTCTCTCTGAAGAACGGCCCAAAGAAGACGCGATCGATCTCGTGCAGGCGCTCGTGCGAAAGACGCCGGCCGGCCGGCGCCGGTGGGGAGGCCTGCTTGATCGGAACGATCACGGCGGCAAAGACTGGCCGTTCGGTCGTGGCGTCCGCGCCAATCCGGTTGTCCAACGAAGATGTAACATCAACGGTCATGGCTATCCTCCATCGCCACCTCCGCCACCATTTGAGCGTTTCTTTTATTGGCGCATCGGCGCGTGCAAAGCACTCACAACAACAACATACAGTCGACATACGAACTTCAATATCTGCTTGCAGTTCATGGCAGCAGGATGGCTGACTTCGCCTACCGCAACGCAACACGAAATAATACCACCGTTCGTTGCAGTGGCGGTGCCCGGTGTTCCCGGACGACGTGTTGAAGCGGCAGCGAATACTCCCCCCATATTGTCTTTGCCGCCGGATACCGCCAAACTCCGCCCAACAAAAGCAATCACCACGGGGGAACATGTCCGCTTTTCCGGAGCCGGAGAATCTTGCCGATATGGTCCGCGCCCGGGCCAAGGCGCTGGGTGATGCGATTCTCTACGAGTTCGAGGGACGCCAAACCAGTTTTGCTGAATTCGACCGCAGGACCAATCGGGTCGCCAACGCGCTGAAGGCGCAGGGCGTCCGTCCGCGCGAGCGCATCGCCTATCTCGGCAAGAACAGCGACATCTATTTCGAGCTGCTGATGGGCGCAATAAAGGCCAATGTGGTGATGGCGCCCGTGAATTGGCGGCTCGCCGGTCCCGAAGTCGCCTTCATCGTCGAGGACTGCAGGGCCCCGGTGCTGTTCGTGGGACCCGAGTTCATCACGCAGGTCAGCAACATCCACTCGCAAATCGGAAGCGTTCGCACCATCATCACGACCGAAGGCGGCTCCCCCGAATGGCAGGATTTTACGGCCTGGCGCGACGCCCAGAGCGCCGACGACCCCAAGGTCGAGATCGGCCCCCGGGACATCGCGATCCAGCTCTACACGTCGGGCACGACGGGCAAACCGAAAGGCGCGATGCTGTCGCATGCCAACTTTCTCAACCTGGTCAACACCGGCACTGACGAGAAACCGGAATGGAACAAATGGACCACCGACGACGTCTCGCTGGTGGCGATGCCGATCTTCCATATCGGCGGTTCCGGCTGGGGCGTGATGGGGCTCTACCACGGCGCCAAGGGCGTGATCGCCCGCGAGTTCGATCCAACCAAGGTGCTCGATTTCTTCGAGGAGTCCGGCATCACCAAATTGTTCATGGTGCCGGCCGCGATGCAGTTCGTGGTGCGCCAGCCCCGCGCGCGGAGTGTGGATTTTTCGAAGCTGAAATACATGCTCTATGGCGCCTCGCCGATTCCGGCCGCGCTTCTCAAGGAATGCATCGAGGTCTTCAAATGCGGCTTCGTGCAGATGTACGGCATGACCGAGACCACCGGCACCATCGTCGCGCTTCCGCCGGAGGATCACATCGAAGGATCGGACCGCATGCGCTCGGCCGGCAAGGCGCTGCCCGGCATTGAGCTCGCGATCCTTGACGCCAACGGCAATCGGCTGCCGCCCGGCGAAGTCGGCGAGATCGCAACCCGCTCCGGCTCCAACATGGTCGGCTACTGGAACCTGCCGGAGGCGACCGCGAAGACGCTTGGGCCGGATGGTTGGCTGCGCACCGGCGATGCCGGCTACATGGACAAGGACGGCTATCTCTACATTCACGACCGCATCAAGGACATGATCATCTCCGGCGGCGAGAACATCTACCCGGCCGAGGTCGAGAGCGCGATCTGCGATCACCCCGATGTGGCCGAAGCCGCGGTCATCGGCATTCCCGACGACAAATGGGGCGAGGCGGTGAAGGCGATCGTGGTGATGAAGCAAGGCAAGTCCGCAACCGCGACCGACATCATCAACTTCACCCGCGAGCGCATTGCCGGCTTCAAGACGCCGAAGACCGTCGATTTTCTCGCGGCCTTGCCGCGCAACCCGTCCGGCAAGATCTTGCGCCGTCATCTGCGCGATCCCTATTGGGCGGGCAAGGAGCGGCAGGTGAATTAGTTCGTCATTGCGAGGAGCGTCAGCGACGAAGCAATCCATGCTTCCCTTGCGGCGCGATGGATTGCTTCGCTTCGCTCGCAATGACGGCGGCGGCTTTCGCGGGGACGACGTGGGGTGAGAGCGGCGCACCATCTCAATGCTTCCCCGCCCCCATGTAACCGAACAGGAATCCCGCGACTTTCCGCTTCTGGATTTCCTCGCTGCCTTCGGTGATGCGGTAGCGGCGGTGGTGGCGATAGATGTGCTCGAACGGCTTGTGGCGCGAATAGCCCATGCCGCCATGCACCTGCATGGCGCGGTCGGCGGCCTCGCAGCACAGCCGGTTGGCCCAGAAATTACACATCGACACCTTGTCGGAGAGCGTGTGCTCAACCTCTGCCTGGGTGAGCTGGTCCATTTCCCAGGCGGTCTTGCGGATCAATAGCCGCAGCATCTCGGCCTGCGTCGCAAGCTCGACCAAGGGCCACTGGATCGCCTGGTTTTCCGCAAGCGCCTTGCCGAAGGGTTTGCGCTCTCGCGCATACTTGACACTTTCGTTTATACAATAGACCGCCGCGCCCAGCGAGCTCGCGGCCTGCCGGATGCGGTTTTCGTGCACGAAGCATTGCGCCAGCGACAGCCCGCGGCCGACTTCGCCGAACAGCGCATCCTCGGGCACGAATACGTCGGTAAAACTGACGCGAGGATGATCGGTCGGCATATTGAACGTCCACATGTACTCCTCGACCTTCACGCCACTGCTCTTGGCCGGGACCAGCAGGCAGGTGATACCGCGCGCGTCGCCGTCATTGCCGCTCGTGCGGGCGAATAGCGCGCAGTGGGTCGCGACATGCATGCCGGTGGTCCACATCTTCTCACCGTTGATGACCCAGCCCTTGACGTTGTCGCGGGTCGCCGGCACCGCCCTGGTTTCCATATGGGTCGCGTCCGAGCCGTGCTCGGGCTCGGTGAGACCGAACGTGATGCGGTATTTTCCGGTGATCGAACCCTCGATCATCGCCTTCTGCTCGTCGCTGCCGTATCGATCGAGCATGGTCACCAGCGGAAAATTGCCGACGATCGAATGCTCGTTCTGCAGGTCGTTGTGCAGGCCCAGTCCCTTGGCGGCAAAATGCTCACGGATCACGGCCATCCACAGGTTGGAGCCGTCGTTGCCGCCATAACGCTTCGGGATCGCAAAGCGCAGATGGCCCGCGGCGTCGGCGCGATCCTTGGCCTTGCGCAGCAGGGCCTCCCATTCGTGCCGCGGCAGGCCGCCGTTATCGAAGTCGGTGCGCGCCCATTCGCGGCGATGGTCGAAGAAGCGGATGTTGTCGTTTTCGCGTTCGAGCGGCTTGATTTCGCGCTCGATGAACCGGTCCAGTTCGGCAAGGTACGCGGTAATTTCCGGGGGAATTTTGAAATCCACGCTGGCGCTCCTGGGGCAAATGTTCCCGAAGCGTCCTGCACACTCATCGAACAGAGCGGCAGGACGCCCCGGCCTCGCCCAGAGTACGCAAACCGGACGCCATCGAACAAACCCTGCGCAAACTGTGCCTCCTCGTGCCGCTTCGGGGTGGCAATTCGAGGCCTTTTTTCCGGTGGCATTTTGGAATCAACTGGACGTATTATCCGACCAACTATGGCCAAATATGGCAGCTCCCGTTGGAGGTAGACCGGCGATGAAGTTCATGTACTTTTTTCTTCCCTCGATCCCCGCAACTCTCGAAGAGCGGCGCGCGCTACGCCCGATCGCGAATCGCACCGACCGCTGGCAGCGCATGATCGAAGAGGTCGTGGAGATCGCGCAATTG
>Ga0307479_10000388_pt1 | contig 39423 bp, 33 predicted proteins | sample atmos_gasesECM4C_FD_203743 | JGI IMG/M metagenome (GOLD analysis project Ga0307479, IMG submission 203743) | Hardwood forest soil microbial communities from Morgan-Monroe State Forest, Indiana, United States - atmos_gasesECM4C_515 | ecosystem: Environmental > Terrestrial > Soil > Temperate...
AGCGGCGCAGGCTGCAGCTACTCGGATAAGGAGAAAAACTCTCCGCAACGACTCGCGCCGAATTTCCCGTGTTCGGCCGCGCGATGCTGTATGTTGCAGGCTCGGTCCGTGGTCTCTGCGCGCCGGGGGCCAGTCCGAATGACCGCACGAATGCCGAAAATCCTGCTCAGCGAAGGCTCCAGCCTGTCCGCGCGCGAGGCCATCACCGCGTTGGGGCTTGCGGGCCATCGCGTCGATCTGGTCTCCGCCGATGCGCTCTGCCTCGGGCGGTTCTCGCGCTTTGTCAGCCGCATGCATCGGGCGCCCGCGTCGGGGGCCGATCCGGACGGCTATCTGGCCGCGGTGCTGGATATCGTCAAAAGGCGTTCGATCGATGTCGTGCTTCCGGTCCATGAGCAGGCCTATCTGTTCGCCGCCGCGCGAAAACAGCTGCCGTCCGGGCTCGGGATTGCGCTTGCCGATTTCGAGACCTTCGAACAGGTGCAGAGCAAGGCCCGTCTTTCCGAGTTGCTGACGCGGCTGAACGTGCCGCAACCCGCGACATCGGTGGTTCGCTCGGCCGATGAATTCACAATCCCTCGGCCGTTTCCGTTCTTCGTCAAGGCGGCCTTCGGCACGGCGAGCACGGGTGTCTGGCGCGTGGGCGACGAACGCCAGCGCGACGCGCTGCTGGCGCAGCTCGAGCCGCAGCAGGCATTTGCCGAAGGTTTGCTGGTCCAGGCCGCGATATCGGGCGCGCTGGAGCGAACGCAGGCGGTGTTCGATCGCGGACGCCTGGTCGCCTGCCACATCTATCGCCAGGTCGCGGAAGGACCCGGCGGCGGGGACGTGCTCAAGCTCAGTGTGATCAGGCCAGAGGTACGCTCGATCGTTGAAAGCATCGGCCAGGCGCTGCAATGGCACGGCGCGCTGTCGTTCGACTACATCCGCGACGATGCCTCCGCCACGCCCTATTTCATCGACGCCAATCCGCGCCTGGTTGAACCGATGAACGCATGGCTTTCCGGCGTCGATCTGCCCGGCGCCTTGCTGCAGGTCTCGCTCGGCGAGACGCCGCCGACACAACGGGACGGCCGCGCCGGCGTGCTGACCCGGCTCGGCTTGATGGGCTTGCTCGATGCCGCGCGCCGCCGCCAGCGCCGGCGCGATATTCTCAAGGAGATCGCCCTGCTCGCCTGCCATGCCGGCCGCTATCGCGGCACGCGCGAGGAGCTGGTCCCGCTATGGACCGACCCCTGCTGCGCGATACCGCTGGCCGTGGTCGTCACCAAGCTCATGCTCGCGCCGGAAAGCGCAGCGAAAATTTCGCAGAGCACCGTTGCCGCCTACTGCCTGACGCCCAAGGCGATCCATCGGCTGCGCGCATGGCAGCATTCCATGTGAAGCGGGAGCCGTGCGGGCGATTGCCTTGGCACGCTCCAGCACGTAGCCTTGCGCAAGACAGCAGTCACAACAAATTCCGCTCGGGAGAAATACCTCATGGCGCGCCTTAAATTCGGAGCTTTCCTCGCCCCGCATCATCCGATCGGCGAGCATCCGATGCTGCAATTCCGCCGTGACCTCGATTTTGTCGACCAACTCGATGCGCTCGGCTATGACGAGTTCTGGTGCGGCGAGCATCATTCGAGCGGCTGGGAGACCATCGCCTCGCCAGAGATGTTCCTGGCCGCGGCCGGCGAACGCACCAAGCGCATCAAGCTCGGCACCGGCGTGGTCTCGCTGCCCTATCACCATCCCTTCAACGTTGCCCAGCGCATGGTGCAGCTCGACCACATGACCGGCGGCCGCGCCATTTTCGGCTCCGGCCCGGGAGCGCTGGCTTCCGACGCGCACACGCTCGGCATCGACCCGATGACGCAGCGCGATCGCCAGGACGAGGCGATCGCCATCATCCGCCGGCTGTTTCGAGGCGAGCGCGTCACGGCGAAGAGCGACTGGTTCGTCATGAACGACGCGGCTCTGCAGATCCTGCCCATGCAGGAGGATATGCCCTTCGTGGTGGCCTCGCAGATCTCGCCGTCGGGCATGACGCTCGCCGGCAAATACGGCATCGGTATCATCTCGCTCGGCTCGATGTCGACGCAGGGGTTGATGGCGCTGCCGCAGCAATGGGAATTCGCCGAGGACGCCGCCAAGAAGCATGGCACCACCGTCAGCCGCGCCGACTGGCGCGTGCTGCTCACCTGGCACATCGCCGAGACCCGCGAGCAGGCGCGGCGCGAGGCGGGAGCCGGGCTGATGCGCTGGCACAATGAATATACGGTCGGCACCTTGATGCGGCCGGGGCTGGCGGCGTTTTCCTCGCCGGACGAGGCCGTGGACAAGACCGCGTTCGTCGAGGGCGCGGCCTCCACCATCGGCACACCCGACGATCTCGTCAAAACCATCAAGAACCTGATGCAGGTTTCCGGCGGCGTCGGCGCCATCATCGGCTTTGCGCATGACTGGGCGAACCCGGAGAACACGCGCCGGAGCTGGGACATGGTGGCGCGCTACGTGGTGCCGGAGATCAACGGCTATATCGACGGCCTGCGCCGGTCGCAAAAATTCGTGATCGAAAATCGCGCGATTTTCGATCGCGCCGGACAGGCCGTGATGTCCAAGATCCTGCAGAACGAGAAGGCCGCGGCCGCGCTGCCGCTGACCGGCCCCGGACGGGTCGCGATCCCGGCCGTCAACGCACCGGATTTGCACCAGGAAGCCGAAAAGCGGAAGAAAGAGGCGTGAGGCGATAGCGCTGCAGCTTGACGGGTGGCACGCGCCGCGCGGTTTCGTCCGGCATCATTTCGTCCGACCGCGACAGGAAGCTTTGCGCTGGGCCCGACAAAGGGCTATCTACGGGAAATCGATGATGCCAATCGCCTGACGGAGCACCTGCCATGTCGATGCAAAATGTGGCCTCTCCCGCGATTAGTTTTACTCCGCCGAAACGTAATTCGCTGACGCATATTCCCGGCGACGAGGGCTGGCCGGTCATCGGCAAGACGCTCGAAGTGCTGGCCGATCCCAAGGGCCAGGTCGAACGGCAGGCGGCGAAATATGGGCTGGTCTATCGCAGCCACCTGTTCGGCGAGACCAGCCTCGTGCTGCTCGGCCCCGAGGCCAACGAGCTCGTGCTGTTCGACCAGGCAAAGCTGTTCTCCTCGACGCACGGCTGGGGCCGCATTCTCGGGCTGTTGTTCCCGCGCGGGCTGATGCTGCTCGATTTCGACGAGCACCGGCTGCATCGCCGCGCATTGTCGGTCGCCTTCAAGTCCGGACCGATGAAATCCTACCTCGCGGAGCTCGATAAGGGCATCGCCGCGCGCGTCGCGCAATGGAGGGCCAGGCCCGGCGAGATGCTGTTCTATCCCGCGATGAAGCAACTCACGCTCGATCTTGCCGCGACCTCCTTTCTCGGCGCCGGGATCGGGCCCGAGGTCGACGCGATCACGCGCGCTTTCATCGACATGGTGGCGGCGTCGGTCGCGGTGATCCGCAAACCGTTGCCCGGCACGGCGATGGCGCGCGGCGTGAACGGCCGCAAGCTCATCGTCGCCTATTTCTCCGAGCAGATTCCGATCCGCCGCGCCAAGGGCGGCGACGACCTGTTCTCCCAGCTCTGCCAGGCCACCCATGAAGACGGCGCACTGTTGTCGACGCAGGACATCGTCGACCACATGAGCTTCCTGATGATGGCCGCGCACGACACGCTGACCTCGTCGTTGACCTCGTTCGTGGGCGAGCTCGCCGCGCATCCGGAGTGGCAGCAAAAACTCCGCGATGAAGTCGCAAGGCTCGGACTCGCCGCCGATGCGCCGACGAGTTTTGACAACCTGGAAGCGATGCCACTGAGCGAGATGGCGTTCAAGGAAGCGCTGCGGCTGAAGCCGCCGGTGCCCTCGATGCCGCGGCGCGCGGTGCGGGATTTCACCTTCAAGGGTTTTGCCATCCCGGGCGGCACCATGATCGGCATCAATCCGCTGTTCACCCATCACATGCCGGAGATCTGGCCCGATTCCGACAGGTTCGATCCCATGCGCTTCACCGAGGAAGCGCAGCGCAGCCGCCATCGCTTCGCCTGGGTTCCGTTCGGCGGCGGCGCGCATATGTGCTTGGGGCTGCATTTTGCCTACATGCAGGCGAAATGCTTCGCGCGGCATTTTCTGCAGAACCTCTCGGTTTCCCTCGAGCCAAGCTATAGACCGGACTGGCAGATGTGGCCGATCCCAAAACCGAAGGACGGATTGCGCGTGACGCTGAAGCCAGTGTGAAATAGCTAGGGTGGGCAAAGCGACTTGTCCGCCGTAGCTCGAAGAGCGAAGGCGGAAGCGCGCCCACCATTGAAGACAACGATTCGGGGATCGATGGTGGGCATGGCGCGAAGTGCGCTTCTGCCCAACGATCGGCATCGATCATGCCATTGCAATGCCAACCACGTCGATCCCATCGGCACGTCCGCGAATCGGTAGCCGCCCGAGGTCGCGAACCGCAAACGGCGGCACCGAGCTGAAGCGATCCATCGCCGCGCGCGACGCCAGAAAGCCACCATCCACGCTGCGGCTGAGCTCTTCGAGCCTTGCCGCCGTATTCATGACGTCGCCGTTGAAGACGATGGCGCGCTTGACGTCGCCGATCTCACCGACAATCACCGGTCCGAAATGCAGGCTGCCGCGAATCCGCGGCACCGTGCCAAATTCGCGCTCGAACTGGCCCGATGCGCGCGACAGTTCGTCCCGCATCGCCATGAAGCATTGCAGCGGGCGGCAATCGACCCCGCCGCTCCTTTCCGACCAGGTCACGATCACCTCGTCGCCGACATAATCGAGAACTTCACCGCGATAATCCACCACCGCAAGGGTCATCAGGCGAAACGTACGGTCGAGAAAGCGATGGATGCCGACGCCGCCAAGCCGCTCGGCCAGTCCGGTGGAACCGGCGATGTCGACAAAAAGCACGAAGCGTCTTTCCTCGACCGGGGAATGATATCGCCCGGCGATGAAGTTGAGGAGCGCGCGCGGCCCGATGATGTCAGCGATTCCGCGGGCCAGATTGATCACAACCGAGATCACCGCGGAATAGATCAGCCCGGACCAGAAAGTGTCGCTGGACGCTTCGAGCGGCAGCCCGGCGATCCTCTCACCCAGTTGCAACAACTGAATGGCGACGGTGACCGCCGCATAGATCGTGCTGCGCACCATCAGATTGGTCGTGAACGAAAGCTCGCTGAACCACGCCCGCAGCGGACCTTCCAGCACGAACAGCTCGATGCCTCCAAGCACGCCGCTCAGCGAAAGCCCGTACGCAATTCCCACCACCATACTGCTGGTTGTAGTGCGACCCTGCGCCACGTTGAAGACGATACCGGCCACGACCCCCGCGACACAAATCCAGGCCAGCACTCGCAGCTTTCTTTCGAGCCTTGCATTCATGACACATGTCCCGGCACTGCGGCGGCTCCGGCCTCATCATCCGCTGCATTCCACGCCGGGCGCAGCCGCCTTCGCACAATATCTGCGATTTGTCGCGACGGCGCGACGCGATGCCGTCATTCGATGAACGTCGTGAGCTGCGCGCCCTCGTCGGCGACGAACACCGCGATCAGTTCCGCGGGCTCGGTGTTGCTGGCATTGGCCGAGACCAGATGCGTCGAGTCCGGCGGCTCGAAGAACGACTGTCCCACCTTGAAGGTCTCGACCGGGCCGCCGCCCAGTTGCGAGCGGATCTCGCCCCTGGTGATATAGGCGGTAACGGAGCCGGCGTGCCGATGCGCGCGGGTAAAACCGCCGGGACCGTAGAACACCCGCACCACCGTGACGCGCTTGCCCGGCACGTTCGGCAAGGCGTACGAGCCGATCGGCTCGACCCTATCCAGCGCGGAGCCGGAAGGCTCGCTCGCCGCGCATAGCGGCTCGACCGCGGCCGATATGGCTGACATCGCTACCGGTAATGCCTTGCCGATCGCGAATGCGCAGGCAAGACCGGCAATGCCGGCTAGCAACAGCGGCCGGGCTTCCAGTCGGGCCGGCGACAATCCGGATATTGCGAACATCTTGAACTCCTTGCTAGCCCGCACCCTGATCGAACGCCTTGCGGAGCGCCACATAGCCCTGCTGTTGCTGGGTCCAGTTGCGCCCGCCCGTGATGGCGCCGTCGACCACCAGGTCATGGCCGTTGACGAAACTCGACTCGTCACTGGCGAGGAACACCGCGGCATGGGCGATGTCGTCGGGCAGGCCGGCGCGCGGGATCGGCTGCGCGCTCTTGTAGACCTCGCGCATCACGGCCGGCGTCTGTTCCGCGGCCTCGGTGGACAGACCGAGCGCCTTGCCGAAAATGCCGGTGGCAATGGCGCCCGGCGAGATCGAGTTGACGCGGACGCCGGATTCGCCGAGCTCCATCGCCACACATTTGGTGAGGTGGATCACCGCCGCCTTGGCCGCACCATAGACCATCGAGGAAGAGAAGCCGGCGAGCCGGCCGGCAATACTGCCGTTGTTGATGATGCTGCCGGACCCCTGCTTTTTCATGTGAGGCGCGGCGTGCTTCATGCCGAGCATGACGCTGCGCACCAAGGTCGCCATCGCGGCGTCGAAGCGTGCCGCTTCAAGTCCTTCGATGCCGCCGGTCTGCGCCGGGCCGCCGGCATTGTTGAACAGGCAATCGATCCCGCCGAATTTTTCGACCGCAAGCGCGATCAGCGCCTGCATCTGGTCTTCCATCGTGACGTCGGTCTGGCGGAAGACGCAGCGGGCGCCGAGCTTGTTCGCCAGCGCCTCGCCTTCCGCCACGCGGCGCCCGGCAATGACGATTTTGGCGCCTTCAGCGACGAAGATTTCCGCCGTCCGCAAGCCGATGCCGCTGGTAGCACCCGTGATCACCGCGACCTTGCCATCTAGCCGTCCCATGCGTTGTCCTTTTCGATAAGGTTGAAATTCATTTGAGGATCAACATCATCCCGTTGGGAACCCCATATTCCCGGTCAAATTCGACCTGCGCAAGCTATGCTTGCGGTAGCGAAACGCGTAGTTTTCCACCTCCCCGGCATATCCCAACTCAACTCGCCGGGCTGATGCGGCCCACCCCGTGAAACTGGTCGACGAATTTCGCCAAGGCTGGCAAGGAATAGCACAACCGTCGCTGCTGTTTAGCAGCGGAATTGCGGTGGGCTGCCTGGCGCTCACCACCGCGGCGCGGTGGGGCCTCGCCCAGATCCGCCCTGACGTTTTCTTCACGCCGTACATTCCGGCGGTGTTCCTGGCCACCGCCGTCGGCGGCTTGCGCGTTGGGATCGTGACGGCGATCGCGGGCGGCGCGCTCGGCGTCAGCGTCGATTTCGGCAGCACCACGGCCGACGCCGCAAGGTTCGTGCTGCTTTTGATCTACTGGGCCGTGTGCGGGTTCATGATATGGGGCGTCGAGCACTACCGATCGATGGTGAGGCAGCAGCGACAGATCTCGAAGCGGCTGATCCAGGAGGAAGAATACCGCAAGCTCCTCGTCGATGAGCTGCAGCACCGGTTGAAGAACCAGCTGTCGACGATCCACGCCGTGCTGCACCAGGTGCTCGGAGGCCAGCCGGTATGGGCCAGCGTCGATCGGCGCTTGCGGGCGCTGTCCGCAACCGACGATCTGATCGCGCGGGTCGACGGCCGCGGTTGCGATCTCCGGGATCTCCTGATGTCCGAGCTTGGACCCTACGGCCACGTTCGCTTCACCCTGGACGGCGAACCGCTGTTCCTGCCCGCCAAGCTCGCGGTGAGTCTGGCGCTGACCTTGCACGAGCTTGCCACCAACGCGGCAAAATACGGGGCGTTTTCCTCGTCCCGGGGCCTGCTGCACGTGTCGTGGACGGTTGCCGACGATCGGTTGAATCTGACCTGGGACGAGACCGAAGGCCCGGCGGTGGAGCATGTCGGCGCCGCCGGCTTCGGCTCCAGGCTGCTGCAATCCGCGCTGCTGCCGTTCGACGGCAAGATCGAGCTCACTTTCTTGAAGACAGGCGTTCACTGCACCATGCAATGCCGCATTCCCAAGAACTGAAACACAAGAACTGAAACACGCAGCCCAACAGGCGTCCATTCGCAAATGCCGTTGATAGTCTGTTAATGACAAGTCGCAGCGTAACCATCCGGATCGGTCCTCTGTCCGCGACAAACCCCTCTTTATATATCGCCCTTAACCAAAACTAAGAGGGAACCCCGCACACTCCAGCGCATGCAAAGCAAGACCGTATACGACATGCGGACCGGCGCGGCGGATGCCTGCGACCGGCACACGGCCGAAGCCGAACTCGCGCTTCTGAGAGATGTGCTCAGGATGCTGCCGGCCGGCGTGACGGTTCAGGACGAATACGGGCGCTTTGTGCTGGTGAACGAAGCCGCCGCAGCCCAGCTTGGGATTTCCGAAAGCCCCGCCGCACCGGCTTCACAGCAATCGAGCCTGCGCCGCGAAGCCGCGCCTGAGCTGCTCCGCGCCGGCCAGATCGCCGTAACCGAGGAAACCGTCGGCGCCGGACATGCCAGGCAGGTTCTGCTCACGACCCACCGGCCGGTTCGCATCGCCGAACGCCGTCTCTTGATTTCGAGCTCGGCCGATATCAGCGAGCAAAAGGCTTTCGAAGACCAGCTGTTCCGCTCCGCCTATTACGATGAATTGACCAACCTGCCGTCGCGGCGGGTGATCGAGCACCGCGCCAACGGCTTGTTGGAGCGAGGCAACCGTGGCGGGAAATTCGCGCTCGCCTTTCTCGACATCGATAATTTCAAGCACATCAACGACTATTACGGCCATTCGATCGGCGACACGCTTCTGGTCGAGCTCGCAAGAAGGCTCGGACGTGACTTGCGTGAATCCGATATGCTGTCGCGGATCAGCGGCGACGAATTCCTGCTGCTGCTCAATCCGATCCAGGGCGCCGAGGAGGTTGCGGAATTCATCGAGGCGACGCTGGCCCGGCTCAGCGCGCCGTTCTTCATCGACGGATCCGAGATCTTCGCCTCGACCTCGATCGGGGTGAGCCTCTACCCCGATCATGGCAGCAGCTACGAGGTGCTGTGCCAGAACGCCGACCTTGCGATGTACCGCGTCAAGAACGAAGGCAAGGGCTCCGCCGCCTTCTTCGACGCCGCCATGGAGCACGAAGCGGCGGCGCGCATGAAGATCGAGCAGTCGCTGCGCCTTGCCATCCTGGAAAAGCGCTTTTGCTGCGCCTTCCAGGCCAAGATCGACATCAGGACCAGGGAGATCAAGGGCATCGAGGCGCTGGTGCGCCTGCGCGACGACGAGGGCATCATCCAGGCGCCCAGCACCTTCATCAGCCTCGCCGTTGAACTGGGGTTGATCGACGAGCTCACGCATCTGGTGCTCGCCGAGATCGTGAAATCGATCGACATGATCAACGAAACCTTCGGCCCCAACGCCTCGATCAGCATCAATGTCGCGGCCAAGCAGGCCGGCAACTCCGAGTTCATGCGTTCGTTCGCGCTGGCCCTGGAAGCGACCGGTTTTCCCAAGCGCTTCATGATCGAGGTGACCGAAGACGCGTTCATCACCAAGACTCACTTTCAGGACCTGATCCTGCCGATCTTCCGCAAGCTCGGTGTCGGCATCTCGATTGACGATTTCGGCATCGGCTATTCGTCGCTGTCGGCGCTCGCCGACATCACTGCCGACGAGATCAAGATCGACCGCTCCTTTATCACCGACATTCACAAGCGCCCGCGCAGCCAGGGCATCCTGCGGGCGATCGAATCGTTGAGCGAAGCGCTCGGCATGACCGTCATCGCCGAGGGCGTCGAATCCTTCGAGGAGCTTGCCTATCTGCAGGCCGCCACCAGGATCCGCTACGCGCAGGGTTACTATTTCTCGCGGCCGATCTTCCTCGAGGAGCTGAAGCCGATGGCCCCGTTTGCCAGCGAAGCGCGCGTCGGCCTGGTAAGCCGCCCCCTGCAGGAGAGCCGTCCGACCTATATCCGCGGCAACCGCTATCGGCGCTAGCGTTCGCCGGCGGGTGGTCGGCCCGTTAAGCCAACATTAACGAACGGGCGCGCTTCATTGCGAAGCAACTTCAGATTGCAGCGCAATGCAGGATAGTTCGGTCGCAGTGCGACAACTGCGACAAGCGGGCATCTATTAAAGCTTAAGTAACCGGATTTCCTAACGGAATCTGCCATCTCTGCGTCGTATGCATTGCCTCTTGGAGTGGGGAATGCGCGCACTGAATTCCAGCATCTGGGGCAGGATGTCCTCGAGCGTGGTGACCGGACTCAGATTTGCCGAGCCGATCCGGCGCGGGCCCGTGCTCTGGCTCACGCTGTGCGGCGGACTTCTGGTCGCGGCGATCTTCGCCGGCACCATCATGATGATCGACGAATTCCGCGAGCGCGCACTCTCCAACAGCGAGCGCGAGCTCGAAAATACCGTGATGCTGCTTGCCCGTCATTTCGAGCAGCAGTTCGACGATTCCGAGACCGTCGCCGCGGAAGTCATCGCCCAGATGCAGATTTCAGACACGACCTCGCCTGAAATCTTCAGGGAGCGGATGTCCACTCCCCAAGCGCATCACATGCTGCAGTCGAAGGTTGGCGCGCTCTCCTATATCGGCGATGTCGCCATCTTCGATTCGGAGGGAAAGCTGATCAACTGGTCGAGACCCTTGCCGGTGCCGGACATCAGCATCGTCGACCGCGACTATTTCAGGACTTTCAAATCGAGTCCGCAATCGGAGCCGATACTGGCTGAGCCAGCGCGGAGCTATGTCGACGGCAACTGGACGACCGTGATCGCCCATCGGTTGAGCGGACCGGGAGGCGTCTTTCTCGGCGTGATGTCGCGACGCATCGACCCCGTCAATTACGAGAGATTCTTTGCTTCCCTCACCCTTGGGGAGGGCGCGGCGATCGCCATGTTCCATCGCGACGGGACGATGCTGGCGCGCTACCCGCATATCGATTCGATGATCGGGCAGAAATTCAAGAATGCGCCGCTGCTGCACAAGGTTCTGACCCTTGGCGGCGCGCAGACGCTGCGGATCACGAGCCCAGTCGACGGCCAGGACCGGCTCGGCGCCGGGGCCGGACTCAATCATTTCCCGATCGTCGTCATTGCCACCAATACCGCTTCGGCCGCGCTGGCCGACTGGCGCGCGCAAACCCGTTTCCTGGTCACGGCCGCAGCGCTGTCGGCCTGCGTGATCGCGCTGATGCTGTATTTGATCATCCGCCAGATCAACCGGCAGCGCCGCGAAGCGCAGCAGCGGCTGGAATCGGAAAAGCAGCGGCTCGACACCGCGCTGAACAACATGACACAGGGGCTCGTGCTGTACGACGCCTCCGCGCGCATCTTGACGTTCAACCAGCGCTACATCGACATGTATAATCTGTCGACGGATGTCGTGAAGCCGGGCTGCCACTACTACGAGCTGATCCAGCATCGCAAGGACACCGGATCCTACGACGGCGACGTTCGCGCATTTTGCGACCCGATCATGCGCGACGTGGCGCAAGGCAAGGTGAACCGCCGCATCATGGAAAGCGGCGATGGACGTGCGTTCGAGGTCGTCAACAAGCCCCTGACGCACGGTGGATGGGTAGCGACCATCGAAGACATCACCGAGCGCCGCAAGCTCGAGCAGGAGCGCGATCGCAACCAGGCGTTCCTGCGCGAGATCATCGACCACATCCCGACGCAGATCACGGTGAAGGACGCCGGCGATCGCCGTTACGTGCTGGTCAATTCGGTGGCCGAGACCCAGTTCGGACTGTCACGCGACGATATCGTCGGCAAATCGGTTTCCGAGCTGTTCCCGGAGGAGCATGCAAGGCTGGTCACCGCCGAAGACGACCGGGCACTGCAATCCAGGGAAGGCCTGTTCATCGACGAGCATCTCCGGCAGACGAAGTTGTTCGGCCCCCGCTTCATCACCTCCAAGCGCATCGCGATACGCGATTCCGCCGGCGAACCCCGCTACCTGATCAACGTGGTCGAAGACGTCACCGAGCGGCGGCGCGCCGACGAGAAGATCGCCCATCTTGCCCATTACGACGCGCTGACGGACTTGCCGAACCGGGTGCTGTTCCGCGAGCAGATCGAGCGTGAGCTGCGCAAGACCAACCAGGGCGAACGGTTCGCGCTGCTCTACATCGACATCGACGAATTCAAGGGCATCAACGATTCGCTTGGGCATCACGTCGGCGACGAGCTGTTGAAGGCGGTTGCGGCCCGGATCCGCGGCTGCATCAAGCCGGGCGACCTGATCGCACGGCTTGGCGGCGACGAATTTGCGGTGATCCAGACCGGGATCGGCTCGACGGCCGACGTCGAGGATTTCGTGACGCGGGTCTACGACGCGATCCGGCAACCCTGCCAGTGCCTCGGTCATCAGCTTTCGACCGATGCCAGCATCGGCATCGCGCTGGCGCCGCGGGACGGCACCGAGCTCGACCAGCTCATCAAGCATGCGGATCTTGCGATGTATGCCGCCAAGGCCGGCGGCCGCCGCATCCATCGCTTCTTCGAGCCGGCCATGGACGCCAGCGCCAAGGCGCGCCTGACCATGGAGCAGGATCTGCGGCAGGCTCTGGTCGACGGCAGCTTCGAGCTGCATTACCAGCCGCTGGTCGATCTTCGCCGCGACGAGGTCACAGGCTGCGAGGCGCTGCTGCGCTGGCGCCATCCGGAACGCGGCATGATTTCGCCGGCCGAATTCATCCCGGTGGCGGAAGACACCGGCCTGATCAACGAGCTCGGCGACTGGGTGCTGCGCACGGCTTGCGCCGAGGCCGCCACCTGGCCCGATCATGTCCGGCTCGCCGTCAACGTTTCACCGGTTCAACTGAAGTGCCAGACGCTGGCGCTCAAGATCGCGGGCGCGCTCGCGGCAACCGGCCTCAAGGCGAGCCGGCTGGAACTCGAGATCACCGAGGCGGTGCTGATCCGCGACGACGAGGCCGCGCTTGCGATCCTGCATCAGCTCCGCGCGGTCGGCGTGCGCATCGCGCTCGACGATTTCGGCACCGGCTTCTCCTCGCTGAGCTATCTGAAGCGTTTCCCGTTCGACAAGATCAAGATCGACCGCTGCTTTGTCAGCGACATCTCGGAAGCCGACGGCTCGTCGTCGATCGTGCAGGCGGTGGTCAACATTGCGGCCGCGCTGCACATGACGACGACGGCGGAAGGCGTCGAGACCGAAGCGCAGCGCGAATTGCTGCGCCGGCTCGGCTGCAACGAGATGCAGGGCTATTTATTCAGCGCGCCGAAACCGGCCGCCCAGGTGCGGCTGTTGTTCGACGCCGTCCACGCGAAGGCAACGGCCTAGCGACAGATTACGCGGCAGACCCGTGAAACGGGCAGCCGCACAAGAATTTTTGCCGCACCGAGATATGCTCGGGCGGCGCCGGGGGAAGCCATGAGGAAGGGTCGCACGAAAGGCTCGGACGTCGCACACACCTACGCGGTGCGGCTGATGCAACATCTGGTCGTCCCGACCTTCGTGATCGACCCGAAGCGGCGCGTCGTGATCTGGAACCGCGCCTGCGAGCGCCTGACCGGTGTCACTGCAGCCGAGATCGTGGGAACCTCGCAGCACTGGCGCGCATTTTACGGCAAGCGCCGCCACTGTCTCGCCGATCTGGTGGCGCTCGGCCGGCCCGACAAGCTCGCCGATCTCTATTCTCAATACGCCGTCCACAGCGACCACGGCACCGGTTTCAGCGCCGAGAACTGGTGCGTGATGCCGAAGCTCGGCAGTCACCTTTATCTCGCAATCGATGCCGGCCCGATCCACGACGAAGCCGGCAACCTGATCGCGGTGGTCGAGACGCTGCGCGACATGACCGACCAGAAGCGCGCGGAAATGGCCCTGCAGACGCTCGCCGACAAGGACGGACTGACCGGGCTTGCTAATCGGCGCTGCTTCGACCAGGCATTGCAGGCCGAATGGTTGCGGGCGCAACGCGCCGGCAAGCCGCTCTCGCTGTTGTTCGCCGACGTTGATCACTTCAAGCCGTTCAACGACCGGCACGGCCATCAGAATGGCGACGAGTGCCTGCGGGCGGTTGCGACAATTGTCGGCGCACAGGCTGTTCGGCCGACGGATGTGGCGGCACGCTATGGCGGCGAGGAGTTTGCCATCATCCTGCCAGCGACCGACCGCGACGGCGGCTACGCGGTAGCCGAGCGGATTCGCAAAGGTGTGATCGAGTTGCGGCTCGCACACGGCGCGCCGGGAGCGGGCGCGCATGTGACGATGAGTGTCGGCGTGGCGACGCTCCTTCCCGGCAACGATGCCGGTCCGGACTGGCTGCTCGGACAAGCGGATCAAGCGCTCTATGCCGCCAAGCGCCTCGGCCGGAACCGCGTCATCTCGGCCGATACTATGCTGGCGGATTTTGCCAGACTCAATCGGCGCAAGACGCAAGGGCAACCGGCGCCGCGCAAGGCGCGGCGGTAAGGCTGGATTATCGCGGCTCCGCCGTCCCTCACCCGCATGCCCAGTCGAGTTGCAGGTTCAGAAAGTCGAGTTGACCGTTTCCGCCGCCGAAATTGTAGCCGCCGAAATATTCCTCGAACTCGATGTAGAACGCACTAAATGTCGGTGTCGCCTGTATCGGCTGCATCGTGCCGCCGATATGGTCGGGCGCATGGTCCGCCGTCCAGGAGTGCTTGCGGGAATACCCGGCTTTGACGATGCCACCCTCATAATAGCGCGGCTGCTGATAGCCGGAAGGCTTGTCCGTTGAGAAGCGGTCCAGCGGCGCCTTGCCGGCGTTCGGATCGTTCGCGCGCGGTCGCCATTGCAATGCCCGGCTCCAATCCAGCCGGGCTTCGGGAACGGCGCCGAATTTCCTGTAAAGCGCATGGTCTTCTGCCTTGCGGTTGAGGGAAGTGGCGACCTGCCAGTCGAAGAAGGTCCGACCACTGCCGGCTTCAATCCAGCGCGGTGCGGTGTGGCTGCTCAAGCCGCGGGCCGCGCGCGTGTCCGGCGGCCGGCACAGCGGGCCGTCAAGCTCCGCCTGGGTGAGCAGAATGACGGCAAAGCTGTCGTCGAGAATATCAGTCATGCGGTGTAGCCGCGGATGCCCGCTCCGGGCAGCCTTCCAGAACGGCCGGAGGCGTTCGTCTGCCGGCGCGTCGTCACCGGTCATGGCCGCCAAAATGGCCTCGTCCGGAGCGGTGCCGCCGTCGCTGTGCTCGAAGCAGGATGCGAAAAAGCTCAGGCCCGCGATATCGGGGCCATGGCAGCGATAGTCCTCCGGCAGACACAGGGTAAAGCCGTGCACCAGCGGATATCCGGTGAGCGGATCGAGCGGCCACTGGCTTGGCGAAATGCCGGGCGGCAGGCCGAAGCACCAGCCGTGGCTGTCGGGACCGGCCCGTCCCTCCTCTTGCAACAGTTCGATATTATAGGCACGCGTCGGCATCGGGCAGCTTGGCTGCAACATTCGAAAATTCCCAACTGATTGAGCAAGCCTCCCCGCGATTTCACGCCGCGAGCCGGCCGCAATTGTTTTTCCGCAAGTGTGGGTCGCAGCAACCGCCCAACGCGTTCGACCAGCCCTATCGCATTGGCCGCCGCAGGCTTATAAACGGCCAGCCCTTGCAGCAAGCGGAAGTCCCATGCAACCCGTTTCCATCCTCCTCAACCTGTTCTGGATTGTGCTGGGCGGCGCCTGGATGGCCGCCGGCTGGCTGGTCGCCGCCATCGTCATGGCGATTACGATCATCGGCCTGCCGTGGGCGAAAGCGGCGTTCAATATCGCCATTTATACCTTGCTGCCGTTCGGCCAGCAGGCGGTGCGCCGCGACGACCTCACCGGCCAGCCCGACATCGGGACCGGCCCGCTCGGCGTGATCGGCAATGTGATCTGGCTCGTGCTCGCGGGCTGGTGGCTTGCGCTCGGACACCTCGTGACTGCGGTCGTGCTGGCGGTGACCATCATCGGCATCCCGTTCGCCTGGGCGCATCTTAAATTGGCCGGCATCGCATTATGGCCGATCGGCAAGGAGATCGTGCCGATCTGAGCGCTTCACCTCTCAGCAACGGGCAGAGGTAAAGCTAAGTCGCGAGGCGGCCGCGATTGTTTTCCGCAAGGATGGGCCGCACCAACCTGCCAAAACGTTCGGCCTCTTCGTCATGCAGATAGCCGGACAGGCAGAACGAGTGGCAGCCTGCCTCGATGAACTGCTGCAGCATATCGGCGCATTGGCCGGGGTTGCCGACCACGGCGATGCCGGCGCCGGGACGAACCTTGGTGATGCCGCTCCACAGATGCGGCAGCAGCAGGTCGCCATATTCGCGGGCGAGCTCCTGCACCCGCTGGTTGGCGACCGACTTGGTGTAGAGCGTCTTGATCTCCCGCTTCTGCCGTTCGGAGGCGTGACGCACCAATTGATCGGCGGCCTCCCAGGCGTCCCGCTCATCCTCGCGGCAGATGATCTGCAGCCGCATGCCGAAGCCGATCTCGTGCTCGCGGTCATGAGCCCTTGCCATCGCCCGGATCTCGCCGATGTTCGCGGCGATGCGTTCCGGCAAATCGCCCCAGAACAGATGCACGTCGGAATGTTTCGCCGACATTTCCCAGGCATGGCGGGACCCGCCGCCGAGATAGAATTTCGGATAGGGTTTTTGGTGCGGCCGCGGCCTGATATGCGCGCCCGACAGCGTGTGGAACCTGCCCTTGAAATGCACCGGGCCGTGTGTGGTCCACAGCGCTTTCAGGATCGAGACTTCTTCCTCCATCAGCGCGTAGCGCTCTTCCTTCGGGTAACGGATGCCCTCGGCCTCGACCTCGCTCTCGTTCTGGCCGGCGATCAGGTTGACGCAAATGCGGCCGCCCGACATCTGGTCGAAGGTCGAGATCATTTTCGCCAGCAATACCGGATTGATGTAGCCGGGCCGGGCTGCGATCAACGGCTTGATCTTCGATGAACGCGCCGCCATGAAGGCGCCCGCGATCCAGGCCTCCCAGCAGGTCGAGCCGACCGGAATCAATAGATATTCGAACCCCGCCTGCTCCGCGGCCCGAACCACCCGCTCGCAGAGTTCCGGCGATCCGTCCACCTGGGCCTCGGGCAGCCCATAAGCCGTGGTGTCGCCATGCGTGGGCAGATACCAGCCGAATTCGAGCGGACGCATGGACTTCTCCTGAGGGTAAAGGGCTTGGTGCGCCCTTGCCTGCGGCCGCAGTTTACAGCCTCGGTTGCGCCGGACAATCGGGACACCGCGCCTCTTCCCGGCCATTGCCGATGCCAGGCCAATCGGCTAAATGAGGCCTCGCTGCACCCGTAGCTCAGCTGGATAGAGCGTTGCCCTCCGAAGGCAAAGGTCACACGTTCGAATCGTGTCGGGTGCGCCACTTGCGTATATCGCTGCGAATACCGCCGTTCTCCATCCACTTCCCAACGACGATGGCCTGACGGGTGTCCTTATCTTTGCACGATCCTCACCACGTCACCGTCGATCTCGTGGTGCGCCGTGATTACCGGATGTCCGCGACGGGCCAATCGGCATAGCGCATGCGGTAGGATAGGCACCGGGGCGAGCGGCGGTAGGCTAAGGAATTCGTCCGCCTAACGCGCTCAAGGAGCGCGGCCCGCATCGGGCGCTTCAGGTCGCTCCACCATGCATCAGACATGCAGGTGTGTTCGATGTGCTCGAAGGCGCATTGGACAGCGAGCGATGCCATCTGCTCCCTTGGCCGAGCGGCGAAGGTGCGGACGAACGGCTCCGCCGCGGAGTCCCTTTGCAGCCAAGTGAACGCCAAAACTGCTGCGCCGTCAGCGGCAAGCAAGTGCATCGCCACGTAGCAACATGCGTCGGCGAGGTTCTGGACGCGTCGTGCGGCGAAATCGTATTGTGGTCGGAAGGCGCCCGCGGCCATCACAGCAGGCGGCGCTTCGAAGCGCACGACGAGGCTGCCGACATCCCTGAAACGTCGAGCCGCAATCAACTTCTCAGTGCGGGTCAGGGCGCGGTGCGCTTCCTCGAAGGCCTTGCCGCTCCACATGTAAATCCAGGCGAACCTGATATTCTGCGGTTCGTCGGACTCCAAATCCAGCTCGGAGGCAGCTGACTCCTGCTGGTTTCTGCGCTGATAGAACTCAGCGGCGACTGCTCGATAGTGCAGCAGCGCAAGCTGCTCGGATGAGAAGGCGAGCGGTGCGTCTTCAATTGGCGCGAAGAGAGTTTTGTCGTGGTCGGCACAGAAGCAGTTCATCGTCGAGAACTCGCCGACGCCGATCTCTTTCGCCTCGAACTCGGTCCGCTGCATCCTCATTGTGACGAGCAACGAGGTTGGGACGGCAACGATGCGGCCTCTCCGCGCGATCTGCCTCAATTGGGAGCGAGGAATGATGTGGGCGCGGACGATCCGACCGCCGCATGGCGAATGATCGCAAGCGGCGAGGCACTCCTTCGTCTTGAAGAAGCGTTGGTGCCTTTCGGTGAAGGACCACAGCTGAGGTGGAATCGACATGGTTCGCAGGATAGAGCCTTTTGTATGGTCGGCCTAGCTCGGAAACCGGCGAGCTTACACAGGCTATGCCGGTATGCGTCGCTCTCGTGATGGCTTGCGCTCCGCCGGTCCTGCGCTGCCCTTCGCTAAATTGCGATCCCAAGAGATTCGCGCCGTTAGGCGCAGCATGAATTCGCATGCTGTCACCGTACTGGTGATTGGATGGGGCGGCAGGCGACGCGTCAGCCGTGATCAGACCAAGCGCCTCGCAATTTTTGGTTAATGGCGAAATCGAACGTTTACTGTTGCAGCAAGTACAACCGCAACCCTTAAGCTGTAATTGGCGGGGGATGTTCGCATTGTGTACGCACGGCAAAGGGTAGGCATGCATAGATGCCGGCTGGCGCCATGGCTCAGAGCCGCACCCTGCGATGCGGTGAGACCAAAGCGTGTGTCCGTGTTCGGTCGCCGCCAGGCTGAGTTTCAAGCACTCTGCGAGATCCGAAGCATGGGGAAGCCTCTCTCACTCCTGGTCGAACTCCTCGATCACGGCTACATCATCGGCTTCGCGGCCCTGGCTGCAGTCCTGCTCCTCAACCAGTTGATCTATCGGCGCTGTTGGAAGTCCTACCCCACCCTTGAAGAGTATCTGACAGCTCATCCCGGCTGCGATACAAAGGAAGGCATCGTCTGTAGCAGGTGCCAGCAGAGGGCAGCGGGAGCTGCAGTGATCGGTACCGGGCGCATCTACCGGTGCACGTGGTGTGAAACAGAGCTCTACCGAATCGACCAGATTGGATGAGAGCTCATGAGATCACCAAGCCGATCGAAGACGACGCCCATCACGTGTGGCGCAAGATCGCAAACCGTCGTGGACTGGCTGATTGTGACGCATGCTCGGCCGCGGCATCACGGCGAAACAATAGTCCCATCTTCATCGGCCGTGACGCGCCACTTCGAGCCATACGCATGATGCGTCGGCATCGGCGGAGGTGGTCGTCGGTCCGAAAATCTGCCTCTATTGGAGTCGAGACGGCCGGTAGGCGGCCGGTTGACCCGCCTCCGGAGCTGCTGCCGGCCTTGGGGGACATGGGTTTTTGCGTGCGGGAGTGGCGATATGGTTGGCTTGGTGATTAGTGGCGGCCGGGTGGTGGATCCGGCCAGCGGGATGGACGCCATTGGCGATGTGGCGGTTAAGGATGGCCAGATCTCCGCTGTCGGCACCGGGCTCGGCAGCGCCGAACGGGTGATCGACGCGACCGGGCTGGTGGTGGCTCCCGGCTTCATCGACCTGCACGCGCACGGCCAGTCGATCCCGGCCGACCGCATGCAGGCGTTCGACGGAGTGACGACGACGCTCGACCTCGAGGCGGGAGTAATGCCGGTCGCATCCTGGTATCGGCACCAGGCCGCTCAGGGACGCGTGCTGAACTACGGCGCCGCCGCCAACTGGGCTTTTGCGCGCATCGGCGCGATGACCGGCTCCAACACGGAAAGCTCGCTGGAAGCGTTCGGCCATGCCATGCGCGATCGCCGCTGGATCGAGAATGTGGCCAGCGACACGGAGGTGGCCGGCATCCTCGACCGACTTGCAAACGGACTGAACGAGGGCGGCATCGGCATCGGCATCCTCAACGCCTATGCTCCGGGCGCTGGCGTCCAGGAGCTGACCGCGGTGTGCCAGCTCGCGGCGGCGCATGATGTGCCGACCTTCACCCACGTCGCCTACATGTCCCGCATCGACCCGGAAAGCGCCGCCGAGGCCTATGTCCGCCTGATCGGCTATGCCGGCGCCACCGGCGCGCACATGCACATCTGCCACTTCAACTCTTCGAGCAAGACGGACGTCGAGCGTTGCGCCGCGCTGGTGGCCAAGGCGCAGGCGCAGGGCCTGCCCATCACGGTGGAGGCCTATCCGTACGGCACCGGTTCGACTGTGCTGGCGGCGGCCTTCTTCAGCGATCCCGAATTCGAGGCGCGCAACGGCACCGGTTACGATTCGGTGCAGCGGGTGACCGACGGGCGACGTTTTCGCGATCGCGAGGAGCTTTTGGCGGCACAGGCCGAAGAACCCTCCACGCTGGTGCTGTGGCATATCCTGGATACCGAGAACAATCCGCACCATCGTGACCTCCTGGACATGTCGGTGCTGTATCCCGGCGGCGCGATCGCATCCGACGCGATGCCCTGGACGCTATCGGACGGCAGCGTTTACACGGGCGACGCTTGGCCGTTGCCGGAGGACGCCACCTCGCATCCGCGTTCGGCGGGTTGCTTCACCCGTTTCATCCGCGAGTGGGTGCGTGAACGTAAAGCTGTGTCGCTCCTGGAAGGCCTCCGCAAATGCGCCCTGATCCCGGCGGAGATCCTGGCTGCGAGCACGCCCGCCATGCGTGCCAAGGGAAAGCTGCAGCCGGGCGCGGATGCCGACATTGTCGTGTTCGATTTCGACGCGCTGACCGACCGGGCGACTTTCGCGGCGATGAACCGCCCGTCGGAGGGCGTACGGCATCTGGTGGTCAGCGGCCAGCCGCTGATCACCGATGGTGTGCTGGATGTGGCGGCGAGGCCCGGCCGGCCGGTGCGGCGGCCCGTTGCCCAAGTCTGATGTACGGGGGCTGATCATGCCGGTCCCGATCCTGCTGGTGGCCGGCTTCCTCGGGGCGGGCAAGACCACGGTCGTGAACCATCTGCTGGCGCATGCCGAAGGGCGGCGGATCGCGGCCGTGGTCAACGATTTCGGCGCGATCAACATCGACGCGGAGCTGATCACGGGCGCCAGCGATGGGGTGGTCAGCTTAAGCAATGGCTGCATCTGCTGCTCGCTGCAAGGCGATCTCTTGCGCACGCTCGCCGCCCTTTTGCGAAGCGATCCGCGGCCGGAATTCATCGTGATCGAAACCAGCGGGGTCGCCGATCCCTCGGATATTGTGCGCAACCTGATGGACCCGATGATCTGGCAGGAGGCGCCGCTGGAAACGGTGCTGTGCGTGGTGGACGCGACGACACCGGCGGCGACGTTGAACGACGCGCTGCTGCGGTCTCAACTGCGGGCGGCCGACGTGGTGGCGCTGAGCAAAGTGGACCTGGTGGACGCGGCGGGTCGCGCACAGTTGCGCGATGCCGTCCGGGTGCAGCGTCCGGCGGCGGTGCTGGTCGATGCTCTGCATGGCGAGGTCCCCGCCGCGCTGCTGTTCCCCGCGGACCCAGACCGCGTGCCGGCGCCGCGCGAGCCGGGGCCGCGAGGCCCAGTGGCCGACCGGTTCGAGACGCTGAGCTGGACATCGGAACGGCCGGTGTCGCTGCCCCGGTTGCAGCAGGCGATCGGTCGGCTGGCGCCAAAACTCGCACGGGCGAAGGGGTTGTTCGAGACGGTGGAGCAGCCCGGGCGGTTGATGGTGTTTCAGCTCGCCGGCGGACGCGCGACGTTGGCGCCGGGCGGGGCGCTGGCGGCCGGGGTGCCGCGGGCACGGATCGTATTCATTGCCGAGATCGGGATGCTCTCCAGCGCCGAGATCGACAGGATCATGGAAGCGTGCATCGAAGCCGGGTGATGCAAGCGAGGCCGATCGGTCAGCCGCGCGGTTGCGTGTAATCCGGACGTCACCGCACCAGGTCGGCGGCGCATCGGCATTTACGCGGCAGCAACCATCTCCCATCGCGCGTCGGGGCGCCGGGAGATTTTCGGTTGCATATCGTAGACCGCACTATCACGGAGGTTGAAGTAGGCTTCCAGCTCGGCCATCGCGAGATGCTCCCATTCGTCAGCCTGCCTCAGGAGAGAACAGCTTTGGAGGGGACGGAACGCGGCGGTTCGCCGGTACAGCGAAGCGATGGCGCGGTATCGGCGCACGTTTTCCATGACAGCTTCCCCGTTCGTACGCATGAGCTTGGCTCCCCCTTTTTGCTGCGGCGCTCCCGAAAATGCGACACAACAATTTTCCAATTCGTTAGCAAGCCTGCCCCGACTGCCCGAATGGTTTTGAAACGGTTGATGGTCTCGATCCGGCTGAAAATCTCGCCTGATGGGGAATCCTTGCAAATGTTCGCGCGGTCATGATAGCAGGTACCCATGACTGACGTTCAGGCAACGCTGCACCATGTTTGGTGGCGCTCCCTTTAGGGAGCGGCACGGAACGTCATGTCCGAAGACGAACCTCGCCGCCGTGTTCAGGCAAGCGTTGGTTCCATTTCTCCCGACAATCCTGCAGCACGGCCGCTCTCAGAACGGAGAGACATGCCATGCCGGCAACCCAGCAACGACCGCAAGAAAAGCCGGGAGAAAAACCGGAAGAAAAACCAATTGTGCTGACGGGAGATCGCCCGACCGGCGCGCTCCATCTTGGCCATTACATCGGCACCCTCAAGAGCCGGGTCGCCCTGCAACATACGCATCGGCAATACGTCCTGATTGCCGACGCCCAGGGGTTGACCGACAATGCCAGCGATCCCGGGCGCATCCGGCGAAACATACTTGAAGTGGCGCTCGATTATCTCGCGGTTGGGATCGACCCGACAGAGACGACGATTTGTGTTCAGTCCGCGCTCCCCGCTTTGAGCGAGTTGACGCTGCTTTACCTGAACTACGTGACGGTCGCTCGCCTGGAGCGCAACCCGACCATCAAGGATGAGATCATGGCGCGCGGGTTCGGGCGGGATATCCCGGCGGGGTTCCTCTGCTACCCCGTTGCGCAGGCCGCCGATATCACGGGCTTCAAGGCGACAGTCGTTCCCGTCGGCAACGACCAGGTACCGCTCATCGAGCAGACCAATGAGATCGTGCGGCGCATCTGTCGCCAGGCCGGACGCGACGTCCTGCCGGAAGCGAAGGCTGTCGTCCCCGTTGTCGGTCGCCTTCCCGGCCTCGACGGGTTCGCGAAGATGAGCAAGTCGCAGGGCAACGCCATCCAGCTCTCGGCTTCCCCGGATCAGATCAGACAGGCCATTCGCCGTATGTACACCGACCCGAACCACCTCAGGGTTTCCGATCCCGGCAGGATCGAAGGCAACGTGGTTTTCACCTATCTCGACGCGTTTGACGAAGACGCGGAGGCCGTCGAGGAGTTGAAGCAGCACTACCGACGGGGAGGCTTGGGCGACACGGCCGTCAAGCAGCGGCTGGAAGATGTCCTGCAAACCTTGATCGCTCCCATCCGAGAGCGGCGGACGGCATTCGCCGCGCGTCCCGATGACGTACTCGACGTCATCAGGTCAGGGACTGTGACCTCAAGAGCCGTAACACAGGCCACTCTCGATGAAGTCCGAGAGGCGCTGGGGCTGTTCGCGCTGCCGGATGCATCGCGTGGTGCAACGCACCATCCGTTCGATCCGCGGCGTGAATGACTATGCGTCCACGGCGGAGCCGGTCAGCAGCCGGGCAAATTCCTCATCACCGATCTCGGTCTGCGCGACCAGGATGCTGCAGTGCAGATGCTTGACCAGATAGGTCCCGACCGAGCTGAACAACCATCGACCGAGCGGCCCATCGGGACGATGGCCGATGACGACCAGGTTTGCTCCGATCTCTTCGGCGACGCCCGCGATCTCCCGTCCGGCTCCGCCCATGCCCAGCCGCGCCGTCGGCGAGAAGCCCATGGCCTTGAGCCGCTCCACGCCCTCGGCGAGGATATTCTTGTAGATTTCGACCTGCTCGGTGACCGGGAACGCGAGCCCGCCCTCCAGGGTTCCGGTCCCCGCCGAAAGCTCCACCACTGCCAGCAGGAATACTTCAGCGTGGCAGAATTGCGCGATTCTCGCACCCTCCCGCAACGCGCGCCGTCCCTCGACTGAGCCGTCATAGGCGAGAAGAACTTTCTTGTACAAGAAACCCTCCCTTCGGTTACCGCATGGACTGGCAACCGAAGCCTAGCACAATTCTCCCACCTTCTTGTCTCCCACCTTCTTGCCGGTCAAAAATTCTCGCCCCGCCGCCACAGAAGGTAGCCGGCACAGGAGAGCGCCGCGGTGCGGACTGTCGCCGCTCTGTTGGGCTATCGGCTATGCCCGGTCCATGCGACCGACGTAACATCCCCAGCGTGCATGGTGGACATGGAGATACGAGACTTCCTGATTCTGAAAAAGCCTTTCGGCCATTTCGCCCAGTTGCGCGCCGGGCATTACGTCTGCCGCAACGATGTAGTGGCGCGCGTCGTAGGCGCGGACCGACATCAGTCGCGGTGCAATTCGAATTGCTCGAACACGAGTGGCGCGTCTTCCCCCCCAGACCATCGGCAGCATGATGACAAATCGATCGATGTGAATGAGCCGCATCTGCATGCGGCACGCCTTTTCGATCATGGGACCGATCGAGACGATTGCTACCTAAGGTCGAATACGGCAAGCGTGCGAAGCTGGCTGCCCACGCTGGATGCCACAAGATCGCGGGCCGTCGCAGAGTGGGCAATTGGAGTGCGCGGCGGGCCGCGGGATCGGAGCGGCACGGTTACGCAATAATGCCCATTTTCATTGGCTACGCTGCAGCATCACGTCGCGGTCCAAAATCGCGAAACGCATATTGCGATTTATTCCCGAAGCACAGGAAATATTTTGGCGCCGACGGGATTTTCAACGGATTTGAGTCGGCAGCGCCCGTAAGTCGCTATACCGCCGTTACAATTTCGATCAACCAGAGCTTGCGCAGGATTCGACGGGGATGCCGCCTCATTCATCTTCATTAAATGGACACCGATAAGCACTTCGGGCTTCCGCATTTGGGCGGAAAGCCGCCAGCATTCGAAAAGAGATTTCGCCCATTCAGGGCCACAGCGGTTGGGGGCGTCCCTTAGAGGGAGGTCTCGCTCATGCCACGCGTTTTTCGCGGCTTCGGTCCAACAAGCCTGTTGGGCGTTTCTTTTATTGTGTTGGTGTTCGCGGTCTCATTGCTCGCGCCGCAAAAATCTCAGGCGCTTCCGAGTTACGCGCGTCAGACCGGCCTCGGCTGCGGGGTGTGTCACACCGAATTTCCGCAGCTCACGCCGTTCGGGCGGCGCTTCAAGATCGGCGGCTACACGCTGCGCAAGCCGGAAGAGAAAAGAATTGACGGGACGCCGGGGACCCCCGACTGGGAGCTGCCGCTTTCGGCCCAGACGATCGTCAGCTTCACACATACGGCCACCGATATGAACACGGTCGGCTCCGCTCCCTATCTCAAGCCGAACAACAATCTGGAGTTTCAGAGCGCGAGCCTTTTTTATGGCGGGGCCATCACCGATCATATCGGCGCCTACATCCAGGGTACCTACAATGCACAGGGCTTTGGGCCGCCGGCAGCGCACCTGTTCACCTGGGATAATCTCGACGTGCGCTACGCCAATACGACCAACATCGGCGGCATGCCCGTCGTCTACGGCATTACGGCAAACAACAATCCAACGGTCCAGGATCCCTGGAATTCGACTCCCGCCTGGGGTTATCCGTTCGTCATGTCGAACCTCGCAAATACGCCCGGCGCCAAGACGCTGATCGATCAGGGATTTGCCGCACAGGTGCTCGGAGCCGGCGTCTACACTTTCATCAACGACCATCTCTATCTCGAGGCCGACGTCTACCAGACGCTCAATCCGGGCACGCTCAACTCGCTCGGAGTCAATCCGGTGAATACGCAGCCGATCAACGGAGGCGCGCCTTACTTCAGAGCGGCGTACGAACAGCAGTGGGGCAAGCATATCCTGGAGATCGGCACTTTTGGATTGTTCTCCGAAACCAGTTTGCCGATGGCAACTCCCGGGGCCGGCACCAATCGCTTCACCGATATCGGGTTTGATTCGCAGTACCAGTATCAGGGCGATGGTTACTGGATCACCGTCCGCGGCACCTACCTGCACGAAAATCAGCGCCTCGATGCAAGCTTCGCCAACGGTCTTGCCGCCAACCCCAACAACACCTTGAACACCTTCCGCGCCCAGGCCGCCCTGACTTACGGAGTCGACGGCAAGATCGTCCTGACCGGCGGTTATTTCAACACTTGGGGCAGTTCCGATACGCTGCTGTTCGCCAATAATCGTACGTTCAGTCCGAACAGCGACGGGTTCACCGTCGAGATCGCCTACCAGTTCTTCGGCAAGAACAATGCCCCGAAGATATGGCCGTGGTTCAATACCCGCGTTGGCGTGCAATACATCGCCTACAACAAGTTCAACGGCGCCTCGACCAATTTCGACAACATGGGAACCAACGCCCGCGACAACAACACGCTGCTGGTTTATCTCTGGTCCGCGTTTTAGGGCATGATCCGACCAGGAGCGCGGTGATGATTGAACTTGATCCTCTCGCGCTCTGGCCCACTCACACCGAAGCTCCTCCGTCGGGACGGCATGACGCCCGCATTTGCAGGCGCACGCCGCCCTCAGACAAAGGCTTGGCGAACAAAGGCCTGGCGAACCACGTCCTTGAACGCTCTTGGTACCTTGCCCGAAAGCTTCTCGATGTCGCCAGTCACGATGTCAAAGCCACCGGCAGCAAAGGCTTCCTGAATACTGATGACCACATTGACGACGTTCTATCCGAAATGTTCGATCAGCAGTTCGGTGAGGACACGGACTTTTCGCGCAGGGTGCTGTCCCGGCGGCCGGACGACGAAGACGCCGGCCGTGGGGACAGGATAGCGCGTCATCACCGGCACGAGGGTCCCGGAGGCCAAATAGTCTTCGATCAGGCAATCCGGAAGCCAGGCGAGACCGAGCCCCGCTGCGGCAGCGGCCGCCAGAGCGGCGCCGTTGTCCGCCTTGAACCGTCCCTGCGGATGAATGGAGATCGTCTTGTCGCCGTCGATGAATTGCCAGGTTTCCGTTCCTTGCATCAGTGCCTGATGCGTGAGCAGTTCGTCCGGAGTCTCGGGAGCGCCATGCTGTCTGATATAGGTCGGGCTTGCGACGAGCTTTCCATGGACCGGCCCGACGTGACGTGCGAGCAAATTCGAATCGCTGAGATAGCCGACACGTATCGCACAATCGAAGCCTTCCCCGACAAGATCGACGAAGCGATCACTGTAGCACGCATGTAGGTGAAGCAGCGGGTGACGCCGCGCCATCTCGCCAAACACCGGCGCCAAAAGTGTCGGACCCAAGGAGAGTGGCGCCGCAATCCGAAGTGGTCCGCGCAAATCGCCGGCGGGAAGGATCGTCTCCCGCGCGATATCGATCTCGGCGCAGACCCGGGCGGCATGCTCCCGGAGGGTGAGACCCGCCTCGGTGAGCGCGGCGCCGCGCGTCGTCCGCGCGAGAAGCTGGACGCCGAACTCCGCTTCCAGCCGGAACAGCCGCCGACTGACGATGGACTTCGAGACACCGAGCCGACGGGCGGCCGGCGATACGCCGCCGGCATCGGCGACTTCGACAAATGTCCTGAGATCATCGATATCCATCATCGGCGTTCCAGTTTTCGCGACACAGATGGGCGGTTCCCGAAGCTACCGCATCGCCTGTTGCAACGACAATCCTAAGTCGGACCGCGGCAGGCTCGCCGCGGAAGCCGGTACCGTTCGTCGCAGGCGTCCCCGTGGCTTCGCCTCAAACTTGAAAGGACACGCTCGATGACACGCGCATCCGAATATTCGAGCCGATCCGCCGCGGTCACTGGTGCCGGATCTGGACTCGGCCGCGATATCGCGCTCGGGCTCGCCACCAAAGGCTACGTCGTTTTCGGCACGGCCATGTCCGCAGCCGAGGTCCAGGACCTGAAGGACGCCTCCCGCGGACGGGTCAGTCTGGCGGTTTGCGACATCGGCAAAGAACAGGCCGTGAAGGCCTGGGCTGATGGAGTATCCGACGCGCTCGGCAATGGCGGGCTCAATCTCCTGATCAACAACGCGGGCATCCTCACCCCGGGGCCGCTGGAGGTATTGCCGCTCGCTGCCATCCGGCGCGAGTTCGAGGTCAATGTGTTCGGCGCGCTGTCCGTCATCAACGCGTTCCTGCCAATGCTTCGAAACGCGCGCGGGCGCATCGTCCAGATCAGCACCTGGACCGCCAGCCTGCCACTTCCCTTCAACGGGCCTTCGGGCGCATCGAAGGCCGCGATGGAGGTGTTTGCTACCGTCTACCGCGCCGAGTTGAAGCGTTTCGGCATAGACGTGGTGGTGGCTCCGGCAGGCAACATGAAGACCGGCGGTCCCGCGAAAACCGCCGCCGCTCTCAAGCGGGTTGCCGACGGAATGACGTCCGAACAACGCGAGTTGTACGAGCAAACGTTCGAACCGTTCGCAAGCGCTCTCAACCGTATGCAGAATAGCGGGCTCGATTCAGCCACTGCCGCCGCAAGAGTGATCGAGATAGCCGAGCAAGTACCCGCGCCGAGCCGCGCGACGGTGGGCTCGGATGCCGAAGAGATGCTCCGGCTCGTTCGCGAGAAATCCGACGCCGAACAGGACGCGTTCCGCCTCCAACTGGTCGGCCTCAGCTAGAGCCGTCCGACCATTCCATCTTTTCACAAGAGGAGTTAGCCATGATCGAACTCGTGGACACCAGCGATAGCCGCGCTGTTCGCAACAAGGACAACATCCTTGGCTTCTATGATCTGGTGATCAACAAGAAGAAGTCGGAGGAATTCGTCGCCAGGTTCATCAGCCCCGACTACATCCAGCACAACCCGCTGATTGCGGACGGTCCAGATGCATTGGGCAAGTTCTTCGGCCAGATCACCAGGGAACGTGCTCGGGCCCGCGTTGTAGTCCACCGTATCGTTGCCGTCGGCGATTATGTGTTTGCGCACGTCAATTTTCTGAATCTGTTCAACGACGACCCGAATGATACGGGAATCGCCGGCGTCGACATCTACAAGATGGATGCCCACGGAAAGGCGATAGAGCATTGGGACACCTTGCAGCTCGTCGGCGACCCGAAAAACTCGGCTCCGTGGCTCGCGCCGAACATGCCACGCGCCAATCCAAACGGCATGTTCTGAAAGGAAGGCAAGTGATGAGCGACGCACTCGGTCGTTTGATGGAAAAGAACCTGCTCGAGGTATTTGGGCAGCGGGATCCCGCGCGCCGTGCGGCTGCGATTGCCGGGCTCTATGCCGCCGACTGCACATTCTTCGAGGCGGAGGAGCAGATCGTCGGACGCGACGCTCTCAACACGAAGATCGAGCACCTTCTGCAGGAAGCGCCGGGATTCGTGTTTCGCGCGGCAGGGCCCGCGCAGGTGAACCACGATCTCGGCCGCTTGCAGTGGCACTTGGGACCGGCTGGCGCCTCTCCTGTCGTCACGGGCATGGACGTCGCACTGTTCGAGCATGGGAGAATCCGGGCGCTTTACACCTTCCTCGACAAGCCTGCGAGCGATTAGGAGGTTCGCGCATCGGACAGGCGGACGGCAAGGCGGCACGGGGGCTTCAATGCGCGCCACCAGCCGCGCCTTTCACCCGCCGCGTCAGCAGCACCGCGACGGCGGCAAGAACCAGCACCACCCCCAGCACCGCGAACGTATCGCTAAAACCCATCACCAGCGCCTGATGCCTGACCGTGTGGCCGAGCGCGACAATGGCCTGCCGCTGCGCGGCAGCGGGATCGGGCACGCCATGAGCCATGAAATAGTTGGTCAGCTCCGCGATCCGGTTGCGCACTTCCTCGCGGCCGAGCGTGACCGACTGGCCGATGATGTTGGAGTGAAACTGCTCGCGCTTGGTGACCACGGTCGCCAGCACCGCGGTGCCGATCGCGCCGCCGAGATTGCGCAGCATGTTGCTGATGCCGGAGGCGGCCGCCGCATCCTGCGGCGCGGTGTCACCTGTCGTCACCGAGGTCAGCGGCGTCAGCACCATCGCTTGTCCGATGGCGCGGACGATGTTCGGAATCCAGAGCTGGTCGCCGGCATAGTCGGGCGACATCGCGGTGTTCATGAACGAACTATAGGCGAAGATGATCAGGCCGGTGAACGCAATGTAGCGCGCATCGAAGCGCTGCATCAGTTTCGGCACCAGCGGAATCAGGATCAGTTGCGGCAGCCCGGTCCATGCCAGCACGGCGCCGATCTGCTCGGCGTTGTAGCCCTGCGCCTGGCCGAGATAGGCCGGCAGGATATAGACCGATCCGAACAGCGCGAAGCCCACCAGGGTCACCGCGATGGTGCCGAAGCCGAAATTGCGTCGCTTCAGGAGCCGCAGCCGGATCAACGGTTTTTCGACTGTCAGCTCGATCCAGATGAACAGCGTCAGGCTGACGAGGGCGATCACGGCGAGCCGCAGGATGAAGGGGGATGCGAACCAGTCGTCCTTGTTGCCCTCCTCGAGCACGGTCTGCAGCGCCGACAGTCCGATCGCCATGGTGAAGATGCCGGCCCAGTCGCCCTCCTTCAGGAGTTTCAGCTGCATCGGTTGCCGCTCCAGCGTCAGATAGAGCGCGCTCACCATCACCGCGGTCGGGATCACGTTGACGAAGAAGATCGTGCGCCAGCCGTAGTTCTCGGTGAGGTAGCCGCCGATGGTCGGCCCGATCGCGGGCGCGAAGGTGACGGACAGCGCGAAAATCGCGAGCCCGATTGGCTGCTGCGATTTCGGCAGCTTGGTCAGCACCAGCGTGAACGCCATCGGGATCAGCACGCCGCCGGCAAAGCCCTGCAATCCGCGCATCGCGATCATCGACGGCAGATCGTGGGTGAAGGCACAGGCGACCGAAAAGACCGCGAACAGCGCGGCGCTCGCGAGCATATAGCGACGGAAGGAGAACACCCGGCTCAAATAGTCGGTCAGCGGGATCACGATGATCTCGCCGATCAGATATGAGGTCGAGATCCACGAGCCGTTATCGACGCCGGTTCCGATGCCGCCCTCGATGTTGAGCAGCGAGGCGTTGGTGATCTGGATGTTCAGGATCGCCATGAACGAGCCGATCATGGCGGCAAGCACGGCAATCCAGGTAATGACGCTGGCGCGGTTCGGATCGACCGCGACTGGAGTGGAGGCCTCGCGCGAGGCGGGAAGCGGGGCGATCGAGGCTGACAGGCTATGACTGGACATCTTAGGACGCTCCTGAGATTTTGGTCGACGTCCTGGACGCCGTGGCCGCCACAGGGCGAGCGACAACCGAACGCGTCGCGATGGTCGGAATCACCGACATGCCGGGACGCAGCTCGATCGTGGGATTATCGGAGGCGTCGAGCGCGATCCGCACCGGGATCCGCTGCACCACCTTGGTGAAATTGCCGGTAGCGTTGTCCGGCGGCAGCAGCGCGAATTCCTGGCCGCTCGCCGGCGCGATGCTGTCGACGTGACCGTGCACGACCTTGCCCGGGAACATGTCGATCGCGATGTCGACCGCCTGTCCCTCATGCACGTCGGTGAGCTGGGTCTCCTTGTAGTTCGCCACGACATAGGCGCCCTCGACCGGCACGACCGACATCAGTTGGGTGCCGGCCTGCACGAATTGGCCGACGCGCAGGCTGCGGTTGCCGACGACGCCGTCGATCGGGGCCGTGATGGTGGTGTAGCCGAGATTGAGCTCGGCCTGCCGTTGCAGCGCGGACGCGCGTGCCGACGCCGCGACCGCCTGGGCGATCTCGGCCTTGAGCAACTCGACCTGCTTCTCGGCGGAGGCAAGGTTGGCGGTGTCGCGCAGGATCGCGGCTTCAGCGCCGGCGTTGCGCGATTGCGCCTGTTGCGCGTTCTGCACGCTGCCGAAACCGGTGGCGGCAAGGTCGGTATATCGCTTGTTCTCCTGGCTCGTGAACGTCTTCGCCGCGCTGTCGACATCGATCGTTGCCTTGGCCGCCGCGATCACCGCCTGCTGAACGTCGAGCTGCGCCTGTTTGCTGGCGATGCTGGCCTCGGCGGCTGCCACGTCGGCCCTGGCCTGATCGAGCGCCACCTTGAAGTCGCGGTCGTCGATCCGGGCCAGCACCTGGCCTGCTCTGACGCGCTCGTTATCCCTGACCAGCACCTGATGCAGATAGCCCGAGACCTTCGGCGCGACCGTGGTGTTGTCGGCCTGGACATAGGCGTCGTCGGTGGAGACGAGATACTGGCCGACGGTCCAGTAGTCGAAGCCATACCAGGCCGCACCGGCCAGCGCGGCGATTGCCGCTCCGGTCAGTAACAGCTTGCGAACATTGAGCTTTGCCTTGGGCGCGGCCGGCAAGATGCCGGGAGCGGCAGCGGTGGCCGGAACCGCCTGCGGATTGGGGAACAAGGTGGAATGCTGGGTCATGGAACCGCTCCTGTGGCTTTCGCCGGATGGAGGAATAAGGAAACTTGACAATTTCCAAAATAGACCCAATATCGGAACTGTCAATGGAATGACAGGCATCATCTAAAAGCATGACTGAAACGAAATCATCTCTCGAACGGCGCTGCCGGGGACGACCGCAACTCCGTCCCGACGACGAGACGCGCCAAATCATCTACGCGGCCGCGCGGCATGAATTCGCCGCCAACGGCTATGCGGCGACCAGCACGGAAACGGTGGCACGGCGCGCCGGCATTTCCACCAAGACGCTGTATCGTCTGATCCCGAACAAGGCGGCCTTGTTCGAAGCCATGGTGGCGAGCCGGCTCGACAACCTTCTGCTGGACGTCAACCTGCAAGCCGCCGACGATGTCGATTTCGAAACGGCGCTCAACGCGGCGCTCCTGGCCTGCGCCAACCTCTCGCTCGACCAGGAGGTGGTCGCGCTTCAGCGCACCGTGCTGCAGGAGGCCAACCAGTTCTCGGATCTCGCCGCGACATTTTACCGGAACGGCATCGCGCGCCTGATCGCGGCGCTCGCCGACTGGCTGCGGGGTCAGGTCAAGCGCGGCAAGATCAAGCTCGACAATCCGGAGGAAACGGCGGGCATTCTCATCGGCATGGTCGCCTCGGCGCCGCAGCGGGCCGCGATCTATGGCGGCGTGCCGCTGCCCTCGCCGTCCGAGATCGAGCGGCGCGTGAAGACCTGCGCCAGCCTGTTCTTGCGCGGCCATCGCGGTTAGAAAAGTCAGTCCGCGTCAGGTGCGGCGACCCACCAGATACGCCAGAACCAGATCGTTCAGCTCACGCTCGAGCCGCGCGAGGTCGCGTGCGTCGTGGCCCGCGATTTCCGCGACATGGGTGAGATGTTCGACCGTATTGATGATCACGAACGCGGCCATCGCAATATCCTTGACCTTGACGCGGGATCGGCGGGCCGTCACCAGCGCCACCACCGATTGGTGGATGCCGCGCTTGAGCTCGGCGATGCGCGCCGGCCGCCCGATCCGCGGCAGCTCCTCGATGATAGCGCGGCGCAGTTTTGGATTTGCCGCGTGCGCCTGCATCGTCGAGCGGATCAGCGCCTTGACCAGGCCGGGCAGATCATCGTCGGCCGCGGCGTGCACGCCGCCCGCGATGACGGCCGCCATCGCCTCGGTGTGGCGCACCGCAACCGCGCCGACCAGCGAACCCTTGTTTGGAAAATACTGATAGAGCGAGCCGACGCTGACGCCCGCCACTTCCGCCACTCGGTTGGTGTTGACGGCCTCGAACCCGTCGTCGGCCAAAATGCGAGCCGTCGCGTCCAGAATGGCGTCCACCGTCGCCTTGGCGCGCGCCTGATGCGGCGGTTTCCTTGGTTCAGCCGAGGCCGCCGGCGGCTTCCGGGCAATGCGAGTAGCCATTTGCGAGTATTTGCTCATATTTGTCGGCATTGATCAACAGCACGATCCGGGGGACGGCGGCAATGAGCAAGACAGAACGAGCGACCTTGAACCTCGGTGTGTTGGGCGGAGCACTGGCCTGCACCCTGTTTGTGTTGGCGCTCGCGACCCAGGGATCTCAGGGACTGTTTCAAATCAACCGGCCGGCCGCCGACTACGCGGCCTTGCTGATCCAGCGGGCGCCATTCCTGCGCGCCGACCTTGGTTTGGATTTCATCTTCATCGTGGTCTATTCGGCGTTCTTCGTCTCGCTCGCGCTGGTCTTGAAGCGATGGGTCGCCGGCCAGCCGTTTCAGGACAACGTTGCGACCGTCGTCAATGTCGCGACCGCGGCGCTGTTGATCACCGGCGTGCTCGACGTCGCCGAGAACGCCCACATCCTCGCTATGCTTTCGATGGCCGAGCAGGGCCAGAGCATCGGGCAAAGCGAGATTGCCGGGCAGATGGTGGAGAGCCAGATCAAGTTCATGTTCAGCTATTTCGGCATGTTCGTGCTTTCCTTTGCGCTGCCGCAAAGCACGATCATCGAGCGACTGACCGCTTTCGTTTTCCGTTGGCTCCAGCTTCCGGTCGGCGTCGCAATTCTGGTCCTGCCGGTGGAACTGGTGCGTCCGCTGTTCATCTTTCGCGCCATATTCTTCTTCGCTGGACTGTGGGCGACGGCCTGGATCATCGCGCATCGTGCCCGTCCGGCATCGTGAGGCTCGCGTTGCAGCGCTCCAGACGCCCTGCAGTCACGGCAGGGCCTGGCTGTCTGAATACACCGCTTGCGCATTGCAACCTGCGCACGCCGACCGCGCCGCTCAAGGTCCTTGCAATCGAAGCGGGAGCTTGTCCGGATTTTTTCGGGTTTTAGGCACGGTTGTCAGTGTTTCTACGGGGGCGCGAATTAACTTTGTTTTGGAAGACCTGCGGCAATATGGCGGAATACATCGAGCAGGAGCGTGCTGGGCGTTGGATGTCTTGCCAGTGATCCGCGTTTCGAGCTTTTGCAATTCCATTCAGGCTGACCTCGCCCGGTCGAATCATCGGTCGGGCTATTGTGAATCCAGAGCTATCCCAACAATCCGCAATTGGAGCCGCCGTGATGTTTCACCGCAAACTGAATTCTGACTCGCTGGCTTTAGTCGCGGCCAAGGCCATCAGCGCGAACGTGATGATCGCGGACGACAACTTCAACATCGTCTACATGAATGATGCCGTGAAAGCACTGCTGCGGCAGGCCGAGTCGGACCTGAAGAGGGATTTGCCGAAATTCAGCGTCGACACGCTGATCGGGACCAATATCGACGTGTTTCACAAGAATCCGAGCCATCAGCGCCAGATGCTTCAGGCGCTCAGTTCCGTGCATCGCGCGACGATCAAGATCGGCAAATGGAGTTTCGATCTCGTGGCGACGCCCCTGAAAAGGTCCGACGGAAGCCGCATTGGTGTGGCGGTAGAATGGTCCGATGCGAGCATTCGCCTGCAAAATCTGAACTATGCCGCGCAAGCGGCCGCCTCCAGCCGCGCGCAGGCGGTAATCGAATTCAATCTCGACGGCACCGTCGTGACAGCCAACGAGAATTTCCTGAATGCGCTCGGTTACGCGCTTGGTGAAATCGAGGGCAAGCATCACAGCATGTTCGTCGAACAGGCCGAAAGGGACAGCGCGGCCTATCGCGAGTTCTGGGCGGCGTTGAACCGCGGCCAATTCCAGGCCGGCGAATACAAGCGGATCGGCAAGGGCGGCAAGGACGTCTGGATTCTGGCATCCTACAATCCCGTGCTGGACGAAAAGGGTAAACCGTTCAAGGTGGTCAAATTCGCGACCGACGTCACGGCGCAGAAGCTGAAGAACTCCGATCTCGCGGGCCAGATCGAAGCGATCGGAAAATCGCAGGCCGTGATCGAATTCAAGCTCGACGGCACGATCATCCACGCCAACCAGAACTTCCTGGGCGCGCTCGGCTACACGCTCGGCGAAATCACGGGTAAGCATCACAGCATGTTCGTCGACCGGGCGGAGCGCGAAAGCGCGGCCTATCGCGACTTCTGGGCGGCGCTGAACCGCGGCGAATTCCAGGCCGGCGAATACAAGCGCATCGGCAAGGGCGGCAAGGACGTCTGGATCCAGGCCTCCTATAACCCGATCCTCGATCTCAACGGCAAACCGTTCAAGGTCGTCAAATATGCCAGCGATGTCACCAAGCAGGTGCTGGTCCGGATGGGCAACGAGCGCGTGCGCGGCATGATGGAATCGGTCGCGGCAGGTGCGGAAGAGCTGAACACTTCCGTGCGCGAAATTTCCGAGGCGATGGTGAAGTCCAAGGAGACTGCCGTCGGCGCGGTCGACAAGGTCACCTTGGCGGATTCCCAGGCCAAGCGCCTCAGCGACGCCGCACAGGCGATGAGCGGCATCGTCGAACTGATCGGCAACATCACCGGCCAGATCAACCTGCTCGCGCTTAACGCGACGATCGAGTCGGCCCGCGCCGGCGAAGCCGGCCGCGGATTTGCCGTTGTCGCGTCCGAAGTCAAGAGCCTCGCCAATCAGGCCAAGCAGGCCACCGACAAGATCGGCTCGGAAATCGAGAGCTTGAACGGCATCTCCGGCGATGTCGTCACGGCGCTGGAAACGATCAAGAAATCCATTCAGGACGTCGCTGAATATGTCACGTCGACCGCCGCGGCGGTCGAAGAGCAGAGCACCGTCACCAGCGAGATGTCCTCGAGCATGCAGCGCGCCGCCGACGAGGCACGGGCGATTGCGGCCGGCACCGCGGCTTAAGCGCGATAGCTATGGCGCCTGAAAGCAAGTTCCATTTCAGGGCTTCATTCTTCGAGACGCCGCGCAATAGCGCGGCTCCTCAGGATGAGGTCGATGCCTGCGGCACGAAGCCAGACCCTCATGGTGAGGAGCGCGTCTTCGCGTGTCTCGAACCATGAGGCCTACGGCCTGAACGCCGCGATCAGGGCTTGCAGCTCGGCGCGCACCCGGTCGATCACACGCGCATAGTCGCGGCTCGCATCCTGCCGAAACAGCCGCACGCTCGGATACCAGGGGCTGTCGTCGCGATCGAGCAGCCAGCGATAGTCCGGCCGGTAGGGCAGCAGGATCCAGGTCGGACGACCCTGCGCGGCAGCAAGATGCGCGACGCTCGTATCCACCGATATCACGAGATCGAGGCAGGAGATCAGCGCGGCGGTCTCGACGAAATCGGTGAGATGGCTGGTCAGATCGACGATCTCGGCCCGCGCGAGCAAGGTCGCCTGGTCGTCGGGGCGCGGATCCTTCTGCAGGCTGATGAAGCTCGCGCCGGCATCGAGGATCGCCGACATCGTGGATAACGACATCGAGCGGTTACGGTCGTTGCCATGCGCCGGATTGCCGGACCAGACCAGGCCGATCCGCAGCCGGTCGTGCGCGCCAAGCCGCGCCTGCCATTGCTGCACCAGCGCGCCTGGGGGCGCCGGGAGGTATGAAGCCATGGCCGGAATGGTCTCAAGCCGTGTCTTGAAAGCGAGCGGCAGGCTGGACAGCGGGCAGTGCAGGTCGAACTCGGGAGGCGTGACCCCCGTCTTGGGCAGGCACAGCGAAACGCCTTCGAGGCCGGCAAGGAGCGGATGCAGCGCGTCCTGCACTTCGAGGATGACCCGGGCGCCGAGTTGAGCGACCAGCGTCGCGTAGCGTGAGAACTGGATGGTGTCGCCGAATCCCTCGTCGCTATGCAGCAGGATCGTCTTGCCGGCGATCGGCGCTTCCCCGAGCCACATCGGCTGGGTGAACTGGCGGTCGACAAAGCCGAGGGCCGAGACCTTCCGCCCCCACTCCCGCCCGACCCAGCCCGCCGCGAAATCGCCGATCAGAAGCCGGAGCAGAGCCGCGTTCCAATGCGCGTCGGCGAATTCGGGGTCGATGGCAACGGCGCAATCGAAACTGGCGATCGCCTCGTCGAAGCGGTGCAGTTCCTGAAAGGACGTGCCGCGCATGCTGAGCGACAGCAAAAACCGCGGGTTGAGCGCAAGCGCCCGATCGAAATAGACCAGCGCCTCCTCGTTCCGCCCGAGCTTGTGCAGAGCGAGCCCGACATTGTGGGCGGCCTCGGCATCCTGCGGCGCCAGTGCGAGCGCCTTGCTGCATTCCGGCAGCGCTTCCTCGTAGCGCTTCAGGCGCAACAGGCAGATGCCTTTGAGCTGGACCGCGCCGCCCTGGCCAGGGTTGATCTGCAACGACCGGTCGAGCCGCGCGATCGCCTCTTCATATCGTTCGGCCTCGAAATGCAGCACCGCGCTGACATTGGCCGCTTCGAGATGGTTCGGATCGGTTGTGAGCGCCTGGTCGAAACTCAAGACAGCTTCATCGAGGCGCTTTAGCTGGTGCAGGATTTGGCCGAGCTTGTACCAGACCGCGGTGAAATCGGGCTTCAGCTGCAGCGCGCGGTCGAAACTCTTGATCGCCTCTTCGAGGCGGTCCTGCTGTTGCAGGACGGTGCCGAGATTCGAGAAATAGTCGGCGACATCAGGGTTTTGGCGGATCGCCTGGGCGAACCACTCGATGGCGAGATCGAACTGCTTCGATGCGAAAGCGAGCAGGCCCATCAAATGCAGGGAATCGGCATGGCCGGCGTCGATGGCGAGCGCCTCCCGGCCGCACTTTTCGGCTTCCGCCAACTGCCCCGCCTGCAGCAGGCGAAGACCCGCCTTGAAGTAGGTGGCCGGCGTGTCACCGCGCGAAGCGCTCGGAGTATCGGCGCTCGGAGTCTTGTCGGACTGTTTGGCAGAATGTTTGGGTGGGGTTCGTCGCTGCTGACGGTTCATCGGCGCTTTTCAGGTGGCCATCGAGGAATCAGTAGATGATTCCCCGACAACCGGAAAGGCTGGGCCGAGGCTAGGCTGCGTCGCGCGACGACGTGCGGCGCTCGGGCTGGGTCGCCGACATCGATTCCTCTTCGCCGTCCTGCGGCGCGCCCCAGAATTCGGCGACCGTCGGCCCGCGCTTGATGAGCCGGTCACGAAGAAAATTCAGAATTTCATAAGGCCACACCCGGCGCCCCATTTGCGTGTACCAGCGCATCGCATAACGCAGACGCCTATCGCGCTGGAAATACACCCGCCATATCGCGCGCGGCCGGCACTGCAGCACCATCTCGGTGAACTTGAACCAGAGCAGCACACGCCAGGGCGACATGTGCCGCGTCGCCAGCACCTGATGCTTGTAATCCCAGCGTTGCCGGTCGGTCTGGATCACGCGCCGACCGGCCGCCAGTCGAAAATACGGTGTCCAGCGATGCGGCGTGACGTAAAGCAACTGAACCTGGTCGGGGTCGTAGGACAGGAGCTGCCGCAGGCCGCGCCAGTGATCGCGATCCGTCTCCTCCTCAAAACCCACCACCCAGGTCGCCATCGA
>Ga0307479_10000389_pt1 | contig 39295 bp, 40 predicted proteins | sample atmos_gasesECM4C_FD_203743 | JGI IMG/M metagenome (GOLD analysis project Ga0307479, IMG submission 203743) | Hardwood forest soil microbial communities from Morgan-Monroe State Forest, Indiana, United States - atmos_gasesECM4C_515 | ecosystem: Environmental > Terrestrial > Soil > Temperate...
CTGCACGCGCGGATCCTTCATCGGGGCGATTTCATCGAACGCCGTGGAGAGCCGCATCGTTCCGTCGCGATGTGTGTTGCCGTCCGTGTCGACGTAGCCTCGAGGTAACGTGAATGGAAACTCGGTCTGCATGATTACGCCTTGGCTAACCCTTCATGCACGATCTCCAGCGTCTCGATCGCCACTTCGTTAGCCGTCGCGTTGAAACTCGGCCCCGTCCATTTTGTGGCCCAGCCATTCACGAAGTTCCAGCGGACTTTCTCCTCTCCCGCCTCGTCCATGAGCACGATGGAGCCGTGTTTGCGCTGCGTCTTGCCGTCGATCGCGGTCTTGCGCCAATCCCAGAGAGAGTGATCGTCGGTTACGCCCCACTTCAAAACGATATTGGCGTGCTTGTTGAGTCCGGTCAGTTTGCGGGCGATGTTTCCTTTTTCATTGCCCTCACGGTAGTCGACAGAGTCCGTAGTCGCGTCCAGGCCAGAACACTCCCGGAAGCCGTTGCGGCTGATTCCATCGATTTCGAGTTTGAAGTTGTATCCACGAAACGGATCTTTGCGGTCACCAGTTGCCATGATTCTGCTTCCTCCTCATAAAGTCGCGGGTCTTTCCGGTTCTGTAATACGAACCCCATTTGCACCATGAATCAAACGAATCACTACGAATTCATACGGGTTGGCCGGCGCAAGCCCAATTTCTGTGACCACTTCTCCCAGGCCACAATTCTCCTGCGAATTTGTTTCTTCATTGCATTTCACATAGAAGGCTTCTTGTGGAGTACGCCCTTTGAGCGCTCCGTGGCGATACTGGCCGTAGAAGTACTCCGTCAATTCGCGCTCGATCCGTGCCCACAATACGTGGTCGTTGGGTTCGAAAGTGAGGTCCTGCAGGTGCCAGTCGATCCACCGTACGGCGGTCAAGAATAACCGGCGCACGTTCACATACATCCACGTATTATGGCCGCTCAGAGTACGCGCCCCCCAGACGCGAATGCCGCGGCCGGGAAAAGCCCGTAGACAGTTGATACGCCTGCTATTGAGATAGGCCTGGCTGCGATTATCGAGATGAAATTCCAGGTCCACCACGCCTTCCAGAACTTCATTGGCTGGAGCCTTGTGGACCCCCCGGCCATGGTCTGTCCTGGCGTATACGCCGGCGATATGCCCGCACGGCGGAACCATCACCGTGTCACTTTGGAAACCGCGAACTTTTACCCACGGGTAGTAGATGGCTCCGTTCCTGCCGTTGATCTCGCTCCATTGCGTCCAGACTGAATCTTTGTCATCGCCGCTGCGGCTGTCGAGAATCGCAAAGCGGTCTCCACGGCCCTCGCAGTGGTACACCAGCATTTGTTGTTGAGTGAAGGCCTGGTTTCGGTCTTTTACGATGTCAGGAGCGCAGACCAGATCAAGAGTATTAAGGTTTGAGATTACGTCGAGGCCAGCTTGTAGGCTCTGCGCAGTCCCACTGGGAAGAACTACGACGTAGCATCTCCGACCGCCATTCTGGAAGAACCCATGAACTGCGTATGCCAGATTGCAGTCTTGCGTAGGCTCCCCGATGTAAAGCTTGAAGTGCGACCACAGTGAGAGCATCACTGGGCCATGCAATTTTGTTTGTCCTGGCATTAAGCCAAGGAAGGCAGGCACACCTGTAGCGAACCTGGTCCGACGAGGTCTGGAAAATCTGTCCTCCAGATACAGGCCGGGAGCATGGTCCTCGAAATATCGGTTGAAGTCTTCCACAAGTGTGCCCTTGTTCAAACGTACCGTTCTTTCTTGCTATACCAATCTCATTACCTCAGCTCTGGCCCTGTGGCCCGCTCCACTGAGAAATGCGGAAGATCACGAACTCGGCAGGACGCACGATGGCGACACCGATTTCCGTAGTTACCCGCCCCAGGTCCCGGTCAGCCGGAGAATTGAGTTCGTCATCGCACTTCACATAGAAGGCCTCCGCTGGCGTGCTGCCAAACAAAGCGCCATCCTGCCAAACTGTAGTCAGGAACGCCGACACATTCCGGACGATCTTGGCCCAGAGACTGCGGTCGTTCGGTTCGAACACCACCCACTGGGTGCCTCTGTCAATCGACTCACGCAAGAAAATCAGCGTGCGCCGCACGTTGATGTACTTCAAATCGGTGTTGGCATCGCCACCAATGGTGCGCGCCCCCCATACCTTGAAACCGTCATTGACGTAGCGCAGGCAGTTCGCGCCGTACGGGTTGAGTCCGTCCTGCACGGATTTGCTGACCTGGAACTCAACATCGCGTGCGCCGCGAATCACTTCGTTGGCGGGCGCTTTGTGAACTCCGCGCTCGTGGTCTACGCGAGCGTAGATGCCCGCCAGGTGTCCGCTCGGTCCTATCCAGATTTCTCCGTTATGGATTTCCCCCAGCTTGGTAGGGTCGGCGAGTTCCGGTTTGGTGAGCTGCGCCGCGATGTCAAATATCGCGATGCGCGGAAAGTACAGCGCTGCATAGTCGCTGTTCTCGGCCACCTTGATTTTGTCTACCGTCAGCTCGCTGCTGGCCGGTAGTTCCGGCGGATCGAGGATCGCAAACCTGGTGGACATCTTTTCGCAATGATCGATGAGATTTTCCTGTACGTTCTTGTCAGCGATACCGGGTGCTGCGATCAGTGAGATTTCCTCGATGGCCTCGAGCGGCTCCAGATTTTCAGAATCAAGCAGCTCTGCCGCGGTTTTGAAGCGCATCACGTAGACACGAGTGCCGCCGTTGTCAAAAAATCCGTAGACCGCGTGAGCCAGGCGATTCTGCAGGCCGGCTTTCGGCGGTTGACCAGCCAGGTCACTCGTCATTTCGCCCAAACCATCCGTGGAAAAACCGCCGAAGCGTTTCTTGAAGTCAGTAAAGTTGGTGCACAGGATCGGTTCCATGTTCTTCGCGGGCAACTGAGCCTGAGCCTGATCGTCCTGGGCATCACGCAACGCTTTAACGAGGGCGGACGCAGCTTTCGGGTCTTTATTCTGATCCAACGCGTCCTTTGCTTTCTTGACCGAGTCGGCCTTCGCTTGCAGATCGGCGTCCGAGTAAAACTTGAAAGGCTTGAGTATGAAGGGAGATTTGGAATTTGGATCGGCCGACCTTCCCGTAGGATCATAGTCCGGGTTTTCTCCCGGGACGTCGATGGAATCCGGCACGATCCCTAGAAAACAAGCTGTACTGGTGCTCACTCCTGCAATCGGTTTAACTGCGGACGGAACTTCTTCAACATAAACTCCCGGCGATAGATACTCAGGCATCTTGAACTCCTTTTATTTTGAAATTTAATGACGGAGCCGTTTTTCGATCGGCCCAATTTTCAGATCTCCTCTTGTGAGTAGAGATGAAACTCTATGACCCCCGACGCCCCCGTATTCGGAAACGCATCCTTTCCGCTTTGCTCTTGCCAGCGGCAACCTCTGGCGCCGCTTTCGCTTGCGGTTTTACTTCCTGGCTTACCTTCGGCTTCTTCTGCGCAGATTTCTCGTCTGCGGGAACTCGCTTGGGTTCGCCAACCGCCGGAGTTGAGCCTTCGTCAGCTTCTGATTCCGCTGACTCGATTTCCGCGGTCGGTTCGGTGGCCCCAACGGCGCGGCTGGATTCTTCACTGTCTCCAGATCCGCGGCGAGGATTCTTTGGTCGATCCGCAGGTTCAGTCATCAGGTTCCTCCCGTTCGCTGCGTTATGACAATTCTTTCGACTCAGGCGCACTAGCCCGTTTCACGCGTCAATGGGATGTCTTCCGTCTGCGCAATGCCCGGTTTCGCCAGCGTGACTTGCTGCAACTTCGTTTTGTATCCCTGAGCCGCGACCACGACGGTTCGCTTTCCAGATTCAATCCCAGTCAGCAAATATTGACCTTGGGCATCCGTGAATGCGGATTCACCGCTGCCTTTCACATAAACTCGGGCCATAGGTACACCTGTCTTGTGCGCTGGGCCAGTGACTTTGCCTCTTACTGTCGTGGGCTGCATCGCAAGATTTGCCGACGCCAATTTCATGTTTCCTTTGGCATCGCGCGAAACGGTCACACTCTGCTGCGCGCCCGCGAAACGAGTCCCCTGATTCGGCACCGACGCTTTCACTGTGTACTTTCCGTCGGGCAGGTCGAGGAAATAAAAGAGACCATCGTTCCGGCTTTCCGTTCGGTCGGGTTTTGCCACGAAAATCCCACCTGGTGCACCTCGCGCCTGGCCCAATAATTGGACCTTCCTGCCAAACACTGGAGGTCCAACGATCGACACCAGTACGCCCGCTATCGGCTTGCCGGTTTCGGCATTGGTGATGCGTCCCGCGATGGCGACCTGGTGGCGAGTGATCAACCAGTCCGTCATAGCGTTACCTCCAGTTCTGGCTGCAGTTTCAGAATCTTGTCGAGCACTGGCTTTTCGGTGTCGTATTCCTGACCGGCACCAATTCCGATCGTCACTGTATAGTTCAGTGCTGCTTTTGGTTTGCCACCCATGGCTTGCCAGAATTCCGCTACACTCTGCAGCCGTCCCGGCAATAAAGTCGTTGCCGGCAAGGGAGGTTCTTGCCCCTTCAGAGTGCCCTGCAAAAGAACGTCGGGAAGTATGGGATGACGCAGCAGCACCTTCATGACTTCGCTCAACAGACGATGTTCGTCCAAGGGACGAGAGGTCGAACTCTCGCTGGCCCACGCCGTGATCAGGTAAGAACAATCGACCCGCACTGGCGGCCGCTTTTTGGTTGCCGTGCCATCTTCCTTGCGCTCGATGATCCACTGCGTATTGCGCAGTTCTGTGTTCTCGCGCACGTCATACAGAAACAGATCTACCGCCGGAAGCGTGACCGATGACGGCGGAAAATCGCTATCGGGCGCAGCAAAGCTGATCGCCACTTGCCCTACCAGTGCGGGTGACAATTCGCGTTTCAGCAGATCCTCCACCGTTCTGTCCAGATCATCTATCACTGCACGCTCTCAGTGGCTTCCTTCTGGAGTTCGCATTGCGGCCAGTCGGCACGCTGGATGTTCGGGTTAACTACCTTGTTCTCAAAGTCCGTCCAGATGCGCTTGTCGTTGCGGCAGTCATAGGCACGACAGGGAACTGGTCTGTTCGCGCGCACCGTGCAGCGGCAAGAACCGCGCTCCATGTGGGTGCAATAACCATCTTTGTCATGGGCAATGAGATACGGTTGTCCAAGGTTCCAACGCAGGACTCCTTCATACACATCCTGCTTTGACAACGCGAAACGCAGCCGGCAGCACGACGCCAGGCACAGAGGAATTCTGCTTTCACAGTCGATCTTCACTTCGCCTTGGAACGAGTACTTGTCTTCGTCAGACTCTTGCAGCATCACGCCCAGGCCCTTTTCTTTCAGTTGTTCAGCAAGGCGTTCGGCCACCGATTTCTTGCGCTCATCCAGTTCTTCGATCGAAATCAATCCCTTCTCACATAAAATCTCAATGAGGGAGTACAGAAATGCCGACGATTCCAGCATCCGATGCGTGCTCTGGCTCAGACGCATGTGCGTGTAGAACAAGCCGTCTGCGACTTCCTTGCGAATATCCTCTGCGGAAGCCGATGTCAGCGCCTCTTTCTCTGAGGCCGCTTCCGGCGAGTAAGTAGGTTGCAACACGACTAGCTCGCTTGCCATAAAGACTTGATTCACTCCCTGCTAACACGGCAGCCTCAGTTGCCATCTTCCAAATTGATGGTGCCAAAGCTGCGCTCATACTGCTCAATTGAGCCGCTCAGTATCGTCAATAACTCCTTTGCATGACGCGGACTGGTGACGATCCTGGTATGGAAGCGCTCCAGCTTTTCGTCCGAAAACATCTGGCCGAAATCGATGAGGAACTCGAAGGCATTGTGACCCACCTGAAAATGGTTCGCGTACTTGCCCTCGACTCCCCCGCTGTGGGTTGAGGCCCCTCCTTCGTGGGATTCATCAGGCATCAACACTCCGAAACGGCACCTCTCAGGACGCCAGTGAGCGTTATCCTCCAACCCCTACTTCCTGATCGTCTAATGGCAACTAAAGAACCAAAATGCGAACGCGGATGCGTTCTAGCAGAGGTGCGTGAAAAGAAATGGGTTTATCGCCGAAGGATCTAAAGACAGAGGATTACGTGCAGGGCGCTTGTAGCAGGAATATGAACTCGGATCTGCGCTACGAGAGATACGACTAGTGACGGGTTCCCTCGCCAAATTGCAGTAAGTCTCGCGCACTCAGCGGCCCGCCAAAGAACAGGAGAAACTCGCGGCAACTTGTCACAGAGGTTGTAACTAGCAATGTTCGTTGTTACATAAGGACGAACGATTGTTATGTACTCCGTGGAGTCGTACGAGTTCTTATAGCTAGAGTGTATAACCTGCAGATGACTTACGGGTCGGTCAACTTGGTGTCGGCCAATGTATCCATGCTGCTTGTGTGCAATGTTGCCGATGGGAACGCGAAGAACTCTTGAATGAGCGGCACGGCATCGTAAGTTGGCACGAACTCCGCCGCTAAGTAATCGGAATTGAGGCTGAACTGTTTCTCGTTTTCTGATAACAGTTGCTCAGAAGCCCAGCAGGCTTTTTAAATCTAATGCGGCGCTGACCACCGCAGGCACTGCGCCTGCGACCGTGATTACCTTATCCATACAATCACGGAGCAATCCGCCATTTTGCGAAGCTTCTGGTTTCTTCAGTTCGCCAACGAGCTGCTGTACCGACTCCTGGACACCGGTCTTGTCCGAATTCGACAGAGAAGGTTGACCCGGGGTCGCGGGAGCTTGGACAGTTTCGTGCAGCTTTTGAATTGCAGCGCTCACGGCAGGCGGATCTGGGACGTGTAGGGCGCGAGGGTCTACGTTCATGACATTGTGATCCCCGAACATTGCTTGTCCGGGCACGTTAATGGTTCCAATATTCCATTTGTTGCTGCTGGCCATTGCTTTCTCTCCTTGTGCTCTGAATTTTCCTGCGAACCTATACCGTTCTTCCCGCGGCGATCATTCCATGATCGCCAAAAATAGCTTCGCCGTAGACGTTGATGACATTGAACCGGTTGGCTTCCGGCGGCAAAGCCCCGACCGCCATAGTGGCAGCCGGGTTGTAAGCCCTCTCGACCACATGATCGCGGAAAGACTCGAGGGCGATAATTCTCCGGATGATGAACGGATAGTGGTAGCTTACCTGAGCAAACCAGGCAAAGAAACTGTCGTGCAGTTCATCTTCCTGTTCTTCGATCGCCGCAAGCCTGGTTGCAAGGGCCAGCTTCTTACCGACGGCAAGCACGATAAGTGCGCGACGAGAAGCTTCGAGGTCCCCGGCGATTAGGAAGCCAACCCGGTCGGCGCTATAGTGGCAGCGTCGCCACCAGGCTTGATGGACAAAAATGAAGAAGACGCCCACCACATCCGTGAAGAACCACCAACGGAAATGTCCCAGTTTCAGATGTCCGAGCTGGCGGCCGATGAGCATCATGAGTTCGCGAGAGTCTCCTGCGTCCAATAGATTGTCAATCAACTCCGATGTGAATAGCAGGATGCCCTTGCGGCTGAAGCGCTTCATGATAAACAGTTCCATTAACCCGTGCCCATGAAAGACGTAGATGTTGGGAACTGGTTTCAGATCGATGTACTCGCAGGCTGTCTTCACCGCGTTGTAAACTTCAGGGTACTGCGTTTGCGATACCCGGATGCTGTTGCCATGCAGATACCAATAAGCGAGCACGAACGTCAGTTTGTTGAGCAGGAACAGGAACAATGCCATCACTGCAATACCCACCACAGCCGGTATACCCGCGATGACAACGACAACTAGAATCGTCCCAAGGATCAGACAATTGAAGCCGATGATCCATCCAAGAAATAGGTTTTCAGTTGGATGTCGAAGAGACTTCAAATCAAGCTTCTGCTCGTTTCTCAGTACCGGCAGACTGGCCGGTCGTGCAGGTAATGCCGGAGTATTGTTCGACAAGATCCGGATTTTCATGGGATTGCCTCGTGTGAATTACGATGTCGCGGTGGAACTGGCTTCACCGCTTACACCGGAAGAGATTTTGTACCGCGCCATCTTGCGATAAAGCGTCATCCGCGACCAGCATAATTTGCTGGCTGCCTTGCTCTTATTCCAGTTTGTTACCGAAAGTGCCCATAACAACCGCTCCCGCTCGTCGCCGGTAACAGCTCGCAAGTTGTCGCAGCACTTGCGAAACAGAGAGGGTAACTGTGGGTGACGTTCGCTCTCAGGAGGCAGTTCTGCGAAAATCGCCTCCAACAGATTCCTCAATTCACGAACGTTGCCCGGCCACTCGTAAGTGAAAAGAGTGTCCATGGCTTTATCGGAAAGCTGTTCGACATCTCGTCCAAATCGATCGTTGAAATGCCGAATGTAATGGCGGACCAGCAAGGGCAAATCTTCCTTACGTTCACGCAAGGGTGGAAGGTGGATGCGTGCGACGTTGAGCCGATAAAACAGATCCTTGCGAAACGTGCCTACGCTCACCATCTGTTCCAAATCCTGGTTGGTGGCTGCGATGATTCGAACATCAATAGGAAGTCCGCTATTCCGCCCCAGGCGTTGAATCTCCTTACCCTCGATCATCCGCAATACTTTCGCCTGTCCGTATGGGCTCATATCTCCAATTTCGTCAAGGAATACAGACCCGCCATTGGCAGCTTTCAACTTACCCTCCTGGCGCGTGTTTGCTCCAGTAAAGGCGCCACGCTCGTAGCCGAAGAGTTCACTTTCCAGCAGCCCATCCGGAATCGCAGCACAATTCAGAGTGACAAACGGCTTCTGGCGTCGCGGACTATTACTGTGCACCATCTCCGCCACCAACTCTTTGCCAGTACCAGTCTCCCCCGTGATCAAAACGTTGATATTAGAGAGCGCCATCCGGGCAAGGCGCATTCTCACTTCGCGCATGCAAGTGCTCTCGCCGATGAGGTCACAGTTCGCCGCTATTGCTGGGCAGGAGCAGAAGGTTTTCTTTGCCCCCTCTTCCGCAGGGTTGATTAGGCAACGATGGACAGCATCAGACAGTTCTCCCGACGCGAACGGGTATTTGACGTATTCGTTGATTCCAGCCCGCAACGCCGCAATTGCCAAGTCTTCTGAGCTGTGAGATGGGAGTGCAACCAACGGAATGCCGGGCGCTGATTCCCGGATTGCACTCGCGAGTTCGAAAATGCTTCCCGCCTGTATAACAGAAGGACCCAGTAACACGAGATGGCGGCCTTTCACCAGTGGCAGAAGCACGGATCGGCTCTGCGCACGGCTGATATGAACACCGTGCCGTGCTAACGGCTCGCAGATAATCTCAGTGACCGCTGGCAGATTTTCGAAAACGACTGCGGATGGCTGGTCCATACCCTTGATCCATGGTTAAGCTGGTGAACTGCTCAGATCACTGACGCTCCTGGACTGACATCACAAACTCCGAACCTGGGGCGAATGTGATCCTGGTCGAACTGGTCCCGTGAAACTCGATGAAAACTAAAGCGGCCGCCGCTCCCACTCCAGCGCCAATAGCCGCGCCTTTACCACCCGCAGCGAGTGCGCCAATGAGGGCGCCGACACCGGTCGCAACCGCGGCCTTTCCCAGGTTGTTCGATTTCTTGATGACGTTTCCTTCTTCGTCGACGTTAGCCTTACCTTGGGAGTTCACCATGTACTTGATCGCCGACTGCACGTGAGTCTTTGCGGCGTGGTCTGCAGTTTCCAGTGTGTCGAAGTAGAACGACAGTGCAGACTTGCCCTTCCCGCTTTTCGACGCGCGTATCTCACCTTCCATGAAACAGCTAGCGAACTGCTCCGGACTAATAACTTGTGCTGTGATTTTGTCCCCTTTTTTGCTGGTATCCGTACTGATCTGACTGAGCAGCTTGACGCGGAACTCCGTCTCGGTAGGAACCCGGGGATTTTGCGCGTGCAGCGAAAGTGCCGCGACGAACGTCAGCAACCCAAGAAGAAATGAGGTGGAGTTTTTCATGGTTTTCCTCCTTCAACCACGGTCCATTTGATCCTCACCGCTGATCCTTTGCCCTTCTTACTATTGAGAGTTATGCGCCTCCAACCATTCGAAGGCCCGGGCGCCTGAGCTACTCCGAAATTCTTGTTATCGTCCAGAGCGATCTGTACCGGCAGCCCGGGCAGCATTTCGCCCTGGATAGCGCCGCGACTTGCACCCGCGTCATCGATTGTGACGGTACCGTTCTTCTCCAAAGTGCCGGACCAAATCAGTGTGCCCACCATCGGCCCGTCGTAGCGCTTCAACGTGACGCTGACCGAAGCAGAGCGGGAAGGGTCAACGACGCTGGTGGCCGTAATCCTCACCAGCTGATCCTCAGTGATGAGCGGCGGAGCAGCGTAGACGCCTTCTTGCGAAATTGATCCACGGCCAGCGACCGCCCAACGCACTTGATGATTGTTGTTCCCGACCACCAGAACGGAGAACCTTTGAGCTTGCGATGCGTATAATTTCGCGCTGCCGGGAGTGATCGTCAGCATGAGAGGCTGCAGAGTTACGTTTGCCACTGCAACTTTGCTTGGATCAGCATTGCTCGTTGCTGTGATTCGGGCAGTCTCCTCTGAGTTAATCAAGGACGGGGCCTGATATTCGCCATCTGCCGACACCGCTCCCGGCCCACTCAGAGTCCATCGCACGGCAGTGTTCGTAGTTCCGCTGAGCGACGCCGAGAATCGAACACGCTGACTGGCTGCCAAGCTAACGTTCGCTGGGCTTACGCTGATGGCGACGACCGACCGCAACCTGACAAGGGCAGTAGCCGACTTCGTTGGGTCTGCGCTGCTGGTGGCGGTGATCCTGGCGACTTGTCCTTCCTCCACCACCGGAGGCGCGAAGTACACCCCGTTTTTCGACATGTATCCTGGGCCAGATACAGACCAGCGAAGTCCGCGGTTCGTCGTGCCAGTCAAAACTGCTTTGAAAGCTAAGCTCGTCGATGCCTGCAGCGTTGTGCTTTCCGGACTTAAGTTGAGAGTAACGGGTTTCAGCGTGATGATTGCCGTCACTGAACTGCTGGGATCTTCCTCCTCGGTAGCAGTTACCTTTATGGCGGTTTCTGTGGGAATTGGGGCAGGTGCCGTATAAAGTCCATCGGACGAGATGGTCCCGACGTTCGGTTCGATCGACCACCGCATCACTCCGGAACCGATCACTGCCAGCTTCACACTTTCATTGCCGGTCAAGGTTGCGGTTTCCGGCTTCACTTGTAGAACACCCCGAGTTGAGCTTGGCTGAAGAGTGATTTGGCTGGTCGCCAACTTTTCGGGATTGTTCGCGCTTACTGCTGTGACGGTTACAGTGACTGGCGCTGAAACACTTGGCGGCGCTGCATACATCCCTTCAGAGTTGATCGAGCCCAACTGTGGGCTGATCGACCACTGGATCTGTTGAGCGCGCCCCCCTATTGTTGCAGTGAACTGTTGATGTTCTGAGGGCTTAAGCTCAATTCGCGCTGGAGTGATAACTACTCTGTTTGCAATGGAGTGGTAGATCAGAGCTCCGGCCGTCGCAACCACGACTAAAGTTGTGACGATGCCAACAATCATCCATGGGAACGGACGCGGTGGATGCTGCTCTTTCTCTTTCCCCTTCTCCTTTTTACTAATTTCAACGTGTTTGGGTATGCTCCTCAGGTAGAGCTCGTGGCCGCTCCGCACGCCGTTCTCTGCCAGACTCTTGGAGGGATCAAGATCATTTCCGGTGTCCTTGTCGTATAGCTTCCACTCAGCCTCCTGCGCAGCAGAGCCCAGCAGTTCCGCGATTAGATTCCGGCTGTTGAAGTCGGCCGGAACATCAACTTCTTCGGCGGCACTATCATCGCCACCAGTATGGACGCGAAGACGAATATCTCCTGATGGTTTTGCGACTGCAATCGCCTTTCCGCACTTTCGGCAGAACTTGTTTCCGGCTTCGTTCTTGAAGCCGCAGTGTCGGCAAGCCACTGCGTCGGGCCGGGATTCTTCGGTTTTTGATTCTTTAGAGCTGGGCGCTTCTTCCTTGATAATCTGCAGCTGTAGCTCCTGATGCGCCTGCACATCGTTGCCCTCGAGGGTTCGTTCCGGGGACAGTGCCCGCCCTGTACTCTTGTCGGTCAGTTGCCATTTCAGACGATAGCCGTCGCCGTTGGTGGTGGGTAGTTTTAACCCTTCGAGCAGTTCCGTAAGGAACTCCGAGGTGTTCATGTCGGAGGGGACAGTTACACGTTGCCCATCGCCATTTTCGACCTGTACGCGTATCGCAATGTCACTCATAACAGTCAACCGCCCTGTCTTGCATTCACTGGGAAGGATCCGAAGTCGCTTCGGTGTGAGGTTTGAGCGTGATCGAAATCTTGCCGCTTCTATCGGCATTTTTAGTGCTCGTCGCGATGACCGTCACCGTCGTTGTGGATTGGATTTGTGGCGGAGCCGAGTATTGACCTTCTGCCGTGATAGTTCCTCTATCGCTTGGGTCAAGCCGCCAGGTCACCGGCTCCGGTGTACCGTCGGAGCTGGCAGTAAGATTCGCCGACTCTCCGTCAGAAAGTGCGGTCTTGTCACTGGTGAGGCTGAGCGGTGGAACCTCCTGTGCTGGAGGATCCGACTTCTTGTCGTCCGTTCCCGCACCTGAACCACTCGCGTCTGCAGTTGTTGCTGTGTCCTTCGAGCTTGTACTTTGTGCCAACGTTATTGTTGCTTTGGCCGACTTGCTCGGATCCGCAATGCTGGTGGCGTTAACAACCACTGTTAGTGTTGAGGAAACTGATGCGGGAGCGACGTACGTTCCGTCGCGTTTTATGCTGCCCTTGTCCGGAGGATCAATCGTCCACTTAACGCCTACCTTCTGATCGTGTGGGCTGCCGGAAATTTCAGCCCGGAAACGATAATGTTCGGACGGCTTGAGTTGGACCTTAGTTGTGTTGATGCTGACCGAGATCTCAGATACAGTGGCCGGCTTCAATCGGATTTGCGCACTTGCGAACTTCGCCTGGTCGGTAACACTGATCGCCACGACACGGACAAGGCTTGGACCATTGATCTTAGACGGAGCCTGATAAACCCCGGTCGGCGAGATAGTTCCCAACGGCGGATCGATCTTCCAGGAAACGCGGGTATCTTCTATACCTGTTACTTCTGCGCGAAAGGCAATCTGCTGTGAGGCAGATAATTCTTTTTCTTCGGGCGTAACATTAATCTTCGAATCGGGAACTGGAGCAAGCGCCCTAGCGACGATATTTTGCTTGAGTGTCTGCATTTCTGATTGAAGCGCAGCAACCTCATGAGACTCACTGCTCTGTATTGCGTACAAATACGCAATCGCTGCCGCCATCAGCATTCCGGCCGTGACTATGGCAATCTGGCGACGTATCGTTCCCTGTTGCTGCTTGACAGTCCCTCGCGTGATTGTGAAGTGCTCGGATTTGGCCGGCTCGTTGGGGTTTGCGCGGTGAACAGGCACGGACAAGATCTTTCCATTGACACTCTCAAGATTTGTCCAGGTAACAATGGAGTCTTTCGTTATGTCATGCGCCTCGCGAAAACCCTGTGGCGTCTGCGGGTGATAACCCCCGGCGCCACCGATGAAAAGTCCGCCGTGATTGTTTACAGGGTCAACGACGAGCGCTACAGGGAACTGGCGGCGTTCGTACGTCTTGCAAACGTCCAGATCCCACCGGGACAAAAAAATTCTGATGTTGGGATGAGAGTGGTACCAGCCTACGCGTTGCGGTCCACGGTCTCCTTCGCCGTAGCGCTTAATAATTTCGTCGTCCAGGTCGCGCCATGCATTGGTGGTGAAGGTGAGCTGAACCGGCGTCCCCTCGGTGAACTTGGCGGCGACCGAGTCGATGATTGCGACTGCGGGTGTCTTGGAATCGCCAATATAGGTTTCGTATCCCAGAAGAAATCCGCCATGCTCACGTGTTGTCTCCTGAGAAAGATGGTCTACGACCTTCTTGTAAATGCTCTGCAGCATGATGACTTCGCAAACAAGAGGCTGTTGATTTCCACGATGTTCATGGGGCGTGAACTCGAGATCGCTGAGGTGTCGAGAGCCGTTTCCAATCGGCACTTCCGAAGGCGGGATCGACGGCGAAACTCCGGCAGAAGCTGCAGGAAGAATCTTTATTCGATTTTGCTCCACAATACACCTACTTCCTGCGTTACTTGCCGCGCTGCGTCAGGCGGAAACAGATCGGCCCCGCCATGATCGGCTGTGGATACAATCCCCGATAAAACAAGCCCGCTTCCATGGAACGAGGATCGACGACCAACGCAAACTGGTAAGGCTCGGCAAAAATTTCGTGAGCCACCTCGTCCTGGCTGGAAAAAAAGATCCCCTGGTCCGGATGCGTGTGATACCAGCCCAGGCGAATCTTGCCCTCAGGCGCGTATTTCTGCCGAACCTCGTCCTCAGCGCGACTCCACGACTCTTCGGTAAAGCTGAGGTGAACATTCGAACTGTCGAACGAGGAGATCGGAATCGAGTTCGTCACGACGATTTCATATCCTCTTTCTAGTCCCATCCGCTGATCAGGCTCTATGCGCTCGCTGCAGTATCCGACCAAAATGCCGCCCACCTCGCGCCCGTGTAGATTGCTCTCCTCGCAATGCTCGATCAGCTTGCGGCAAACCAGCCCTGCCATCGTCGTGGTGACCGAGCCGAGAGATCTGATCTCATAGGACAACGCCGGCACAGCTTCCACGCGCTGGTGCGCTTCCTGCGATTGCGGTGAGGAAAAATTATCGACGTGGGCTACGGCCTCGCGGGGCTGGCCGACAAACCTGATTCTCGGGCGTTCAGGCTCCATACCCATCCTCGATTGCGAAATCTTAGACTGCAAAAACTGGGTCGCAGGTCTGGTGAGATCTAGATACTGGGGCTTGGGAACTATGCGAAGTGGCGTTGGCGTTGCGTTCCCCGGCATGCGTGTCCACAGTGACATAAGATCCTCAATCGCCGAATCTCACTCGTCGAGATCCATCTGAAATCTCTCTTCCGCAGCAACCGCAAAAGGTCGAGTTAGGCGGAAGCTCCGTATTGCAGCCTGGGCAGCGTTTAGGGGCCGCGCCAGCCTGTAATACAACACTGGACTCCGGTGGTTTGGGAGGCTCCGCGCTGCGATGAAACTTGATTCTCGATCCGCCGCTGGCCTGCGGCGTCGCCGTTACGATGTGGATCCGGCTCACGCGTTCGGCTGCACCTGGCTTATAGAAGGGCACGTTGTCGACGAAGATCCCGCGTTTCTTGTCGACAATCCCGCGAGGCTCTGCAAACTCCCTGACCCACTTGGCTGCCTCCCCGTCCAGAGGATAGGGGGGACTCAGTTCGGCGTGATAGTTCTTGTACTGCACCATTTCAAACATCTGCTGGCACAAGTCTTCGAGTGACATACCTCCCAGCCACTCCGCCTTGTTAATGCAAACTCGTCTCTCTCCTGAGTGCTCGATGTTGGGATGCCATATCGGAGTCATCCATTTCAGCCACGGGGCGTCAGCAGGGAATACGTCCTGGCAATAGATCTGAACCTCATGCTCGTTTCCGTATACGGGGTTACGGGAAGAATCGACGCCGACGATGCTACGGCAGCGAAAGAGCACTTTGTATTTTTCCGGCGCACGTCCTGGCAGTACGTCCATCGGCTGCACGCGCACGTAGTCGCTGTCCCGGTTCACGTCCTCTAACCGTTGCCACTCCTGTGTCAAACGAAGCTGACGTTTGTTGTTTGCTGGCACAAACCCTCCAGATTTATCGCTGATTTCGACTCGCTCGCACGCTCGATCCGGCAATCACCTGTCGGCGCATGTGAAGATGGTGTCCTGACGTTACTCCGCAGGCTTCCAGCGTGCTCTGCGCATCCAGAGTTTTTCCCGTGTCCTTGTCATCGATCGTCCAGTTCACGGTGTGGCCTTCTGCGTCGACTTTTGGTAGTTCCAGCCCCAGAACGACCTCTTTAATGAACTCTTCCGTCTTGATGTCAGCCGGGGTATCGATGGGATGGGAATCCCCGGCCTGAGTAATCACATGTACGCGAATGTCTGCTGACATTTGTTCATGTCCTCCGTTTTATGAGTGACAATTCGTTTGTTCAGTGGTTCTTCTTCATCACAACAGTGGCCCTTTGCATTCCGGGCACTGCCCTTGCACCAACTCGCGGCACTCCTCATGAATCTCGTGGCCGGGATCGCGTGAGCATCGGGCGGCCGGTACTCCTTTATCGAGCCGCGACCAGCACGCTGGACAATTTCTCGGCTTCTTTGTTCCCTCAGCGACCAAAACGATTCGCTCCTTCGGGTGAATGATGATGCGCGGCTTCTTCTCTGCCGGCTCCGCCGGTTTCCACCGACGAGCAAGGATCACAAGCACCACTGCGGCCACAACCAGTAGCACCACCACGAGAGTGAGAACGAAATCGCTCATAACATCCTTTGCGTTGAAATCCCGATAAAAACCGGGCAAGCCCCAACTAAGAACTAGATATCAGCCAGCTACACCAGACTCGGAACGGCCGCTGCCGCAGGTTCGGGTACTTCCAGACCCAGGCTCTCTGCGTCTCCAGTCAGTTCGTACCACAAGACCGACCGTTCGCCTCGTACCTCCACCACATCGAGTTTGGGAATACCCAAGCGATTGAGTGGCCAGTCCGCGTAAGTCTCATCTCCCTTCACGGCGTGGGTTGTGTTTACTTGCCGCGCTTGTCCACATTGCGGGCAAAGTTGCCGGCTTTCGTCGACAACATGTAATGGTTCACCCAGATGCTCCGTCTTGTTGCAGTTTTCACAACGAAACTCGGTCACAACTTCACGGCCAAGTTCGACAAAGCCATCCTCTCCGGTGTCGTCCTTAAATCGCCCGATCAGGGCCCGCGCCGAGGTTCCTTGGGCAGTGAATGCAGGCATTTCGGTCACGGTTCCGAACTGATCGTGTCCATCACAGTCTTCATTCCGTTGCGAGCTTGTCACATAGAAGTCATTGATATTGCAATTGACGATGAGCCGCTTGCCCGCCAGTGAATTCTTTAAATCGCCGTGCAGGACCTTGATGCCTTCCTGAACCTGAAGCGCAGCTATGATCGAACCCATAGTCGGGGTGGTTGGCACTTTTCCAAGAGACAGATTTCTTAAGGCAATGCCGCGACATGATGTTGCCTGAGCAATCCATGTCTTTTGTGTCTGCGTCAGACTGCACTCGTAGCACGGTCCCTCACCGGCCACGAAAACAGATACTTCCCCTAATAGGTCTTCCATCGCGCCATCTACCCACGGTTTGCCAACCTTCCCGCAGAGCCGGTTCAACGAGCGCCGAGCCAGCCGGCTATCCAGGCACGAAAACACAACATCCATACGGCGCACAACGCCCAAACCAAGTTCTGAATCCAGATCGCCTGGTATTTGGAGGACTTGCACATCAGGATTGAGTTCCTTTACTTGTCTGGCGATCACTTCTGTCTTCGGTCGTCCATGATCTTTCTCGCGAAAGAAAACCGACCGGCTGAGGTTCGCCATTTCTACCGTGTCGCGATCCAGTACAACGATGAGTTGGACGCCCATCATTGCCAGGTTCTTGCACACTTCGTTTCCCAACGCCCCAGCACCCACGACCAGGACACGAGTCTTCCGAATCTTTGCCAGCTCCCACACCGAGCTAATTGCCAGAGAGTGATAGCGATCTCTTGTGTGGTCTACGACTCGCAGATCCGCCATAGTGTTTTACCCAGGAACATCGAACAGGCATCTGAGATATGACTGGGAGAAAACCGACTCTGCTCAAACTGACTAACCTCGCCAGAGCCCAACAAACACCTGTCTCGTCGTACCGACCTCCCTATGTAAATTGTGAAACGAACACTGTGAACGTTTCAGCCGAGGATGCGAGCAATGCGTTTTGCCTCAATCCTCGGCTCGCCTTTAATCCTTGTCAGCTTCTCCGCCCAATACTTTTCGACATGCGGATATCCCGCAGCGGAGTTCGATGACTCCAGTGGCGTTCAACACAAAACTTCTTAAGTTCGTTATCGTTCTGAATCGCCTCCTCCCTGATTCAGAGAAGACGGGTGCTTATACCTGGCACCTGTGAAAGACGGGCCAATGACCATTCAAACCAGGTTGCCTTACGGACGACGAATGTAAGCGCGACCCTTCTTTTGGGTTATTGGGGAAAGCAGCGAGGAGGAACCCCTCACGCCGAAGGCTGGATCCTTCGGTCAGACCAGCTCGCTGAGGGCAGCAACTCTACAGCAAGATTGCACTCCTGTCAAGGCAATGTCTCTCAGTTTTGCTTTTAAGAGGGTTGCGGATTCACTTTGCGAGCTTTGCGAAATCTTAGCGTCCTTCGTGGTCAAATGCTCTTTACCGCAAAGATCGCGAAGAGGCTGCCGCAAAGAACGCCAAGACAAAAGTACAAAGTGCCAAACTGAGGCACGACCACTCGTTGGTAGTTGAAGCGGATTGAGCACTTGTCCCGCAAACTTAAGAAGGTTGTCGGGGTCTCCTGGTCACTCGGTTTCCTGCATCCAATATTTTGGGAATCAAGATGTCTAGGAATGAACCCTCGTGAGCGGCGGAGACACTAAAGCTCTAGGAATAATTTCCCATTGCAATTTCCCCCAATTGAAGAATCAGCAGGAGGATGCTGCGACTATTCAGCGCCTGGAGATGGCTTGGACCGAAGCCTATCTACGCGGGGATACCGGTCTGATGAGCTGCCTGCTTGCGCCCGATTTCACGGAAATCATGCGATCCGGCGAGCTGAAGAGTTTGTCTGATGAACTCGCCATGGCAGAAAAAAATCGTGGCAAAGATCTGAAGATGTCAGAGATGCCACGAATAAGAGTGCTACTGCATGAAAATGCCGCGGTCACTTATGGCAAAACTATCGTCACGAGCAATGATGGCAAAAGCCTGACTAGGTGGTATTCCGATACCTATCTCTGGAAAGATGGGCAGTGGCACGCATTTTTCGCTCAGCAGACTGCCGCGGAAAGTCAATGAATGCACGCGAAGCAAAGACCTCAGATCCCAAATGCACGCGGCCGGCAGCAATAATTTGAAAGACAAGTTATCAACCCGACGCCTACTCTGGGCCTATTGGAAATCAGGAGGAATCATCGGTGCGCTGGCCCTCGTTGCATTTCTTCAATCCATTAATGGCCTTACTTGTTGTCGCATTCTGCGTCGCCGCAGAGGCCCAGGGAAAGGACGGCGCGAGCCCCATTGGTCAGTGGAGAACTGTGGATGATGTCACCGGAAAAGTGAATTCGATTGTTGTCCTTTGGGAAGAAGGAGGCAGACTCAACGGGAGAATTGAGCGGCTGATCGATCCTGATCCAAGAGATCCCGATCCGCGTTGCGTCCGGTGCGATGGAGATCTCAAAGACCGGCGACTAGTCGGGCTGCGAATATTGTGGGGGCTAACGAAGAATGACGATCAATGGTCAGGAGGAAGGATCCTTGACCCAGATACGGGGAAGATCTACAGCTGCTCGATCGCGGTAAAGGATGAAGGGAAAAAGCTCAGAGTGCGAGGATTTATCGGCTTCTCCTTGCTGGGCCGGACCCAGTACTGGGTGCGTGATGAGTGATTCTGGACTTCGTAGTCTTGGAGATTGCAGAGTGATGGCACGCTATCCTCTCGTACTGCGCCTGCTGCGCAAGGATGAACTTCAGGAAGCGGCGTGGGTCGCAGGTAGGGGGATGTGTGACAATCCAGCCAATTTGAGAGTTTTTCGCATTTCAAATGTGGACAAGCGAGCTAGCAAATTGGGACGATTTTTTGGCCCCGTCCTTCGAGGCGTGTATGAAAGAGGGTTTGTACTCGGTGCCTTCTGTTCCGACAAACTGGTTGGGGTCTGCGGCATCGCGCGCCCGGGTTTCTGCCAACCCACTTCGATGGAGAAACTCAGAATATTTCCTGCAGTTGTGCTGAGAAATTCGGCTGGGACTCCCTTTCGCATCTTACGTTGGGCGGGCGAATGGGCCCACCGCGATCCCGACGAGCCTCATTGGCATCTAGGTCCAGTAGCGGTTGAGCCTGGCTGGCAAGGCAGAGGCATCGGCTCAGCAATGCTCGAAGCGTTCTGCGCAGTCGTCGACGGTTTCCGTGGCCAGGCATATCTCGAAACAGATAAGCCTGAGAATCTTGGCTTCTACGAAAAATTCGGTTTCACCACTATGCAAGTCGCGGATGTACTGGGAGTGCCCAACTGGTTTATGTCACGCGCCGCGAAATCCGAGCCCAAAACGCGTGACTCGAGAGTGCGGACGGCCTCTATTGATTCGTAATGATTGGAGGATCCGACGAAAATCTCGGCAAAGTGCCAAAAATTAGCGGTAGACGACATGAATCAGGAAGAACAGAGCTATCGGGACCAATGGCTCGCCGTAATTGACAAGAACGGCGTGGCAACGCCTGCGGCCCTTTACGTAACCGCAGTCCCTGGTGTTGTCGCCCAGATAACCAAAGGAGAGCCTCCCGGGAGTCTTGCGTTGCAGGAGTCCCCCGGGAACGTGCTCATGGTTAATTTGTCTCCCGTACAAGACCTGCGACAAGTTCGCGGCCAACGTTCTTTCGTAAGCAGTATGCTGCCGTGGGACATGACCCTGATGCCGATGGGAATATCGAGCAAATGGTCGTGGAAGAGCTTTTGCGACCGATTGGATTTGGTCGTCTTACCGGACGCGCTGGGCGAGGAATACAAGATCGACACCATCGACCGATTTCTCTTTCGGGATGGCGAACTCGTTAGCATCTGCCGCAAGCTTTGCCGGGAAATGAGTTTGTGTGCTGGAGCGGATCGACTCTATTTGGAAACGCTGGCCATCGACATTGCGACATTGCTCATGCGTCGATACTCGACTAGGGGCCTGAGCGAAGCCTGTTCGTCAAAATCTGGTTTGGCTCACAATCAAGCCTGCCGGATCATTGAGTATATGGAGGCAAACCTTGAGCGGCCGATAACGATTCGTGAACTAGCGAGCGTTGTGGGTCTAAGCCCGCACCATTTCCTTCGTATGTTCAAAAGGACTCTGGGCCTTACACCGTATCAATATTTGCTTGAACGCCGCATCGAAAGAGCAAAAGAGATGCTGCGCGATCTAACTGCGAGCCTTTCCGAAATAGGCTTGTCCACAGGCTTTTGCAACCAAAGCCATTTCACCTGTGCATTCCACCGTGTCGTTGGGGCTACTCCGGCCGAGTTCCAAAGACTCGTTGCCGCTCAAGCTCGTTGTGGACCCTCAAAAGCCGGAAGCAAAATGTTCGCAGGGCATTCCAGAGACGGCTCAGGTCATCCGCGTCAATGAACAAGACGTAGGCGGAGAGTATGTCCCACTGAAAAAGAGGAATATTGAGGGAATATTCGAGCCACAGATGAAACAGCAGGCCGAGCGCCAGTAAGTAGTATCGGAGTTCCTTCACCCAGATGAGAACTCCCAGAGAGAATTCGAGCGCTAGCGCCGACCAGCTGCCGAGCTTCAGCACGATAGGGTGGAAAAACCGCGCGGGTATCGGAAACCGCCTAAATTCGTCCAGATGATACACATAGAAGAGCGCGGTTCCTTGCAGCCACGGGGCACCTTTAACTTTCACCATAAATGCGACCAAATACATAAACGATAGCTGCAGCTGAATCATGCGCTGTGCCCACGGACTCCGCGGTTGAATCGTGCGCGGCTCTTTGCCCCGCCGGATACGAATAACGCGGTCCAGGGAAAGCGCGGCTCCCGCCGGAGCGAAAATCAAGAAGAATCCCGCCAGGCGCAGAAAAGTGTCGCCGCCGTGAGTGATGTAGAGATTCCTCTGCTGGATTGAGGTGAGGCAAATAAAAACGAGGACACTGTTAATCCGCGTAAAGAGCCCGAGCGTCAACAGCACAGCAGAGGCCAGCGCAACCCAGAACAATGCCTCGATCCACGCGTCACTCTGCGGAATAATTGAAAACAGGTTCAGCCGGTGGCCGGGCTCAAGCTTTAGGGCCGTTGGCAGGCTCAGCCAGGCATGCACTCCGTACCAGTTAAGCCAATCTGGTCGCAATAACGCGAGCGTCAGGATCACCAGTATTCCATAAATAATTCGGAATAACGCAATCGGGAGCGGTGATTGCTCTGCGAAGAAGAATTGATTCCATAGCCGGGACACCGAACTCAAACTCATTTCAAGTCCTCAGGCCGCACACCATAACCCAGCAGGATGTGTGAGTCCCAAGGCTCAGGAACATAGTTGCCACCCAGGCGCGGAACAATAAATGAAAACTTCTCGGTTAGAATCACAGTCTTCACCGGGTTGCCGGGACGACTATTCAACCGCGCAATATAACGGGCTGCATCTGGCAAAAGGTCGTCAAGTTCGTCTCGCTGAAGATTATCCGCGAACTTCCGGTAGCGCTCTTTGAACAGTTTTTGCTTTAAGCCCATTTGATCCATTCTGGGGTATGTCCATGTTTTTCGTGAGCCATCCCTGTAGATAAGAGTCGCTTCGAGATACGTGTTCGCTCCTTTGGGCACCGGGGCGAACATGTCCCAGGACTGAAAGAGTCCGGCCCACAGGAAGTAGGGCCGTATCGTATTCCTGAATAGTGGAATCAGAGGGCTATCGAGGGGCACACACCAACACGCGATTGCCACCAAATGAAAACCGATGAACAAGTTGATGGCGAGGCGCTTTGCTCGCTGTGCGGGCGAAACTTTCTTAAGCGGCGTCTGCGTCATTTCGGTACAGAAGCGCGAGTTCGTCTTGATTGAGTATGCCCCTCATCGGCGGCCTTTTGAAACGTCATTCGGTTGTTTCTGTTGTTTGCTGGTGAGAACCGCACAACTGATAAGGATCGCGGCCTGAACTGGTTCTTGCGCCAAATTTTGAGCTCTTGGCATCTCGATTGTGTTTGGGTACGTCAGGAAGAAAGCATTATTGCATGGTGAACATCGATGATGGTGTCGAACTGACGGAATAGGAGATCCTCTTGCGCTACTCAGCGCACCTGTACCTGAATTGATTGAGAATCCGTAGATTTTAGATGCTTGGTCGCCAACGTACAAAAACCCATCTGTGGTATCGACAACGGCAAATACAGGCGTGCTTCCGGCGCTGAATGGTGAACCAGAAATTTGTGTGAGGGCGCCTGTGGCAAATCCGCGCTTCCGGCCGAAAGGCGATGACATCGTATAATTTTGACTGAGGATAAAATGCGCACGCCTTACGGCCTGGAGATCATAGAAAGTTGCCTCATTTGCCCACTCCGGCACGAGCGCATCTTTTGCGATCTGCCGATCGCGGACTTGCAGGCTCTGCAAGGCATGTCTTCGCTGGCAACGTATCCAAAGGGTTCCATTCTTTTTGTCGAAGGCCAAGAGCCCCGCGGTGTTTTCATCCTGTGCAACGGCAAAGTGAAGCTCAGTGCGGGCTCGGCGGATGGCAAATCCCTGATTCTTCGCATCGCCGAGGCCGGTGAGATCATAGGCTTGCCCGGGACGATTTCGGCGAGACCATACGAACTCACCGCTGAGGCCCTGGAACCACTCCAGGCCAACTTCATCGGGCGCGAGTCCTTCCTGGGTTTCTTGCGCGAGCACGGGGACGCCGCGCTAAGGATCGCGCAAATCCTGAGCGACATTTATTACGCGACATATCAGGAGGTGCGTTACCTGGGCTTATCCAGTTCAGCGGGAGAAAAACTGGCCCGCTTCCTCCTGGATTGGAATGCCAATCACGGCAGCGATTCCGACAGCTTGCGATCGGTTTTGACGCTGACTCACGAGGAGATCGCGGCAATGCTGGGAACGTCCCGCGAGACAGTCACCCGGCTTTTTGCCGATTTCAAGCGCCAGCAACTGGTCGAAGTCCGCGGCTCCAGCCTTGTCATTATCGATAAGCCCGGCCTACAACAGTTTCTGGTTTCTTAGCCCGTCGCTACTTAAGGCTCTCTACGTACGCGATTAACGCTTTGAAATCATCTGGCGGTAGATCGATGGGTGGCATGCCTCCGGCGTTCATTTTGGCGGTGGGATGCTTGAATAGTTCGGATAGCTGGTCGGCCGAGAATTTCTTTTCAATCCCGATAAGCTTTGGCGCGGCGGCGGTGCCCACTCCGCCATCCCCGTGACATGCATTGCATGATTGCCCCTCGAAAATAGTCTTGCCTTTTGCGGCTAGAGGATCTGCCAGCATCACATTCGCAGCGGCTAGGGATGCGGATGAAAGTTCCGGTTCGAATGGCTTGTGCGCATATTCGTTTTCTTCAGCGTTCTGCTTTGCTAGTTGCTGAGCGACTCCAGGGTCATGCCTGTCCAAATACTGGCTGCGCAGCCCAAGTCCCATAAGTGAAAACACCACAAATGCGTAGGCTCCCATCGCTACCGGACGCTTCCATGGGCGCCGTTCGATGCTTCGATCCAGAAAAGGAAGTGCAATGATGGCCAGTACAAGAAGCGCTGGAATTATAAGCACGCCCATGATCGCAGCTGACCCATGCCAATACTTCAGCCATTGGAATATGGGCAAGTAATACCATTCGGGACGGGGTATGTATTGCGTATCCGCAGGATTGGCCGGTGGCCCCAGTTGCACCGGGACAAAAAAACATAGTAACCCGAGCCCTGCAATCAACAGCGCTGTTAATGAGAGATCCATCAGCACCTGGCGGGGATAGAAGAGTTCCGCCTTCTGCTTTGGATGGTATGGATCTTCGTTGACTGGCCCTGCAGCTCCGGCTTTGCGGAATAGAAAAATATGAGAAGCCACCAGCGCGAAGATGAAGGCTGGAATCAGAAAAACATGAGCTACGAAGAATCGTGAGATGGTGAGCGTTCCCATCTCGGTACCACCACGCATCAGGCGCTTGATGCTCTCTCCAATCCCGGGGACTTCGCTGACCGCGTTGGTTCCCACGGCAGTGGCAAAATAAGCTCTCTGATCCCAGGGCAATAAGTAGCCAGTAAACGCCATTGCCAGGATCAGAGCGAAAAGCGCACATCCGGAGAGCCAGAGAAGTTCACGCCGTCCCTTGTACGATCCGTAGATGTAGGTTTGCGACAGATGCAGGAATAGAACAACCACCATCGCGCTGGCTCCATAGGCGTGCAGGCTGCGGAGGAAAGATCCAGCGGTGACTGCCTTGGTAATGTAAGCAACTGTCGTATGTGCGTGATCGGCGGAGGGGACATAGTACAGCGCAAGAAAAATTCCTGTGATGATTTGCGAAAGAAATATGAATAAAAGTCCTGAACCGAATATGTAAGCGAACCGTGCGCCGCCGGGAATGGGCTCATCGAGGGCGCCCCGAAGTAAATCATCCAGGCCCGTGCGGCGGTTCAGCCATCCCCATAATCCTGACGTGGGTGGTGGGGAAGTATCTCCATCGCGGTTATGTGTCGAATGCATTTTCTCAGCCTATGACTTCCTTATCGGAGACCAGTTGCCGGAAATACTGGAAACGCACCAGCAGTTGGCCGTCCTGGATCGACGTTTCCAGCGTATCCATCCCTCGCAGTGAGGGCCCACTGACGCGGATTCCATCTGCGGAGAAAGTGGCGCCGTGGCAAGGGCAAACGAACTGGTTTTTCTCTTTGTTCCACGGAACTGTGCAACCCAGGTGAGGACAGATGGATGTGAGAACGCGAAGCTGGCCTTGACTATCTTTTGTCACATAGACCGCTTTTTCAGATACTGTTTTGCGCCAGCCGTCCACTTGCTCAATCTGAATGGTGCGCATTACGGGTTCGGTCAAGGACGAAAAATCGCTCATCGCTCCCACAGGGGACTCTTTCAGTTCGGTCGTGCGGCGCAAGAGAGGAAACAAAGCAAAGCGAATGAGCGGAACCGACAGCAGTGCACCCACACAAAATGAGCCGAGTCCCAGCAACACTCCGAGAAAAGAGCGTCGGCTTTCGAGAGACAATCCAGATGGTGAAGGGGTGGGTGCAGTGTTTTCTGAATCTCCCGCGCGTTCCAACATGCAATCCCTCATTTACCGTGCTTAGGTGAGACCAGATAGGACCCTCTACTTCTTGTTTGGCAGCGCTCGAATATAAGCCACCAGCTTGGTTATATCGTCCGGCTTGATCTTCGCACCAAACGCCGGCATTTTCCCCCGGCCCTTCGTGATCACTTCATTGATCGCCGCGTCGCTTTCCTTCTGAACTTCGTCAGATCGCAGATCCTTGGCGTGCATTGCCTTGCCGGTGGGGCTGCTGCCACTGCCATCAGCCGAGTGGCATAGGACACAGTTGCTTTTGTAAATCTTGTCTGCATCGGATTGGGCCTGCATTACGGAGGGCACAGCCAGGCAGCACAACATGCCTGCTAGCGTGAGGGAAAAAAACTTTAGCATGTTATCTCCTTAAATTGATCGGGCGATCGCCAACCGGAATCTGGATGGCGTTGCAGACTCCCAAGCTGCTCGAACTCTAGTTCTTTCAGGCTAGGAGTCTACAGTATTGCGAAAGATCTGCAATTACTATGAAGATCAGAAAACGAATCGTGCCAGCAAATAGACGGTATTGTTACTGGACGCGTTTCGCCCAGCGCCGTCGTAGTTCGTTTGAGCGCCGTTGAACCGCAGGTAGCCCGTGTACTGCACCGCTAAGTCGACATTCTGCGCAGGCCACCAGGAAGCGTTCAAAATGTAACCGTTGCTTTGAGGGGACCCGTTGGCGCTTCCCGAAACTGCGGCTTGGGAGAACAATAGCGGATCCGATGTTCCGGTGATGTTGAAGAAGCCGGCCGTGCCGGAAAATCTCGTGCCGAAATGATATTCGACGTTCGCCTGGGCGGTGTTCAGATGGTGTCCGGTTTGCGCCGCTCCCCCAGCGGCAAAAGTCGCGAGCAGCGTCGAGTTCTCTCTGATGTAGGTGCCACGCACGGAAACTACGTCATTCTTGAACTGAGGAATCGTCCGATCATATTCAAAGTCGGCAGCCCAATCTGTGTAGCTATCCATCAGGCCGGTGACGGCGTTGGGTGTGCTCTTCACATGCATACCGTACGTGCCAATCTCCAGATAATTGTTATTGCTCGAAGCCTGGTAGGCTGCCCGCCAGTAGGGCGACACTCCGCGTATGTTGAAACCAAACCCCGCGCCTGAATTGGGCTGTGCGCCTCCGATGTGTTCGGATCTATACATCGTCCCCGCTAAATACCAGTGGTTGTTCCACATCGTATAGCCGCCCGCCCCCGCTACGTCTTGCGCTAAACCTCCATTGATAATCGCACCTGCAGAAGGCCCAGGCGCCACGTTACTCCCGATGTATGGGAATCCCCAGGCCGGTGTGGTATTCCAAAGATCCTCGACACTGGGATTGTTATTCAACGTGATTCCATAGGTGACGGGCTTTCCAAACAGCTTGCCATCGTGATTGGCGTAGCGGATGTCGGTGTTGTCCCAGGAAAAATGGTCGCCCTGGCTGTCGTACGTGACTTGCACGAAACTGCCGATATGACTCGTCCACGCGCCGGCCAGGAAAAGGGATACATCCTGGGGAAATTGGAAATTGCCGTTTTGAGTTCCGGGCTGAGGTGACTTGGTCGCCGTAAGAGATGTGTCGAAGACGATAGAAAGCGGAAATGCCTCCAGTAGTTGCAGTACGGCATTGTGATCTTTCTTGTCATCGGTTATTTGCGCCTTCGTGGTGAACGTGTAGCCTTCCAGCTTGAATTGTCTGCCGAAAGCATTCAGCTCCGGCGGGGCATAGTGGCACGAAGAGCATGGAAGCCCTGTCTGCCGCGAGTAGCTAGGAACGGCGCGCGCAATCTGCGTGAGGGCTAGGGCTGCAGTGAACACTAGAGCAGACCGGAAAGGGCGTCGAAGCTTCATCCATTCTCCTTTTCGTTGCGGGCGATGAGGCATACGTCGAGGTTCGGCAATCCTAGATAGGTCAGAAGAAACCGGGTGTCCGGGATCACTGAAATGAATTGCGCAAGCGATGGGACTCGAATCTGCGGCCTCCTGCGTGACAGACCAGCCAGCCGGCCCGATCCCCATCCCTCGAACTCTCGGAATCGTCTCCATTTCCTGTCAAACCCAAACGCTTGCCGAAAGCGGAAATGCCTCAGCAGTTGCGGCACGACATTGTGATCTTTCTTGTCATCGGTCACCTGAGCCTTAGTGGTGAACGTGTAGCCATGGAAGCCCTTGATCAGGAGGCCGGTTGCAGGGCGGAGGGCAGGTTGTGGATTTCGCATGCCTAACTTATAGGTTTGCGATCCGTGCCGACTCTGTGATGGGTGTCACACGTATCGGTGTTCTACGTCACACCGAACCTACGCAGGAAGCGCTGGAGAAATTCGAGTCAAGGCTGGTGCAGAGAACACGGGTAGGAAATCGCAGGTAGACACTACGGGGATCGGAATGGCAACAGCGGCTAAACCGTTGAGAATGATGGTGGACCTGGTCGGGATCGAACCGACGACCTCTTCCATGCCATGGAAGCGCGCTCCCAGCTGCGCCACAGGCCCACGAGTAGGGACACTACGAGTGATCTTGCGGGATGACCTCAATTATTCTCGCCGACCGCGCCCGGATAGTCAACGAGCAGATCGTGTGGAGCGGCACTCCTGCCCGCTGCCTGAGTCACTAGTGCTGTAGAAAACGAAATTGCTATCGGCATTTCGCGGACAGGAGTGTCCGCTCCACACAAATTCTTCCGTTTCTTTCCACAGGTGTTTCTGACATAATTGATCGTGCACGCCACCTGCACAATTTTCCAATCACAATTTAAAGCGAGGAAGAGATGCCAGCGAAGTACATCTTTGTGACGGGCGGAGTTGTGTCTTCACTCGGTAAGGGACTGGCCGCGGCTTCGATCGGCTGCCTGCTTGAGAGCCGCGGAATGAAGGTCAACCTGATGAAGTTCGATCCGTACCTGAACGTCGATCCGGGGACAATGTCGCCGTTTCAGCACGGCGAAGTCTTTGTGACCGACGATGGCGCCGAGACCGATCTAGATCTCGGTCACTACGAACGCTTCACCCACGCCAAACTTTCTCGCGACAATAACTGGACGACCGGTCGTCTCTATGAGCAGATTATCGCGAAAGAGCGGCGCGGTGATTATCTGGGCAAGACCGTGCAGGTGATCCCCCACGTCACCAACGAAATCAAGGCGGCGATGAAGAAAGTCGCGCAGGACGTCGATGTCGCGATCGTAGAGATTGGTGGCACAGTCGGAGATATTGAGTCGTTGCCGTTTATGGAAGCGATCCGGCAGATGCGGCAGGAACTGGGCCGTGAGCACACATTATTTGTGCACGTGACGCTGGTTCCGTTTATCGCGGCGGCGCAGGAGTTGAAAACGAAGCCGACGCAGCATTCGGTGAAAGAACTGCTCAGCATTGGAATTCAGCCCGACATTCTGCTTTGCCGCACCGACCGTTTCCTGGCTAAAGAGATCAAGTCGAAGATTGCGCTGTTTTGCAACGTGGAAGAAGAGGCGGTCATCACGGCGAAGGATGTGGCCTCGGTCTATGAAGTGCCGCTGGTGTTCGCCAATGAAGGCGTCGATACGCTGGTGTTGAAGTACCTGCATATGGAAGCCAAATCCCGCGATCTCTCGAAGTGGGAAAACATCGTTCACCGCGTCTACAACCCAAAAGATACGGTCACGATTGGAATTGTTGGAAAATATGTCGAGTACGAGGATTCGTACAAGTCGTTGAAAGAGGCGCTGGTACACGGATCGCTGGCGCACAATCTGAAACTGCAGTTGAATTGGATTGAGGCGGAGGGGCTCGAAGGGGCGGACGAGAAGAGCATTGAATCTCAGCTCGAGGGCTACGACGGTATTCTTGTGCCTGGCGGTTTTGGCAAGCGCGGCATCGAAGGGATGCTCATCGCAATTCGTTACGCACGGGAAAAGAAGGTTCCGTACTTCGGAATCTGCCTTGGCATGCAGACGGCGTGCGTTGAGTTTGCGCGCAATGTGGTGGGACTCGAAGACGCGAATTCGAGCGAGTTCGATCCCGCAACTCCGCATCGGGTGATCTACAAGCTGCGCGAACTGCGCGGAGTGGAAGAACTCGGGGGAACGATGCGGCTCGGTGCGTGGACCTGCAAGATTGAGCCGGGTACGCTGGCGCACAAAATTTACGGTGTGCTCGAAATCAGCGAGCGCCACCGGCATCGTTACGAATTCAATCGCGAGTACGAAGAGCCATTGACGGCCGCGGGTCTGCGTATCTCGGGCTCAACGCCAGACGGTACATACGTCGAGATGATCGAGTTGCCGGACCATCCGCACTTCATCGGATGCCAGTTCCATCCCGAGTTCAAATCGAAGCCGCTGGAGCCGCATCCGCTGTTCCGCACTTTTGTGGGCGCGGCGTATGCATATGGTCTGAAGCGTAAGGCGGAGAAAGAGACAGCTGAAGTGGAGATGTTCCACCGGCCGGAAAGAGCAAGAGTATAACGACAAAAACGCCACGGATTAACACATATCCGCACGGATTTTTCTTTTGTTGTTTAATCCGTGAGAATCCGCGCGAATCCGTGGCCATTATTCATTGATGTCTACTTCCTTCCAAGTCGGCGACATCCATATTGGTTCTGGCTCTCTTTTTTTGATTGCCGGGCCATGCGTGATTGAGAGTGAAGAACACGCCATCCGCATGGCGGAGATCATCAAAGGCGTTACGCGATCGCTGGATTTTCCTTTCATTTTCAAAGCAAGTTACGATAAGGCGAACCGCACGTCGATTCGCAGTTTTCGCGGACCGGGATTGAAAGAAGGTCTGCGCGTTTTAAAGAAGATCAAAGATCAACTTCAGCTTCCCGTGCTCACCGATGTGCACGAAGCTGCAGATGTAGGAAAAGTCGCCGAAGTAGTGGATGTGTTGCAGATTCCCGCGTTTCTGAGTCGGCAAACTGATCTTGTAGTCGCGGCTGCGCTCAGCGGGCGGCCAGTAAACATTAAAAAAGGCCAATTTGTATCCCCGTGGGATATGCGGCATGCGGTCGAGAAGTGCCGCGATGCCGGCAATACGCAGGTCTTTCTAACAGAGCGTGGCGCCAGTTTCGGCTACAACAATCTGGTTGTCGATATGCGATCGCTGGCGATCATGCGCAAGTTTGCGCCAGTCGTCTTCGACGCGACGCACTCGGTGCAGTTGCCATCATCGCAAGCTGCGGATGGCGGGCCTGCAGTCAGCGGCGGCCAACCAGAGTTCATCCCTGTGTTGGCGCGAGCAGCCGTTGCAGCGGGCGTGGATGGAGTATTCCTGGAAGTGCATGATAATCCCAAAGAAGCGAAGTCGGATGGAGCCAACGCATTCGAGTCAACCAAGCTGCGCGGATTGTTGAAGGAGTTACTCGCTGTGAAAAAAGCACTGGCCGAGGTACATGCTACGCCTTAGTCCTTTTTGCAAAAGCAACTACAGGGGCTGAAGCCCCTGAGCACGTCCCAGCCTGACGCGGCCCTAAAGGGACGCTCTTCCACAAATCCTCCATATGTTAGATTGAAAATCCTGCCATGAAATACGTTGCCAACTGGGCGTTGAATATCGCCTCGCTGCGTGGGGCGAGTTATGCTGACGTGCGCATCGTGGCGCAGCGCAGTCGTGCGCTCACGACTAAGAACGGCAAGGTTGGCAGTGCATCCGACGCGGAGTCCGTGGGCATGAGCGTGCGCGTGATCGCCGATGGCGCGTGGGGATTCGCGGCCTCGGCGGAGTTAGGACGCGGAGCAGTCGAAGCAACTGCGGCTCAGGCTGTCGATATTGCTCGTGCCTCTGCGCGCGTCAAGCGCGACGATGTGCGCTTGGCTCCAGAGAAGCCAGTCGTGGCGGAATGGACGACGCCATACAAGATCGATCCCTTCAGCGTTTCCGTCGAACAGAATATCGACCTGCTTTTGAAGATTGATGCCGAACTTCGAGCGGTATCAGGCATCACGCTGGCTGAGACGAACCTGAATTTCAATCGCGAAGAGCAATGGTTTGTGTCGTCAGAGGGCGCAGACATTCACCAGACTAAGGTCTCAACCGGAGCAGGATACGCGGCTTATGCATTTGCAGGAAATGAAATTCAGAAACGGTCGTATCCAAATTCCTTCGGTGGACAGTGGCAGAACAAGGGATATGAGCTGATCGAAGAGTTGAAGCTGGTGGAAAATGCGCGCCGCATTGGGGAAGAAGCCGTGGCACTGCACAAGGCCGATCAGTGTCCGGAAGGAAAGTTTGACATTATTCTCGACAGCTCGCAGTTGGGATTGCAGATTCACGAATCAGTAGGGCATCCGATTGAACTCGATCGCGTGCTGGGGATGGAAGCGAACTTTGCCGGCACTTCGTTTCTGACATTGGATAAGCTGCGGACTTTGCGTTACGGAAGCGATCTGGTGAATGTGGTAGCCGATGCGCGGCAGGAGCATGGTCCAGGGTTGGGTACGTTCGGGTTTGACGATGAAGGCGTGCCGGCACAGTGTACGCCAATCATTACGAACGGGTTGTTTACAGGTTATTTGAGTTCGCGCGAAACCGCACACATGGTCGGCTCTAATCGCTCCGGTGGAACTTTGCGTGCCGAGGGATGGAACCGGCTGCCGATGATCCGCATGACGAACATCAGCCTGCTGCCGGGCGAAAAGCCGCTGAACCTCGAACAACTGATTGCTGGCACCGATCACGGAATCCTCATGCAGACCAACCGCTCATGGTCGATTGATGACAAGCGATACAACTTTCAGTTCGGTTGCGAGATTGGATGGGAGATCAAAGACGGCAAGCGCGTGCGGATGGTTAAGAATCCGTCGTACTCAGGCATCACCACTGAATTCTGGAATTCACTGGACGCCATTTGTTCACGCGATGAATGGACGCTGTGGGGCACACCGAACTGCGGTAAGGGGCAACCGCAGCAGGTAATGGGGACTGGGCATGGCGCGGCACCGTCGCGCTTTCCGGGAATTAAAGTGGGTAACGCTTTTAGTAGCTGATTCACCACAGAGGCACAGAGAATTTTACGGCACTTGTAATGCTCACACGTGAACAAGCCGCCGACATCTTCGACCGCATCCGCAAACTTTCCACGGCGGATGAGGTCGAAGTCCTCTTTTCTGGCGGGCGTTTTGCGCTGACGCGTTTTGCAAACAATACAATTCATCAGAATGTGGCAGAAGAGAATCACATTGTTTCTGTGCGCACAGTTTTCAGCGGACGGACCGCGCGAGCTTCGACCAACAAGTTCGATGATGAGAGCTTGCGGCAGGTCGTAAAAGCGTCAGAGAATCTTGCGAAAGTGCAGCATTCCGATCCGGATTTGTTGCCAATGCCAGATGCACGAGAGGCCGAAGGCACCGCGGACAGGAGTGTCCGCGCCACACAGGCGCCTTCCCGATACTTTGAGCAGACTGCAAACATTACTCCCGAAATCCGCGCCGAAGGAGTCAAGAAGATTGTCGGTGTGGCTGACAAGCATAAGCTCACAACCGCGGGAATTTTTTCGAGTTCCGAATCGATTGAAGGTGTTTTCAACTCTCGCGGGTTGAGCCAGTGGCACAAGCAGACCTCGGCTGAGGTCTCCATCACAATGCTGGCTGATGATTCCTCTGGTTGGCAGAAAATCAATTCTCCTGATGTAGCAAATCTCGATCCTCAGGCGCTGGCGGAAGTCGCGGCCAAAAAGGCTATCGATTCGGCCCATCCACGGGAAGTTCAAACGGGGAAGTGGACTGTAATCCTGGAGCCATCGGCGGTTCTCGATATTGTCGGTTTCATGTTCTGGGACTATTCGGGCATGGCCATTCTCGACCAGCGTTCGTTTCTTACGGGACGGATAGGTGCAAAGCTGTTCGGAGACAACATCACCATCTACGATGATGTGACGCATCCATGGCAGAGCGGATCTCCGTTCGATGGCGAAGGTGTGAGGCGGCAAAAAGTTGAACTGGTCGAGAATGGGGTTGTGAAGCGTGTCGTTTTTGCCCGGGCTACTGCTGAGAGAATGAAGCGCTCCGAGTATCGCGACAAGGTCGGCCCGATCCAGGCGACAGGCCACGGCTTTGCGCTGCCCAACGAAATGGGAGAGATGCCGCTGAACATTGTGTTTGCGCCGGTAGCTGATCCGCAGACCATCGATCAGATGATTGCGTCGACGGAGCGCGGAATTCTGGTGACGCGGCTTTGGTACATCCGCGAAGTCGAACCATTCGAAAAAATGCTCACGGGAATGACGCGCGATGGAACCTTCTACATAGAAAACGGACGCGTGCAGGATGGCGTGCGCAACTTCCGTTTCAACGAAAGCCTGATCCATATGTTTTCGAATGTCGAAGCCATGAGCACACCGGTGCGCGCGTGCGGCGACGAGTCGTTCGACATGGTTGTTCCCGCTATGAAAGTGCGCGACTTTAACTTCACCGAAGTGACAAAATTCTAGCGTTCGGCTAACAACCGCTCCGCCTTTCTGTCTGCTTTTTGGCTCCCGACGATCTCCGGCAAATCTCCGGAATTGACCGTGATTCACCCCGAAATCGGGGTCGAAAAAGGGTGAATTTCAGGCTTAAATCCTGGCTTAAAAATATTCTCTAATCCATTCAAATAAAAGCAGTTAACCTCCATTCGTTCCATGACTTCGGTAACTTTCAACGGTAGATTTGCGGGTGTACGCTGCCCTTGAGTTTGGTTGAAATTCCGACGTGCAGCGAAACGCAAGCCGGAAGGAAGGTTGTACTCACAAACGTGGCAGACGCGGGCAAAGCGGAGATGGCAGAGGTGCAGACCAACGCGAGGCACTTCGAAGAGATGCAGAGTGCCCCTCGTTTCCCGTTGCATCTTTCGGCGTCGGTGAAATCACAAGGCGGCGCGTACTCAGCAGAGACAGAAAACATCTCGGCCAACGGCGTGCTGTTTGCGATGGACAACGACGTGCCCGTGGGCTCTATGGTGGATTTTACGATTCTATTGCCGGCCGATGTTGTGGGCACGCGGCGGAACGTGCAGATCGATTGCAGAGGCCGTGTTGTGCGCAGCTTCGAGGATCGAGGCCGCCGCGGCGTGGGCGTCGTGATCGATGAGTATCACTTCGAGCGAGTGTAGGGACTGAATGGCGAGCATTCCGGTAAATACGGGAGAAAATTTCGGCCCAGGCCAGGACAATGGCAGCGGCAATGACAACGGCAACGGCCGGTTTGTCCGCGTGATCGTGGCCGATGAACAGGCCATCTTCCGCGCCGGTCTGCGCAAGATTTTCGCACTCGAAGACGATATTCGTGTAGTTGGACAGGCAGAGACGCTGGCACAAGCGCAATCTGCGGTAAAAAAGTTTTCCAGCGACGTAGTCATCTTCGAGGCGGCGCTGGCGCCGAACCCCGTAGAAGCGGTAGCCGATCTGCTGCGGCAAAATCCTGGAGTGCGATTCGTGGTCGTGACTCCGGGCGCCGATGAGGAATTGACGCTCGACTTATTCCGTCGCGGCGCGCATGGCATTGTGTCGCGGGAAGTAGAACCAGAGCTATTGGTGGAGTGTCTCCGCAAGGTCGCGGCCGGGGAGACCTGGCTCGACAGCCAGGCAACTCGCTGGGTAATGGAAGCATATCGCAATCAGAATGCACGCCCAACAGGCGCCAAGCCGAAGGTGCAGCTCACGCCGAAAGAAACGCTCATTGTTTCCTGCGTCACACAGGGAATGAAGAACAAGGAAATCGCGTTGCGCGTGGGCACCACGGAGCAAGTGGTAAAGAACTACTTGCGTAAGGTATACGACAAACTCGGCGTCGCAGATCGCCTGGAACTGGCGCTGTACTGCCTGAACCATCATGTGGTCGACAATACGAAGGTGCCGCCTCTGCCGGTTTCCGCTGCAAATAATCCTGCTGCGATGGCGGCAGCAGCGGGCGCTTCAGGGCCCAGTGCCGTTTCGACTTCGATTCCGGTTTCTGTTCCTGGTGCAGATAATCCGGACAAAGTTTCCTAGTTTCTGTTTCCTGCCAACTTCGTTTTTTCCATTCCTTCCCTGCAAAGGTTGCGGTTCAACCGCTTCACCCATAAAAAATTAAAGCGGTTACGGCGAGAAGCGTGTGCGGAGGCCCGCTCGCGAACCCGGGCAACCCGCCGAGAATCCAAGACACTTGAAGGGGAAAACGGTAAATGCCGAGTCCCGATTCTGTGATCTAGGCGACTTTATTTGGCGGCAGCATTAGTGGGCACGCCTGCGCAAGTTTTGGCTTTCACAGCAGGTAGAAAGTCAGACGGGGCAGGCTCCTTGCCGGTGGAGTTGGGGAAAATGTCCCAAGCCGTAAAGGTCACAATCAGACCCTCCTTTGGAAACACCAGCAGGTTCTGCCCGCCGAATCCGCGGCACATCCAGACGTACTCTGTGGAATCCGGCAGTTTGGATAACCACCACTTGAAGCCATACTTAAACTGCGGCTCGTCGGTTTGGAAGTGGGGCGTCACAGACTCTTTTACCCATTCACTGGAGACGATCCGCTGGCCGTCCCACATGCCATCGTGCAGATACAAGTAACCGATCTTCGCCAGGTCGCTGCCGTTCAGATACAAGCCGCCTTCGGTGTCTACGACTCCCAGATATGTACGCTTCCATTCATGCCTGATCCCTAGCGGTGCGAACAGATATTTCTGGCCGTAGTCGTCGATGTCCTGACCGGTTTCTTTCTGAAAGATATAAGCGAGCAGTTCCGTAACGCCGCTGCTGTAGTTCCAGACCTTGCCGGGTTCGGCGGCCATGGGCTTGTCGATCACGTACTGCACCCAGTCATCAGTGGCTTCCATCAAGCTGGAATCACTGCGAGGGTCGTCGTATGGCACATCTTCCTCATGCCATTCCAGGCCAGCGGTCATGGTCAGCACGTCGCGCAAGGTCATGCGGCGCTTGCGATCGTCGACATTTTTCACTTTGGATGTGTCGAAGTATTTCAATACTGGTGTGTCCAGGCCGGCTTTGAAGTCGCCGCGTTGCATGGCCGCGCCGATAATGACTGAAGTGACCGTCTTGCTGACCGATTGCATCGTATGCAGGTCGGTGCCGTGATAATAGGGGTGCCACTCCGGATCGAAATAGTTGTACCGCCCTGTCAGGCGGGCGTTAAGCGGTCCTCGTTCCATGGCTTTCTTGCCATAGATCTTTGCGTAATCGTGCGGGTAGGTGCGTTCAAAAACCTTCTTGCCGCAGCGGAAGACCGCAAAGCTGTCCATCATCTGCGAATATTTCCCCGAGGCCATATCCTTGTCCAGTCTGAGGAGAACCTGCTCATCCAGCCCAATACTGCCTGGGCTGGCGGTCGCCCACCCTTTGGTTGGCCAGAGGGTTTCATCCCCTGGCGTCGCCGTCTTTCCGCCGAAGAGCAGTGCCGTTGTGGCCAAAACGATGATTCCCGCAAGGGCAACAAGCACGCCGCGTTTTTTCATGGTGGCTCCGCTAGAGCACCTTATGGCGCGTACTAAATTGTGTCAAGCGTCGGCGCGCCCCCAGGTAAGCCCCGTTCTTGCCATACCATTCCGTACTAAATCAGCTGCTGCGACTAGACGGATGCGATTGATAAAGATGGATTTCGCCTAGAATACTGGTCCGGCGCGCAACTTATTTGACGCAACATGGCTGAAACCCTACCATGCTTCTGTTCTGTCCCTCGAAACGATGATCGGCGAAACCATCTCTCATTACCGCATTCTCGAACAATTGGGCGGGGGCGGCATGGGCGTCGTTTACAAAGCAGAGGACACCGAACTGGGCCGCTTCGTCGCGTTGAAATTCCTGCCCGATGACTTGGCCAAAGATCCCCAGGCCCTTGAGCGTTTCCGGCGCGAGGCGCGTGCGGCGTCGTCGCTGAATCATCCCAACATCTGCACCATTTACGAGATCGGCAAGAGCGGCGAGCAGACGTTTATCGCCATGGAATTTCTCGACGGGGCCACGCTCAAGCACCGCATTGCTGGCCAGCCACTCGACAAGGAAGTGCTACTCACGCTTGCGGTCGAAGTGGCCGACGCGCTGGATGCCGCGCACAGCAAAGGAATTGTCCATCGCGACATCAAGCCCGCGAATATTTTTGTGACCTCACGCGGGCACGCCAAGGTTCTGGATTTTGGTCTGGCCAAGGTTGAATCGGGAAGCACTTCTTCGCGCTCAGGCAACACGCTGACACGTACGCTGGAAGGACCACAGTTGACCAGCCCAGGTTCGACGTTGGGCACCGTGGCCTACATGTCGCCGGAGCAGGCGCGCGCCAGGGAACTCGATGCGCGCAGTGATCTGTTTTCGTTTGGCGTCGTGCTCTACGAGATGGCGACCGGAATCCTGCCCTTTCGCGGCGAAAGCTCGGCGGTGATCTTCAAGGCGATTCTGGACGCGCAGCCGGCGCCTGCGCTGCGGCTGAATCCAGACTTGCCGCCCGAACTCGACCGCATCATCAACAAAGCGCTCGAAAAGGATCGTGATCTGCGCTATCAGAACGCGGCCGACCTGCGGGCGGACTTGTCGCGGCTGAAACGCGATCTGGATTCCGGGAGAACTTCAGGCGTCGCAGTTGCGGAGTCGCCGGCCAAGGGCTCGTCGGCGAAGGTGGCCCTGGCTGCCGGCGCTTCTCGCTGGTTCTTGTGGGTTGGTGCGGCCGTGGTGGTCGCGGCGATTGCTGCCGGCGCATACTTGCTTCGTCCGAAAACTGATGCGAACAAAATTTCGTCGATCGCCGTGCTGCCTTTCGTGAATGCCACGGCCGACCCGAACAACGAATATCTAAGCGATGGCCTGACCGAAAGCCTGATCAGCACACTCTCGCGTCTGCCCGGCATGAAGGTGATGGCACGAAGCACCGTCTTTCGCTTCAAGAATAATCAAGACGATCCGCAGAAAGTCGGGCAGACGCTGCAGGTGGGCGCCGTGTTGACCGGGCGCATCACACAGCATGGCGACGAACTCGGTATTCACGCCGAGCTGGTCAATTCCGCCGACGGCAGCGAAATTTGGGGATCGCAGTACACGCGCAAGCAGGCGGACATCACGCAGGTGCAGAGCGACATTACGCGCGACGTCTCCAAGGGCCTGCATGTGCAGATTAGCGGAGAAGCAGAGCAGAAGCTGGGCCGTGCCGGAACCAGCAGCGCCGAAGCCTATCGTCTGTATCTGGAAGGCCGGCAACAATGGGCGGGGCGCACACGCGAAGGATTGAAGAAGAGTATTCAACTGTTTCAGCAAGCGATTGCCGCGGACCCGAATTATGCGCTCGCTTATGCCGGGCTCGCCGATACGTATAGCGTGGCCCCGAGCTATGACGTCGGCATCGGTTCGACGCAGGCTGTGTCTCTCTCCGACGAAGCATCACAAAAAGCTGTGCAGCTCGACGATTCCCTCGCCGAAACACACACCGCGCGGGCCATCGCACTGTCCGGTGC